>Ga0315281_10013312_pt1 | contig 11139 bp, 7 predicted proteins | sample YL17G07_0_MG_FD_204540 | JGI IMG/M metagenome (GOLD analysis project Ga0315281, IMG submission 204540) | Sediment microbial communities from Yellowstone Lake, YNP, Wyoming, USA - YL17G07_0 | ecosystem: Environmental > Aquatic > Freshwater > Lake > Sediment | place: USA: Wyoming | collected... | reverse complement strand
ACCGACATTCTGATACTCGGCTCCGGCGGCGCGGGGCTGTTCGCCGCGCTGCACGCGCATCAGACGGATCCCGATCTTTCGATCACGGTCGCAGTCAAAGGACTGCTCGGCAAGTGCGGCTGCACCCGCATGGTGCAGGGCGGCTACAACGTTGCGCTCGCCGAGGGCGATTCGGTCGAACGCCATTTCATGGATACGATAGAAGGCGGCAAGTGGCTGCCCGACCAGGATCTGGCGTGGACGCTGGTGTCGGTTGCAGTTGAGCGCATACACGAGCTCGAAAACGAACTCGGCTGTTTCTTCGACCGCAATCCCGACGGCACCATTCACCAGAAGGCGTTCGCCGGGCAAACTTTTGACCGCACCGTGCATAAAGGCGATTTGACCGGCATCGAGATCATCAATCGCCTGTCCGAGCAGGTCTGGGCGCGCGGCATCCATCGGCTCGAAGAGCACCGCGCAGTTGAATTCGTGAAAAACAAAGCGGGTGACGCGCTCGCCGGCGTGCTGATGATAGACGTGCGCACGGGCGAATTTGTATTCGTGCAAGCGCAGGCAGTGCTGCTCGGCACCGGCGGCGGGCCGACCATGTACAAGTACCACACTCCGTCGGGAGACAAGACCTGCGACGGCATGGCGATGGCGCTCAGGGCGGGGCTCACCTTGCGCGACATGGAAATGGTGCAGTTCCACCCGACCGGTTTGCTTGCGGGCGCGGGCACGCGCATGACCGGCACAGTGCTTGAAGAGGGTTTGCGCGGCGCCGGAGGCTATTTATTGAACGGCGAGAATCAGCGTTTCATGGGCAACTACGATCCCCGGCTCGAGCGAGCGACGCGCGACATCGTTTCGCGCGGTATCTTTGCCGAAATGCGTGCCGGCCGCACCACGCCCAACGGCGGCGTCTACATCAGCATGGGGCACCTGGGCGCAGACAACAACCGGCGGGACTTCAAAGGCATGGTCGAGCGCTGCGCCGACTGTGGCTTTGACTTGGCCTCGGGGCTGGTCGAAGTCGTGCCGACCGCGCATTACATGATGGGTGGCGTTGTGTTCAGAGGCGATTGCACCACAGACCTGCATGGCCTGTTTGTCGCGGGCGAGGATTCGGGCGGAGTTCACGGCGCCAATCGTCTCGGCGGCAACGGTGTTGCCAATTCGACCGTGTTCGGCGGTATCGCGGGCGACGCCATGCCGGTCTGGGTCAAAGCCAGCGGCGCGTTTTACGAACCCGACGCACAGGCGCTGGCCGCCGCGATTGAGCGCTGCCGGTTGCCGCTCGCGAAACCGGCCGGCGATCTGAACGCGGTGCGCGAAGCGCTCTACGACCTGATGTGGGACGACGTCGGCATCGTACGCGACGCGGCGAGCCTTCGGCGCGCCACCAGCAGCCTTGACGAACTCGACGCGCGGCTGGATGCGACCGGCGTCGAGTCGGGCGATCTCACGTTCAACCTGACGTGGCACGACTGGCTCAATCTCAAAAGCCAGATCACGGTCAGCCAATCGATTTGCATCGCCGCCAGTGCGCGCGAAGACTCGCGCGGCGCACATTACCGCGCCGATTTTCCCGACGCGGGCGATCTTGCGAATTCGCGCTATACCTGCGTCACCTGGCGGGAGGGCCGCTTTGACATCTTCACCAGGCCGGTCGCATTTTCCCGCATCAAGCCGGGCGAGACCTTGCTGACGGACGCGGTGTAGCAACTCGCCACTTGCGCTTGCATCGCGCGGCAGGAACGGCAAGAATCGCAGACGCCGGTCAACAAATCAAAAACGAGGGGGCAACGATGCACGACAACCTGGTTAGTTACGGTATGACTATGCGCCGGCTCGCGGCGGCAGCGTGCTGCTTTGCCTGTGCGGGTGCAGTCTGGCCGCAGGAGTATCCCGCCAAGGCAATCAGAGTGATCGTGCCGTTTCCCGCAGGGGGCGGCAGCGACATCATCGCGCGCGTACTCGCCCAGCGGCTTTCCGGTGCGCTCGGGCAACAGGCGGTCATCGACAATCGTGCCGGAGCGAGCGGCAATATCGCGGCGGAGCTGGCCGCCAAGGCGGTGCCGGACGGATACACGCTGATGTTTGCAAATTCCTCGCTTTCGATCAGCCCGGCGGTTTTCTCCAAGCTCGCCTATGACCCGGTCAAGGATCTGCTGCCGATCTCGATGGTGTCGTCGTACCCGTTCGTGCTGGTGGCCCATCCGTCGTTGCCCGTAAAAAGCGTGCGCGAACTCGTTGCGCTGGCCAGGGCGAAGCCGGATGCGCTCGCCTATTCATCGGCCGGCGCCGGTACCATGTCGCATTTCGCGATGGAGCTGATGCGGCTCAAGACCGGCATCAAAGTTACACATCTGCCGTACAAAGGCGCTGCCCCCGCAACTGTCGGCTTGCTTTCGGGCGAAGCGCAGGCGGCGTTCATCGTGATGCCGGTCGCGGGCCCTCAGATCAACGCGGGCAGGTTGCGCGGGCTCGGCGTGGCCGCGCAGATTCGAGCGCCGGTGCTGCCGCAGGTGCCGACGATGATAGAGGCCGGCGTCGCCGGGCATGAGGCGGTCCAGTGGAACGGGCTGTTCGCGCCGGCGAAAACGCCACCGGCGATACTTGACCGTCTGTACCGCGAGGTGGTCAAGGCGCTTGCCCTGCCGGAGGTCAAGCAGCGGTTCGCGGACGAAGGCGCCGATCCGGTGGGCAGCACGCCTGCCGAATTCGCCGCGTTTTTCAAGTCGGAAGCGGAGAAATGGGCCGACGTTGCGAAGCGTTCAGGCACGAAACTGGATTAGAAGTAGTGAAGAGTGAAGAGTGAAGAGTGAAGAGTGAAGAGTGAAGAGTGAAGAGTGAAGAGTGAAGAGTGAAGAGTGAAGAGTGAAGAGTGAAGAGTGAAGAGAAAAGACCCCCTCTACCCCTTTAGCGAGGGAGAGGGAGTGTTCACCCTTTCACCCTTTCACCCTTTCACTCGTTCACGCTTTTTAATCTGGCTGAAGCCAACGTCCTTTCGATTTCAAAATGGGTTCCAAGTACTCAATTGACGAACTGACGCAACTCGTGACTGCCGTGCTGGAAAATTCCGGTGCAGCGCGGGCGATGGCGGAAGTTGCTGCCAGGGCGCTGGTGGCGGCCGAAGCGGAAGGACTTGGCGGCCACGGCCTGTCGCGGGCGCCGCTCTACGCGCAGCATTTGCGCGAAGGCCGCGTCAACGGCAAGGCCCGCGTCAGCATCAAGACTGACAAAGGCGCAACGTGCCTCATCAGCGCCGGCGGCGGGCTGGCCTTTGAAGCAGTTGCGCTTGCAGTCATCGAAGCGATCAATCGCTCGAAACAATATGGTGTCGCCTTTTGCGGCGTCACCGACAGCCATCATAGCGGCGCGATGGATTATCATCTCGCGCCGGTTGCGCAGGCCGGCCTGGTCGGGCTGGCGTTCACGAATTCCCCGGCAGCCATCAATGCTTGGGGCGGCAAAAGGCCGCTGTTCGGCACGAACCCAATCGCTGCAGCCTTCCCACGCAAAGCAAATCCGCCGCTTGTCATCGACTTGTCGCTGACCGAAGTTGTGCGCGGCAAGATCATGCTCTACGCCAAGGAAGGCAAGCCGATACCGCTGGGCTGGGCGGTGGACAGGGATGGCAAACCGACAACTGACGCCAAGGCCGCGCTGACCGGGAGTCTTTTCGCTATTGGCGGTGCGAAAGGAGCGATGCTGGCGCTCATGGTGGAATTGCTGTGCGTGGCGCTGACCGGCGCCGCGTTCGCCTACGAAAACGATTCCTACTTCGAGCCTGGCAACCGGCCGCGCATCGGCCATGCAATCGTCGCGATCGATCCCGCAGCGCTCGCGGGCAGCGATGTTTATTTTGAGCGTGTCGAGACTCTGATCGCGGCAATGCTGAGCGATGAGGGCGTGCGGCTGCCGGGCGACCGCCGCCACAAGCTGGCCGCTGACGCTCGCGCGAATGGCATCGAGGTTCCCGACGCACTGCTCAAACAATTGCGCGATCTTTCTGAGTCGAGTCGGGTCGCATCGCGCGCTCAGCCTGTGGACTGTTTTGTCACGGTAAACGGCCTTCGCATCCATTATCTCGAGTGGGGAACAAGCGGCGGGCAGCCGCTGGTCCTGCTGCACGGCATCGCGCGGGTGGCGCACAATTTCGACCATCTTGCGCCGCACTTCGGCGAGAAATACCACGTCATCGCGGTCGACATGCGCGGGCACGGCGATTCCGCATGGGACCCGCAGGGCGCGTATCTGGTCGAAGATTACGTGCGGGACATCGAAGGCCTGATCGAGCGGCTCAAGCTGCGCAACATTGTCCTGTGGGGAAACTCAACGGGCGGCCGGGTTGCGCAGGTCTTCGCCGGTTCGCATCCGGATCTCGTCTCGGCGGTGATCGTCGAAGACGTGGGCCCAGAGCGGCCTGCCGCAATCTCCAGTCGACGTGCCAACCGGATGAGCCAGGAAGAAAACGGCTGGGCATCATTGGACGAGCTGCTCGCGCAGGTGGCGAAGGACTACCCGCGCAGTGCCGAGCCGGTGCTGCGGTCGTTCGCGCAACATGGCTCGAAACCGCGCGCTGATGGCCGCGTCGTCTGGAAGCGTGATCCCGCCATTCTGAACGGGTTCGTGCCCACCGAGCTGTGGGCGACCGTAAGCAGGATCAAGGCGCCGGTCATTTATATTCTGGGCGGCGCGAGCGACATAGTTCCGCCGGCAACGCAGGATCAGCTGAGGCAGACTTTGCCCCAGGTCGAGATCGTGACGATGCCCGGCCTCGGACACTATCCGAGCGACGAGAAGCCAGCAGATTTCCTTGCAATCGTCGACCGCTTTCTGGCGGCAGCCGAATCCAGGTAGCCGGCGGGGGCCGCTAGACCGTGTCTCATATATACGTGCGAAGCCTGCAAATCAAAACCAGAATTGACAGGATTAACAGGATTTACATGATTTTAGTCCGCTCTAATCCTGTTAATCTTCTAAGTCCTGTCCATTTTTTGTTTTAGACGTTTTCTACACTGTCTGCATCCCGCAAAGGAAAGAGCCATCATGCCCAATGCCACTCTCGCTTTTGACCACGTTCACCTCGTCAGTCAGGACCCGCAAGCCGCCGCGGCATGGTATGTCGACAAGCTCGGCGGCAAAATCGCAAGGAGCGGCGAGGTCCGCGGCGCACCGCAGGTTTATGTGTCGGTTGGGAACGCGATGGTCATCGTGCGCGGCCAGCGTCCTGCCGAGACTGCGGCGTCGAAACCCGGCCTGCAATGGGGCGTCGATCATTTCGGTCTGCAGGTGAAGGGCGATTTCGACGGCTTCTGCGCGGAGCTCAAAAGCAAAGGGGTCGCATTCAGCCTGGAGCCCACAGATTTCAACGCGAACACCCGCATTGCCTTCATCAAGGCGCCCGACGGCGTGAGCGTCGAGCTGCTCAGGAGAAGCGACTAGAACACTGCTCCAAAAAATTGGACAGGATTTACAAGATTGACAGGATTAGAACCGGCTAGAAGAAATCATGTAAATCCTGTTAATCCTGTCAATTCCGATTTTGTTTGGGGGCGTTCTTAAGATACTCGGCATTCACGCAGTTGGTCAGTTTGCCGTCGCGCAGATAGAAATACGCCGTCTCTATTGCTTTGCGCCGCAGGTCTGCCAATGAATCCGGGCTGTAAAACCCGGCATGCGGATTCAGCAGCATCCGCCCTTTGATCCATGGCTCGTTCGCCTGCCACGCCGTGACCAGAGGATCGTTGAGCGCGGCGGGTTCGTTGGGCAATACATCGAGGCCGACCGCTCCCAGCTTGCCGCTCTTCAGGCCTTCGAGCAGCGCGGCGGTATCGCAGATCGGCCCGCGCGCCGTATTGATCAGGTAGGCTCCCGGTTTCATCGCGGCAACCGCCGCCGCATTGATCATCGCGTGCGTTTCGTCGGTTAGCGGCGCGTGGATGGTGACCACGTCGGCAAGGCCCAGCAGCTCCGCAAGTGTGCGCGTCCGGGTGAAGCCAAACGGCAGCTCGGCGCCGTTGGGCAGTGCGGGATCGTAGAACGCGACGTTCATTCCGAACGCCCGCGCACGCAGCGCGGCGGCGGTGCCGATGCGGCCGAAACCGATCACTCCGAAGCACGCGCCGCGCAGCCGGAGCGCGGTAACGTTGTGCACGTGCGTCCAGCCGCCTTTAAGATCCGCGTGCAGGGCGGCATCCAGCGCCGCTGTGCCGCGGGCGAACGTCAGCATCATGGCGATTGCCGAATCGGCGACTTCGGTGGTGCCGTAGTCGGGCACGTTGCATACCGCGATGCTGGCTTCCCCGCACGCCTTGAGGTCCACGATATCGAAACCCACGCCGTTGCGCACTACGATGCGGGCGCGCTTGAGGTGCTGGATCGCCGCGGCATCGATGGGGACAAAGCGCACGATGATGCCGTCGCAAGACTCCCAGGCGCTCATATCTATTGCGTCGAAGCGGTTCTGGCGCGGATTGAGCAGTACGGCATCGGGGCCGGTCACCTCGCGCTCGAGGTCAAGCTGCGAAGACCGGCTGTCGGGGAAAAGTATGGTTGTTGGCACGTGCATCGCTCCCTGGATGTTGCATAAACTTCGCGATTGAGGCGAAAGTTTACCGCATTTCGCAAAACCAGCATGGCCAGAGTGGGCGAGGTGATCAAGAGCGCCTCCTTCAGTAATTAAACGGTTGGCGGGTCCGCCTTCAACCCGTATCATATTGGGGGCTCTGAACATCCTGCAGGCCAAACCTAGTAGAAGGAGGACTCATGAAACCGCTAATGAAGGTAATCACGTTCGCCGCGGGCGCGCTGTTTGCGCTCACCGTTTTCGCGCAAGGCAAGACCAATATTTTCATCGCGACCGGCCCTACGACCGGCGTCTACTATCCGATGGGCGGCGGCATGGCCGACATTCTCACCAAGTTTGTGCCGAACCTGAATGCGACCGCCGGCACGACCGACGGCTCGATGGCGAACCTGCTGCTGATCAACCAGGGCAAGGCCGATATCGCGTTGTCGATGGCGGACGCGAGCTGGGATGCCTACAAGGGACAGCTGAAGTTCCAGGACAAGCCGGTCAACGTGCGCGCGCTGATGGTGCTGTATCCGAATCGCATGCATATCGTGACGGTCGAGGGCACCGGCATCAACAAGATTTCCGATCTCAAGGGCAAGCGCGTTTCCACCGGCGCGCCGAACAGCGCGACGCAGATCATGGCCTACCGCGTGCTGGAGGCGTACGGCATCGATCCCGAGAAGGACATCATCCGCGAGCGTCTCGATCCGGGTAAATCGTCCGACGCGATAAAGGACAAGAAACTCGACGCGTACTTCTGGGTCGGCGGCATACCGACGCCGGCGGTGACCGATCTCGGCGCAACACCCGGCTTGAAGCTTAAGCTGATCGATCACTCCGACGCGACCGAGGCGATGGTCAAGAAGTACGGCCCGCTTTACGTCAAGGACACGATACCGGCCAAATCGTATCCGGGCCAGGAGACCGCCAACCAGATCGCAACGGTGTGGAACGTGCTGGTCGCCGATGCCAAGCTCTCCGATCAGCTCGCCTACGACATCGTGAAAACGATGTTCGACCACCGGGAAGACATGATGCGGGTGCACAAGGATGCGCGGTATTTCGATCTCCAGTACCAGACCAACGGCGCGGCGGTGATCCCGTTCCACCCCGGTGCCAAAAAGTATTTCACCGAAAAAGGCCTCAAGCTGAACTGAGCGTGAAGAGTTAGGAGTGAGGAGTGAGGAGTTGTGACCGGGGCGCGTCTTGGCTGAACTCGTAGCGAAAAGCACTGACGAGCCGGTCGTCACCGAAGAGGCGCTGAAGAAGGCCGAGCAGTACATCGAAGCAGAAGAAGGCGCGAGCAACAAGCTGCCGGGCGCGCTCGGGGTGTTCGCGACCGCGCTGGCAGTGGTCATGTCGATCTTCCACTTGTATGCCGCGTACGGCATCATGCCGACGCACGTGCTGCGCGGCGTTCACGTCGCGTTTATTTTGTTCCTGGCTTTCATGCTGTTTCCGGTCGCGAAGCGGTTTCGCCACCGCGTCTGCTGGTGGGACTGGCTGGCGGCGCTGTTCTCTCTGGTGATCGTCTGCAACATGCTGTTCGGCGGCGACGCGTTTCTCGAGCGCGCGATCGATCCCGGCACGTGGGACAAAATACTCGGCGTCGCGCTGATCCTGCTGGTGCTCGAAGCGGCGCGCCGCACCACCGGCTGGATCATGCCCGCGATATGCGTGGGGTTCCTGATGTACGCGGTGGCCGGCCCGTATCTGGCGGCGCCGTGGACGCACTACGGCATGGACCTGGGCCGCATCGTCGGCCATATGTACATGACGCTCGAAGGCATCTTCGGGGTCGCGATCGACGTGTCGTCGTCGCTGATCATCCTGTTCACGATTTACGGCGCGTTCCTGCAGTATTCGGGCGCCGGCAAGTTCTTCATCGATTTCTCGTTCGCGGCGATGGGCGGCAAGCCGACCGGCGCCGGCCGCACGATCGTGCTCGCCTCATTCCTGCTCGGCGGGCCGTCGGGCAGCGGTGTCGCGACCACCGTCACGCTCGGCACGGTCGCCTACCCGATGCTGATGAAGGCCGGCTATGGCAAGGATGCCGCGGGCGGACTGCTGGCGGCGGGCGGCCTGGGCGCCATCATTTCGCCGCCGGTGCTGGGCGCCGCGGCATTCCTGATTGCGCAGTTCCTCAACATCTCGTATCTCGACGTGATACTGATGGCGACGATCCCGACGCTCCTGTATTACTTCGCGCTCTTCCTGATGGTCGAGATCGATGCGCGCAAATTCGGCATGCCGAACATCATCATCGAGAAGCACGCCACGATAGGGGTGCTCACCCGCAATTACTGGTTCCATTTCCTGTCGCTGATCGCGATCATTGTTTTCATGGTGATCGGCTTCTCGCCCGTCGCTGCGGTTTTCTGGGCGACCGTGGTCGCGTTGGTATTCAGCTTCCTGCACGTGGACTGCGCGCTGATTCCCTACGATGTGCTGCGCGGCAGGCGCCCGCTCGCCTCCGGGCTGTGGAACTCCGGATTGACCAAGGCGCTGGAAGCGGGTTCGGTCGGCATGTTGAGCGTCGGCGCGACCTGCGCCGCCGCCGGCCTGATCGTCGGCGTTGTTACGTTGACCGGCCTCGGGCTGAAGTTCAGCTCGATCGTGCTGCAGTACGCGGATTCGGGCACGCGCATGATCATGGCCATGCTCGGCGCGGTGGGTGTCGAGCAAACCGCGAGCCTGCTGCACGACGTCAAGCTGCTGCTGACCGCCGTGATGACATCGCTGATCGTGTGGATCGTCGGGCTCGCCGTGCCGGTCACCGCGAGCTACATCATCTGCGCGGTAATCGCGGCGCCGGCGCTGATCCAGCTCGGCGTCGCCGATTTCGCGGCGCACATGTTCATCTTCTATTACGCGGTGCTGTCGGAAGTGTCGCCGCCCACCGCGCTGTCGCCGTTTGCCGCCGCCGCGATTACCGGGGGCGATCCATACAAGACGACGCTGCAGTCGTGGAAATACACGATGCCGGCGTTCCTGGTGCCGTTCATGTTCGTGCTCGATCCGGCGGGCGTGGGACTATTGCTGATGGGCTCTTTCAAGAAGCTGGCAGTCGCGCCGTGGGGGGATATCGCAATCGTGAGCGTTACGGCGATGGCGGGCATTGCAGCGCTCGCCGCCGGGGTGCAGGGATGGCTATTCAGGAAGACAACCGGTATCGAGCGCTGGCTGCTGATCATCGCGGGCCTCGCGCTGGTTTACCCGAAACCGTTGCTCGACTACATCGGCGTCGCGCTGATCGTGGTCGTAATCGCGCTGCAGAAGCTACGCAAGGAAACGGCCCATGCTGGAGCGTGATCGCTACCTTTCGTTCCCGCCGCCCGGCAGGGATCCGGCCCCATCAATTTTGGAATCCTTCGATGCCAAGCTGCTGACGCCGTTCGCCGTTCTCGGCATCCGCACCGCGGGTGAAATGCTGATCGATATTGAATATTTGCCGCGCGGTGTGGCGACACTCGCGCCGACCAATAAACTGGCGGCGAAAACGTGCCGCCAGATCGAACGCTATCTTGACGACCCCGAATTTGATTTCGACTTGCCGTTTGAATTCCGCGGCACCGCGTTCCAGCGGCGGGTATGGCGGGCGATTTGTGCGATTCCAAGCGGCGCGACGTTGACCTATCTCGATGTCGCGCGGCAACTGAAAAGCGCGCCGCGGCCGGTCGGCGGCGCGTGTGGAGCCAATCGCATTCCGCTCGTGATCCCGTGCCATCGCGTGGTCGCAAGCCACGGCATCGGCGGTTTCATGAAGGCGCGGGGCGGCCAGCCTATCGAGATCAAGAAGTGGTTGCTGCGCCATGAAGGCGCCTGACGACCCAGTCCTCGACGAATTCTGCGATGCGCTGTGGCTCGAAGACGGCTTGTCGCGCAACACGCTCGACGGCTACCGCCGGGATTTGACCAAGTTCCAATTCTGGCTCGATAAGCAGCGTGGCAAGACGCTGCTTAGTGCCGGGCACAGCGACCTGCTCGCGTATCTCGCGCATCGCGTCGCGGGCCGCGTCAAGGCCACCACCACCAGTCGCCAGTTGTCGAGCCTGAAGCGCTTTTATCAGCACGCGCTGCGCCAGGGCAGGATCAAGACCGATCCGAGCATCAACATCGACGCGCCCAAACTGCCGCGCAGCCTGCCCAAAAGCCTGACGGAAGCTGACGTCGAGAAACTGCTCGCCGCGCCGGATGTCGAAGAGGCGCTCGGGCTGCGCGATCGCACCATGCTCGAGACGCTGTACGCGAGCGGCCTGCGCGTGTCCGAACTGGTGACGCTCAAAATCTCGCAGGTCAGCCAGGACATGGGTGTGGTGCGTGTCATGGGCAAGGGCAGCAAGGAGCGGCTGGTGCCGCTCGGCGAGGATGCGCTGGATTGGATCAAGCGCTATCTCAAGGAATCGCGGCCGCAAATTTTGGGCCGGCGCATGTCCGACGCATTGTTCGTAACCGGCCGCGGCGAGGCGATGACCCGCCAGTCGTTCTGGCATCTGCTCAAGCGGCACGCTGCGCGCGCGGGGCTCAACAAACAGCTTTCGCCGCATACGCTGCGCCACGCGTTCGCAACACAT
>Ga0315281_10013311_pt1 | contig 11139 bp, 16 predicted proteins | sample YL17G07_0_MG_FD_204540 | JGI IMG/M metagenome (GOLD analysis project Ga0315281, IMG submission 204540) | Sediment microbial communities from Yellowstone Lake, YNP, Wyoming, USA - YL17G07_0 | ecosystem: Environmental > Aquatic > Freshwater > Lake > Sediment | place: USA: Wyoming | collected... | reverse complement strand
TCCGGGCTGACAGGGGCGCGGCCGGTCTCTCGCCGGAGTTCAGGAGGGTGCTCGCCGATGACAGGGCAGTCCTTCTCACGAGGCTCACCGCCGGAGGGTTCTCGGTCGAGGTGCATGGGCGAGGCTCCTCACGGGTGACCCTCGAACACCCGACCGATCTCGTGTGGCGGAGGAGCAGCTTTGTCTGCAAGAGGACCGTGGCAATCCACTGTGATCAAGTTGCCGCGACCCTTCCCAGGGAGCTCATCCGGGCTCTCAGGGAAGGCAGCGAGCTCGAGGTGGAGATGGTCGCCGTGGTGGAAGAAGCTACGTTTCGGTGACCTCGGTCACCTTCAGCTCCGCCTCCGCGAGCTTCCGTTCGCATTCGCGGATAAGGGCAGCCCCCCTCTCGTAGAGGGCGATGGACTCGTCGAGCCCTGTGTCAGGGTCCTCCATCTCCTTCACCACTTCCTTCAGTTCCCCAAGCATCTCCTCAAACTTCCTGCTCATGGTACACCTCCTCGACACGCGCCTTCGCGCCGCCCCCTGACATCCGGAGCCTGATCCGATCGCCGGTTTTAAGACTCCGTGCAGACCGGACCACCTTCCCATCCCTCTCGGCGAGGCAGTACCCCCGTGAGAGGATGGAGAGAGGGCTCCGTCCCTCGAGAAGGGCTTTTTGCCTGTCCAGATCGCTCCTGCCCCGCTCGATCTTTACCTGGATCGCCCGGTTGAGGTCCTCCTCACGCTCGGTCACCTCCTCCCGGTTCTCGTTGATCCTCCTCTGGATCCTCCTCGGCTGTAGGCGGAGCCTCAGGTCCTCGAGGAGGAGGGCCGCGGCCTGGACCTTCTTCTCGAGCGAGTTCTTCATGCGATCAAGTCCGTCCCTGATCTCCTTTGCGAGCTCAGCCTGGTCGGGTACGACCAGTTCTGCCGCTGCCGAGGGCGTGGGAGCCCGCCGGTCGGCAGCGAGGTCCGAGAGCACATGGTCCACTTCATGGCCTACCGCAGAGACAACCGGCGTCCGGCAGCACCCGATAGCCCTCACCACGTCGGGGTGGTTGAAGGGGAAGAGGTCGTCGAAGGACCCGCCGCCCCTGGCGACGATGATCACGTCCACCCTGCCGTCCAGGATACGGATTGCCCTCGCGATCTCCAGGTGGGCGAGATCCCCCTGCACCGCCGTGGGCGAGAGCACGATCCCGACAGGGAACCGCCGGCCGATGACGTTTAAGATATCCTGGAGCACGGCGCCAGTCCGGGCTGTGACAACCCCGACGAGGGAGGGAAACGGGGGGAGTGGTTTCTTTCTCTCCTCAGCAAAGAGCCCCTCTGCCGCGAGCTCCCTCTTCCACTTCTCGACGAGGAGGTGCTTCTCCCCCTCGCCCGCAGGGAGCATCTCCTGGACATAGAAACCAAGATCTCCCCGGGCCTCATAGACCTGTACTGATCCCAGGGCGATGACGGCAAGGCCGTCGCGGGGCTCGAAGTCCAGACACTGCGCCCGGCTCTGCCACATGATGCACTTGATGGCATAGTTTCTTCCCGCCACCTGCTCGGAGAGGGAGAAGTAGCGGTGACCCGAGTGGTGGTGCTTGTAGCTCGTGATCTCCCCGCGGATCCAGATATCCTGGAACCTTTCGTCGTCAAGGGCATCGGAGATGATCCCCGAGATCTCGGCAACACCCAGCACCGCGGGCCCGGGCACAGGCCGGATGCCAGCGGGGAACGGATCCATCCATGCCTATTATGGTGGAGCGGGATATGAACATGTGGGATGAAGGGGGAATATCAGGTATGGTGAGAATCGCCGTCTCCACCATGTTCTTCCACGAGTACCCGATGGACGAGGGGTTCGACGCCATCGAGAGGGCGGGCCTGGACAGCATCGAGTTCTGGGTTGAGACCCCCCACTTCTGGCTGAACGGGCATCCGGTCGGGGAACTCCTGGCCTGCCTCAGGGATCACCCGGGCTTCGCCCCCGTGAACGTGCACTCCCCCATCCTGGACCTCAATCCCTGCTCCGTGAACCCCCGCGTGGCCCAGGCAAGCCTCGCCTATGCCGCCGAGTCCATCGAGCTCGCCGAGCGGATCGGGGCTGAGGTGGTGACCGTGCACCCGGGGCGCAGGACGGCGAAGAGGCCGCCGAGTGGACCAGAGTATACGAGGTTCGAGCGTTACCTGGACCTTCTCCGTGCGGGCGCCTCCGGGAGACGGGTGAGGGTATCCATGGAAAATATGGAGCGGGCCGTGAACTCCCTCCTCTCGCGCCCGTCGGAGGTCCGGGAGCTCCTGGACAGGGAGCCCTGGCTCTCCTTCACCCTGGATGTATCCCATGCCATGGCACTCTCGCTCGAGGAGGTCACGGGCTTCATCGACCTGTGCGGGAACAGGCTCGCGAATATCCACCTCTCCCGGAGCGAGGACGGGAAGACCCATCTCCCCCTGGACGGGAGCCCCAGTGCCAGGGCCGTGCTCCATGCCCTCAGGGAAGCGGGGTACTCCGGATCCCTCACCCTGGAGATCGAGGACCGGAACTTCGACCATGACCTCTCCCTGGAGGAGAAGGTCAGCCTTCTCGCCCGCGAGGCGGCCTTCATCCGCGCGAGCACCGGGTAATTCGCTACCTTTATTTCATCCCTCTCCCACTCTTGGGTGGACGGGAAGGGGGACGCCGAACCGTGCCCTGCCCCCGGTTCCCGCGTGAAACCCATGGCTTCAGAGATCCAGGTCCTGATATTCTTTCTCTGCATTATCCTCTCTGCCTTCTTCTCCGGCTCCGAAGTGGCGCTCCTCTCCATCACCCATGCCAAGGTGAAGACCCTCCTTGCAAGGGGCGGGCGGAGTGCCCAGGCCCTCGCCGACCTGAAGAGGTCTCCGGATCATATCATCATCACGGTTCTCATTGCAAACACCCTGGTGAACGTTGCAGCGGCCTCCATCGCAACCTCCCTTGCCATCGAACGATTCGGGAATGCAGGCATCGGGATCGCGACCGGGGTGGTCGTTCTTATCCTCCTCGTCTTCGGCGAGATCGGGCCGAAGATGTTTGCCGTCCGGTTCACCGAGCCGGTCGCCCTCGGTGTCTCCCCCATCATCCGTTTCCTTGCGACCGTCTTCTCCCCCTTCATCTGGGTCTTTGACCGGCTCGCACGCTCCATGGAGCTCACCAAGGCCTTTGCGAAGCCAGCCATCACCGAGGAGGAGATCCGGGGGTGGATCGAGCTCGGGCAGGAGGACGGGACCCTCGAGAAGGAGGAGCAGGAGATGCTCTTCAATGTCCTGGAGTTCGGGGACACCACCGCCCGGGAGGTGATGACACCCCGGGTCAATGTCACGATGATTGACGAGAGGGACACCCTTCCCCATGCCGTGGAGATCTTCAAGGAGACCGGCTTCTCCCGGCTCCCTGTCTTTTCAGGGGAGAAGGGGAACCTCATCGGCCTCCTGAACGTAAAGGAGGTCTTCCCGGTGGTCCTGGAGAGAAGGGAGGGGGTAACCATACGGGATCTCATGCACGAACCCTACTTCGCCCCAGAGACAGCAAAGATCGACGACCTCCTCAAGGAGCTCCAGAAGAGGAAGATCCACATGGGATTTGTCCTGGACGAGTACGGGGAGTTCTCGGGGATCATCACCGTCGAGGATATCCTGGAGGAGCTGGTTGGGGAGATCCTGGACGAGTTCGACCAGGACGAGCCGGAGATACAGACCGTGGAACCCGGCGTCTACCTCATCAACGGCCAGGTGAGGGTAAAGGATGCGAACGATCAGCTCGGGATCTCCCTCCCCCTCGAGGCATCCTATGACACCCTGGGGGGCCTTGCCACCGAGAGGCTCGGTCACATCCCCAGGCGCGGGGATTCGGTATCCATCAACGGTGCGGAGATCACCATCACGGTCATCCAGATGCTCGGGCGGCGTGTCGGCCGGGTGAAGGTGAGCGTCGCCGGATCCGCACAAGGGAAGGGCTGAGATGCAGCCCGGAGGACTTCATCCATGAAAGAAATCGCCGTCATTGCCTCGGGAAGGGGCTCCAACTTCCAGGCCCTCATCGATGCCGCCGGATCCGGTTACTTTTCAGCCGTCATCAGCCGGCTCATCACCGATACCCCGGAGGCGCATGCCGTCAAGCGGGCAAAGGACGCCGGGATCCCTGTCTCGGTCCTGGACTTTGGCTCGTATTCGGGGAGGGGCAAATACGAGAAGGCACTGAAAATGGAGATGGAAGCGTGCGACCCTGATCTCTTCGTCCTCGCAGGTTACATGCGGATCCTGCCCTCGGCCATCGTGAAAGCCTTCCCCGGCCGGATCATGAACATCCACCCGGCCCTCCTCCCGTCCTTCCCCGGCCTCCATGCCCAGCGCCAGGCGCTTGAGTACGGGGTGAAGCTATCGGGATGCACCGTCCACTTCGTGGACGAGGGGACCGACACGGGCCCCATCATTATCCAGCGGTGCATCCCCGTCGAGGAGGAGGATGACGAGGAGGCCCTCGCAGCGCGGATCCTCGTGGAGGAGCACCGGATCCTCACCGAGGCGGTGAGGCTTTTCTGCGAGGAGAGACTCGAGATCCGGGGGCGCCTGGTCTTTATCCACTGAGATCCGGTCCCGGATCCCCTGGTGACCCCGGTCCCGGATCTCTTGGTGACCCACGGTCCCCGCATCAGCCCGTGATCCGGTAACCCCCGCAACTGCTATAGGGCCTGCGAACCAAGGATGGGTTGGATGGGACGGCGATCGCAGACACCGGAATCAAGAAGGCTCGCACGGGAGCGGATCGAGATCCTCTTCGAACGCGCCCGGGAGTTCTTCCCCGAGAACCCCCGTTGGAGCGACCGCTGCGTCGACCTTGCCAGGAGGATCGCCATGCGGCAGAGGGTGCGGATCCCCCGGGACCTCAGAATGAGGTTCTGCAGGCGGTGCTCAGCCTATCTCGTTCCCGGATCCACGGTGCGGGTCCGGGTGCACCGGGGAAAGGTGGTCATGACATGCATGCGGTGCAGCTGGCACCGGCGGTACCGGGTCGTGAGGCCCCGTGACGGATAAATCCCCGATGCAGACCCTGAAGCCCACGGTCTGGATCGGGAAGAAGGGGTGCACCCCGGAGGCAGTGGCCGAGATACGGCGGCAGCTCGAGTCCCGGAAGCCGGTGAAGGTGCGCTTCCTCCGGGGCGCGGAGATGGATCCGGAGTCCCTTGCCAGGGAGACGGGCGGGGAGGTTCTCGGTGTCAGGGGAAGGACCGTGGTCCTTGCAAGGAGGCGGTAGGCCTCGCACGCCTCGAAATATATAAAAGCGCAACTGACGAATATGTAAAGACTGCGAAGAGATGACGCGAGGGCGAGAGTGACTGTATGACAACGCTCTATGATATCCCGGCCGAGCTCCTCATCCCGAAGGTGGCCGAGGAACTGAAGAAGAGGAAGGAGATCCAGCCACCGGTGTGGGCAGCCTTCGCCAAGGCCGGGGTCCACCAGCAGATGCCGCCCGAGGAGCCCGACTGGTGGTTCATCCGGGCCGCATCGGTGCTCCGCAGGCTCTATATCGACGGGCCCGTGGGGGTGCAGCGGATGCGCACCGCGTACGGGGGCAAGAGGGACAGGGGCTCGAGCCCGTTCCAGTTCCGGAAGGGTGGCGGGTCGTCCCTCAGAAAGGTCCTCCAGCAGCTCGAGGCCGCGGGCTTCGTGGCAAAGGACAAGAACGGGAGGAGCCTCTCGGTTGCCGGGAGGTCCTTCCTCGACGGTGTCGCCCACGGCCTCCGGAAGAACGCCGAGGAGAAGGTCGCGGGGCTTTCCAAGTACTGACGTGATGCCTGATGGGTGACGATGAGCTCGCCGAGCTTCGGAGGAGGAGGCTCGAGCAGCTCCAGCGGCAGTCCCTGGACCAGCAGTCTATGGAGGAGCAGCTCCAGCGGCAGAAGCAGGCCGAGGCGCAGATCCACCACGTCCTCCTGCAGATCCTGGAGCCCGAAGCCCGCGAGCGGCTTGCAAACATCAAGCTCACCAAACCCGAGTTCGCCCGTGCCATCGAGCAGCAGCTCGTCGCCCTCGCCCAGAGCGGGCGGCTGAAGCAGAAGATCTCCGATGCCCAGCTGAAGGAGCTCCTCCGGCAGCTGGTCCCCGAGAAGAAGGAATGGAATATCCGGAGGATGTGACGGGCGGAGGGAAATTCCCCGTCCTGCCCTGAAAATGGCCCCTGGAGAGAATACAACCCTGGAGAGTGAAGTATGAGCAGAGTCACAAAAGGTCTCAAGATTCGCCTTGCAAAAGCCTGCGAGCAGAACCGCCGCGTACCCGCATGGGTCACGATGAAGACAAAACGGGCGGTGACGACCCACCCGAAGCGCCGCACCTGGCGACGGTCCACCCTGAAGGTGTGAGCCATGGTGGAGAAGCTGAAGGAGCAGATCTACATCATCCCCCTCCGCGACGTGCAGCATACGCCGCGGTGGGAGCGGGGGAAGCGGTCGATGAAGGCCATCCGCGACTACCTCGCCCGGCACATGAAGAGCGAGGATATCAAGCTCGACCAGAACATCAACGAGGCGGTCTGGGAGCGGGGGAGCCACAAGCCTCCGTCCCGGATCCGCGTCAGGGCGATGAAGTTCGAGGACGGGCAGGTCCAGGCAGAGCTCGCCGAGGAGTGAGATGAGCACCACGATCGCCTTTGCCGGCGACCCCCACATCGGTGTCTTTGCCCGGGTCCTCGAGGACCTCGCCATCGTGGCCCCGCAGGCCCCCGAGGCCTTCCGGGCAGCCATAGAGGAGGAGCTGGACGCCGAGGTCGTGGACACCACCATCCAGGACTCGGCCATCGTGGGGACCCTTGCCGCGGGCAACCGGCGGGGGATCGTGGTGAGCGGGCTCGCCTCGAGAGAGGAGGTGGCGCGCATCTCGGAGCACCGCGACGTGATGGTCCTCGAGAAGGGGATGAACGCCGCAGGGAACATCATCCTTGCAAACGACACGTTTGCAGCGGTCAACCCCGAGCTCCCCCTGGAGATAGCAGAGGAGATCGGCTCGTTTCTCAGGGTTCCTGTGCTCCGCCTATCCTTTGCAGGGTACAGGGTGGTGGGTAAGGTGGCGGTGGCCACGAACCGGGGGATCCTCGTCCACCCGCGGGCAAACCCCGTGGAGATAGCCCGGCTCGAGGAGGCCGTGGATATTCCCATCGGCGTGGGGACGGTGAATATGGGGAGCGGGCTCGTGGGGAGCGGCCTCCTTGCGAACAGCAGGGGCTACCTCGCGGGCATCGGGACGAGCGGTTTTGAGCTCGGGAGAATCGAAGAGGTACTGGGATTTCTGGAGTGATCAATATGAAAGCACAGAGTTACCGTGTGGAGGGAACCGCGAGGATCAATGGGGCATGGAGGCCGTACAAGAAGGTCATCAGCGCCCCGAACGAGAAACAGGCGAGGGAGAGGACCTACACCCTCCTGGGATCGAAGCACCGGCTGAAGCGCCGGGACATCCAGGTGGGCAGGGTCGAGCCCTTCGAGGGTGAGTGAGATGGCCGAGCCGGAGGCCGATCTCCAGACCCTCCAGTATTACCTGAACGAGTACAGCCAGCAGGCGGAGATCTTCTCCAGGCAGCTGGAGATGATCGAGCAGAAGAGGATCGAGTCCCTCGCGGCCATCGAAACGATGAAGAACCTCGCGGGGGACAGTGATTCCCCGGTTCTCCTCCCCCTGGGTGGGGGGACCATGGTCAGGGCGAAGGTCAGCGATCCGGAGAAGATCCTCGTGAATATCGGTTCGGACGTGGTCATCCAGCGCACAAACGGGGAGGCTATCACCTTCCTCCAGGAGAAGATCACCGAGATGGAAGCCATGGAGAAGAAGGTGGCTGCAACCATCGAGCAGCTCCGGATGCAGATGGCAGAGATCGCCCAGAAGATCGAGACAACCTACGTCCAGCGAGAGAGAAATCAGGGTTAAGGCATGTTCGACGGCCTGAGGGAGAAGCTCCGCTCGGTCCAGGAGGTCTTCGGGACGAGCATCAGGGCTGCATCCACCCCTCCGGCCGGGGACACCCCGCCCACAAGGGGCGAACCGGGCCTCGCCGAACGGGTGAAGATCCTTGTCACCGATCGCGAGTTTGTCCTCACCGAGCGGCAGATCCAGGCCCCCCTCCAGGAGCTCGAGATGGTCCTCCTGGAGAACGATGTCGCCCTCCCGGTGACCGATGAGATCCTGCGGATGGTGCAGGGCGATCTCGTTGGGAAACACCGTGGGATCGGCGAGTCTCCCGAGTCCGTTATCCTTTCTGCGCTCAGGGAGGCCATCGTCCGGGTCCTCGGGGAGGGATTTGATCTCGCCGCCTATATCCGCGGCCACCCACGGCCGGTGAAGATCCTCTTCACCGGCGTGAACGGCACCGGGAAAACCACGACCGTAGCAAAGGTGGGGAGCTACCTGAAGAAGCTCGGCTTCTCCGTGGTCATCGGGTCGGGGGATACCTATCGCGCGGGCGCACTCGAGCAGATCACCACCCATGCCGACAGGCTCGGGATCAAGGTCATCCAGCACAAGGCCGGGGGCGATCCCTCTGCGGTCCTCTTCGATGCCGTGGAGTACGCCGGCGCCCACAAGATGGACGTCGTCCTCGCCGACTCGGCAGGACGGTTCCACAACCGGGTGAACCTCATGAACCAGCTCGAGAAGATGAAGCGGGTGATGCAGCCCGATCTCGTGGTGTACGTCGATGAGGCGGTGGCAGGGAACGACGCGGTGGTCAGGGCCGAGGAGTTCGAGAGGCTCGTCGGGACAGATGCCGTCATCCTCACCAAGGCGGACATGGACATGCGGGGCGGGGCAGCCATCTCCATCGCCCACACGGTCGGGAAACCCATCATGTTCCTTGGCACCGGGCAGGGGTACGATGACCTCATGCCCTTCTCGCCGGTTCAGGTGGTGGACGAGCTCCTGGGGGGGTCGCGTAATGCTTGACAAGCTCTCCACCTCCCTGAAGGATGCGCTGAAGAAGCTCGCGGGGAAGGCGGTGGTGGACCGGGCCGCGGTGGAGGAGCTGATCCACGACCTCCAGCGGGCCCTTATCCAGGCAGACGTGAACGTCCGCCTCGTCCAGGCCCTCTCCCAGGCGGTGAAGACGAGATCCCTCGACGAGCAGCCCCCCAAGGGGATGTCTGTTCGGGAGCATGTCCTCAGGATCGTGTACCAGGAGCTCCTCCGGCTCATGGGGGCGAAGGCCGAAGTCGCGCTCGGTCCCCAGAGGATCCTCCTCGCTGGCCTCCAGGGGAGTGGGAAGACGACCATGACGGCGAAACTCGCCCGCTACTTCCAGAGGAAGGGCCTGAAGGTGGGGGTGATCTGCGCCGATACCTTCCGGCCCGGGGCGTACGATCAGCTCCTCACCCTCTGCGGGCAGGTGAATCTCCCCTGCTACGGCGAGCCGGGCGAGAAGGTGGCAGAGAAGATCGTGGAGCGGGGCCTCGCATCCCTCGCCTCCTCCGAGGTCGTCCTGATCGACACCCAGGGGCGCCATGCCCTGGAGAAGGACCTGATCGAGGAGATCATCCGGCTGAACGGCATCACCCGGGCAGACCACCGCTGGCTCGTCATCGACGCGGCCCTCGGCCAGCAGGCGAGGGACCAGGCGCGCCGGTTCCACGAGGCCATCGAGATCGACGGGGTCATCGTGACGAAGATGGACGGCACGGCCAAGGGGGGCGGGGCCCTCTCCGCCGTCTCGGAGACCCAGAGCGGCATCGTCTTCATCGGGAGCGGCGAGACCCTGGACGACCTCGAGCGGTTCGATCCCGACAGCTTCATCTCGCGGCTCCTCGGGATGGGGGACCTGAAGTCCCTCGTCGAGCGGGCCGAGGAGGCTATCACCGCCGAGGAGATGGATGTCCCGGGCATGCTCAGGGGGAAGTTCACCCTGAGGGACATGTACAAACAGCTCGAGGCTGTGAGCCGGATGGGCCCCCTGAAGCAGATCATGTCGATGCTCCCGCTGGGGGGAGCGGACGTGCCGTCGGAGGCCATCGACGTCACCTCCTCGAAGATGGCCCGCTACCGGGTGATCATGGATTCCATGACCGCAAAGGAGCTGGACGACCCGAACATCATCAGCGGCTCCCGGATTCAGCGGATCGCCCGTGGTGCGGGATCCTCGCCGGACGAGGTGCGTGAGCTCCTGAAGTACTACCGGCTCATGCAGCGGGCCCTGAAGGGGATGCGGGGCGGCAAGTTCAACCTCCAGCGCCTGATGAAACGATTCTCCGGGATGTGAGATGCGGATCTTTGCCGTGGTGGGGCATCTCGCACCCACGGGGGATGGATTCACCCTCGACGATCTCCCCGGTTCGGCGGGGAGGATGGATATCCTCTGCCGGTGCGTGAATGCAGCCCTCTCGATCTCGCATGGCATCCGGAGAGATGCCGAGATCCACCTTCTTCTCCTCGGCCCGCCGTCCCCGCCAAAGGATGTGCTCCTGCGGGGATCGGCGGTGAGATCCCTCTCCCCGGATGAGCGGAGCACCGCCGCCCTCGTCCGAAAGGCCCTCGCCCTCCCTGTCGGAGAGACCTTCCGGGAGTCGAGCCCGGGCATCCTTGTCCGCCGGGGAGGCCTTCCGGGTCTCCTTGCAGGGGGGAATTACGCGGTTCTTTCCGACGAAGGCGAGGACATGCGGACCCTCCCGGATCTCCCGGAAGCCTTCCTCCTCTCCGACCATTTGGATTTCACCGCCGGAGAGGAGGGGCTTCTCCCGGGACTCCCCCGCATCTCCGTGGGCCCGAGGGTCCTCCATGCCGACCATGCCATCACGGTCCTCCAGAACGAGCTGGACCGGAGGGAGGCGGGATGGAGCTAGACGAGCAGGTGGGCAGGATCCTCGCGTACGGGGAGATCTGCGACCACTGCCTCGGGCGGTTCTTCGGCAAGCGATCGCACGGCCTCTCCAACAGGGACCGGGGGCACGGGCTCCGGGTCGCCCATGCCATCCAGGTAGATACACCCTTTCAGCCACACGAGGGTTCCTGCTGGATCTGCCATGACCTCTTCTCCGATATCGGGACATGGGCAGGGCGGGTGGTGGAGGCCCTTTCGGGGATCGAGCATTCCACCTTCCTCATCGGGACACGGGTACCTCCCCTCATGGCCGAGAGCGAGGAGCTGGTCTGGTCCGATCTCGGGCT
>Ga0315281_10013310_pt1 | contig 11139 bp, 10 predicted proteins | sample YL17G07_0_MG_FD_204540 | JGI IMG/M metagenome (GOLD analysis project Ga0315281, IMG submission 204540) | Sediment microbial communities from Yellowstone Lake, YNP, Wyoming, USA - YL17G07_0 | ecosystem: Environmental > Aquatic > Freshwater > Lake > Sediment | place: USA: Wyoming | collected... | reverse complement strand
TCTCGCAGCGCGTGCCGAGCTTTTCGTCGCCCGTCTTCCTGACCGAGACGTTGGCATCGCAGCGGAACGAGCCTTCCTGCATGTTGCCGTCGCAGATGCCGATCCAGATCACCAGCGCGTGCAGCGCGCGCGCGTAGGCAACCGCCTCCTTCGCGCCGCGCAGTTCCGGCTCGGTGACGATCTCAAGCAGCGGCGTGCCGGCCCGGTTCAGGTCGATGCCGGTGACGTCGCTGAAGTCCTCGTGCAGGGACTTGCCGGCGTCTTCCTCGAGATGGGCGCGCGTCAGGCGGATCGATTTCTCGGCCTTGTCGGCGAAGAAACGGAACGTGCCGCCTTGCACCACCGGAATCTCGTACTGGCTGATCTGGTAGCCCTTGGGTAGATCCGGGTAGAAGTAGTTCTTGCGCGCGAATACGGAGCGCGGGCTGATCCTGCCGTTCACCGCCAGGCCGAAGCGGATGGCGTGCTCGATCGCGGCGCGGTTGGCCACCGGCAGGGTGCCGGGAAGCGCGATGTCCACCGCGCAGGCCTGGGTGTTCGGCGCGGCGCCGAATGCGTTCGGCGCACCGGAGAACATCTTGCTCCGGGTAAGAAGCTGCGTGTGGGTTTCGATGCCGACGACGATTTCCCAGGCCAAGGCGCCGGCTCCGCGTCTATCTCGCCTGCGGCCGCAGCAGCTGGCAATTGCCCCGGCGGTCCACCAGCACCGGTTCGAGATAGCCCTGCGAGCCGCACATCCCGGCGCAGCCCTCCGCCGCGACGCGCACGTAGTCGCCCAGATCGCGCAGCGAGACGCTGCAGCGTCCGGCGGCGAAGCGCAGGCCGCCGCTGGCGGGGCGCTGCTCGAGCCCCGCGAGATTGCAGGGATGCCCGCCCGGCGATACCGTCGAGCGCCACTCGAAACTTTTCAGTTTGCCGCTCTCGATGGCGTAGGCGAGCGTGGCCGAATAGCGCGCGTCCGCGGTCTCGCAGCGCACGCCCGCGCTATAGCCGTCCATCGGCGCAAAACTCTCGCTGAACTCGAAGCGCTCGCGCTCCTGTCCGCCCGGGCCGTAACGGGCGCCCTTGAACACGCCGCCCGACCAGGTGCCCTGCAGCGTCGCCGTCGCCGGCCGGCCATAGAGAATCGGCGTGCTGCCTTCGCTGAGGAAAGTCACGCCGAGCTGTTTGCTGCGCTCCCCTTCCAGGAAGCGCTGCTGCAGTGTCGGCAGGACGATGTACTCGCCCGTCACGCGCGCCGAGCCGTCCGGCCGGTCCGTCGCGTACAGGTTTATCAGCGCCGCCCGTCCGCCGAGGTTGCCGATCATTTCGCGCGCCTCGGTGATTTCCTGGGAAACAGCCTGCTGCGCAAATGCCGCGAGGAAAAACACCAGCCATTTCATTGCGGCGCCTCCTTCGGTGCGCGCAGGTGCCAGTCGGTGGCCTGCTGGTAGCGATGGGCGGCGCCGAGCATTTTCGCTTCGGCGAAATAGTTGCCCATGATCTGCAGGCCCACGGGCAGGCCCCTGGCGTCGAAACCGCAGGGTATCGACAGCCCCGGCAGCCCGGCAAGCGGCGCCGGAATGGTGAAGATGTCGTTCAGGTACATCTGCACCGGGTCGCCGGATTTGGCGCCCAGCGAAAACGCGGTCGAAGGCGAGGTCGGGCCCATGATCAGGTCGCAGCGCGCGAACGCCTCGGTGAAATCCTTCGCGATCATACGCCGCACTTTCTGCGCCTGCAGGTAGTAGGCGTCGTAGTAGCCGTGCGACAGCACGTAGGTGCCGATCATGATGCGCCGCTTCACCTCGGTGCCAAAGCCTTCGGCGCGCGTGCGCCGGTACATGTCGTTGAGATCCGCATATTCCTTCGCGCGGTGGCCATAGCGTACGCCGTCGAAGCGCGCAAGGTTCGACGAGGCCTCCGCCGGCGCGATCACGTAGTAGACCGGCACCGCGAGCCCCGTGTTGGGCAGCGTGATCTCGATCGTTTTCGCGCCGTGTGCCCGGAACCAGTGCACCGCTTCATCCACGCACGCGCGCACGCCGGGCTCGAGGCCCTCACCGAAATACTCCTTCGGCAAGCCGATGCGCAGGCCCGCAAGGTCCAGATTCAATTCTCTCCCGTAATCCTCGGGCGGGCGCTCCAGGCTGGTCGAATCGCGCGCATCGAACCCCGCCATGGCGTTCATCAGCAGCGCAAGGTCCGCGGCGCTCTTTGCCATCGGCCCGCCCTGGTCCAGCGAAGAGGCGAAGGCGATCATGCCGTAGCGGGATACCACGCCATAGGTGGGCTTGAGCCCGGATATCCCGCAGAGCGCCGCCGGCTGGCGGATCGACCCCCCGGTATCGGTACCGGTCGCAGCCGGGGCCATGCGGGCTGCCACCGCCGCCGCCGACCCCCCCGAAGAGCCCCCTGGCACCCGAGCCTGGTCCCAGGGATTGCGCACCGGGCCGAAGTGCGAGGTCTCGTTCGAGGCGCTCGATCACATGGGCGTCGTAAGGGCTCTTGAAGTTCGCCAACATCTTCGAGCCGCAGGTGGTGCGGAATCCCTTGGTGCAGTAGATGTCCTTGTGCGCAACCGGGACGCCGGTAAGGGCCCCCGCCTCCCCCCTGGAGCGTCGCTCATCGGCGACACGCGCCTGCGCCAGGCTGCGCTCCTCGTCCACGGTAATGAAGGCATTGAGCTGCCCGTTCAGCCCCTTGATCCGGTCGAGGAACAGCCGGGTCAGCTCGACCGAGGAGACCTTCTTGGCGGCCAGGGCGGCCGACAGCTCGGTGACGGTCGAATTGAGCACTTATTCAATGACCTTCGGCACCAGGTACAGGCCCTGCTCCACCGCCGGGGCGCCCACCTGGAAATCGGCGCGCCGGTCGGCTTCGGTGACCGCGTCAGGCCGCAGGCGCTGCTGCACGGCCAGCTGGGCGTCCAGCGGATGCGACATGGGCTCGATGCCGCGGGTATCCACGGCCTGCAGCTGGTCGATCAGGCCAAGCACCTGGTTCAGCCGGTCGGTCACGCCGCGCGCCTCTTCCGGGCTGACGGCGATGCGGGCCAGAAGCGCGATACGCTGGAGCTGGTCGGGGGTGAGGGACATGGCAGGGAACAGGCGCGGTAAAAGGCAGTGTAAAAGGCGGGGTAAGAGGCCGTGCTTGCGCTTGCCGGAGGTCGCGGTAAGAGTATCATAGCCGCCAGGGGAATAACGTTTCCGGAACGCAGCCTTAGCGCCGGAACTTAAGGCAACACCTAGAGCATCAGCGAAAAGGATCGATTACGAACATGTTTGGATTTCTCCGCAGTTATTTCTCCAACGATCTGGCGATCGATCTTGGCACCGCGAACACGCTGATCTACGTGCGCGGCAAAGGCATCGTACTGGATGAGCCATCGGTGGTTGCGATTCGCGAAGACGCCGGACCGAACGGCAAGAAATCGATCCAGGCCGTCGGCAAGGACGCGAAGATGATGCTCGGCAAGACGCCGGGCAACATCGTGGCGATCCGGCCGATGAAGGACGGCGTCATCGCCAACTTCACCGTCACCGAGCAGATGCTGAAGTACTTCATCAAGAAAGTGCACGACAACAAACTCTTTTCGCCCTCGCCGCGCATCATCATCTGCGTCCCTTGCGGCTCGACGCAGGTCGAGCGGCGTGCGATCCGCGAATCGGCGATCGGCGCGGGCGCAGGACAGGTGTTTCTCATCGAAGAACCGATGGCGGCGGCGATCGGCGCGGACCTTCCCGTGGCCGAGGCGACCGGCTCGATGGTAGTGGACGTCGGCGGCGGCACCACCGAAGTAGGCGTGATCTCGCTCGGCGGCGCAGTGCACAAGGGTTCGGTGCGCGTCGGCGGCGACAAGTTCGACGAGGCGATCATCAACTACATTCGCCGCAACTACGGCATGCTGATCGGCGAGACCACCGCGGAGAATGTGAAGAAGACCATCGGTTCCGCATTCCCCGGCTCCGAGGTGCGCGAAATGGAAGTCAAGGGCCGCAACCTCGCCGAAGGCATCCCGCGCAGCTTCACGATTTCCTCGAATGAAATCCTGGAAGCGCTCACCGAGCCGCTCAACCAGATCGTCAGCGCGGTGAAGAGCGCGCTGGAACAGACCCCTCCCGAACTCGGCGCCGACATCGCCGAAAAGGGGATGGTGCTCACCGGCGGCGGCGCGCTGCTGCGCGACCTCGACCGGCTGCTGATGGAGGAAACCGGGCTGCCGGTGATCGTCGCCGACGACCCGCTCACCTGCGTGGTGCGCGGTTCGGGCAAGGCGCTCGAGCAGATGGAGCACTTCGGGGCGATCTTCACGAATGAATAAGTGATGGGGGGATGGATCACACTCCCCCTCCGTTTTTCAATCGCGGCCCCGCGCCGCTTGTCCGCCTAGCCTTTTTCGCCTCCCTTTCCCTCGCGCTGCTGATTCTGGACGCGCGTTTCCGCTATACCGAAGGCCTGAGGAGCGTGCTTGCGCTCGCGGTCTATCCGCTGCAGACCCTCGCCACCCTGCCGGCGGCGCTGGGCGAGCGCGTCTCGGGGTACTTCGTCAGCCAGTCGCAGCTGCGCGACGAGAACGCCGAATTGCGCGCGAAATTGCTCGACACTTCGCAGGCCGCGCAGCGCTTCGAGGCGGCGCAGGCCGAGACCGGGCAGCTGCGGCGCCTGATCGGCGCCGCCGAGCGCCTGCCGCTCAGGTCGACGCCCGCCGAGATCCTCTACAACGGCCGCGATCCGTACTCGCGCAAGGTGATCATCGACAAGGGCGGCCAGAACGGAGTCAGCGCAGGTTCGCCGGTGGTGGATGAGAACGGCGTGGTGGGCCAGGTGACGCGCGTGCATGCGCTGTCCTCGGAGGTCACGCTGCTCACCGACAAGGAGCAGGCGATCCCGGTCCAGGTGGTGCGCAACGGCCTGCGCGCCATCGCCTTCGGCGCCGGCTCGAGCGGCATGCTGGAACTGCGCTTCATGGCCGCGAACGCCGAAATCCAGAACGGCGACAAGCTGGTCACCTCGGGAATCGACGGCACCTATCCGCCGGGCCTGCCGGTGGCGACCGTCGCGCGCATCGAGCGGGACGCCGCCTACGCTTTCGCGCGCATCGATTGCCGTCCCGCCGCGGGCGTCGAAAGCGGCGGCTACGTTCTCGTGCTCGGCAGCGGATCCGGGCGGACCGCGTACCCCGAAGAGGCCGCTACCGAGGGCGAGAAACGGCCCGGCAAGATCCGCAAGACCCGCAGGAAGGATCCCGATGCTGCTCGGTAATCCGCCCTCGGCGCAGGCGATTCTCCTGCCGGTGCGCGCGGGCACCATCCTCGCGTCGCTCGCGGTGGCACTGCTGCTCAACTTCCTGCCGTGGAAGAACGTGCTGCTGGTACCCGATTTCGTGGCGCTCGTGCTCGCTTTCTGGTGCGTGCGGCAGCCGCGGCTGGTGGGCCTCGGCGCGGGCTGGCTGCTGGGCCTCCTGATCGACGTCGGCAACGGCGTGCTGCTCGGCCAGCACGCGCTCGCCTACTCGCTGCTCGCGTTCGCCGCGATCACCCTCTCGCGCCGCATCCTGTGGTTTGCGCTCTGGAGCCAGGCGCTGCACGTCGCGGCGCTGCTGCTGTTCGCGCAGGGCGTCTCGGCGCTGGTGCGCATCGCGGCGGGCGCCGAGTTTCCGGGCTGGGGCATCGTGGTGGGACCGCTCTTCGGCGCCATACTCTGGCCGCTGGTGAGCCTCGTGCTGCTGCTGCCGCAGCGCATGCCCGCGGATGTCGACGAGACCAGGGCGATATGAGGAGGGCGAGCGAACTCCGGAACCACGAGCGCGAGCTGTATTTCTTCCAGCTGCGCATCGGCGTCGCCGGTTTCGCCGTGCTGGCGGCGTTCGCGCTGCTGTTCGTGCGCTTCGTTCACCTGCAGGTGGTGCAACACGACGCCTATGCCTCCAAGGCCGAGGAGAACCGCATCTCCATCGTGCCGATCGCGCCCAACCGCGGCCTGATCCTGGACCGCAACGGCGTGGTACTGGCGCGCAACTACTCGGCCTACACGCTGGAGATCTTCCCGGCGAAAGTGCGCGACCTCGAGCGCACCATCCAGGAGCTGGGTGAGGTGGTCGACGTCCAGGCCAAGGACCGCAGCCGGTTCCGCAAGCTGTTCGCGGAAATACGCAACGCCGAGAGCCTGCCGATCCGCACCCGGCTCACGGACGAGGAAGTGGCGCGCTTCGCCGCCAACCGCTACCGCTTCCCGGGCGTGGAGATCAAGGCGCGCCTGTTCCGCCAGTATCCGTATGGCGACATCGCCTCCCATGTCATCGGCTATATCGGCCGCATCAACCAGCAGGACCAAGAAAAGCTCGCCGAGCTGGAGGTCGCGGCGAACTACCGCGGCACGGACTACATCGGCAAGTCGGGCCTGGAGGCGAGCTACCAGCAGGAGCTGCACGGCACCACGGGCTTCGAGCAGGTCGAGATCGACGCTGCGGGGCGCGGCATCCGGACCCTCGCGCGCACCAACGCCCAGGCCGGCAACAACATCACGCTGACGCTCGACATCAAGCTGCAGGAGGTCGCCGAAGCCGCGTTTGGCGAGCGCCGCGGCGCGCTGGTCGCTATCGAACCCTCGAGCGGCGGCGTGCTCGCGTTCGTCTCCAAGCCCGGCTTCGATCCGAACCTGTTCGTCGATGGCATCGATCCCGCCAGCTGGGCGGAGCTCAACAATTCGCCCGACCGGCCGCTCACCAACCGCGCCATTGCCGGCATCTACCCGCCCGGCTCCACCTTCAAGCCGTACATGGCGATGGCGGCACTGGAACTCGGCAAGCGCACGCAGAAAAGCGCGATCCACGATCCGGGCTACTTCGAGTTCGGCGGCAGGCGTTTCCGCGACTCCAAGAAAGGCGGCAACGGTTACGTCGACCTCTACAAGTCGATCGTGGTGTCCTCCGACACTTTCTACTACCAGCTCGCCAACGACATGGGCATCGATGCGATTGCCGGTTTCATGGGAAAATTCGGTTTCGGCGCGAAGAGCGGCATCGATCTGGAAGGGGAGGCAAGCGGCGTCCTGCCCTCGCCCGAGTGGAAACAGAAGCGCTTCCGGCGACCCGAGCAGCAGAAATGGTACGCCGGCGAAACCGTCTCGATCGGCATCGGCCAGGGCTACAACGCCTATACGCCGATCCAGCTCGCGCTCGCCATGGCGACGCTGGCGGCGAACGGCGACATGTACAGGCCGCGCCTCGCTTCGTACATCGACAACCTGCGCACCGGCGAGCGGCGCCACATCGAGCCCGCGCTGGTGAGGAGGATTGCGCTGAAGGCCGAGAACGTCGAGTTCGTGAAGCGTGCCATGGCGGGCGTGAACAAGGAAGGCACCGGCGCGCGCGCCTTCGGCAACGCCGAGTACACGAGCGGCGGCAAGACGGGCACCGCCCAGGTGATCGGCATGAAGCAGAACGAAAAGTACGACGAGAAGAAAGTCGCCGAGCGCCACCGCGACCATTCGCTGTTCATTGTTTTCGCGCCGGTCGAAAGCCCCACGATCGCGCTGGTCGCGATCGTGGAGAACGGCGGATTCGGCGCGCGCGCCGCCGCCCCCATTGCACGCACGGTGCTCGACTACCACATGCTCGGCAAACTGCCGGAGGGAGCGATTGCGGAGCCGGCGAAGAGCGACGCCGCAGCCGGCGCGCAGGACGACGAGGAGGAAAGCGACTGATGCAACTCGCCCCGTTCTCCGCGCGCCGCATTGTCCAGCGCCTCACCAGTGGCATCGACGGCCCCTTGCTTGCGCTGAGCCTTGCGCTGGTCGTCCTCGGTCTGGCGACGCTCTTTTCGGCGAGCTACGAGCAGCCCGCGCGTGTCACCGCGCAGGTCTCGAATCTGCTGGTCGCGCTCGCCGCAATGTGGCTCGTGGCGCGCGTCCCGCCCCAGACGCTGATGCGCTTCGCGCTCCCGGCGTACCTCATCGGCATCGCGCTGCTGGTCGCGGTCGCGCTCGCGGGTGACGTGGTGAACGGCGCGCGCCGCTGGCTGCATGTCGGCGTGGCGCGCTTCCAGCCTTCGGAAATGATGAAGCTCGCGCTGCCGCTGATGCTGGCCTGGTACTTCCACAAGAACGAGTCGACGCTCAGATTGCGCGACTTCGCCGTCGCCGCGCTGCTGCTAGCGCTGCCGGTGCTGCTCATCGCGCGCCAGCCTGACCTCGGCACCGCAGTGCTGGTCGCCGCGGCCGGCTTCTACGCGATCTTTTTCGCCGGCATCGGCTGGAAAATCCTCGCGGCGCTGGGCGTCCTGGGCCTGGCAAGCCTGCTGCCGCTCTGGGGCTTGCTGCACGACTACCAGCGGCGGCGCATCCTCACGCTGATCGACCCGACGCAGGATCCGCTCGGCGCCGGCTATCACACCATCCAATCGACCATCGCGGTGGGTTCGGGCGGCATCACCGGCAAGGGCTGGCTGCACGGCACGCAGACGCACACCGACTTCATCTTCGCCGTGTTCTCCGAGGAGTTCGGCCTCATCGGCAATGTCGTCCTGCTCACGATCTATGCGCTGCTGATCGCGCGCGGGCTGATGATCGCGGCCAACGCCGCCACATTCTTCGCGCGCCTCCTCGCAGCCACCATCACGCTGATGTTCTTCACCTATGCCTTCGTCAACATGGGCATGGTCTCGGGGATTCTTCCCGTGGTCGGTGTGCCGCTGCCCTTCGTTTCCTACGGCGGCACGGCCTTGCTGACCCTGTTCATCGGCATCGGCATCCTGATGAGCGTCCGCAGCCATCGCCAGCTGGTGCAAACCTGATTTTGCGGCATTGCGCAGTGCAGTTTTGCGAAGCAGCATGAAATTGAAATTTCACACCGCATTGTGAGATGTTATACGCCTAACTCTATGTAAATCATTGTTTTAGTTTAATTTCACGATGTGGTATTTGGATATTGCTGCGCATCATTGCGCCCGGTAATGTGCTGGGGATTCAAGAATTTGCATCCACCCCACTTCACCAGGAGAAATGATGAGCCTTCGAGAGCAGGAAATCGCGCAACTAAAAAAAGACTGGTCCGAGAACCCGCGCTGGAACGGCGTCAAGCGCGGCTACACAGCCGAAGACGTGGTTCGCCTGCGCGGCAGCGTGAAGATCGAGCACACGCTGGCGAAACTCGGCGCGGAAAAACTCTGGAAGCTCTGCAACGAAAAACCGTTCGTCAATTCCCTGGGCGCGCTCACCGGCAACCAGGCGATGCAGCAGGTCAAGGCCGGCGTGCCGGCGATCTACCTCTCGGGCTGGCAGGTCGCGGCCGACGCCAACGATTCGCTCTCGATGTATCCGGACCAGTCGCTGTACGCGGTGTCCTCGGTCCCCACTGTGGTGAAGCGCATCAACAACGCGCTTGCGCGCCAGGACCAGATTCAAACGATGGAGGGCAAGGGAGAAATCGATTGGTACGCACCGATCGTGGCCGATGCCGAGTCGGGCTTCGGCGGGGTGCTGAACGCGTTCGAACTGATGAAAGCGATGATCGACGCCGGCGCCGCCGGCGTGCACTTCGAGGACCAGTTGGCGAGCGTGAAGAAGTGCGGCCACATGGGCGGCAAGGTGCTTGTTCCGACGCAGGAAGCCGTGCAGAAGCTGATCGCCGCGCGCCTCGCGGCCGACGTGATGGGCGTGCCGACGGTGCTGCTCGCGCGAACGGATGCAGAAGCCGCCGACATCGTCACCACCGACGTGGACGAGAACGACAGGCCGTTCCTCACCGGCGAGCGCACGTCGGAAGGCTTCTACAAGACGAAGAAGGGTTTCGACCAGGCGCTGTCGCGCGGCCTTGCCTATGCCGAGTACGCGGACATGGTGTGGTGCGAGACCGGCACGCCCGATCTCGCGTTCGCGAAGAAATTCGCCGAAGGCATCCGCAAGAAGTACCCGGGCAAGATGCTGGCCTACAACTGCTCACCCTCGTTCAACTGGAAGCGCAACCTGGACGACGCCACGATCGGCAAGTTCCAGCGTGAGCTGGGCGCGATGGGCTACAAGTTCCAGTTCATCACGCTGGCGGGCTTCCACTCGCTCAACTACTCGATGTTCGAGCTCGCCTACGGCTACGCGCGCAACAACATGAGCGCATTTGTCGAGCTGCAGGAAAAGGAGTTCGCCGCCGCGGAGAAGGGTTTCACCGCGGTCAAGCACCAGCGCGAGGTCGGCACGGGGTATTTCGACCAGATCACCCAGGTCGTTACTGCCGGCAAGGCTTCGACCACCGCGCTGCACGGCTCGACCGAGGACGAGCAGTTCTTCGACGCAAAGATGAAGGCAAAAAAGGTCGCCTGACGCGGGTGTGGGCGCGCCGGCGGTCTAGAACAGGCCGCCGGCCAGCCCGCGCAGATGGGCGAGCGGGATCTGCAGCACCTGCAGCACCACGATCAGCACCAGCGGCGACAGGTCCACGTTGCCAAGCGGCGGCACGAAACGGCGGATCGGCCGCAGGAACGGCCGCGTGATCGCGTCGAACAGGGGCCCCACCGGCGAATGCGCGCTGAACCAGGACAGCAGCGCCTGCACGATCAGCGCGAACACGAAGATGTACAGGGTGGAGCGCACCAGGTCGAGCAGCGCGAGCAGGGCGATGGCCCCTGCGCCGATGCCCGGCGCCGAACTGAAATCGATGCCCGCGATCAGGTAGAGCACGTACAGCAGGAGCGCCTGCAGCAGCCAGGCAAGCAGCAGCGAGGCAAGGTCCAGTCCGGCAAGCGAGGGAATCACGCGCCGCGCCGGCACCACCATCCAGTTGGTCGCCGCAATGATGAACTCGCCCAGCACATTGCGGAACGGCACGCGCAGCCATTGGAACAGGAAGCGCGCGAGCAGCAGATAGACGAAGAAACCCGCCACCACGTCGACGAGGTAACTGGCGATCTGGCCGAACATCTATTCCTTCCCCATCGTCCTGCCCAGCTCGGCGCCGCGGTCGCGCGCCGCCTCCACCGCGCGCAGGAAGCGCTCGGCAAGCTTCTGCTCCTCGAAGGCCTTGAGCGCGGCTTCGGTGGTGCCGCCCTTCGAGGTTACGCGTTCGCGCAGCACGGCGGGCGAATCGGCGCTTTGCGCAGCGAGCTTGGCGGACCCAAGAACGGTTTCGATCGCGAGTTTTTGGGATGTTTCTTGATTTAGGCCCAA
>Ga0315281_10013309_pt1 | contig 11140 bp, 12 predicted proteins | sample YL17G07_0_MG_FD_204540 | JGI IMG/M metagenome (GOLD analysis project Ga0315281, IMG submission 204540) | Sediment microbial communities from Yellowstone Lake, YNP, Wyoming, USA - YL17G07_0 | ecosystem: Environmental > Aquatic > Freshwater > Lake > Sediment | place: USA: Wyoming | collected... | reverse complement strand
AGGAGAAAAAGTTTTCTATTGTGGGGCGTAATCCGCAGAGTGCGGGCGCCGCCGTAAAGGTTGAAGACGTGCCGTGCGACTTCCTGTTCGTCGGCGCGTGCAACATCAAAGACGTCCAAGACATACTATCGCCACTACGCTCCCGAATACTAGGAAACGGCTACGAAATACTACTAGAAACAACCATGCCAGACACGCCGAAAAACCAGTACCTCATTGCCCGGTTCGCGGCACAGGAAATTGCAAAAGACGGCAAGATACCGCACGCGACCATTGAAGCCATCCGCGACCTCATCGAGGAAGCGCGCCGCCGCGCGAGAACCATTGACGACGCGAGAAATTGCCTCACCCTCAGGCTGCGGGACTTGGGAGGCGTTCTGCGGATGGCAGGCGACTTTGCCACGTCGGAAAAATCCAAACACATTGAAAGCCGCCATGTGAAGGAAGCCATTGAAGAATCCAAGCCGATTGAAATCCAGCTTGAAGAACGATACGGCAGCGTCTGGCGCGGCATTGAAAAAGACAAAGTCGTCAGCCCCGAATACGGCAAGCTGGGGAAGAGCTACATATAAGCAGGAAATACCATCTCTTATTACGGTTCTTTTGGGGTGTGGCGATGATAACTTATGCTGATGTGCAGCGGATTTACCGCAATGAGGGCAATACGCCCACGCTTGAGGAAATACCGGCAGACTTCTACAGCCAGATTCCAGAACTCGTCTCAAAGGTTGAAGCCGACCATGGAAGTCACATCATCAAGTTCGTCGGCGAAATCTATATCAAACGGCGGAACAAAATAATGCTGCATGCACTACGCACCGGCGATAAAAACAACCTTCCTAGAAACGCTACGCCTCCTGAACGTGCCCTCTATCTTGAGGCGGTGGATCTCCTTCAAAAGCATGCTGACAGCCTTGCCGCAAGCTCTGCAAAAAAGCATGAAATACCTGAGAAAAAAGAAGAACGGCTGGTGAAAATCCGGATGCTCAAGCCCATGCCCGGCATCGTCGGCTCGGACTTGAAAAACTACGGGCCCTTCAAGGAAGACGACGTGCTCGACCTTCCGGAAAGCAACGCCCTGCTGCTCATCAAACACGACTTCGCAGCGGCTTTTGAAGAAACGCCAGCTAAATCGGGCGAAGAATAAGCAGGCTTTGGCTTTCAGCCTTTTCACGTCTTTTTATTTCCCACGGTTCTATTAATAAGACCATGAAGTTTCCAGAGTCGTTGAACACGTATTGTCCGTACTGCCGGAAGCATACTAAGCATACGGTCTCGCTGGGCAAGAAGGGGAAGGAGCGGACGATGAACCGCGGCCGGCGGAAGTACGAGAAGATTAAGAAAGGTTATGGCGGAAGCCCGCGGACGCCGAAAAAGCAGGTCTATAAAATCGGGAAGCGGACTGTTCTCCTGCTGAAGTGCAGCGACTGCAAGAAAAAACACCAGAAGCTCTTTACTGCGCGGACGAAAAAGACGGTTGAAATCATATCACGCTAAGCGAAATGGCTAAAAAAACACCTAAGACGGAAAGCAGGTTTTTGCGCGTCAAGTGCAACGACTGCGGCAACGAGCAGATTATTTTTGAGAAAGCAGCGTCTAAAATCAAATGCCTTGCGTGCGATAAAGTGCTGGCTGAACCGTCCGGAGGGAAGGCGTCCCTAAAGACCCAGGTTTTGGGAGCTGTTGACCGCGACGTCTAAGAACCGCCTCGTTCTTTATTGTGGCGTGCAGTCGCTCCTCCAGCCGAATGCAATGCTGGAGTTCTTAGCTTTCTTAAACGCAGGAAATCCAAATCTTTAGTGATGAGGGAGTTTGAGTTTCTCGAGCACACTGCAGACTTGAAATTCCGCAGCTTTGGAAAGACGCTCGCCGAGGCGTTTGGAAATGCTGGGAAGGCCGTTTTTGCCGCAATCACCGACTTGTCAAAAGTCGAGACTGCTGCTTCCAGAAAGATAACTCTTGAGGCTGAAAGTCTTGAACTCCTCCTCCACAACTTTCTTTCCGAACTCATCTACTTGTTTTCAGTTGAGGAACTCCTGCTTAAAAAATTTGACGTGCGGATACTCCGCGTGGACACCTACCAGCTGCACGCAATCGTCTGGGGCGAGAAAATAAACCGCAGCAGGCACCAGCTGTTCAAGGAAGTGAAGGCGGCGACCTACCACGACATGAAGATTGAGAATACCGGCAAAGGCTGGATTATTGAAGTCGTCTGCGACACATAGCCCCAGCGTGGAGCCTTTACTTCATGGCTGCAGCAAGCCACTCTCTTCCTTCCGCGACAATGCTAGCCAAGTCCTTTTTCATCCTGCCTTCAGCGGTGATGCGCATGTACGGTTCCGTCCCCGACGGTCGGATGAGAATCCACGCGTTTTTACGCGCGATTCTGATGCCGTCCAAGTCGGAGAAGTCTTCAGTCACCATCTCTTTTATCCGCTCCATCACCCCCTTCTTTTTCTCGTTCGGGCACGGCATCTTCAGCCGTTCCATCGGGTAGCTTTTTATCTTCTTCAGCCTTTCGTAGAACTTTCCCTCAGAAGCAAGCTTGACTGCCTTCGCCACGCACGCAACGCCGTCCGGAAACTCGTGCACGTCAGGGAAGATAAAAGTGCCGCTTGGCTCGCCGCCAAACTCTGCATGATGCTTTCGGATGGCTTCGGCAACGGCGACATCCCCAACAGGCGTTCTAAACACCTTCCGCGCGACGTCTTCAATACGCATGGACGCGTCCACAGTTGTGACTACGGTATCCAAGCCGTAAGCCAAGACCGAGAGAAAACTGTCCCATTCAATCATCCTGCCGTCGCTGCCGACAGCGGCAGCGCGGTCGGCGTCGCCGTCGTGAGCAAATCCAAGGTCCGCGTTTTCTTTCCTCACGGTCGCGCATAATCCCGCAAGGTTTTCCTCACGCGGCTCAAGCTCGTGCGGGAATCTGCCGTCTTGATTGGTGTTTAAGGCAACGACTTCGCAACCCATCTTTTCAAGCAGGCGAGGCGTCACAGCAGAGCCCGCTCCGCCGGCGCAGTCAATAACGACCTTCAGTTTTTTATCGCAGAAACCGACTTTGCCGAGAATAAGCTGGATGTGCTGTTCTATGAAATCCTCCTTCCTGACAGTGCCCGGTTTTCCCGTTGAAAACTTTTTCGCATGGAACAACCGCTCAAGCGCCGCCTCCTGCGCTGGACTGTAGGCGCCTTTCTTTGAAAAAAACTTAAAACCGTTGTAGTCCGGCGGGTTGTGCGACGCGGTTATCATCACGCCGGTGCCGTATTTTGCAGTCCCGACGCCAACTGTTGGGGTTGGGACAATCCCAAGTTCGACAACGTTCTTCCCATCTGCGAGCAGACCGGAGATGAACGCAGACTCGAGAAACACGCCGGAACTGCGCGTGTCCCTGCCGACGGCAATTGTCTTGTCTTTCGTGAAGCTTCCCAGCGCCCTCCCCAAGTCTATGGCAAAACCGGCAGGAATTTCAGAAACCATCCTCCTGATGCCGGACGTTCCGAACAGTTTTTCCATGATTAACTGTGCTTCAACGCCACAATCCGCGCAAGCAACGCCTCCAACTGTATGCGTTCGTTCGCCCCTTCAACGAGCGTGAAGTTCGCCTCGCCGACCAGGTCAATGATTCTCACCGCAGTTTTGCCGTCAATGACGGTTCCCTTTGCCGCGTCACCGCCTGCAAGATTCATAACCTCTTTGTTCATCTGCACGAGGATGTCTTCGCCGGACAGGCCGTAAGTCAGCAGCAGCTTGTCCAGCAGATTTCGCGCGTCGAGAAACCGTCCTTCAACAGCAAGCTTCAGCAGCTCCTGCACGTCCTGCGGGCGGGCGCGCGTTGTTACCGCATAAACGCCTTCATCGTCAACCTTTCCCGAGGCTGCGGCGCTCTGGAGCACGTTGATGGACTGCCGAAGGTCTCCTTCAGTGACGTACAAGACGGCGTCCAAGCCCGCTTCGGTATAGTGCATGCACTCTTCCTTCAGGATTTTCTCCAGATAACCTTTTACCTTATCGTTGGGAATCCTGCGGAACCGGAACATGGCGCACCGGCTTTGAATGGGCTCGATAATTTTAGAAGAGTAATTGCAGCTGAGGATGAAACGGCACGTCTGCGTATAGCGTTCCATCGTCCTCCTCAGGGCCTGCTGGGCGTCCTGTGTAAGCGCGTCAGCTTCGTCTAAAAACACGATTTTAAAATTTCCGACAATCGGCATGGTCCTTGCAAAATCCTTGAGCGAGGTTACGTTCGCCCCCTTGTCTTTCTGCTGCGCCTTCGAGCGCATGACGTCAATGCCGCGTTCGTCGCTGGCGTTCAATTCCAGGAAGTCCTGGGACATGTCGCCGCCTAAAAGCTCCCGTGCAATGCAGAGTGCGGCAGTCGTCTTTCCGGTTCCCGCAGGGCCTGCAAAACACAAATGCGGAATGCTCTTGGACTTCACATAGGCTTCAAGGCGTTCGGTAATCGCCTCCTGTCCGACCATGTCTTTAAGCTTCTTCGGGCGGTATTTCTCAGTCCAAGGGATGTCAAATCCATCGTGCCTTTCAGGCTTTGCATGAGCGTGCATTCTGTTTTCGTTAATATTGGATGTTTTGCATAAGAATTCTTATAAGCGTTTAATACCAGTATTTATACCTCCACGATGACGGTAAATCCTGTCGGCGACTACAATCCCAAAAAGCTGGAAGAGCGAATCCTCGAGTACTGGAAAGAGAAGAAGGTCGAGGCGAAGACCATTTATCCTGTCAAAGGAAGGAAGCAGTTTTCGTTTCTTGAAGGCCCGCCGACGGCAAACGCGCCGCCTGCATTGCACCACGTTGAAGTCCGGGTGTTCAAGGATTTGGTAAACCGGTATCACTTTATGAAAGGGTTTTCAGTCCCGCGGAAAGCCGGCTGGGACTGTCACGGCCTTCCGGTTGAAGTCCAAGTTGAAAGAGAACTGAAGCTGAACTCGAAAAAGGAAATCGTGAGCTACGGCCTGGACAGATTCATTGAAAAATGCCGGGCGAGCGTATTCACCCACATCAAGGAATGGGACAAACTGACCGAGCGGATGGCGTACTGGATTGACCTGAAAAATCCTTACGTGACCATGGACAACGAATACATTGAAAGCGTCTGGTGGTCGCTGAAGGAAATCTGGAGCAAGAAACTACTTTACGAAGGCCACAAGGTCGTTCCCTACTGCCCCCGCTGCGGCACGCCGCTATCCAGCCATGAAGTCGCCCTAGGCTACAAGACGGTGAAAGAGCAGACTGTCGTCGTCAAATTCCAGGCTAAAGGCAGGGACTACAGCTTCCTTGCTTGGACGACGACGCCTTGGACGCTGCTTTCAAACGTCGCTCTTGCGGTGCACCCCGACATCACATACGTCAAGATTAAGTATCACGGGGAAAACTACGTCCTCGCGAAAGAACGGTTGGGAAATCTGAATGGCAAGTGCGAGATATTGGAAGAATTTAAAGGGGCACAGCTTAATGGCGTAGAATACCACCCGTTGTTCAGCCATTATGCCGGCAAGACTGAAAAACCCGCATGGCGTATCATACTCGGCGACTTCGTCTCAACCGAAGAGGGAACAGGCATCGTCCATATCGCGCCAGCGTTCGGCGAAGACGACTACAACGCCGGCGTTGCAAACAACCTGCCGTTGATTAATCCAATAGGTGAAGACGGCAAGTTCACAGGGCAGATTCCGGAACTTGCGGGAATGTTTGCCAAAGACGCAGACCCGAAAATCGTTTCAATACTCGACGAGATGGGCGCGCTCTTCACAAAGTATCCTTACGAGCACGAATACCCCTACTGCTGGCGTTGCAATACGCCGCTTCTGTACTACGCCATGCAGTCGTGGTTCATCAAAGTAACGGACGTTTCCAAAAAACTGGTGGAGAAAAACAATGAAATCAACTGGTTTCCGGAGCACGTCAAGGCCGGGCGTTTCGGCAACTGGCTTGAAGGCGCGAAAGACTGGAGCCTGTCGAGAAACCGCTTCTGGGGAACGCCGCTGCCGCTCTGGAAGTGCCCTTCATGCAAGAACAAGGAAATGATAGGCTCCCGAAAGGAACTTGCGGAAAGAGCAGCAAGCAATCCTGGAGACGTTGACCTTCACCGGCCGTATATTGACGCCGTGAAACTGAAATGCCCGTGCGGCGGCGTCATGGAGCGCGTTCCCTATGTGATTGACTGCTGGTACGACAGCGGCGCTGCGTCGTTCGCGCAATTCCATTACCCGTTTGAAAACAAGCAGCTGTTTGAGGAAAGCTTTCCATACGACTTCATTTCCGAGGCGACCGACCAGACGCGCGGATGGTTTTACACGCTCCTGGTGCTTTCAACGATACTCTTCGACCGGCCGGCGTACAAAAACTGCGTCGTCGGCGGCCTCCTCTTGGACGACAACGGCGAGAAGATGGCGAAAAGCAAGAACAACATCCTTGACCCGTGGGAATTGTTCAACACCTTCGGCGTTGATGCAGTGCGACTGCAGATGTGCTCCCAAGCGCCTTGGAACGCCCGCCGGTTCGGCAAGGAAAGTCTGAACGAATCAGTCGTTCCAATGCTCAGGACGCTGTGGAACTGCTACAGCTTCACAGCGAGATACCTCCTGTTGGACAAATTCGACCCGCGCGATGCGCAGCCTGACGAGCGAACGCTCGCAACCGAAGACCGCTGGATACTTTCCAAGGCAAACACGCTCGTTGAAGACGTTACGGCCGCACTGGACAAAAACGAATACCACGTTGCAGTCGAAAAGATAAACAATTTCATCGTTGAAGACGTGTCGCGCTGGTACATCAAGCTCATCCGCGACCGCCTGTGGCTGGAAGACGCGCAACACATTCATGCTTCAAAAAAAGCAGCCTACATGACGCTGCAGAAAGTGTTTGAACGGCTCAGCCTTGTTCTTTCGCCAATCGCGCCGTTCATCGCCGAAGAATTGTACCAGAATCTCGTCAAAACAGAGGATGCGCCGGAAAGCGTACACCTCCTCTCTTGGCCTAAACCGGAACGCCGGGACAAGCAGCTTGAACTTGAAATGGACGTTGCGCGCAAGATATTTGAAGCAGGCAGCTCCTGCCGGCAGAACGCCGACATAAAACTAAGGCATCCCATCCAGAAGGTTACAGTCGCCGGCGACCGCACGGTCAAACAAACTGTATTGTCACTAAAAGATGTCATCATCAAACAGCTGAATGCCAAGGAAGTTGAGTTCATAGAAGAACTGCCGGACTTGACTTACACCGCGTCGCCGAACTACGCAGTCATAGGGCCGAAATACGGCAAAAAAGCGTCAGAAGTTGCGAAAGCCATCCAGGAAAACAGCAGGAGCATCAAGAAAGCCTTTGAGTCCGGGAAGGCGATAACTATCTGCAGTTTTGAGATAACCTCCGACATGGTCGGCGAAATCAAGGTTAACGTTCCGGACAAATATGCGGCATCTGAATTCTCGTTCGGAAAAGCGGGCGGCGTCGTCTACATTGAAAAACAGCGCAGCGAAAGCCTTCTGAAGGAAGCACTCGCCCGGGACGTCATAAGAAACCTTCAGGAACTGCGCAAGAAACACAATCTTGAGGAATTGCAGAAAGTCGAGATTGAAATTTCGGACTCGCCCAAGGTGAGAAGCATGCTCGCCGACTACCGCGACGCCATCCTGCGGGAAGTCCGAGGAAACAGCATCGCCGTGCAAAAAAACTTAACCGGCTGCTCGTTCGACTTCCAAGGCGAGAACGTCAGCGTCGCAATTTCTTTTTAAACACCAAACTACAATACCTTACACTTTATATTGAGCGTAAGCCATCACTAAAAATGAGAGGTTCAACCGGCGTACGACGGCGCACACGGGGCTTGAGGCTTAAGCCGCGGGACAAAGGCAAAATCAGGATACGCAGGCAGCTCCAGTCCTTTAACAACGGCGACATGGCTTCAATCAACATCAATCCCTCCTACCAGAGCATACCCCACCCGCGCTACCAGGGTTGGACGGGTCGTATTGTAGGCGCCCAAGGGAGGGCGTACTTCCTTGAGATAAAGGACGGCGGCCAGGTGAAGAAAATCATAGTCGCGCCTGAACACTTGAAAAAGCAAACGTAAAATGAAGCAAATTTCAGAACGAGTCATCACGATTTCAGAAGTCAAGGACGTGCTTAAACAGCAGGAAAAGGAATATGCTGATGACAGCAAGGAACCTCTGTACGAGCAAAAGCGTGCGAAAGAGCATGCCGACAAGTTTGCAAAACTCTCGGTCAAGCAGGCGAAGGAGATGTCGGAAAAGCTTTCAGCTTTAAGCATCCAGCTGCCTCAAGAGCGCATCGTTAAAATTGTTGACTTGCTGCCCGAAACGACAGATGACGTGCGGGCGATATTCGCTAAAGAGCGGTTCAAATACACTGAAGAGGAGATAAAGCAGATAACCGACCTCGTCGCCGGTTATAAATAGCAAACGGGGGGTGGTCAGCGTGCACAAAGACGATTACGTGAGGATACTGGACTACCTGCCGAAGGGCAAGTCTGAAATGCCCCCGCACAAGCGCAAACCCCTTGCTCAGGCAGTCGGCGAAAACTTTTTCTCACTACTAGAACTTTCCCCTCGTGAGGGTGTTTCGTTCACTCAAGGCGAACGGGTCTACATCGGCGAAGGAACGCGCGACAATGTTGACCACATCGAGCGGCGGATTAAGTATGACTGGCTGACGCCTACGGCAAAGGCGGAGCTTCCGGAAATCCTCAAGAGCGTCGTGCTCTCGCGGGAAGCGGACTACGTAAACTTCTACAATACTGCGGGCACCATCAGCACTAGGCAGCACAAGCTTGAATGCCTGCCGAAAATCGGCAAACGCCACCGGGAGGAAATCCTTGCAGAGCGGGAGCGCGAGCCGTTCAAGAGCTTTGAAGACATGCACGCTCGGCTGAAAAACATTCCCGACTCGGTGAGGACAATTGTCGACAAAATCGTTGAGGAGCTGAAGGGTGAAAGCAAGTACTACCTGTTCACTCCCATAACCGACATCAAGGAAAAATTTTAATCCCGTGTAGGGAATATGGTGAAAGTCTCCTCGATGGAGATAACGCTCGCAAAGTGACCAGCCGCTCTAAACGGCCTACATGGTAGCAATGTATCCTACACTCTACCACGTTTTTGAAAAATGTCTTCCATCATATGCGACATATGCGCGAAGTCGGGAATGCTCTGCACTGCATGCGAGAAAAAACTCCAGGAGGGAAAGATTACTAAGCTGGAGGTTGACTTAGTCCAGGCTCTGTACAAGCTTACGAAAGGGGAAGTCGGCTTCGAGCGGGCGATAGAGCTTGAAGACGCCGTCATCATCTTTGCGAAAAAAGATGACATAGGCAAAATCATCGGAAAGAAGGGCGCTCACATAAGGGAGCTGTCCAAAAAAACCGGCAAAAACGTCCGCGTCGTAGGCACAGACAATGCCCGCGACGCCATCTTAGACTTCATCGCGCCAGCGCGCGTGAAGGACATACGACGCGTCTTCCTTCCCGATGGGAGCGAGCTTTCGCGCGTCACCATTGACAAATCTGATGAACAGAAGCTGCGGCTGACGCCTGGTGAGATGCAAAGGATAATAACCGCTTTAACCAATACTAAATCAGAGATACGCTTTGAGTAAATGAGGACACAGTATTCAAACCAGGTGGACGAGACGTGGAACGGAAGAGACGTGCAGCTTGCGGGCTGGGTGCACGAAATCCGCGACATGGGAAAGCTCAAGTTTCTCATACTCCGGGACCGCGGCGGCTTGATACAGGTCACGGCAAAAAAGGAAACGACAGACGCTAAGGTGCTTGAAGTCATTGACTCGTTGTCCAAGGAAAGCGTCATTTCCGTTGCGGGAAAGGTTTCAGCGAACCCTAAAGCGCCGAACAAGGTTGAAATCATCCCGCACGCTATCACAGTCACTGCCATGGCAAACGTTCCTCTGCCTTTGGACGTCACCGGCAAGGTTGACGCCGACTTGGACACCCGGCTGAACAACCGTTTTATGGACGTGAGAAAGCCGCAGGTTGCCGCAGTATTCAAGATACGTTCAAAAGTTCAGGCTTCATTCCGGGAGTACTTCACCGGAAAGGGTTTTGTTGAAATCAACCCGCCGAGCATTATCGCAGCCGCATCCGAAGGAGGTACCGAACTTTTTGCAATAAGCTATTTTGAAAGAGAAGCATTCCTCTGCCAGAGCCCGCAGCTGTACAAACAGATGATGATGGCGGCCGGCTTGGACAAGGTGTTCATCACAATGCCTGTCTTCCGCGCCGAATCCCACAATACGACGAGGCATCTGAACGAAATCTACCAGATGGACATAGAGAAAGCCTTCATCCGGGACGAGGAAGGCGTTCTGGAAGAGCTGGAAGGCGTCTTCCAGCACATCCTTAAAAAAGTTGTTGAAGACTGTCCCGCAGAATTGAAACTCCTAGGGAGAGACCTTGCGGTGCCGGCTCTGCCGTTCAGGCGGCTTTCCTATACCGAAGCGGTACAGCTATTGGACGACTCCGGCGTGAAGATTCCATGGGGCAGTGATTTTTCCCCTGAAGCCGAGAAAAAGCTTGCCGAACTCGTCAAGGAACCGTTTTTCATCAAGCAATGGCCGACGAAACTAAGGGCGTTCTACAGCAAGCCGGATGAAGACAACGCAGAACTCTGCCGTGCATTCGACCTGGACTACATGGGCATGGAAATAGCCTCAGGAGCGCAGCGGATTCACAACCACGACGAACTGGTTGCCGCGCTCAAGAGGAAAAACCTCAAACCCGAAAACTTCGAATTCTACCTGAAGGCATTCCGGTACGGAATGCCTCCCCACGGCGGGTGGAGCATCGGAGCTGAAAGAATAACGGAAGCCATCACTGGCGTTTCCAACATACGCGAAGTCGTTCTATACCCGCGAGACCGAACGAGACTGGAGCCGTAAATTAATTTCTCTGCATCCTCAACCTGAATTGAGTTATGCTCTTTTGGAAGACGCCTGGCCTCTGCATCTCTGAGGCTAACGCGTCTATCTCTGCGGCTCGGACATCATCAGGTACGATTTGATTGGGAATCCGTAAAGTGCGTTTCATCACTGCTTGAGCTGCCAATGCCGAGGCGGCGCTGCTATACCACATGGCCGCAGAATC
>Ga0315281_10013308_pt1 | contig 11140 bp, 4 predicted proteins | sample YL17G07_0_MG_FD_204540 | JGI IMG/M metagenome (GOLD analysis project Ga0315281, IMG submission 204540) | Sediment microbial communities from Yellowstone Lake, YNP, Wyoming, USA - YL17G07_0 | ecosystem: Environmental > Aquatic > Freshwater > Lake > Sediment | place: USA: Wyoming | collected... | reverse complement strand
TTTATAAGAGAAATGTTTTTCTTTTTTGCCTCTTTCTCAATCTCAAGGATCCGGGGAGAATCCCCTTTACCAGAAGACAAGAAAATCTCTCTTACCTTTCTTCCTGCACTTAGTGCCTCAAGAACAGGATTCAGGCCATAAATAAATTCACTATCCGACCCTGACCCTCCAGCCTGTTCTATCCTCTTTGTCTTCAATGATGATTCCTTTCTCATCGAGTTCCTTTCTGATTCTGTCAGACACTTCCCATTCCTTTTTCTTTCTCGCATCTTGTCTTTCTTTAATCCTTTCGAGTATCTCTTTTTCAGAAAGGCCGATTTTCTTCTTAACTATCAATGAGTGGTACCACTCCTCAGGGGTTCTTCTAAAAATATTAAGGACCTTCCCAACTTCTGAGAGGAGTTCTTTTGATTTTTGCAAAAGTTCTTTCACCTTTGGGCCCGAAGGTCTGCTGTCGAGAAATCTGTTCAGATCCCTGATAAACTCAAAGATATGTCCGAGGGCAAGGGCTGTATTAAAATCATCATCCATTGCCTCTTCAAATCTCTCTTTGAATTGAAGAACCATCGCCTCAAAGTTTTTATCAGCATTATGAGGACCTTCTTTTGTCATATCTTTTTCAAGAGAGGCATTAATTCTGAGGATCGTTGAATAGTATCTATCCAAAGAAATCTCTGTTTCACGTAATTGTTCATCTGAAAATTCTATTGGGCTCCTGTAGTGGGTAGAGAGGAGGAAAAGTCTTAATATTTCAGGATCAAATTTATCAAGGATCTCCTTGACGGTAAAGAAATTGCCGAGGGATTTTGACATCTTTTCTTTATCGATCGTGATGAATCCATTGTGAATCCAGTATTTTGCGAAGGGCTTGCCAGTAAATGATTCTGACTGTGCAATCTCATTTTCATGGTGAGGAAAGATTAAATCTGCACCGCCACCATGGATATCGAATTCCTCTCCAAGATGCTTTATAGACATAGCAGAGCATTCGATATGCCAGCCTGGCCTACCAGCTCCCCACGGGCTATCCCAGGAGGGCTCGCCTTCCTTCGATCTTTTCCACAGTGCAAAGTCTATAGGGTTCTTCTTTCTCTCATCCACCTCAACTCTTGCTCCAGCTATCATCTCTTCCCTGTCCCTTTTTGATAACTTTCCATACTCAGGGAACGTCTCAACCTCAAAATACACACTCCCTTCAAGCTCATATGCGCATCCCCTGTCAATAAGTCCTTTTATGATTTCTATCATCTCTTTGATATAATCTGTTGCCTTCGGTTCAAGATCTGGCCTTCCAACCCCGAGGGCATCCATGTCCCTGTAATACTCCTCTGTATACTTTCTGGCAACTGCATCCCATGAAATACCTTCCTGCTTCGACCTGTTGATAATCTTGTCATCTATATCAGTAAAATTCTTTACAAACATCACATTATTGCCCTTATATCTCAGATATCTATTCATCACATCAAATACAATAGCACTCCTTGCATGCCCTATATGGCAGTAGTCATACACTGTCACTCCGCATACATACATCTTCACATCACCAGGGGTTAAAGGTATAAACTCCTCCTTTCTGCCGGTAAGGGTATTGTAAATCTTCATCTTCCCTCCTTTATCCCGAAGTCTTTCCATAGCATCTATTCTTTTTGTAAGGGCTTCTACCTGTGATTCCAGGCCTCTCAGTCTCTCAACAATAGGGTCAGGGAAATAGTCCATAACCTCTATCAATCCCTCTTCAGTAGTCATTCTGATGATCTTCTTCTTTGTTACTCTCCCAGGGACACCAACACATACCGAATTATCCGGAACAGATTTAAGTATCACGGAATTTGCTCCGATGACTACATTATTGCCTATTCTTATCGGACCGAGAATTTTTGAGCCGGCTCCTACAGTAACATTATTCCCCATTGTAGGATGTCTCTTCCCTTTCTCTTTCCCAGTACCGCCGAGTGTAACACCCTGGTATAAGAGACAGTCTTCTCCTACTTCAGCAGTCTCACCAATGACTACACCCATTCCATGATCTATAAAAAATCCTGGGCCGATCTTCGCTCCCGGATGAATTTCGATACCTGTAAAGAACCTTACAGCATGCGAAAGAAGCCTTGGCACAACTGGAATTCCTATCTTCCATAAAAAATGATTTGCCCTGTGGAAAAAGATTGCATGAAAACCAGGATAAGCAAGAATAACCTCAAGGCTGTTTTTCGCAGCAGGGTCTCTTTCAAATACAGCATTATAATCCCTCTTTACATTATTCCAGAAACCCACGTATGAGAATTATACAACAATTCTAACTGATAAAGTCTTTTCTTGTAAGCACTCCAATTCCTGATGGCTGGATATAGTATTTGCCCCGAAAATACCCCTCACCCTAATCCCTGGTCGCCTACGGCGCCGCCAGAGGCGGGTAAACCTCTCCCTCAAGGGGAGAGGGAAGTAATGTTTGATCTCCCTTTTGCCTCCCCTCCCTTGATGGGAGGGGAGAAAGGGGAGGGTGACCTAAAAAATTTACTCACCCCCCTTCGCCCTCCCCCATCACGGGGGAAGAAAATATGGAGAAAGAGAGTACAGCGTAGGATGAAAAAGCTAAGTTAGTCTAAATATTTCACGAATGTACCTGATCTTTGTATCACAAAAAAAGATGACCTCCTAAAACCTCATGATTTATAAGATGAAAAACAGTTTATGATATCATCTGTATCTATGGAATCCTTCAACTTTGACCCCTCTATTCTGAAGAAATTGATTGCAGACCACATGGAAGACGGTTATCTCGAAAACATTATAGATATGTTCAAACATGATTCAAGTCTCTATGAATATGTTGGGGAACTGATGACAGATAAAAGACTCAGGGTAAGAATCGGGGTCTCTGCCCTCATTGAGACATTAAGGGAAGAAGACCCTGAAAACGTATCAAAGGCTATCCCTTCCCTTCTTCCTCTCCTGAAAGATCATGACCCGATTCGCAGAGGTGATGCTGCCCACATCCTCGGAATGATCGGAAATAAAGATGCAATACCCTTTCTTAAAGAGATAGAAAATGATGAAGATGAGAATGTGAGAACTATTGTTAAAGAGGCGATTGAGGAGATTCAGGCAAAATCTTCTTTTTGATACTGCTCATAGATAAAGCCAGACCTTGTCTCTATATATCTTTTATGTCTTTGTTGTCTCCAAAAAGTTTTATTGTCACCCTGAACTCGTTTCAGGGTCTCAACCTAATTTATTTTATTTAGAATATTAGGGATTTCAGTATTCCAAGCTGCACCAAGATTCTACAAAGTATCATTACGAAAAATCTCTCTAAAGGCTTACATAAGGCATTTTTGAAACAATCTTATATAAATAAGATGGTAAATTTTCCTTGACACATGTAACTATCTTGTCTTAATTTTAAATAGCTCTCCAAAAATCCTTAAGGGGGATAATAAAAGCGGAGAGACTTCCAATTTAGAGGTGAAGCCAGACTGCCAGAGGGAAAGCTTTGGCTGGTTTGGCTTTTTGTTTTGGTTGGTAACTCAAGGGGAAGAATTAAGCATATGTTAGATTCAACTTACTTTATATGCAAGAAATTTAGTTATTATTGATAAAATAGGTAAAGTGAAGTATAAATTTTAATAACAGGAGACAATATGAACATATCTGTAAGGATTGAGGTTTTTAAGGAAGATGATGTTTACGTAGCGATATCTCCCGACTTGAATGTCTCCAGTTTCGGAGAGACAATAGAAGATGCCAAGAGGTCGGTGAGGGAAGCGATAGAGGCTTTTATCGAGGAATGCGAAAGAATGGGAACATTAGAAGATGTTTTAGAAGAATCAGGTTTCGTAAAAATTGGCGATAGTTGGGAATTAAGAAAGCCTGTTTCAGAAGAAGCCCTTGCATTTACGCGGTAGTGTATGTTGCATGAGAGAAAAATTGTTCCCATACATTATGAAATTCTGATAAAGATATTTGAACTTGAAGGTTTTGCTGTCCAACGGAAAAGAGGAGACCATATAATAATGACAAAGACAGGTATAAAACGGCCTCTTGTTATAAAAACCAGTCCGCGACTTGTTCCTGTAACACATATCCGCACTAATTTAACAACGGCTGGTATAACAAGAGAACGATTCTTTGAGCTTTTAGAAAAAGTCGGGTAAGTTTTGTAATTTTGATTAGTATCTCAAGGGAGAGTGATGGGGTAAAACAACTTTCAGCATTTCATAAGTCTTTCGTATCGACTTTCTGGCCTAAAAGAAATAATATTTTATGAATTGAAGAAGTTATTATAAGGGACTTGAAACTTGGAACTGTTTTTAAAGGGGGAGGGGTTATGGTTAAAAGAATTTATCTACTAATTATCTTAATCATAACAGCATTCTTTTTAATTCCAGCAGTATCCACTGACATTGCATCCGCAGATTTAAATTCTGGCTTGATTGCTTATTATCCACTTAACGGTAATGCCGATGATGTATCGGGAAATGGGAATAATGGGTCAATATTTGAGGCAACATTAACAACAGATAGGTTTGGCAATGCCAATAGTGCCTATAGTTTTGATGGAATAAATGATTATATATCTATACCCGATACTCCTGAGCTTAGTGGCGGGTCACCCCTTATTAAATCTGTTTCTATCTGGTTTAAAACTAATAAAATACCAGCAGGCAACTACCCTATTATTACTAAGTACTTAGATCCTTCATCGAAAGACTGGGGTTTAATACTAAAAGACGGAAAGTTAACTTTTTATTCAGAAAGGGGTGGGCCTTTTGCTGATTATTATTGCTTACAAACGACAGGCGATATTATATTAGCCAACGTTTGGTATCACAGTGCTTTTGTTGCGAAAGAACCTTACATTTATCTCTATCTTAATGGAAACTTGGTTGGTAATTGCTCTAATGCAATTAATAAGTCAACAGATACAAATGCACCTGTCCGAATCGGCGCTATTCTGTATTCAGGTGGTGACTACGCAGGTAGTTTCTCAGGGATAACTGACGATATACGCATATATAACCGAACTCTCACAGATGCCGAAGTAAAAGCACTGTATGATGAAAATCCTTCCATTCAGCTTCCCCGAACCGGTCAGACAAAATGCTATGACTCATCTGGTAACGAAATTCCCTGCGCTGGCACTGGGCAGGATGGAGATATTCAGGCAGGTGTAGCATGGCCAGATCCGAGATTTACAATAACTTATTGTAATGCATCAGGACCCTGTGCCAATCAAGACTCAGATTGTGATAACAATTCTGCTACCGATATGGTCAAAGACAATCTTACAGGTTTAATATGGGCGAGAAATGCAAATCTTCCTGATGGCACAATGACATGGTATCAGGCAATTGACTATTCCAATAATTTAGACTTATGCGGTTATTCTGACTGGTATCTCCCCAATATTAACGAGCTTCAAAGCCTTTTTACAGCTAGTACCTCAGTTCAATCTCCATGGCTTAATACTCAGGGGTTCACCAATGTACAGTACGCCTGGTATTGGTCATCTACTACAAGTGTCTACCATTTTCCTGACGATGCAATAATCGGAGATATGCAATTTGGTTCAATAATTTCACAACCTAAGACCTTTTCTCATTATGCATGGCCTGTGCGTTCTGGAGATATCTATAAGGCACCTGCAAAGATTTGGGAAACAGGACAAAACATAAGTTATGCCATAGGAGATGATGGAGACTTACAAAAAGGAGTCACATGGCCATCTCCGAGGTTTACAAATCCTGACGCTACCTTACCAATTAATGGTGATATGGTTTTAGATCAACTTACGGGGCTAATGTGGACAAAGGATGTAAATTCACCTGGACCCGCCGTATGTAACCCTATCATCAAAAAAACATGGCACCTGGCATTAGATCACGTGAAGTGCTTAAATGCAAATAATTATCTTGGTTATACGGACTGGCGAATGCCGAATATAAAAGAACTTTTCAGTTTAGTTGACTACACTCAGTATAACCCTGCTTTGCCATCAGACCATCCATTTGTAAATGTTGAAACATTTTTGAATTCACCTGAGGGATGGGGTTACTGCTCTTCGACCAGTATCTCAAGCGTCATGAGGACTTGCGATTGGACTTACGGAGTTGTCTCTAGTTTTTTGGAAAAGACAGGTTTCTATTACGTCTGGCCAGTGCGGGGGGGGCAGGTTGGGCCACCAGGAAACTATATAATATCCGGCACTGTTACATACAATGGTTCCGGTCTTGGCAATGTCTTAATGACCCTAAGCGGCGATGCTTCACAAACTACATCAACAGGCCTAGATGGAACATACTCTTTCCCTGATCTTCCAAATGGCTCTTACACAATAACACCGAGTTTAGATAATTACACTTTTTCACCTCCATTTAAAGAAGTAACTGTATCAGGGGCAGATGTTTCACGACAAGACTTTACTGCCTTTGACATTGATTCTGACAATGATGGCATTCCCAATATTCAAGATAACTGTCCTAACACATACAATCCTGACCAAATGGATTTGGATAAAGATAGAATTGGCGATGTGTGCGATCACGATATTGACGGAGATGGTATCGACAATGATGCCGACCTAGATAACGATAATGACGGAATGCCCGATGCTTGGGAAATAAATCACGGCTTAAACCCGCTTGTTAATGATTCGGCCTTAGACTCTGATGGTGATGGCCTCTCCAACCTAAACGAATATTTGAGCGGTCATAACCCTACATTGCCGGATGTAAGAAATTTAGGATTTGCTATAAGCGATGTAACACTTCATCTTCACGCAGGAAGTCAAATAATTGTTCCAGTTGAGGTTCAGAATCGTGGGATGATTCCCGAATGGATTGATTTAACGACTGCAGGCAGTGGTCAAATTACTTTGACTCTCTCACAGGATTCCGTGTATCTCCTTCCCGGTGAGAAACGTGTTGTCAACATGACAATTCAAGCAGATGTTTCTTGCGGTTCTAATGGAACAGCATCTTTCCGGGTTGATGGAGTAGCGCGTTTCTCAGGCCCTGCTGCTTCTGTTTCCGGAACTGTCGAAATAGAGAGTAACCCAATTATCACTCCTCTCGGCATAACAGATTTTCCAAGGACGGCTAATAATGTCTTGGCGCTTGCATGGCAAACTAATGTGCCGACTACAGGTTATCTATATTACAGGAAGCTAAGAGATACAGATTATCAGATTGTTACCACTCAGGAAAGCAAGTTTCACCAGGCTGTTCTGCAGGGTTTAGCGTGGGGCGAAAATTACCAGTGGTTTATTAAGGCAACTTCTTCCTGCGGGGAGACTATGCTTCCTCCAAATTTGATCACTATAGGTCAGGCAATCGCATGGGTTCCTTCTGAGACAGAGGTCACAATTCATCGTGATTATGATCGGCATGTTTATTTAAATCTTCAGAATCTTGATATAGCACCACATACGCTAAAGCTGGAGATAGACCATGATAAAGACTTAGTGATAGGCTTTGTAGGTCGAGGCTCTGTAAATGAGCCTGTGACCCTTGCGCCGGGTGAGATTTTGACAGTAGACCTTGCTATTCATGCTCAGGATGCGAAAAAGGAACGCTACGATATTATTGTCCGTGCAATCAGTGACCCTGAAGAAGCTTTACCATTTACAGATCAGGCGCTTGTACATGTAAACATTAAGCCCCCTGTGATTAACATTGATGTTGCTTTGGAAATATCTGATCCCATGACACTGACAAATGTTTATAGGATTACAAACTACGGTGATACCATAACTGACCTTAGCGTTAATATTAATGAAGAACTACGCGACAGGATTATACTATTACCGCAGATAAATCATGGACGTCTTGCAAATGGCGAATGGGTGAGAGTGTCTTTAAAGGCGACTGGTCAGATTGCAGGAATATTAACGGTAAGCGCAGCAGGGCATAGTCAACTCATTCCATTCTCCATTGGTTGCACTGCCGGAACATCTCCGCAAATTGGAGTTGCGACTAATGCAGAAGTGGTAGTCTCGATTAATGACTGGTATTGTCTCAACAGGAACCAGATTATCATGCCGTTTAGCCTACCGCCCGGCTTTGAACCTGGTGATGTTGAAGCAGCCACTTTGATTGCGAACTTCAATCCGGTCAGCGGGACGGTTAACATCACGCCGATGGATATTTCTTTAAATATTAACGGGAATCTCGTTGGATCTTTGGATGATACAGTTCCAAATGGGCAAAAGAACTTCCCTGTATCTCCTTCTTTCTTCAACTACGGAGCAGATAGTCCAAGCGAGAATAGTCTTGAGATCGTGACTTCCGGAATTAATCCCGGCGAGTATTTAGCAACAACACAATTCCTCATTATCCTTCGTATTAGAAATTTAACAGTGCATTACTGCGCAGCAGCACCCGTAGACCCGGGAACGATACCACCCATAATTCCTGGTGAACCAAGTGAACATGGCGACGGAGGAGACGTTGGGATCCCCCCGGATGTTGTTTTAGCACCAGTGGGTGAAGGGCCAGGGAAAGTAATTATATTGACACCTCCGTGTCCAATAGCCAAACTTGGAGTATCTGGGCGCAAAACAAATGGCAGCCTTGTAACGGATTACAATCGAGTGCGTCCTGGACAGGAAATGGTACTGAAGGCAACTGTGCAAAATCCTGCGGCATACACAATACCTCCAAAATCCGTTGCCATTACTTTTCATGTTATAGGGCCATCTTCGGATCCTGGAGAACGGACACATACTGTTTATGTCAATCCAAATCCATTGGCGTCTGGCTTTTCTGGTGAAGCGGAATGGTCATTACCTGTACCGTCAGACCTGCCTGACGCTGATTATACTGTATGGATAGACATAGATTCAGGTCCAGGGTGTGTTCAAACCGGAGTTATGACAAGACCTGTACAAGTACGTACACCAGTTATCATTTTGCCAGGTATTGAGGGAACAAGATTAAAGAATTTAGCGTGGGAACAGACGTTTCCTTTTAACCTAATTGATATTAATAAAATCCCGAATATAGAAAAGTATAAATGGTTAGTAGAAGAAATTTGGCCGAATATGCCACTGCTAGTAAAAGACGAGTTTATGGAAAAATACAAAATCATTGATGCACTCATAAAACTTGCATCCAGTGATTTTTATGGAACGTTTAAATCGATCCTTGAAGCGCTTAGTGCAAATTTAAATAACGATAAGCATCTCCTTCCCCTTGGGAATCAATTAACTGAATATGGTTATCCAATACAAGATAGTAAGATTATCCCTGGTTCTGTTATTCACGCTGTTCCTGAAGGAGAAGCATTTAAAACTTTGCTAAGAATTATTCGAAAAATATTCCCCGAATTTCCTCTTCCAGTGGATACATTTAAAGGTCTTGTGGATGATCTCGGAAAACAAGGGTATAAGATAGGCGCAATATTTGATATACATCCCATAGATAATGCTGGAACTGGACAAAACATTTGTTCTGCTATGCACATTTGCGCAGATCAAGATATTTTTGAATTCCCTTACGATTGGCGACTCCGTGACAAAATGAATGCCGTAAGAAACGACGATTCATATCCACCACCGGAAAGCACAAAAGACGCGCCTGATCTTGCCCGTTTGTTGCAGAGAGTTATTGATGAAACAGGGGCTAATAATGTAAATATGATCGTCCACAGCCAGGGGGGACTTGTAACAAAATCTCTACTGAAGCAGAAGCCGGGAAATAGCAACTACATACGGAACCTGATTTTCCTTGGTACCCCGCATCTTGGCTCTCCAAAAGCTATATTGCCATTACTTTATGGTGAGGTAGGGATTTCTCTAATTGATTACTTTATCAAAGATGAAGTTTTAAAAACCATTGCTCCTCGAATGCCGGGACTATATGATTTATTGCCGAGTGAGCAATACTTCTCTGTTTTAGGCCCTTATTTTATAGACAATGGGACAAAAGATACTAAAACAGTGATGGATGGCTATTTATTGAATAAGCTGGGGAACTCTCAGGGAATCGAGACCATTATTAGTGATTCAAACGAACTCCATGAGGAACTCGATACGCAATCCCTTAACTCCCTTAGCGGACAACCTTTTGAAAGCTACATGATTGCAGGTTGTGGTCTGCCTACATTTAAAAAATTTGCTCAAATATATGGAGGGAAGAATATTTTTACTGGTGAATCTTACAATAGTGAAAATATAACTGGTGATGGGACTGTCCCTCTTGGAAGTGCCTTATCTACATATGTTGATCATCTGTTAATTGCTGCAGGTGCTAAGCACTCTGAGATCCCAAGTAACGATAGTGTAGTGCCAGTATTGCTAAATATACTAAGGGGAACGTATGCCGACCCTATGGCCAAGGTAAGGGAGGTAACAGGATACACATCAGATCTGTGTGAGTTACGGGGAACTCTTATAACTATTCCATGTAAAGATTGCAATAAGGAAAATGGAAAACTGCCCATAGTTTGTCTGAACGATGATTGTAGCAAGAGGGTTGGGCCAGGTGGAGGGATTAATAGAGACATCCGTCTTGATATTCATGGAGCAGTTTATGAAATTACTGAAAACGGTGTTGAGATATATCTGCCTGCGGGTATTCCTTACCGGTTGGTTCTTCCGGGAGGATATCAAGATTTCTATGATCTGAAAATGGAACTATATGAAGCTGGGGGAATTTCACGTACATTCACATTCTTCAATATCCCTTCTCCAATTAATGGAACGGTAGTGATTCCGATTACCGATAATATGATTGCCCCTCGGGCTGAAATTGATCAGAACGGCGATGATGTTATTGATGAGATTCGCGATCCTGACGGAAATCTTACTGACAATGCAAGAAACGACTTTACTGCGCCTGTAACTACAATTCATATTGCGGGCAAGCAATTAGCTAATGGTATATATGATTCTTTAGTGACTATTAACATGAATGCCTCAGATAATATTGAAGGGAGCGGTTTATTAAGAAGTGAATATCGATTGGATGATGGCATTTGGCAGACATACTCTGGGCCATTTATTTTTACAGGAGGAGGCTCTCATACGCTTTATTATCGTTCATGGGATGTCGCAGGAAACATAGAAGATAAAAAGAGCGTTACTTTTGCTATCAATCAGCTAACTCTGGTTTTACCTAATGGCGGTGACATCTTACCA
>Ga0315281_10013306_pt1 | contig 11141 bp, 10 predicted proteins | sample YL17G07_0_MG_FD_204540 | JGI IMG/M metagenome (GOLD analysis project Ga0315281, IMG submission 204540) | Sediment microbial communities from Yellowstone Lake, YNP, Wyoming, USA - YL17G07_0 | ecosystem: Environmental > Aquatic > Freshwater > Lake > Sediment | place: USA: Wyoming | collected... | reverse complement strand
GCAATCTCAATTTTCCGTCGAAAGGCGAGATTGCTTCCGTCACTTTGTTCCTTCGCAATGACACAAAAAATGAATTACGACACAGTCTCAAAGCCGCCCCTACAACACCCATTACGACACAGTCTCATTTGCGGAGGTTCCGTACCTTCCAAGTACTCCGATGATAACAACATAAGGAAGTTGTACTTTCCAAGTACTCCGATGATAACAACATAAGGAAGTCGTACTTTCCAAGTACTCCGATGATAACTACAATAAGGAAGTCGTACTTTCCAAGTACTCCGATGATAACAACATAAGGAAGTTGTAGGGCACGTTTCCCAAACGTGCCGAACAAACGGTGCGTTCGGGGAACGCACCCTGCGACTTGGGGTACACGCTCTTGCGGGTACGACTTCCTTGTGTTGTTATCAGCGGAGTACCTGGAAGGTACAGATTTTTCGACGAAAGTTGAAATTGGGTTTGCAAATGAGGGGATGCACCCGGCGCCCGGTGCGGTGTTTACTTTTTGAGAATAATTTAGTAAAATAACACCGCTGGGACTCGGAAGATTGCCGTGCCATCAGCTTCAATCAGTATTTAAGAAAGCTAAGGAGGTTACATGCAGATTGACAAGAAACCGGTCATCGAGACTTACAAGGTTCATCCGACTGACACCGGGTCCCCGGAGGTTCAGATCGCGCTTCTCACAACAAAGATCAATCTTTTGTCCGGTCACTTCAAGAAGTTCCCGAAAGATTTTACGTCCCGTTTCGGGTTTTTGAAAATGATCGGGCAACGGCGGCGTCTGCTTGACTATTTGAAAAAAAACAAGAAAGACAAGTATAAAGAAATAATTGATAAACTTGAATTGAGAAAGTAAATAAACGCCGTGTCGGTCATCGGGATACAAAGGATGCAAAAGACCTCGTCATGGTCCTGCCAGGGGTTTCAGTACCGAAATCCATAGGAAAAAGCATCGTTGTGAGGGGTGATCCGGGAGAGTGAGCGCGAAATGGATGGGGTAAGTCCCCGCCAGGCGCGGTCTTTTGGATCTTTTGTATTATATCCGATGTCCACCGCGGCAAAGGGAGAGTTAAAGTGAGTATAATTTCAGAGACATTGGACATTGCAGGGAAGAAACTGATCATTGAAACAGGAAAAGTGGCAAAACAGGCGAACGGGTCGTGCACCGTGCGCATGGGTGATACCGTTATTCTGGTAAGCGTCGTTTCGGGCAGGGAACCGAGAGAAGGCGTCGATTTCATGCCGCTTACAGTCGATTACCGCGAGCGTACCTATGCCGCCGGCAAGATTCCCGGGGGATTTTTCAAGCGTGAAGGACGGCCGCGCGAGAATGAAATATTGAAAAGCAGGCTTGTCGACCGGAGCATCCGTCCGTTTTTTCCGGAGGCGTGGCGCAACGACACCCAGATGGCGGTGCTGGTCATGTCCTATGACGGAGAAAATGATACGGGCATCCTCGCCATAATCGGGGCGTCGGTCGCCCTCAAGATGTCGGACATTCCGTTCCCCGGCGCCGTGGCTTCCGTGCGCATCGGACGGATCGACGGCAAGTTCGTCGTCAACCCCACTATCTCCGAACTGAAGGCAAGCGATCTGGACCTGGTCGTCAGCGGGACGGCGGCGGCGCTGTCCATGGTTGAATCGGGCTCCCGCGAACTCCCGGAAGACGTGATCCTGGAGGCCCTCAAATTGGCACAGGAAGAGATCAGGAAGATTTGTGAGTTCCAGCATCATTTCAAAGGCAAGGAAAAGCTGTCCGCGCCGCAGGTGACGATCGATGCCGGCATCAAGAGCGGCGTCGAATCGTTGGCGACGTCACGGATCGAGCAGATCGTCGCGATCGCCGAAAAGAGCGAGCGCGAGAATGCCTGGAGCGCTTTGAAGAAGGAAGTCGTCAATAACCTGACCGCGCAGTTTCCGGAAACGCAAAAGAGCATCGGGTACGTTCTTGAAGACATATTTTACCGCAAGGCGCGCGAGCTCATACTGAACAAAAAGGTGCGCAGCGACGGCAGAAAATACGACGAGATACGTTCTATAACCTGCGAGACGAACGTTCTGCCCCGTTCGCACGGCTCAGCTCTCTTCACCCGGGGCCAGACGCAGGCGCTGGCAACTGTGACGCTGGGAACGCCCGGCGATCAGCAGATTATGGATGAACTGGGCGGCGAATACAAGGAGCGTTTCATGCTCCATTACAATTTCCCGGGGTTTGCGACAGGCGAGGCCAAACCTGAGCGCGGCACCAGCCGCCGGGAGATCGGCCACGGCGCACTGGCGCGCCGCGCCCTTTTGCCGCTCATTCCTGAAGAAAAAGATTTTCCGTATACTTTGCGACTTGTTTCCGATATCCTTGAATCCAACGGCTCATCGTCCATGGCATCCGTGTGCGGCGGATCGCTGGCGATGTTCGATGCCGGCGTTCCGATCAAGTCGGGTTGCGCGGGTGTCGCGATGGGGCTGGTGATGGAAGACGGCAAGTACGCCATTCTCACCGATATCATGGGTATGGAAGACCATCTGGGCGATATGGATTTCAAGGTCGCCGGTACGCGCACAGGGATTACCGCGCTGCAGATGGATATCAAGATAGCCGGTCTTAATACGGAAATCATGGCGCAGGCGCTCGAACAGGCGCGCACGGCGCGCCTGTCGATACTCGGCAAGATGGAGGCGTCGCTTGCTACGCCGCGGACGGACCTTTCCTCTTTTGCTCCGCGCATGGTGACGCTGCAGATACCGCAGTCAAAGATCGGCGAACTCATCGGCCCGGGCGGCAAGAATATCCGCCGGATACAGGAAAGCTCCGGTGCGGATATCGACATTGAAGACGATGGCAGGGTATTCATCTCCAGCACGGACAAGACGGCGGTCGACCTGGCGCGGCAGATGGTGGAGTATTTTACAGCCGACGTTGAGATCGGCAGGATATACACTGGTAAAGTAACCCGGATACTGAATTTCGGGGCATTTGTCGAGATACTGCCCGGAAAGGAAGGGCTGGTACACATATCCCAGTTGGCCGAACAGCATGTGCGCAAAGTTGAGGATGTCGTTAAAGAAGGTGACGAGATCTCAGTGAAGGTGATAGAGATCGATAGCCAGGGGCGCGTCAACCTGAGCCGTAAAGCTGTGCTGACCGGGGAAGCCGGAAAGAGCGAGCGTTCCTGACGATCCGGCAGTGTTGTCTGATTATGCTTTCATCTAAAAGGTGGGAGACGAATGAAAAGCCCAAACGACAAGAACGCGATTGAAAATCCACTGAAAGAAAAAGTAACAGCGCTCTATAAATTGATGAAGGCCGAGAAACTCGAAGAACTTGAGATCAAAGAGGACGATTTTTACCTCCATATGAAGCGCAAGGGTAAAATTTGCCCGGCCGCTCATCTGCCGCAGTCCGCGTTTCAGCCGGCGGTTGCACCGGAAACCGTGCCGGACGCAGCCGAGTCCAGCGGACAGAGCGTGAAGTCACCCATTAACGGGATTCTTTACCGGGCGCCGTCGCCGACGTCCCTTCCATTCGTGAAGGAAGGGGATGTCATCGACGCCGGCAAGACGCTCTGTATTATCGAAGCGATGAAAGTGATGAACGAGATCAAGGCTGACGGCAGATTGAAAATACTCAAAATGCTTGTCGAAAACGGTAAATCGGTCAACGCGAACCAGGACCTGTTTCTGGTCGAGCGAGTGTGACAGCGCTATGGACTACATGGTTGGAACCACTGCCGGACAAATATGGCAATATCTTGAAAAATACGGAACAGCGACCGCCCTGAAGATCAAAGCGGCGCTTGGCATATCGAACAGCCTTATGTACCTTGCTTTGGGCTGGTTGGCTCGAGAAGACAAAATAGAAATTAACGAGCATGACCATACGTTCAAGATTTCCCTGAAGCAGTAGGGGGAATCCTCAGGTACTGAGGGTGTGGCTTTTGTTTGTGGGTGATTCATCGTAGGGGTGGGCTTGCCCACCCGTTATCGTCGATACAGGGCTGGACGGGCGGACAAGGAGACTGTGTCGTAATTGCTAAAAGCTGTCATTGCGAGTGACCGAAGGGAGCGCGGCAATCTCAATTTTCCGTCGAAAGGCGAGATTGCTTCCGTCACTTTGTTCCTTCGCAATGACACAAAAAATGAATTGCGACACAGTCTCAAATCCGCCCCTACATGCAAACAAAAGTCACATCCGGTATTGACCGGGTGGGCCTAGCATACGGGCCATTCAAATCCTTGTTTCTCACGCCTGGCGCTCCCGAATCGTCCGCGGAAAATACACAATAGTCGTCCGTCGCTTTGTTAGGGGATTCACGGCGCAATGCTGCCGCATTCGCTGCGGCGGTTCTTCCCGTTATGGGAATATATTTTGTGCCGTAAGAGAAATATACTGTCATGTATTTCAGAGTTCGCGCTAAAGCAAAAAACCATCAATCAAGAGGCATTCGGGGTCTGGCATTCTTCCTGGTCTCTTTTCTTCTGGCCTACTGCCTGCTGACGCCCGCCCAGGCGGGAGCCGTGGGACAGGTCATTGCCAGGATATTTTTTCTGTCAATGGGGCACGCTGCTTTCCTTGTGCCGGCGCTGCTGGTCTGGTTCGGGTGGATGTGTGTCCGCTCGTCCTATGAAATCCATTGGCGATTGGATGCGATATGGGCGCTTATCCTGTCGTTCGTCGGGGCAAGTTTTATGACGGGGGCCGGAGCCATTTTCTACAAGGCCAACCTGGGCGGTTGGATTGGCCTGAAACTTAACCCATTTTTTTACCGGTTGTTCGGCGGCGGACTTTCGCTGCTGGTGATGGCCGCCCTCTTTGTGTACGTGGTCAGCCAGTTGGTTCGAGTTTCGATCCGTCAGCTGCTAATCCTCGGGTGGCACAAACTGGTAGAGGACTACCGGGAATGGCAGATGGCGCGGACGGAACTGCGTAAAGCAGTTTCGCCGAAAATCAAGACCGCCGGCAGCCCTCAGGCCCGGGGGGCTGAACCGAAAATCGAGCAGACAAACAACCTGGCCCCGGATTTTCCGAACATCGTTATTCCGTCGCGTCCGGCGCCAAAATCGGCGGAAGCGAAGAGGCCGTCCAAACAACCGGCCGGCGCGCCCGTAGATACTAAGGGGCAGGCCGCCCGGGTGATTCCGGTGGAATATAAGCTCCCGCCGCTCGATTTCCTGTCGGACGATAAGGAAAACGTAAACATCAGCAAGCGTGCCGAGCATCTTGGCAACGCCGCTCTGCTCACCAGGATTCTTGCCGATTTCGATATAGCCGCCACCGTAAAAGAGATCATTCCCGGGCCGGTTGTGACGCGCTACGATATCGAGCTTGCTCCGGGCATCAAGATACAATCTGTCGTGGCGCTGAGCGACAATATCGCCCTTTCCATGAAATCGCCTTCGATACGCGTGGTGCCGGTACCGGAAAAATCGGCCGTGGGGGTCGAGGTGCCGAACAGCGAGAGCTGCATCGTCGGCCTTAAAGGAGTGCTGTCCGCCCCTGATTTTCAGAACTCGGCCTCGTTGTTGACGCTCGCCCTCGGAAAGACGACGGACGGCGCGCCCTGCGTGACGAACCTGTTGCCCATGCCGCATCTTTTGATTGCCGGGGCGACGGGGTCGGGCAAGAGCGTATGCATACACAGCCTTATTCTGTCTATCCTGTATAAGGCGCGACCGGATGAAGTAAAGCTCATGCTTATCGACCCCAAACGTCTGGAGATGCCGACGTACCGCGGCCTTCCTCACATTTATGACCCGCGAGTCGCGGCGGAATCGGCGGACATCATAACGCAGCCGAAGGACGCCGCGGAATCGCTCAAAAAGCTTGTCAAGGTAATGGAAAAGCGCTATGAGAAGTTCGCGCGCGAGGCCGTGCGCAACATCGAAGGTTACAACGAGAAGATGGCACAGACGGGCGGCGCGAAAGAATTTTATATAATGGTGGTTATCGACGAGCTGGCGGACCTCATGCTGGTCGCCACCAACGATATCGAGGATTCCATTCAGCGTCTGGCGCAGATGGCGCGCGCAGTCGGGATCCACCTGATCCTGGCCACGCAACGGCCGTCGGTTGACGTTATTACCGGTGTTATAAAAGCGAATTTTCCCGCCCGGATCGCTTTTCAGACGACATCCAAGGTCGATTCGCGCGTCATCCTCGATGCGATCGGCGCCGATGCGCTGCTCGGCAAAGGTGACATGCTCTTCCTGCCGCCCGGCGAATCGCGGGCGGCGCGCCTGCAGGGCGCCTTTGTTTCCATGAAAGAGGCGGAGCGCGTGGTTGAATTTATCCGGGCGCAGAATTTTGCGGTGCAGTACGAGGACCTGTTCGCCCGGACGGAAGGCGAGGATGTCCGCGGGGAAGATGACGAGGATCGGGAGGATATGGTTCAGGCTCTGCGATTGGTCGTTGAGCGCAAGCGCGTATCGCAGGATCTGTTGAAGGCCCATTTTGGTTCGTCCGCGCGGGCGACTAATCTCCTGAGTATTCTGGAAACCAGGGGATTTATCAATAAGCCCGAGGGTACGAACCGCTGGACGATATATTTTGACAAAATAAACGATTATTTGAAAATAGGCGGCGATTATGTCTAGTCGATATGGGGTGCATCTCCGGCTTTGCCGTGGTTTCGTGCCTGCAAGAGCAGGTACTCCAATAGTAATAAAGGAAGTCGTAGGGGCAGCTTTAGCTGCCCGTTGGTATATTGTTCTTGGCGCGGCGCTGCTGCTTTCGGTGAGCGGGCTGCGTGCGGCCGAACCGACCGTAGATGATATCATGGCGCGCATGGAGAAAGCCGAGGCGAATATCCAGGCAGTGAGTTTTGAGTTTACCCAGGAAATCGCTTATACGGTAACGCGTGAAAAACAGAAGAACGCGGGAGAAGTTATTTTTCAAAAACCGGCGAACCTGTACGTTAAACAAAAAAATCCTCTCGAGCAGATCATCATTAGCAACGGCAAAAAGGTCTGGATATATACGCCGTCGTACCGGCAGGTGCTGGTCGACAACTGGAAGAAGTGGATGGGGAGCAGCCTTGCCCCGGCCTCTTTGCTCAATTTCGGGCAAAACTACCGGGATTTGAAGAGCAAGTATATTTTTTCGTTTGTCGGCACCGAACAGGGGAAATACGTGTTGCTCCTGACGCCGCGCTCGAAGGAAGTTTGGCAGCTGAAACTCTGGATTGACGCCGATTTGCTGTTCCCGGCAAAGGCCGCACTTTTCGGCGATTCGGTAACTATAACGACGGAGACTTTGAATTACCGGCTTAACCCGCCAATAGATAAAAAGTTGTTTATATTTCAGGCACCGTCCGGAGTGGACGTGCTCAATGTGCCGTAAACAGGTGCTCTCTTGATAACAATCTAAGGAAGTCGTACCTTTCAGGCACTCCGATGATAACAACATAAGGAAGTCGTACCCGCAAGAGCGGGTACTCCAATTGATAACAATCTAAGGAAGTCGTACCCGCAAGAGCGGGTACTCCAATTGATAACAATCTAAGGAAGTCGTAGGGCGCGTTCCCTGAACGCGCCGTTTTATGCCGTAAACGGCCGGACTGTTCGGGGAACAGTCCCTACAAAAAACTAACAAAAATTAACTTGACAGTGTGCTACACCAGTACCAAGGAGGATGCGAACGGCCGTACAGGCCGGATTGTTTTTCGCGGTAAATTATGATCACCAGCAAAACATTGTGGATGCAAAACGTTGATACAGCAGACGTACAGCGTATCGGCAATATATTCAGGAAGAAACGCGAGGAACGGCGCCTGCCGCTCGAGGCTGTCCATACCAAGATATATGTTTCGCTGGGATATCTTGCGGCAATGGAAACGGGCGATATTATTAAGTTCCCCGCCGAAGTTTACTATCTTTCCACGCTGCGGCAATACGCTCACTTCCTGGGCATTGATTCGCAGGAATTGATGCATATCTACCGTACCAAAGATGTCCAGGAGCAAAAAGAACAACCACTGAAAGACGATTCGCGCAAATCGAAAGCGCTCAAGATATATCTGGCCGTGGTGCTCATGGCCGGGGTGGTTGTTTTTGCCCTGCTGCTCAAGGAAAGCAGTCAGACCCGGCGTCCGTTGCATGGATCGGGGCAGATACAACCGGTGACGGTGGTTTCGACACCTACGATATCAGTGCCTTCCATTTCCGCCAGAACAAGAATGGACGCCGCAGTTCCTGCGCCGGGTATTTCAACGCGGACGAGTGTCGCCTCTCCGGGAGGAGCCGGGGGATTCCATGAGCAGGGGATTCACGCGCCGGTTATATCCACACGGACGGCCCCTGCGGTTTTACCGGCAAAAAAACTGACGCTGGGCGTAAAAATTACGGAGACAGCGTGGCTTAAGGTCACGGCTGACAACACGGTTCTCTTTGAGGGGGCGTTAGTTGCCGGCAGCGAGAAGCAATGGACCGCGCAGAGCAATTTCTACGTGGTTGTCGGTTATGCGCCCGGTGTTATCATGAATCTGAACGGCAATCCAATCGACGTGCTCAAAGGGGCGCAGAAAGACATCAATCAACTTTCGTTGACATGGGATGATGTTGGACGTCGTTAGGAATAGGTAATGTATGCCGACGCTTTGCCTGATTGCCCTCGGGTGTCCCAAAAATATCGTTGAAAGCGAATCCATGGCCGGTTTGCTCGAGGCGCAGGGCGTTGCCTTGACGACCGATATTTCCGAGGCCGATTATGCCCTGGTTCACACCTGTTCTTTTATTGCCGATGCGCGCGGCGAATCGGCCGCGATGATCCGCCGGCTTTCCCGGTTAAAAAAGCAGGGGCGGCTTGAGCGGCTCTTTGTGTCCGGCTGTTTTGTCCAGTCCGAGGGAAAAGACGTCCTGCGGCAGTTTCCCGAGATTGACGGCTGCATCGGTACCGGAGAATTGGAACGGATACGGGAGTTCTTCGCTGGCGACGGTGCCAGGGGCGCCCGTTACATTGAAACGCCGGCGGGGGGATTATTGGAGTCGCCGGCGCCGCGCCTCCTGTCGTCGAGCTTACCCAGCGCGTATCTGCGGTTGTCGGAAGGGTGCGGCCATCGCTGCAGTTTTTGTATTATTCCGCGCTTGCGGGGAAAATACCGGAGCCGCAGCATGGGGTCGGTTGTTGCCGAGGCGCGTGCGCTCGGTCAAGCCGGAATCCGCGAGGTCAACCTGATCGCGCAGGATACTTCGTGCTATGGAATAGATCTTTACGGGCGGTTCGCGCTGGCCGGTCTTCTCAATAAACTGGTAAAGGTACGTCCGCTCCGCTGGCTGCGGCTCATGTATGCCTATCCGAGCGCCGTGACCGGTGAACTTATGGCGACTATCAGGGGCGAGGCAAAGATATGCAAATATCTCGATATCCCCCTGCAGCACGCCAGCGACCGGATATTGCGCGCCATGCGCCGCCCCGCGGGCGTCCGGAAACTGGTTGAGCGGCTGAAAAGAAATATCCCGGATATTGCATTGCGGACGGCGCTCATTGTCGGTTTCCCGGGTGAAACTGAGCGGGATTTTGCGGAACTCTCGGATTTTGTCTCTGAAGGATGGTTTGAGCACCTGGGTGTTTTTGAATATTCGCCCTATCCCGGCACCGCGGCGGCCCGCTCAGGTGCGCAGGTGCCGGATGCGGTGAAGCGCGAGCGCAAACAACGCCTCATGCTTCTTCAGAAAAAGATGGCCGCGGAAAATAACCGTCGGCGAATCGGCTCGGTATATGAAGTGTTCGTCGAAAGTGCCCGGGATGATGGGGCGTGCGCCGGGCGCGCGGCTTTCCAGGCGCCGGAGATAGACGCCAGAATACTTTTCCGCGGAACTGCCCGCCCCGGCAGTTTCGCCCGTGTCCGAATAATCGGCGCGCGGGGATACGACATGACGGGGAAGCAGATCGGGGGAGATGATCGCCCGGACGGGCGGGAGCCATTGCAATGAATCTTGCCAACCGACTGACGTTAATGCGCATCGCGCTGGTTCCGTTTCTCATTCTGTTCATGCACCTGGACAACCTGTGGACACGGATTATCGCCCTGGGCATATTTGTCATTGCCGCGGCAACGGATGTTTACGACGGCATTATTGCCCGCCGCCAGAAAACGGTGACGACCCTGGGCATTTTTCTTGATCCGCTGGCTGACAAGTTGATCATATCGGCGGCGCTCATATCGTTCGTCAGTTTGAGAGAGTTGCGTATCCCTGCCTGGATGGTCATTCTCATCATCACGCGGGAATTCATCATTACGGGCCTGCGTTCCCTGGCCGCCTCCAAAAATATCATCATCCCGGCCAGCAAAGCCGGAAAATTCAAGACGACTTCGCAGATCGTTTCCATTATCACGGTCATGATCATTCTGATCGTCAACTCGGCCCTCTGGCACTATTATCATTTGCGTGCCGACATGCTGCTCGTTATCCCCGGCTGGCCTTCTGTGCTTGGCTGGAGCCTGAAAAAACTGCCGTTCATCCTCATACTCATAACGACTGTTCTTACCCTTATATCGGGTTTAAGCTACCTCAATAAACATAAAGAGATACTCTCCGAAAAATGAAGACACTTATTAAATTGCTGGCATCGGGTCTGGGAACGGGCTATTCGCCCGTCGCCTCGGGTACGGCCGGTAGCGCGCTCGCCGCAGTTATTTTCTGGTACCTCTTCCCGCGCACGGGCCCCGTGCCTGCGCTTGTCGTGCTTGTGACATTAATTGCATCCGTTCCTGTGAGTACGGCCGCCGAGAAGTTGTACGGCAAAAAGGATGACGGGCGCATCGTCATCGACGAGGTCGTGGGGTTCTGGATTTCCGTGCTTTGGCTGCCGGTATCGCTGAAGATCGTCGTGTCGGCATTCCTTTTGTTCCGCGTGCTGGATGTCGTGAAACCATTCTTTGTCCGCAAGGTCCAATCCTGGCCCGGAGGATGGGGTATCGTGGCTGACGATTTTTTCGCCGGATTGATAACTAACCTTATTCTTCAGTTGGGTGTAGCTCTAGGTAGGGGCCAATGCCACTAAGATGATCTGTACTGTGTACCCGCAAGAGCGGGTACTCCAATTGATAACAATCTAATGGCAATGGCGTTTAGTTAAGGATTTTTACCGTCAATAAATATTTTCAGATCCCTTCTCCCCTCAGAGGGAGAAGGTGAGGATG
>Ga0315281_10013304_pt1 | contig 11141 bp, 11 predicted proteins | sample YL17G07_0_MG_FD_204540 | JGI IMG/M metagenome (GOLD analysis project Ga0315281, IMG submission 204540) | Sediment microbial communities from Yellowstone Lake, YNP, Wyoming, USA - YL17G07_0 | ecosystem: Environmental > Aquatic > Freshwater > Lake > Sediment | place: USA: Wyoming | collected... | reverse complement strand
ATGGGCAGCAGGCCCTTGTCCCGCCCCATCCGCTCGCTGCGTCCGCCGGCCAGGATAATCGCGGTTGCCGGCAACCGAAGAACCCATCTTCCGTCGATGAGCTTGATCTCGTCCGGGTCAATATCGAACCCAACACCGTCAAAAGAAACCGTTCTGTCGGCCAGATGCTTTACGTCCTCGGCGGATTGCTTATAGTGATCGGAGTGACCACTCTTGACCATAACAAAGACTCCCGGATCCGCCACCAGACGCAGGCTGTTGGATTCGCAGATAATGATAGCATCTCGCCCGATCATTGTCAGCAGGGCCTTCAATCCTTCAGCCATGCGTGCCTTGAGCACACGAAGCCAGTACACCCGTTCCGCTCCTGCCGTCAGGAGTCTTGCGGTATCTTTTGGGCGTGTCCGGTCGGTTTCCTCGGTGATGCAATAGTCGCCTTCGAGTGACGAACAGACCCCGCAGCCAATGCCACCGCGCGGGCACGTGCCGTCTCTTTCATGGATGGCGGTGACTTTGACGGCAACGATTTTGTTCTGCTCGGAAAAGCGACGGATCAGCGAGCAGGCCAGTTCCGTCTTGCCCGCATTCCGTCCGGCGGACCCGATCATCAGCATGTTGGGAAGCACAATCATCGTATAATGTTACGCCGTCGGCAGAGAATAGCCAACGTCGCCGCCAGCAATCCAGCCAGGAGGCCGAAAAGGGCATACGAAAGCACGTCGGCCCACGGGTCGGGAAGTCCCCAGATGAAATGAGATTTGCCCGCTGTCGGATCAAAAAGCCTTTTGGACAGGCAAGCCAGATTGGCGATCATCCCGCCCAAGCCGATCAACGGGATCGCCGCATAACCAGGCAAGCGTCGGTTCTCCACGAAGCGGAGCGTTGCATCCACTACCATGCCTGCCAGACCGACCAACGGCAAAAAGCTAACGCCGCCTGCAAAACTGCCGCCAAACGCCAGACTGGTCGAAGCCGCCGATAACGTCCCTGCCGTCGCCCCCAGTCGGGAGCGAAAGACAAACCGGAAGAAGATAATCGGAGTCATCCACATCAAGGCCTTGTGGCCGGGTAAGCCCAGATGAAGCCTCACGTGCGAGATCAGCAGGCCCACCGCCACACCGCTGATGATGCTCATCCACAGACGCCAAAGCTGGTCACTGCTGAGCAATTTGGGTCGGTGGCTTATCGCTATTCTTTTTTCGATCCACGGGGATCCACGCATCGTAGCCGTCGCTCCATTCCACAATCAAAACCGCCTGGCCGCCGATCAATCGAGGGCGAACCCAGCCAAGTGTTTCATAGACATCGGCTCTTCTCGCCGCGTGCCCATTATTATGACGATGTTCGACCCTGATGCCAAGGCGAACCAGGGTTTCGGCATCTATCCGGTCCGGAAGCTCTCTGAGGCCCGGCAAATCGATGAAACGCCCGTCGTTGCCTTCCGTCCGCAGGCCCACCGAACACAGTGCGCCGATTACGCCCAAATGGGTTCCTCCCAGTCCGCGAAGGTCAAGCCCGACACGACGGGCCAGATCCATTGCCTCATCCTGTTCGACAACCTCGGTGGTCGCTTTTTTTGCGTATTCGATAATGTTGTCGGTAACCGCAGCACGCGAGGCGATACACACGCCGGGGTCGGACCCGTCGGCGGCCCGATCGGCGACGAAGTCAAAGGCAAACGCTGCCTGCTCCGGGATGTCACCTTCAACGGCGACGCACGCCCCGCTATTGTGCGAGGTATAAGCAATACGCGGATCCTGCAGGAATTGATGCCGCGTCACTCCCAGCGGCCTGAGACCTCGGCGGAAACATTCCTGCGACAGCAGCCGAGCCAGATAGCCCGTGCCTCGACTGGTGAGGTTGTCGGTGTCGTCGATGCCGATAAGGATGGTTTTCATAAGACCCTGCGTCACTTGAAACTTTGCCGGGGCGACTCCTCGACGATCTGGACGGAGCCATCCAGCAGCAGATAGTTGACGCCTTTCTTGTAATAGGCATGGGCTGTCGGCTCGCCGCTGAACCAACAGTCGCTGGCGACCCACGTCTTGGAGTCCATCGTGCTGCGCAATCGCCGAGGCCAGGGCACGGACCAGCGCAGAAACGTGCTGACGCCGGCATTCGTGGTGGCCTTCTCGCACGAAAAGTAAAAATAACTGATGTCGCCGGCTTTAACATTCGCATCGGAAAACCGTCGTTCTGCTCGCGTCTCGCTGGGGCAATAGTACATTTCCGGCGGTAATGTGCCCAGGGCGGCGATCAGGCGTGTGTGCGGGTTATCGAGGGTCTCGTCGATCGGAAACCACCCGCCGTTGTCGTTGCCGTAGATCTGCAAGGCGATGCCCAGACTGCGGAGATTTGACTGGCAGCAGGACAATCGCATCTGATCGCGGGTTCGACCCAGGGACGGGATCAGCAGCGAGACGAGCAGGGCGATTATCGCAATCGATATGAGCAATTCGACCAGGGTGAATCCTCCGCGCGGACGCAAGCGGACAGGTTGCCGTTCTGGCGGTTCCCCCATCATTGCATTCTACCTTTTTCTCAAAAACGTGCCGGCCCCAAATAGGAGCAGCAGCAGGCTGTGCGGTTCCGGAACCACCTTAAAGGTGGACACAAACTCTCCCGGGCTATGTTCGTCGAGAACGGATCGGTTCGTATGATAGATCCATCCGATCGTGCTGTCCAACCCATAGACGCTGAAAATCGTCGGTCCGGGCAGATTCGCAAACGCATAATTCAGACTGACCAGACCGGCCGGGCCAAGGTTGGCATTTGGAGCGACAAACACGCTGACCATTCCGCGGTTGAATTCATAGGTCAGATCTTCCCGGCTCGGGGAGGTGAGGGAATAATAACCCGACGGTCGGCCCGTGTCGTATTCCGGATGATCGTAATAGCCAAAATCCGTGTTCACATCAAATTGATGCACCGTGCCGCCGATGCCCAGCGACATCGAGAAATCGGCGGGCAGGGCATTGGCATCGATAGCAACAAGGATGAGCAGATCCGAGAAGGTTCTGGCGTTGCCGGTATTCCGGATTCCCACACTGCCGACGGGCGAGGCCGAAATCAGGTGTCCGGTGTTGGTGCCACCAAGCGAAAATTTAAGCGTGTTCATTCCTTTGGCACTTTGGTTGTTTGCCCGCTGATCAAAACCAACTTCGTAATCCCCAGCGTTGATCGTGTGCATAATCAATCGGTCTGGCGGCTGCTCACCGTGGTAGATCCAGGAATCGTCGGTCAATACCTCCCAGGGCGAAAACACCGCCCAGGCGGGGCGTGCGATCAGGCTTATAACCACGCCGATGAAAAACATGCGTCGCAATCCTGCTACACTCATGTTTACCTTTCTTTTTGTCACTTGAAACATCCCAGTTGACACGCGCTGATACTTATGTTCTGCTCATTGCAGATCTGTCCGATCTTGCTTACTGGAACACCGAGTCGCTTCGCGATTTCGAAGGCCTTGGAACACGACAGCCTTCTCCATCCGTTCTCAAGATAAGAGGCGGCTATCGCCGCATCGATGATTTCTTGATCTTTATCCATGTTTCCGGATCGTTGCCGAGCAGACTTTGTATTCGGGGATTTTGGCCGCCGGGTCAAGGGCGTCGTTGGTCAGCATATTTGCCGGCCCTTCCCAGAAGTGAAACGGCATGAACAGACATCCTGCGTTGATCGCCGTGGTGACGACAGCGGCAGTGATCACACTGCCCCTTCGTGTCTCAACTTGAACCTGATCCCCGTCGGTGATGCCCAGGCGGGTGGCGTCGTCGGCGTGAATTTCCACGTACCCGGTCGGCGACTTCTGATCGATCACCGGAGATTTTCTCGTCAACGTCCCGGTGTGGTACTGATAGAGCATCCGCCCCGTGCTGAGGATAAATGGATATTTCCTGTCCGGGGTTTCCGCCGGCTTGCGGAAATGGATTGGATGAAACTTGCCCTTGCCCCGCGTGAAGTTCGCCGCATGCAGATAGAGCGTTCCGGGATGAGACTTGTCCGGGCAGGGCCATTGCAGCCCAACCTTGTCGATGCGTTCAAAGCTGATCCCTCCATAAATCGGCGTAACAGCGGCGATTTCGTCCATGATCCCGGCGGCACCGCTGTAACTCATCGGATAGCCCATTCGCGTTGAGACGTCGCAGAGGATTTCCCAGTCGTTCCTGGCCCCGGCAGGGGGCGCGACCGCCCGGCGGACCCGCTGGACCCGCCGCTCGGTGTTGGTGAACGTGCCGTCTTTTTCAGCGTAGCAGAACGTCGGCAACACGACGTCGGCATATTGGGCGGTCTCCGTAAGAAAGATGTCCTGGACGACCAGAAAATCTACCTTTCCGAGCGCCGCCCGGGTGCGATTCAGATTCGGGTCCGACAAGGCAGGGTTTTCACCCATGATATAAAGCCCCCTGATCTTGCCTTCCTCGATCTGGTGCATCATCTCAACCACGGTCAGGCCCCGCTGTGCCGGCAGGTTGCGGGAGGACCATGCCTTTTCAAATTTCTGCCGTAGCGCGCGATCTTCAACGGACTGATAGCCGGAAAACACATCGGGCAGAGCGCCCGTGTCGCAGGCACCTTGAACATTGTTCTGCCCGCGCAGCGGATTAACGCCGGTCGAAGGTTTTCCGATCTGGCCGGTAAGCATCGCAAGGTTCGCGACCGTCAGCACGCCGTCGGTGCCCGTGGTGTGCTGCGTGATGCCCATGCTGTAAACGATACTGGCGGTTTCAGCCTGGGCGTAGAGCCTCGCAGCCGTTCGGATCTTCCCGGCTGGGACGGACGTAATCTCCGAGACCTTTTCGGGCGTATATTCTTTGACCACCTCGGCCAGCTTTTCGAAGTCTTCGGTACGTTCGTCGATAAACGTTCGATCGAGCAGGCCTTCTTCAATGATGACATTCATCATGCCGTTCAGCAGGGGCACATCGGTGCCGGGTTTCTGACTCATATAGAGTGTAGAAAACTGCGTCAGATCAATTTCACGCGGGTCGGCAACGATCAGCTTCGCACCGTGTTTCACGACCGCTTCTTTGATCATCAGGCCGATCACCGGATGGGCTTCAGTGGTATTCGACCCGATCACGAAGATGCATTTGACGTGTCTGAGTTCGTCGATCGAATTGGTCATAGCCCCGCTGCCGAACGCCTTGACCAGACCGGTCACCGTGGAGGCATGGCACAAACGGGCACAGTGATCGACGTTGTTCGTGCCGATCGCCGCCCGCATGAATTTCTGGAAGACGTAATTGTCTTCGTTGGTGCACTTGGCTGAGGCCAAACCGGCGATGCTGTCAGGCCCGCTCTGGGATTTTATTTCCGTCAGGCGGTCGACGATCACGTGAAGGGCCTGGTCCCATGACGTCGGCTCCAACGTGCCGTCTCGTTTGATCAGCGGCGTGGTAAGACGATCCTTGTGGGAGACGAATTCGTGGGCAAATCGCCCCTTTACGCACAGATTGCCGTTGTTGGGAATGCATCCGACCTCGCTGGTTATGCGGGCAATGCGATTTGCCTTCGGGTTGACGTTCAGGTCAATCTGGCAGCCCACACCGCAGTAGGGGCACGTGGTCCGAACCCGCAGCAAATCCTTCGCCTGGCCCTTGCCTTTGGCGGAACGCTCGTACAACGCGCCGGTCGGACAGGTCGAGATACACTGTCCGCACAATTCGCACGTCGTATCATTTAACGGACGATCAAAGGCCGTCGATATCTCGACGTCGGCCGCCCGGCCCCGGAAGGTCAGAGCATAGTCCATCTGCACCTCGTCGCAGATCCGCACGCATCGTCCGCAACGAATGCACTTGTCGGGATCATACTCAATGCCCTTGTTGCCGGTGGTGTAGTTTTCTTTCTTGACCCCGTCGGGCATGACGAACGAACTGTCGCTTAACTGATAGTCGTAGGCATATCGTTGCAGCGTGCAATGTCCGTTTTCGTCGCATGTCGTACACACGCCCTTATGCTCACTGTAAAGCAGTTCGAGCACTGTTTTGCGGATCGCGCGGACCTGATCGGTGTCGGTCCGGACCACCATCAGCGGCTGGATCTTTCGGGTGCACGCGGTCTGCAGACCACGATCGCCCTGAACCTCGACGAGGCATAGCCGGCACGCCCCTGTGGGCGTCAACCGCGGATCATGACAGAGATTGGGAATCTCGATGCCATGCTTCAACGCGACGTCAAGAATGGTCTGGCCCGATCGGCCGATCAATTCTCTTTCGTTGATCGTCAGTTTTATTTCGTGTCCGTTATCCACGTCGACGCTCCAGATCACATCGCAGGCATCGCGACCCCTCGCACTTGAATTCGATGTTCTTTGTTTTGGTCAATCCATTTATCCCTTACTTGATGGTCACCGCGTCGAAGCGGCAGACCTCATAGCAGGCACCGCACTTGACGCACTTGGCCTGATCGATCGTGTGCAATTTCTTGACCTTGCCCGAAATCGCTTCCACGGGGCATTTCTTCTTGCAGGCGGCACATCCGGTGCATTTGTCGGTATCGATCGAATACGTCACCAGCGCCTTGCACTCGCCTGCCGGGCAGCGTTTCTCACTAATATGGGCTTCATATTCGTCGCGGAAATATCGCAACGTGGACAGCACCGGATTGGGTGCCGTCTGGCCCAGGCCGCACAGCGACGCTTTCTGAATATGCCCTGCGAGCACTTCAAGCCGATCCAAATCCTGAATTTTCGCCTCGCCTTTGCAGATGGCCTGAAGGATGTTCAGCATCTGCTTCGTGCCGATGCGGCAGGGCGTACACTTGCCGCACGATTCGCTCTGCACGAATTGCAGAAAGAACCGGGCGATATCGACGATGCAGGTGTTCTCGTCCATGATGATCAACCCGCCCGAGCCCATGATGGCGCCAATATCTTTGACCGAATCGTAATCGACGGGCAAATCGAGAAATTGGGCCGGAACGCACCCACCGGACGGTCCACCCATCTGGGCCGCCTTGAACCGGCGTTTCTTGGGAATACCGCCGCCGATATCGAACACAAGCTCGCGCAGTGTGGTGCCCATCGGCACTTCGACCAGTCCGGTGTTATTCACTTTGCCCGCCAGGGCGAATATTTTGGTGCCCGCGCTGCCCTGTGTGCCGTGAGACTTGTACCATTGCGCGCCGTTTTTCAGGATCAGCGGGACGTTGGCAAAGGTTTCGACGTTGTTGATGTTCGTCGGTTGGCCCTTGTATCCCTTTTCCGCCGGAAAGGGGGGCCGAGGCGTCGGCATGCCGCGTTTGCCCTCGAGTGACGCGATCAGGGCGGTCTCTTCGCCGCAGACAAAGGCGCCGGCACCCATGCGCACTTCGATGTCAAAATCGAAACCTGAACCCAAAATGTCGTTGCCCAGCAATCCAAAGGTCCGGGCCTGGTTGAGGGCGATGCCGACATGTTCGACGGCGATGGGATATTCTGCTCGCACATAGACAAAGCCGTGCGACGCCCCGATGGCATAGGCGGCGAGGATCATCCCCTCGATGATCCGATGCGGGTCGCCTTCCAGAAGGGCGCGGTCCATAAACGCGCCGGGATCGCCCTCGTCGGCGTTGCAGATAAGATATTTTTGGTCGCCGGGCGACTTTCGGCAGAACCGCCATTTAAGCCCCGTCGGAAAGCCGGCCCCGCCCCGCCCGCGTAGACCTGAATTGGCGACCTCGTCGATCACCTCGTCAGGCGTTTTTGACGTCAGGGCGTTTGCGGCGGCAAGATAGGTGCCGCCGGCGATGGCGTCTTCGATCCGCTTCGGGTCGATCCGGCCGCAATGTTCCAAAACAAGCCGCTGTTGCTTCTGATAAAAGGGCACATCGGTAATATGCGGCAGAACGGTACCGTTTTCGCTCATTGTCAGCCGGGTTACCGGTTGACCCTTGCGAAGCGTGGTCTGGACGATTTCGTCGACATCGGTCACCTGAACCCCGCCGTAGAGGTACCGATAAGGTTCGATCAGAACCACCGGGGCACGGGCACAGAGTCCGATGCAGCCGGTTTCGACGACGGCGATTTCGCTATCGAGTGAAGCCGCGGTGAGTTTCTCGCGGAAGGCTTGGACGACATTGGCCGCCCCCAAGGCCCGGCAGCCGGTCATGCAGACGAGCACACGCGACTTGTACTTTTTGCCTTCTTCAAGGATCCGGGTTCTAAGCCGCTCAAGATTATCGATGGATCGTATCTTTTTATCTGGCATGCTGCACTTCGTGTTACGTTTTATATTCCGCGAGGACGGTCTTAACCCGCTCGGAGGTCAGATGGCCGTAATAATCGTTGTTTATCATCATCGCCGGGGCGAGAAAGCACGTTCCCAGGCAGGCCACCGTCTCGAAGGTGAATCTCATGTCCGGCGTGGTTTCACCTTCTTCGACGGCCAGGGCCTGTTTGATCGCATGGATGATCTGCTGACCGCCTTTGACGTGGCAGGCGGTTCCCCGGCAGCAGCGGATCGTAAATCGACCTCGCGGTTCGAGGTGAAACTGTTCGTAAAAGGTGGCAACGCCGTACATCCTGCTCGCGGGAATATGCGTTCGCTTGCTGACATTCATCAATACATCAGGAGGCAAATATCCGTAGGCGTCCTGAATCTTCTGCAAAAGGGGGATCAGATCATCTGTCGTCGGATGATCAAAAGAATCCACAATCTTTTCGGCGAGAGTCATATCCATGCAAGCACTTTGGCGGCAAGACATCGGCGACTACCTCAATTTCAATAGCGGGCAGAGGCGACACTTAACGATGTCCTTACCCAAAAAACCATTATATCTTACTCTTGCGAACGTTTTCAAGCCGCAGCCGCCGATGTTCAGTGAACCAACCACTTGACGCAGATCATGTCGTGTGAAGTGCGAAAAAGAGGATATAGTTAATATAGAGGACGAACACATGGCGTTGCACAAATGTCCAGGTATGAATCCGCGAAGCTGGACATCGAAAGATGTCCGGGAGCAGCCGTGTCGATGCTGCGGGCACGTGCTGGAATTCTGGAAAGACGACGTGAAAGTCGACTGTTCCGAATGTGGGGGGCTGATGTTCAATCCCAATCTGGCCAACATCTGTTTGGCTTGGTGCGCCCGGGCGGCGGAGTGCCTGGGCAGCATGGACATCGAGGAATGGAAGCGACAGCATCTCGCCTGCGACAATGACAGTGTTCCACAGCCTTCTGCGTCCGACTCGAAGTAGCCTATCGCCGCTGTCCCCGTTTTTGTTCCAGCGAGCGAATCTCTTCTTCAAGATCTTCGATGGCCGTTTCGCGGGCGACATCTTCCGCCGAAGAGAGCTTCGATGAGCAAAAACCCTTCGGTCGGGCGGCTTTGAGGGCACCGAGCTGGGCCTGCTTGTCTGAGATTTGTTTGTCCAGAGTATTCATAACGGCCTATCCCTTCTGACCGGCGCCTGTCGAAAGGGCGATCTGTCGCTGAATCCTGCACGCCTGATGCATGATCGAATCGTTGAATTCAGGGTCGATCATATGTCCCGCTGTGCAAGGATAACAACTGATCAGCTTTTCCAGGGTCCGTTCGAGGTTTTCGTCGATTCGTTCGCCTTTCAGCCATCTGGCTGTATAATACGTCGCCCCGCAGGGGGCGCTGCAGACAACTCTGGCCTCGACAATCCGACCGTTTTCGACGGTAAAGTCGATTTCCGGCTTGCCGATGCGGAACGCTTTCCTGAACTCATACAAGAACGTACCGAAGGTCGGGTCGAACGAACAAAACGGCTTCGGAAACGCGATTTCGACGCTTCGCCTTGCGCACAATTCGGTCAACCGCATGATGGCATAGGGCGAGATCCAGTCGCTTTCCTCGATGGGCACAATGATCCCTCTTGCGCGGTCAAACCGCTCAACGAATTCGATCAGAATCTCTTCGTTTACCGACAGGGCGAGCAGGACATCGTGATCGGGAACCGCCTCGGGCAAAAACGCTTGCGGTTCGTCAAGAATAGCCGGCAGGACCGACGGAAATCCGATGACGCCGGAAATATGCTCCGAAAAATCCAGATCATAGTTCGCCCGGCACGTGAGGCATTTCGCCTGGCAGGCGCTGCAGTAATTTCCCGTGTCCGTGAGATGACCCACGACTCGGTCGGCGTACGTCGTATTCATTCGGACCGAATACGGCTCCCTCACCAATGAGTTTTGCACACTGCGAAGCACCAATATATTCATAACTTGCCCTTGCTCAAGGCACACTTTCGGCTATTTCCGGTGAAACGCTTCAACGTACGAATCGGCGTAAATCGATTTGTTCATAATCAGTTCCGCCGTTAGAATTGTATTCACAAGCTCTTCATCAAGCACATCAAGAATGATCGCATCAAGCCCGCTGGCGACCATCATTGCGGCAAATACGCGGTTGATCAGTTTCTTGTGCATTGTGCCGTTTGACATGTTGCTCAGGCCGCAGACGATATGACAAGGCGGATCGGAAAACAGTTGAAACTGCGAGGCCGCTTTCAGGATTTCCTTGCCCTGATCCTGCATGTACTTTAACGGCATGACGATCGGGTCCAGGAACAGATGGTCGGGCGAAATGTCGTATTCCATGGCCTTAGCCAACAGTTTGCCCGCATTCTCCACGCGTTTATCGGCACTCTTGGGGCTTCCCGATTCGTCCATCACCAGGCCGATGACCGAGGCATTGTATTGGGCGATAATCGGCAGGATCTGGTCCAGCTTTTCATCTACAGCGACGACTGAATTAACCAGAGGCGGCTTGTTGCACACGGGGATGGCTTGCTTCAGCATGGCCGGATTGTTGTTGTCGATCGAAATCAGGCAATCCACTTCTTTCTGCACGAGTTCGATCATCCAGCAGAGATCTTCCACTTTATTGGATGCGGTTCCCATGTTGACGTCGATGTAATTGGCGCCGGCGTCGGCCTGTTTTCTCGCCCAGTCCCTGATCACTGCCGGATTCTTGTCCACAATGGCCGCCTTGATATCCTTGAAGCCCGCATTGATACGTTCACCAATGAGAATCATGACACTGCCTCCGTAATTCGTTTTTCAAAAAATCTAGAAGAGTCGTTCGATCGTGGCCTGGATATTTTTTATCGCTTCAGGATGGGCCATCACCAGAATGTCTGCCCCGGCCTGAAGATAGACGCCCGCACACGTGGCCTCCCACATCGGGCCGCGTTT
>Ga0315281_10013303_pt1 | contig 11142 bp, 11 predicted proteins | sample YL17G07_0_MG_FD_204540 | JGI IMG/M metagenome (GOLD analysis project Ga0315281, IMG submission 204540) | Sediment microbial communities from Yellowstone Lake, YNP, Wyoming, USA - YL17G07_0 | ecosystem: Environmental > Aquatic > Freshwater > Lake > Sediment | place: USA: Wyoming | collected... | reverse complement strand
GAGCAGCGTAGAAACCTCCGAACCGGCCTGGGTGAACCGGAAGATGTTGTCCACGAACAGGAGCACGTCCTTACGCTCCACGTCACGGAAGTACTCGGCCATGGTGAGCGCGGAGAGCGCCACGCGCAGACGCACGCCCGGCGGTTCGTCCATCTGACCGAACACCAGGGCAGTCTTCTCCAGCACGCCGGACTCCTGCATCTCCAGGAAGAGGTCGTTCCCCTCACGGGTCCGCTCCCCGACTCCGGCGAACACCGACACGCCGCCGTGCTGCTCGGCCTGACGGCGGATCATCTCCTGGATGATGACGGTCTTGCCCACCCCGGCCCCACCGAACATCCCGATCTTCCCGCCCTGGACATAGGGCTCCAGGAGGTCGATGACCTTGATCCCCGTTTCGAGCATCACGGACTTCGGCTCCAGCTCGTCGAACGGCGGGCTGTTGCGGTGGATGGGCCAATAGTCGCTCGCGGTGATCTGGTCCATGGTGGTGTCCAGCGGTTCGCCGAGCACGTTGTACACGTGACCCAGGACGCCTGCGCCCACCGGGACCATGATCGGCGAGCCGGTGTTCACCACAGGCGCCCCGCGAACCATCCCGTCGGTCGGCTTCAGCGCGATGGCGCGGACCTGACCGCCGCCGATGTGCTGGGCCACCTCGCAGGTGATCGTTGTGGTCTGTCCTCCGAGCGTGACGTCGACCTTCAGCGCCGTGTTGATCTCGGGCAGTTCGGACGGCGGGAACTCCACGTCGATGACCGGGCCGATGACCCGTACAACCTTCCCGTTGATGTTCTCGTGTTCAGCTGGCATCGGTTACTCCTTTGATGCGCCCGACAAGGCCTCGGCCCCGCCGACGATCTCCATGATCTCCGTCGTGATCTCATCCTGGCGGGCGCGGTTCGCCTGCCGGGTCAGCACCTTGATGATCTCTTCCGCGTTCTCCGTGGCGGCCTTCATGGCCCGCCGGCGTGCCGCATTCTCCGACGCGGCCGATTCGAGCAGTGCCGCGTAGACCTTCGTGATGAGGTACTGCGGCAGCAGGTTATCCAGGATCTGCGCCGGCGCAGGTTCGAACAGGTACTCGGCGTGGGCGACTTTGGTCCCCTTGCCACCGACCTCTTCGGGAGCGATCGGCAAGAACCGCTTCTCCGTCGCCCGAGCCGTGAAGGCAGAACGGAAGTCCGTGTAGGCGCAGTAGAGCTCGTCGATCTCGCCGTCGGCGAAGTCTTGGATCAGGCGGCGTCCGATCTCCTCCGCCTTCTCGTACGGGGGGACCTCGCTGAAGCCCTGCCATTCCGCGCGCATCGCAACACCGCGGAAGCGGAAGTAGCCGACACCCTTCTTCCCGCACACGTAGACCACCGGCTCAAGGCCCCGGGCCCGTACCGATGCGATGGTCGTCTCGGCGATCTTCATCACGTTCGAGTTGTACGAGCCCGCCAGTCCGCGGTCGGATGTGGCTACGAACACCCCGACCTTGGCCGGGTGTTCGCGAGCCTCCAACAAGGGGTGATTCAACGAACCGGACTGGCGCGCCAGGTCCTCCATGGCGCTGGTCAGCTGCACCGCATAGGGACGCGAGGCCTCCACCCGTGCCTGCGCCCGTACGATGCGTGAGGAGGCGATGAGCTCCATGGCCCGCGTGATCTTCATCGTCGACTGGACCGACTTGATCCGCCTGCGAACGACCCGGAGTTTGGCCCCCATCGCGCTATCCCGGCGCGGGCGCGTCGGTGTCGCCGACGGGACCGGCCTCTGCCTCGAACTGAGCTCTGGTTTCTTCGGGGGTCATGCGCTCGGGCTCGGGCTCCTCGACCGAGGACATCCGGTCCCAGCCGACATCGGGCTTCACCTCGTCGGGAGGCGTGGTCTCCCCCAGCGCCGCGCTCGAACCGGGCCCGGTCTCGGTGGGCTTGAAGGTCGTCGCGAATGTTTCGATCGCCGACTTGAGGGCGGCTTCAGTGTCGGCCGACATCTCGCCGCTGGTCCGGATGGTGTTGAGGATCTCAGGCTGGCGGGTCTCCAGGAACTCTCCGAGACCAACCACGAACCGCTTGGCATCCTCAACCGGATACTCGTCGATGAACCCGCCGGTAGCCGTGTAGATGAACACCACCTGCTTCTCCACCGGCGCCGGCGCGTACTGCGGCTGCTTCAAGACTTCGATCACGCGGGCGCCACGAGCGAGCTGCTGCTGCGATGCCTTGTCCAGTTCCGAACCGAACTGCGCGAATGCTTCCAGCGCCCGGTACTGCGCCAGGTCGATCCGCAGGCGCCCGGCGACCTTCTTCATCGCCTTGATCTGTGCGGCACCCCCGACGCGACTCACCGACACACCCACGTTGATCGCGGGACGGACCCCGGAGAAGAAGAGTTCGGGCTCCAGGAAGATCTGGCCGTCGGTGATCGAGATGACGTTCGTCGGGATGTAGGCGGAGATGTCGCCGCCCTTCGTCTCGATGATGGGCAGGGCCGTCAGCGAACCGCCACCCAGTTCGTCGTTCAGTTTTGCCGCGCGCTCCAGCAGGCGCGAGTGCAGGTAGAAGACATCGCCCGGATACGCTTCGCGGCCCGGAGGACGGCGGAGAAGCAGCGACAGGGTGCGGTAGGCGGTGGCCTGCTTGGATAGGTCGTCGTAGATGATCAACGACGCTTCGCCGTTGTACATCCAGTAGGCGCCCAGCGCCGCACCGGCATACGGGGCCAGATACTGGAACGGCACCGGCGAGGACGCGGCAGCGTTCACGATGGTCGTGTACTCCAGTGCTCCGTTCTCGCGGAGGGTCTCGACGACCTCGGCCACGGTGGAGGCCTTCTGGCCGATGGCCACGTAGATGCACTTGACCTGCCGGTCGGTGCCCCACAGCTCGCGCTGGGCGATGATCGCGTCGATCGCGATCGCCGTCTTGCCGGTCTGCCGGTCGCCGATGATGAGCTGCCGCTGGCCGCGGCCGATGGCGGTCATCGCGTCGATCGCCGTGATCCCCGTGTACAACGGCTCTTTCACCGGCTGGCGGCTGACCACGTTCGCAGCCTGCACCTCTAGGTTCCGGGATTCGGTCGACGCGATGGCGCCCTTGCCGTCGATCGGGCGTCCGAGGGCGTCCACGACGCGGCCCAGGAACCCGTCACCGACGGGGATCGAGAGGATGCGCCCCGTCTGCTTGACCGGGTCACCCTCTTCGATGTGAGAGGCGTCGCCGAGGATGATGCAACCGATCTCGTGTTCGTCCAGGTTGAAGGCCACGCCGAGGATCCCGCCGGGGAACTCGAGCAGCTCGTTCGCCATGGCCTGCGGCAGACCCGAAACGCGCGCGATGCCGTCACCGGTCTCGATGACACGGCCGACCTCCTCGCGGTCGATGGAGGGCGTGTAGCTCTCGACGTTCTTCCGCAGGGCCTCGGCGATGCTTGCAGGGTCGATCAGGTTCGATGCCATCGCGTTAACTCCCTAGTTGCTGTTTGGCGTTCGTGAGGCGGCTCGCAACCGAGCCGTCGAAGACCTCGTTGCCCACGCGGGCCACCAGGCCGCCGACCACCGTGGGATCGACGATGACCTTGACTTCGATGTCGTGGCCGGTCGCTTGCGCGAGCGCTGCCGCGATCCGATCGCGCTGGTCGTCCGTCAGCTCCACCGCGGTCCGCACCTCGGCTACTGCGTGCCTGCGTCGCTCGGCGGCAAGGGCGGTGACCGCGTCCGCGATCGCACCCAGATCACGTGCGTGCCCCGACTCCACCAGGAACCCGATGAGGTTCATGGTGACCGGGTGGGCCCGGTCGTGGAGGAGGTCTCGGATGACGGCCTTTCGGTTCTCCGCCGGCAGCGCGGCATCGGTCAGCGCTTCGCGAAGCTCGCCGTTGGCCTCCATAGCCCGTGCGAACGCGAACAGCTCGTCCTCGACCTTGCCCAGCGCACCTTCGGCTTCGGCGATGGCAAGCACCGCCTCGGCGTAGCCGGCGACCAGCGACTCCTTGGTCAACTCAGCTCCCGTTCCCGCTGGATGCGACCTGATCGATGTACTCATCGATCAGGCGTTCGTGCGTGGACTTGTCCAGGGACTGACCGACCACACGGCCGGCGAGCTCGACGGCGATATCGCCGACCTGACCTCGGAGTTCGGCGAAGACACGGTCGCGCTCGGCGCGGATCTCCTCCTGGGCGTGGGCGACGGTGGCTTGGGACTCCTGCTCGGCCTTGGCCTGGATATCACGGCGAAGCTGGTCGGCGGTCTTGCGGGCTTCCTCGATGATGCGGTTCGCTTCATCGCGGGCACCGGCCAGGTTCGCCCGGTACTCGGTCAGGACCTGATCGGCCTCCCCGCGGGTGGACTCGGCCTTCTCCATCTCGCCTTGGATCTTGGCGGTCCGCTCGGCGAGCATGGCGTTCAACGCCGGGAACGCGAACTTCGCGATGACACCGAACACCAGGAGGAACGCGATGGTGCCATAGATCAGTTCAGCCTTGTCCGGCAGGATCGGATTCTTCGCCTCAGCGGCGATCAGCGCTACTGCGTGCAGCATGCGCGGTCCCCTTTACTTGACGAGGAATGTGAGGACGAAGCCCAGCAGCGCGAGCGCCTCGACGAAGGCGATCCCCAGGAACATCGTCGTACGGACCTGGCCTGCAGACTCGGGCTGACGGGCCATGGCTTCAACGGATTTGCCGACCAGGAACCCGATGCCGATGCCGGGGCCGATGGCGGCGAGACCGTAGATGAGTCCCTGTCCGATCGGCGTGCCGACCGATACAGCGAGCAGCGAAAGTGCGGTCATTTCCATTCCTCCTTAGTGCTCGGAGCTGGTGGCCCCAGAGATGTAGACGGCGGTCAAGAGCGTGAAGATGTAGGCCTGCAGCAGACCCACCAGGACTTCGAACGCGGTCATGAATGTCCCCAGCGCGAACGATGCTGCTGCGAACGGGATGGTGATGAGCTTCCACTGCAGGTACCACGTCCCCAGGAAGAAGATCGTGAGGATGAGGTGCCCCGCGATCATGTTCGCCAAGAGTCGAACGGCGAGCGTGAGCGGTCGCAGGAGGAACACGGACACGAACTCGATCGGCGTGACCAAGAGGTAGATCGGCTTCGGGACCCCAGGCGGGAAGAGCACGCTCTTCAGATAATGGCCGCCGCCTTGCGCCTTGATCCCCGCGATGTTGAACACGAGCCACACCAGTACGGCGAGCATGAGCGGGATGGCCATCCGCGAGGTCGTGGGGAACTGGATCCCCGGGATGATCCCGAACAGGTTGTTGACCCACACGAAGACGAAGATCGTGGTGAAGAATGGGACGTAGGCCAGTCCGCCCGGGCCCATGACCTCCAGCGCGATCCCATCGCGGATGAAATCGACCAGCGCCTCCATCGCGTTCTGGATGCCCTTCGGTATGAGCGTGGGCTTGCGGAAGGCGGCGAGGAACAACACAGCGATGATCACCACGGACATGAGCATCCAGAAGGAGACCTTCGTCACGCAGTAGGAGCCGTGACCGATGATGCAATCCTTCGTGTAATCGAAGATGGAGGTGTCGGGAGGGGCGAATCCTCCCGGCGGCTTGGAGAGTTCGTGCAGGGCGATACCGAGCATCTAGCGAGCCTCCTGGACAGCAAGGATGGCCGCCGCCCTGATCGCGGCTGGGTCGGCGGGGATCTGGAGCACCGCGCCCACACCGCGGATCGCCAGACGGGCCTCATACGCGAGGAGCAGCATCGTGGCGGGCGCCACCGTCAGGACGAACGCCGTCGGCGAGAACCAGTCGAACACCCGTAAGACGAAGAGCAGTCCGACGATCATTGCCATCCGAACCACGAGACCACCGAGCGCCACGGCTTGGACGGCAGGGATGGAGATCTTGGATGCCCAGGCCAGGGACCAGCCGTGCGCCGCGAAGTTCGCCGAGACGATAACGACGGCCAGGGCTGCCGAGACGGCGGCGTTCGGGCCGGCGATGACCCACGCGAGTGTGGTCGCAACCACGAACGTGAGTGCCGCGGGGACGAGAGCCCGGCGCACCATCTCGATCTCGGGTCGGTCAGTCATGGAGCCTTCCGTATCGCCAGTAAACGAGCCAGATGGACGCGAACATCCCTACCAACATGCCGATCGGAGTGAACAACGCTTCGAAACCGAGCCAATGGTCTAAGAGCTTCCCGGCCCCACCCCAGACCAAGATGCCTGCCAAGAGGGTTCCGGTGATGCTCCAGGCCTGGTTCGCTTCCCTCCACGCTTCCCCTGAGTGGCGTCCCGGCATGAGCGCGCAAAGTATAGGTGCCGCGTGAAGAAGTCGTCAAAACTGTTTCCGCAGGTCAGCAGCCGTTTTCTCGTGCGCTTGTGAAAACTTTCACGAATGGCGGCGAGCTTACGGCTGCACACGGGGTTGCTGGAACCACGTACAGGGGCGCGGACCTCTCAGGCAGCTTGCGCGCCCGCGGCACCGGCCGCCTTCGCACGTTCGCCCAGTGCCTTGTCCTGAGCAAGCCGCCTCGCATCACGCTTGGCCGTGTAGATGGGGAGCAACGAGGCGATCCCAGCGACGAGCACTCCGCCAGTGAATAGGAACGTACCGATCACGTTGAAGTCGGGTGTAAGACCTGTCTTGGCCGACCCGTTGATCAGCAGCGGGAAGGTCGTGGTCGAGCCCGACACGAAATACGTGATGACGAAGTCGTCCACCGAGAGCACGAATGACAACAGGAAGCCCGCCGTCAACGCAGGCAGGAGGAGCGGCAGCGTGACCTTGAAGAATGTGGTTATCGGGCTCGCGAAGAGATCCTGTCCCGCCTCTTCGAGTTGCGGGTTCAAGCCCAGGACCCGGGCGCGAACCGTGACCGCGACGAACGAGATCGAGAACATCACGTGGGAGATGACGATCGTCACGGGTCCCGTGGGGATGAACTTGAACACCGTCGCGAACATGGTCAAGAGCGAGGTGCCGAGCACGATCTCCGGCGAGGCGATCGCCAGGAACACCAGGTAGTTCACCGCACCGGAACCGCGGAACCGGTAGCGCCCCAACGCAAGACCAAGGAGCGATCCGATCATCGTCGCAAGAGCGGACGCGATGATGGCGATCTCCAAGGACAGCTTGATGGCCGCGATCAACTGCTCATTGGCGAAGATGCCCGTGAACGCCTTGGTGCTGAACCCGACCCACCGCACGTTGATGCGACCCGGAGGGTTGTTGAAGGCGAATACGATCATGGAGATCACGGGGACCACCAGGTAGAGGATCACCACTCCCGTGAAGGCCGGTAGGAAGTAGCTGGTCCATCTGCGACCGTGACCGCGGCGCGGTGGTTCGACGCCGGCGGCTCCGGCTACCGGTGCCGTTGTCGAACTCATGCGGCCGTCGCTTCCATGACGGCTTCGGTGCCCAACGCCCGCGCGTACAGGGTCGCACCCACGATGAGCACCGCCATCAGCACGAAGGACAGCGCGGCGCCATGCGGATAGTCGAAGTTCGCGAGGTAGAGGTTCTGGATGATATGGCCGATCATCGTGTTGCTCGGGCCTCCCAGGTATTCGAAGTTGATGAAGTCGCCCACCGCAGGCACGAACGTAAGGAGGAACGCCGCGAACACGCCGGGAAGAGCCAGAGGCCACACGACCTTGAGGAACGTCGTGCTGCGGTCGGCGTAGAGGTCACGGCCGGCCTCCAGGAGTCGCGGTTCGATCCGCTCCAAGGCCACGTAGAGCGGTAACACCGTGAACGGCAGGAAGTTGTATGCGATACCGAAGATCACGGCGTAGCCCGTGCCCAGGATGTGGAACCTGTCGCTCACCAGCCCCAACCGATGCAAGGTCCCCACGACGATGCCCTGGTCCGACAGCAGGAAGGCCCATTGGTAGGTTCGCAGGACGAACGATACGAAGAACGGGATCAAGAGCAACAGGAGGAACACGTTCTTCCTCTTGCCTCCGTAGAAGGAGATCCAATACGCCACGGGGTAGCCGACCAGCAGTGTGATGATCGTCGCCGCCAGGGCGTATTCCACCGACCGGATGAGCTGCGGGCCGAAGATGCTGAGCATGGTCGAGTAGTTGTTCCACTTCCAGGCGAACTGCATGGTTGGGCCCAACGTGCCCGTGTAGAGAGACACCGTGAACATGTAGATGGTCGGTAGCAGGAAGAAGATGAGGAGCCAAGACACGGCGGGACCGGCCAACAGATACGGCACCGATGCCTTCCGCCGGTTCGTCTTGCGACGGACCGGCGTCCCCTTGTTCCCGTAGTCGAAGCCAGCCTTGATGATCTGGTCGATGTTGGGGACGCCGGTCTCGCTCATTCCATCTCTTCCGTGCTAACGGCGCGTATCAACCCTGGTAGATAGGCTCGAACAGCGAGTTCCACTGCAGCTGTTCGGCATCGGTCAGGACCCGGTAGGTGTGGAGTCGTGAGATCAGATCGGCGGACGGGAAGACCAGTTCGCTCTTCGCGGTGTCCGGATCTGTCTTCGCGATGATGGCCTGTGAGGCCGGGACCGGGCAGATGTACCCGTTGTACTCCTCGATGAGCGCCTGGATGTCCGGCTTGTAGACGTAGTCCATCATCGTGATGGCGTCCACCGGGTTCTGCACGCCGACCGGGATACACATGTTGTCCGTCCAGATGATCGCGCCTTCATCAGGCACGGTGAACTGGAGACCATCGGCAGCACCGGAGAGGTTGGACTGGAAGATGTCGCCCGACCAGGCCATGGTGATGGCAACGTCGCCGTTGTTGAGCGCGTTGATGTAGTTCTGCTCGTAGTACGAGCGCACATTCGCGCGCTGCGCGGTGAGCTTGTCCGCGGCCTTCTGCCAATCGTCTGGCGTCGAATCCTCAGGATTCACCCCGAGGGTCAGCAGCACGAAGTTCGGCAGATCCTGGTTGTCACCGAACATCCCCACCTTGCCGGCGAACGCCGGGTCGAACAGGTCCTCGATGGAGGTCACGGTGGGCTTGCTGGGACGAAGAGCCGCGACCTGCTTGGGATCCCAGCCGATGCCCGTCAGTCCGGACTGCCACGCCATGGTGAGCTTGTTCCCCGGGTCATATGACGGGTCCTTCACCGCGTCACTCGCGTTCGCGTCGAAGTTCGGACGCAGGTCCGTCGGCAGCGGCACCAGGTAGTCGGACTGCACCAGCTTGGTCAGCGTTTCACCGTTCGTGATGACGATGATGTCCCACCCGGTGGGCTTACCGTTCGCGAGCGAGGGCTGGATCTTGCCGAAGAACGACGCGTTCGCCTGGATGACTTCTCGGTAGTTGACCTGGATGTTCGTGTCCTTGGTGAACTGCTCGAGCGAGGGGTGCACGATCTGACCGCTCGCGTCCTTCGCCTTGTCGATGTAGTAGGGCCAGTTGGCAAAGTTCACGGTGCCGTTGGGCTTACCCGAGAACAGGTTGCCGCCGCCATCACCGGGCTTCACCGTGCTGCTGCTGCTGCCACCGCACGCAGCGAGGATCGAGGACATCGACAGCGCGCCGGCACCGATGCCCGCGTACTTGAAGACATCACGACGGGACAGACGCTTCTGGGTCATGCCCCGGATGAAGGACGGGTCCTTGAACAGGTCGTCGTTGCGATCGGTCATTCTTCTTCCTCCTCCTGCGATAGCGGAGAAGCCGACGGCTCCACCACGAATGTGTGCTCCGGTAGCCACTCCAACCGAACCTTGTGCCCTGGCTGAGGACGCGTCTCCGCGGTTCCCAGGTTCTGCTCGTAGACGGTCAGGGACACCCCGCCGGGGCCGTCGACCTTGTACTGGTAGTTCACACCGATGTAGGTGCTCATCCGTAGGAGCCCCGTCACCGAGTTCTTCTCCGACGGCGGGTTCCCGTCGTCCGCCACGATCCTGATCTTCTCGGGGCGAACCCCCACCTTTACCGTGGGGCCGATGCCCCGGGCGATACGAGAGCTGGTCGCATACATCAGACCACCCGTGCTCAGCAGGATCGAGGTGAGACCGTTCCCTTCCTCTTTGATCTCGCCGTCCAGCATGTTCGACGCCCCCAGGAATCCCGCCACGAACTCGGTGGACGGACTCTCGTACACCTCTTCGGGGCCGCCGATCTGCTCGATCTTGCCGTGACGCATGACCGCGAAGCGATCCGACATGGTCATCGCTTCTTCTTGGTCGTGCGTCACGTAGATGAACGTGATCCCGACCTCCTGCTGGATGCGCTTGAGCTCCAGCTGCATCTGCTTGCGGAGCTTGAGGTCCAGGGCGCCGAGCGGCTCGTCCAGCAGGAGCACTTTGGGGTGGTTGACCAGGGCGCGGGCCAGTGCGACCCGCTGCTGCTGGCCACCCGACATCTGCGGCGGCTTCCGCCGTTCGAACCCGACGAGGTCCACGAGCTTCATGGAGTCGCGCACCCGTTTGTCCACTTCGTCCTTCGCGACCTTCTTCCGGCGCAAACCGAATGCGACGTTCTCGTAGACGTCCAGATGCGGGAACAAGGCGTAGGACTGGAAGACCGTATTCACGTCGCGCTTGTACGGCGGGAGGTCGGTCACGTCCCGACCGCCCAGATAGACCGTCCCGAAGGTGGGCTCCTCGAACCCGCCGATCATCCTCAAGGTCGTGGTCTTCCCACAGCCCGACGGTCCGAGCATGGAGAAGAACTCTCCCTCTTGGATATCAAGGGATAGGTCGTCCACCGCCGCCGTGTCTCCGAATAACTTGGAAACGCGGTCAAGGCGCACGTCAACTTCCGGCACAGTCACCCCCTCGCTCGCCTGCGGCGGCATGATGCCACACGGCGGCGGCGATTATCACTCTCTCTCCCGGCGAGCGAACCCCCGAGAGTGGATACTCATCTTTCACTACTTGTACGGAACGGACAAGGGGCAGGCCTGACGTTGGCTCCGGGCGCTACTTCTGGGCGTCGGCGTCATCGCGCCCGGCCGGCGAGGATGGCGGGTCGGTCCTCCTTCGATCAACCAGTCGTGGCAAGGCTGTGACCAGGAACGATGTCACCGCTGCGATCATCACGAACCCCACCACCAAGCGCCCGTTGATGAAACCTACGGCCAATCCACTTACCGCGATCAGGCCGGTCCACAGGTACATGAGCAGGACGGCCTGTCGATGGGAGTGCCCGATGTCCATCAGCCGGTGATGCAGGTGCTCTTTGTCGGCGTGTCCGATGCCTTG
>Ga0315281_10013302_pt1 | contig 11142 bp, 10 predicted proteins | sample YL17G07_0_MG_FD_204540 | JGI IMG/M metagenome (GOLD analysis project Ga0315281, IMG submission 204540) | Sediment microbial communities from Yellowstone Lake, YNP, Wyoming, USA - YL17G07_0 | ecosystem: Environmental > Aquatic > Freshwater > Lake > Sediment | place: USA: Wyoming | collected... | reverse complement strand
GTCCGCTGAACATATCAGCGCGGCTACAGGCAAGATCGACGACGGCGCCATTCGCGCGAATGCCAAGACCGGCAAGGACTGGCCGAGCTACGGCCTCGACTACGCGGAAACGCGCTTTAGCCGGCTCAAGCAGGTCAATGCGGCGAACGCCAAGGACCTCGGTCTGGTCTGGTCCTACAACCTCGAATCGACACGCGGCGTCGAGGCCACGCCTTTGGTGGTGGACGGAATCATGTACGTAACCGCCTCCTGGAGCATCGTGCACGCGATCGACGCGCGCACCGGCAAGCGCCTGTGGACCTACGACCCGAAGGTCAACCGCGAAGCCGGCTACAAGGGCTGCTGCGACGTGATCAACCGCGGTGTGGCGCTGTACAAGGGCAAAGTATACGTGGGCGCCTACGACGGCCGTCTGGTGGCGCTCGATTCAGCCACCGGAAAGGTCGTGTGGGAGCAGGATACAGTCATCGACCGCTCGCGACCCTACACCATCACCGGCGCGCCGCGGGTGTTCAAGGGCAAGGTGATCATCGGCAACGGCGGCGCGGACCTCGGCGTACGCGGTTATGTCACCGCGTACGACGCCGCCACCGGCAAGCAGATCTGGCGCTGGTTCACGGTGCCGGGCGACCCGAGCAAACCGTACGAGGACGAATCGATGGCACGCGCGGCCAAGACCTGGGACCCGAGCGGCAAGTACTGGGAAGCGGGTGGCGGCGGCACGGCCTGGGATACGCTCGCCTTCGACCCGGCGTTGAACCTGATGTACGTGGGCACCGGCAACGGCGCGCCCTGGGCGCGGAGCAAGCGCAGCCCGGCGGGCGGCGACAACCTGTACCTCGCATCGATAGTTGCGCTCAACCCGGACACCGGCAAATACGTCTGGCACTACCAGGAAACGCCCGGCGATAACTGGGACTACACGTCGACCCAGTCGATGATTCTCGCCGATCTGAAGATCGCCGGGAAGGCGCGCAAGGTGATCCTGCACGCGCCGAAGAACGGTTTCTTTTTCGTCATCGATCGTACCAACGGCAAGTTCATCTCCGCGAAAAACTTCGTCGACGTCAATTGGGCGACCGGGTACGACCAGAGTGGCCGTCCGATCGAGGTGGCGGAAGCGCGCCAAGGTGACAAGCCGCGCGACGCCATCCCCGGCCCCTACGGTGCGCACAACTGGATGCCGATGTCGTTCAACCCGCGCACGGGCCTGGTGTACCTGCCGGCGCAGAACGTGCCGCTCAACCTGATGGACGACAAGAACTGGTCGCACAACAGCAACCTGCCCGGCCAGCCCGCCTCGGGGCTGGGGTGGAACACCGCGATGTTTGCGAATGCGCAGCCGCCGCAGAGCAAGCCGTTCGGCCGGCTGATCGCCTGGGATCCGGTGCAGCAGAAGGAAATATGGCGCCAGGAGCAGGTATCGCCGTGGAACGGCGGTACGCTCACCACCGCCGGAGATCTCGTGTTCCAGGGTACCGCCGACGGCCGCTTTGTCGGGTACAACGCCAAGACCGGCGAGAAGCTGTGGGAAACAGCGACCGGAACCGGCGTTGTGGCCGCGCCGGTTACCTACAGCATCGACGGCAAGCAATATGTCTCCATCGCGGTAGGCTGGGGCGGCGTCTACGGGCAATCTCAGCGCGCCACCGATCGCCAAGGCCCGGGAACTGTCTACACCTTTGCAGTCGGCGGCAGCGCAAAGGCGCCGGACTTCGTCCAGTACCAGCAGGGGGCACTGCTGCAGGGCGTCAAGTACGACCCGGCCAACGCAAAGGAAGGCACACTGCTCTACGTCAGCAACTGCGTGTTCTGCCATGGCGTTCCGGGCGTGGACCGCGGCGGTAACATCAAGAACCTGGGTTACTCGGCGACCGAGGTCATCGCCAATCTCGACAAATTCCTGTTCAAGGGTCCGGGCACGACCAATGGCATGCCGGATTTCACTGGGAAACTCACGTCGGAACAGGTCGAGAAGATCAAGGCCTTCATCCAAGGTACGGCTGACGCGATTCGGCCCAAGAACTGAAAGCATTCCTGCGGCGGCATGCCGACAGCGTTCGGCGCTGACAGTTTGCCGCCGGTCAGGAACTCAACGCACCGCGATCCGGCCGCGCAAGGAGACCCAACATGAACAGATTAGGCAATCTGGGCAGAGCTTTGCTGTTTACGCTTGGCGCGACGCTCGGCACCGATCCAGCCACGGCAAGAGAAGGGGCCGTCGCGCCCGACATGAAAGCCAAGGCGCCGACCCAGCAAACGCGCAAGGCCAACAAAACCTTTGCCTCCGATCTCGACCTCGCCGATCAGCGGGATTTCGCTGACGCGACCCGCGGCTTGGTCGCCGCTTTTGCCGATCCTGTCATCAACAGCGACAAGGGCGAGACGGTTTGGGACCAGGGCCGCTTCGCCTTCATCGCCGGAGATGCGCCGACCAGCGTCAACCCCGGCTTGTGGCGCCAGGAACGGCTCAATAACGCGCACGGCCTGTTCAAGGTCGCCGAGGGCATCTACCAGATCCGCGGCCACGACCTTGCCAACATGACCTTGATTGCCGGCAACACCGGCTGGATCGTGATCGATACGCTGTTGACCGCCGAGGCGGCGAAGGCGGCGATCACCTTGGCCGATCAACACCTGGGCAAGAAGCCGATTCAAGCGGTGATCTACACGCACAGCCACGCGGATCACTACGGGGGCGTGCGCGGCATCGTCAACGAAGCCGACGTCAAGGCGGGGAAAGTTCGCATTATCGCGCCCGAAGGCTTCATGGAGCACGCCGTGGCTGAAAACGTTCTGGCCGGCAACGCCATGTCCCGGCGCGCCCAATACCAGTTCGGTACCGCGCTGGAATGGAACGAACGCGGCGCGGTGGGCGTGGGACTGGGTAAAGCCCTTTCGATCGGCACCATGGGATTGATCGCGCCGACGGAGACGGTCAGCCGCACCGGGCAGGAACTGACTGTCGACGGCGTGCGCATGGTGTTCCAGATGGCCAATGGCAGCGAGGCGCCGGCGGAATTCATGCTCTATCTGCCGGACATGAAAGCGCTGTGTCTGTCGGAGGTGGTCACCGCCAACATGCACAACGTCTACACCCTGCGCGGCGCGAAAATGCGCGACGCCCTGGGGTGGAGCAAATACATCAACCAAGCCCTCGATCTCTTTCCCCAAGCGGAAACCGCCTTCCGCAGCCATCACTGGCCAGTGTGGGGCAGGGAGAGCATCCGCAAACACCTTGCCAATCATCGTGACGCCTATCGTTTCGTGCATGACGAGGCGCTGCGGCTCGCCAACGACGGCAAGACCATGGACGAAGTCGGGAACGCGAGCTTCTACCCAAAAGAACTGTACCGGGATCTTTCGACCCACGGCTATTACGGCACCCTGAGTCACAACCTGCGCGCGGTCTACAATTTTTATCTCGGCTATTACGACGGCAATCCGGCGAGCCTGCATCGTCTCCCGCCGGAAGAAAGCGCCAAACGCTACGTCGCCGCGATGGGCGGCACCAGGGCGGCATTGGCGAAGGCGAAAAAAGCATTTGCCGCCGGAGATTATCGCTGGGTGGCCGAGATGACCAATCATCTTGTATTCGCCGACGCGAGGAACGCGGCGGCGCGCGCGCTGCAAGCCGATGCGCTGGAGCAGCTGGGTTATCAGGCTGAATCCGGCGTCTGGCGCAACGAGTACCTGACCGGCGCCCAGGAGCTGCGCAAGGGTATCCTGGGCACGCGCTCCTCGACCAGTGGCCCGGACGTGGTGCGGGCAATGCCGCTCGACATGATTTTCGACTTCGTCGCGGTGCGCCTCAACCATGCCAAAGTTGACGGCCTCAATTACGGCACCAATGTCATCTTCAGCGACACCAACGAAACCTACGCGCTTGAACTTTCCAATTCAGTGCTCAACAACACGAAAGGCCGCGTGCTCAAGAATCCGGATGCGACGCTTACGCTAAGCCATGCGGCGCTGTTCAAGATGCTGTTGGCGAAGGTGCCTCTGGCGGAACTTATCAAGGCGGGCGAGGCGAAACTCGAAGGCGATCCGAAGGCGCTAAGTACGGTTTTCGCCAACCTCGACAACTTCGATCCACGGTTCAACATTGTCACGCCCTGACCTGGGCGGCCCTCGATTACCGAACTTGACCGTCGAGAAAAGAGGTCGCCGCGTCGCTTAGGGAGCGGGAATCGAAGGCGTGATTCTGTCACGCCTTCGCGCCGCTCAATCGCAGCATGAGCGTCATCGGATGCGCCGGCGAGGGCTGAAACCCGTAGTGCTCGTAGAACCGTTTGGCGTTCTCGTGGAGCGCATGCACGAGCAGGGCTCTCACCCCCGCGTTTTGAGATACGGCCACTGCACGATTGACGGCGTCCTGCAGCAAGGACGCTCCCAGATGCAGTCCTTGCACCCTGCGGTCGACCGCGAGCCGGGCGAGCACCATGACAGGAACAGGATCCGGCATGTTGCGCCGTACGCCGCTTGTCGCCAGCTGGTGCGATACGGCGCCGGCCGCCATGGCGTAGTAGCCGCGGACGCGACCGTCCTGATCGGTGACGACAAAGGTGCGGCTCGCCCCGCTAGCCTGGTTGGCCAATGCCCTGCGCTTGAGCCAGTCATCGAGGACGGCCTCGCCACACCCGAAGTCATCCAGTCGATGCGAAGCCGTCAACGGCTCCGGTGGACTGAGTCGCAAGCTCAGGCCTTCGCGGACTTCTTGTCCCAGGGCGCCTTGACCGCCATGAGGCGCTCGAGCCCCGGATTGCGGACGGGCCGCGCGTCGAGCAGCTTGGTGAACCGCCGGAATTTCTCGGCATCCAGACTGAAAAATACCTGGTCGAGCAGCACAGACTGGGCCTTGTCGCAGGCGGCCTCGAGCATGAAGTCGGAGCGGTTCTTGCCGAGCAGCTGCGCAGCCTGGTCGATCAAGTCCCGTTGCGCGGGACGTGCTCGCAGATTGATGGCGGCGTCACGCATGAGTCTCTCCCGTTTTGTGTACACAATGAATATACACATGTTACGGTGGCGTATAGCAGTTGTCAACACGTTGCCGATACTGGACGATTGCCTGCCTCAGCCGGCATTCCGACGATTCGAAGAGCGAAAAATTGACCTTTTGAACGCGTGGCGGGACAATCCCACCATGATACTGACCCTCGATGCCAAGCGCCGTCTGACCGTCCCCGCAGGTCTCGCCCCGGCTTCGCCCGGAGATATCTTCGAAGCCCGGTTCGATGCTGAAGAGAACGAGCTCGTGTTCCGCCGCATCGCGGGCGCGGGCGACTGGCTTGCCGTACTGAGCGAGTGCCCGGTGAGCATGGACGATCTGCCGCGTCGCCGGCGGGCGCCCGCGAGGCGCCGCCGGATTTGAACTGGCTGCTCGAATGGGATCTGCCGTTCGGATTGTCCGGTAGCTTGTCGCTTCTGACCATTTGCCTGCGGGCGCCGGAGCGTTACCCTGTGCGTTCGTTCAAGCAGGAGACTTCTCGATGCGCATACAGGTCGCCATCATCGGTGCGGGTCCGTCGGGACTGCTGCTGGGACAACTGCTGCATCGCGCCGGCATAGACGCGATCGTCCTGGAGCAAAGGAGCGGCGACTATGTGCTCGGGCGCATACGCGCGGGCGTGCTCGAGCAGGGCGCGGTGGACCTGCTCGACCGCGCGGGCGTCGGCGCGCGGCTGCACGCGGAAGGCCTGGTGCATGGCGGCATCGAGCTTTGCTTCGGCGGAGTGCGCCACCGCATCGACTTGCGCGGTCTCACCGGCGGCAAGAACGTGACCGTGTACGGCCAGACGGAAGTCACCCGGGACCTGATCGACGCGCGTGCAGCCGCCGGGGCGAAGACGGTGTACGAGGCCGGGGAGGTGAGCATCCACGACTTCGACTCGGTCCGCCCGACAGTGCGCTATCGCAAGGACGGGGTCGAGCACGAGATCGGTTGCGACTTTGTCGCCGGCTGCGACGGCTTTCACGGGGTCTGCCGGCAGAGCGTGCCGCAAGCGGCGATCAAGACCTACGAGCGGGTGTACCCGTTTGGCTGGCTTGGCGTGCTTTCGGATACCCCCCCGGTATCGGAGGAACTGATCTACGTGAACCACGAGCGCGGTTTCGCGCTTTGCAGCATGCGTTCGCGCAGCCGCAGCCGCTATTACCTCCAATGCCCGCTCGACGAGAAGATCGAGGCATGGCCGGACGAACGCTTCTGGGACGAGTTGCGGCTGCGCCTGGATGTGACCGCCGCCGCGCAACTCGTCACCGGCCCGTCGATAGAAAAAAGCATCGCGCCGCTGAGGAGTTTCGTCGCCGAGCCGATGCGCTTCGGGCGCCTGATCCTGGCGGGCGACGCCGCGCACATCGTTCCGCCCACCGGGGCAAAGGGACTGAACCTCGCCGCGAGCGACATTCACTACCTGTCCGGCGCCTTGATCGACTATTACGCCTCTGGCAAAACGACGGAGCTGGATGCCTATTCGGCGAACTGCCTGCGGAGGATCTGGCAAGCGGAACGCTTCTCCTGGTGGATGACCGGCCTGCTGCACCGATTCCCCGAGAGCGGGTCTTTCGGGGAGAAGATCCAGCGCGCCGAACTCGATTATCTGGTCGGTTCGGCGGCGGCGTCTGCGTCACTGGCCGAAAACTACGTCGGTCTGCCGTACTAGATCAAGCCCATCCCCTTGAGCACCGACAGCATCACCGCCGCGGCCACGACCGAGCCGATCTGGCCGCCAGTATTGACGCCGGCGGCGTGCATCAGCAGGTGGTTCTTCTTGTCGTAGAGCTGCCCCTGGACCTGGACCACCCTTGCGGCCATGGGAAAGGCGGAAATGCCCGCCGCGCCGATAAGGGGATTGACCTTGCCGCCAGTCAGCTTGCACACGATCTTGCCGAACACGACCCCGGCCACGGTGTCCATGCAGATGGCGATGAAGCCCATGCCGAATATCGCCAGCGTCTCTGGTTTGAGAAAGGCGTGGCCCTCCATGGTACCGCCGATCGCCAGGCCCAGAAACAGGGTCACGATGTTGGCGATCTCGTTCTCGGACGCTTTGGTCAACCGCGCCACCACGCCGGACTCGCGCATGAAGTTGCCGAGCATGATGGTTCCCATAAGCGGCAGGCCCTTTGGAGCGAGCAGTCCGGTGACCAGGGTCACGACGATGGGGAACAGAAGTTTCGTCTGCGGCGAGACGCTCCTTTTTATCGGCGCCATTTTGATCACGCGCTCTGCCGGCGTGGTCAGCAAGCGCATGATGGGAGGCTGGATAATGGGTACGAGCGCCATGTAGGAATAGGCCGCCACCGAAATCGGCGCCAGCAACTGCGGCGCGTACTGGGAGGCGACGTAAATCGCGGTGGGCCCGTCGCAGGCGCCGATGACGGCGATGCTGACGGCCTCCAGCTGCGGAAAGCCCAGGGCCAAGGCCAGCAGCAGGGTGAAGAAAATGCCGAATTGCCCGGCCGCGCCGAAGAGCAGCATTTTCGGATTTTCGAGAAGCGAGCCGAAGTCGATCATGGCGCCGATGCCCACGAAAATGAGCAGCGGGAAGACTTCGTTGGCGATGCCCATGTCGTACAGAATACGAAGCAGGCCACCCGATTCCATCAGGTCGGAGAGGGGGATGTTCACCAGCAGGCAGCCAAACCCGATGGGCACGAGCAGCAGCGGCTCGACTTCCTTCTTCACTCCCAGATAAAGCAGGGTCGCGGCGATCAGCAGCATGATCACGTTGGGCCCGCCTTGGGTGAACAGATAGCTGACGCCGGAGGTCAGTCCATACAGGCCGGTCTGGAGGCTCTCGAACATTATTTCTTCTCCGGGCCGGCGGCCTTAGCGGCGAGTGGAAACACCTTCTTCAGCAGGTCCATGACCAGGCTCAGGATCCAGAGGGTCAGAAAGGTTCCTCCCATGCCGACTATCATCATGGTGAGTCCGAAGGTCCATTTGGCATTGTCCATGCGATGCTTTCAGAGAACAGAGGGTCGGCGAGAGCAGGAGGTTGGCACGCGCCGGCAGATTATATTGGTATCCCGGCCGAGCGTCTATTTGACAAGCGAATTGGTATCATGTGGCGCTGGTATCATGAAGCGCTTGCCAGCAGCTGCGGCCCGGAAGATACTTGAGGTGGATGAGCTACCGGCCTTGCTCGCCAGACAGCCGCCGCCCCTCACTTTAGGAGGTAGCCATGTACAAGAAAATCCTGATGGCTTTCAACGGATCGCGCGAGGGACGCGCGGCGCTGCTGGAAAGCGCCGAGATCGCCGCGTTCATCAATGCGGAGACGCATCTCCTCGCCGTGGCCGGGATGCCGCCCAGCCTGTTCCTGACGGAGGGCTTTCTGCCGGAGGAGTTGCTGGAAGAGGAAAAAAAGCGCACCCAGGAAATCCTCGACGAGGGCATCAAGCTGCTGCAGGAGCAGGGATTCAATACCACCGGCCACCTTACCGTGGGCGAGCCGGTGGAGGAGATCTGCCGCGTCGCCGCTGAACTCGGGGTTGACCTGATTGTGCTCGGGCACCGGCAGAGGCTATCGTTTGCCGCGCGATGGTGGAAGGGTTCGGTCGGCGCGTCGCTGCTAGACTATGCGCCCTGCAGCATCCTGATCGCGCGCGCACACTAGTCCGGCCGCATCGCGGCACGGAAGATCTCATGGATAGGGGCGTGCAGGCGCCCCATTTCTTTTGGCCGGGCGCATAATCGCATCGGGTCTGTTTCCTCCTACTGGCAGAGTCTGCGGCGATGCCGTCCAAGCGCACCTGGGACATCTTCTGCGCCGTGATCGACAACTACGGCGATATCGGCGTTTGCTGGCGTCTGGCGCGGCAGTTGGCCGCGGAGCACGGCCTGCGGGTCCGGCTGTGGGTGGACGATCTGGCGAGCTTTCGCAGGATTTGTCCGGATATCGAGTTGGGGCGGGAGTCGCAGCACAACCACGGCGTGGAAGTGCGTTGGTGGCGCGAAACATTTCCGGCAGTGGGCCCGGCGGACGTCGTGATCGAGGCGTTCGCCTGCAATCCGCCGGCGAGCTATGTCGCGGCCATGGCTGCGATGCAGCCGAAACCGGCGTGGATCAACCTCGAATTCTTGAGTGCCGAAAACTGGGTGCAGGGCTGCCACGCGCTGCCTTCGCCGCATCCGTCTCTTCCGCTGGTCAAGCATTTCTTCTTTCCCGGTTTTGTCGCCGGTACGGGCGGGCTGCTGGCAGAGCGGGGACTGACGCAGGCGCGTGACCAGTTTCAGCGCTCTGCGGTGGAGCAAGCGCGTTTCTGGGAGACTCTCGGCATTCCCGCACCGCGTGCGGGCGAGTTGCAGGTTTCCCTGTTCTGCTATCCGCAGGACGGCGTGTCCGCATTGCTGCGGGCCTGGGCGGCGGAGCGCACGCCGGTGCGCTGCCTCGTGCCCGAAGGCACCGCGACTGCGGCGTTGTCGGCGTTCTTCGCGACCGAACGCCTGTCTGCGGGGACGCTTCTACGCAAGGGCAAGCTCGAGGTCAGAGTCTTTCCGTTCCTCGATCAGGATAGCTATGACCGCTTGCTGTGGGCTTGTGATCTGAACCTGGTGCGCGGCGAGGATTCCTTCGTCCGCGGGCAATGGGCGGCGCGGCCGCTGCTATGGCAGATTTATCCACAACAGGAGGCGGCGCACTGGCCCAAGCTCGAGGCTTTTCTCCGGCTCTATCGTCAGGGATTACCGGCTGAGACCGCGACGGTGCTCATCGGATTCTGGGAGGCCTGGAACAAAACGGATGCTTTGGCGCTCGAATCCGCCTGGACCGGTTTTAGCCAACGGCTGCCGGAATTGGAGGGGCATGCCCGGCGCTGGGCGGAACATCTGACCAAAACCGGCAATCTGGCAAATAATCTTGCGGAGTTTTGCGAAAATTTGTTAAAATAGAAAGCTTTAGAACTTGTTTACAAAACGAGGGGATACCTCTCCCTCATACCCCCCAGTATTAGGGCCGTTTCAGTCATTCTGAATGAGCCCCTCAGACAATCAATACGTAGGACGACAGACATGAAAATTGCACAGGAACTCCGCGCAGGCAACGTGATCATGCTCGGAAACGACCCGATGGTGGTTCAGCGCGCCGAATTCAGCAAGTCCGGCCGCAATGCTTCCGTGGTCAAAATGAAGCTCAAGAACCTGCTCTCCGAGTCGGTCAGCGAAAGCGTGTACAAGGCGGACGAAAAATTCGACATCGTGGTGCTGGAACGCAAGCGGTCCACCTATTCTTATTTCGCCGATCCCATGTACGTGTTCATGGACGCGGACTACAACCAGTTCGAAGTCGAAAAGGAGAACATGGGCGAGGGGATCAACTTCCTCGAAGATGGCATGCAGTGCGAGGTCGTGTTCTACGACGACCGCGCGATTTCGGTCGAACTACCGAACACGGTGGTGCGCGAAATCCTTTACACCGAACCCGCCGTGCGCGGCGACACCTCGGGCAAGGTGCTCAAGCCGGCGAAAATCAACACCGGATTTTCGGTGCAAGTGCCGCTGTTTTGCGCCACCGGCGACAGGATCGAGATCGACACCCGCACCGGCGAATACAAGCGGCGGGTCTGAAGCGGCTGCGGCGCACAGAAGAAAAGGTGCATGCGCGCACCCTTTCTTTTTGCCCTTGTCGTCGAATTTCCGCTGTTCCGGGACGCCGCTGGGGTCAGCGACGGCTTCGCGCCGGACCGCCCTGCCGCTATTGCTTGGTGGCGGTGATTATCTGGAAGTTTCCGCAAAAATAGGTTGTGCGTTCGCACTTCCATTCTCCCGTACTCTCCAGATAGCTGAGCGGGTCGTGCGAATCCCAGAGCGCGAGGCCGAGCGGCTCGAACACCTTGAAATAAGTCCAGCTCAGCGCGCGCAGCACCCATAGTTCCGGCCGGTGAAATTCCGCGAGAAACAGCCTTCCCCCCGGGGCGAGCATGCGCCCGGCCTCGTCCAGGGCCTGTCCCTTCAGATGGTGTGGCAGTTCGTGCAGCAGAAAGAATATGACGTTGGCCGCGACCACACCGTCGCCCTGTTTCATCGACGTCGCATTTTCTTCGATGAAATCCACCTGCCCTGAAAACGTGCCGAGCTTGCTCTCTGCGTGGATGAGTTCATTGTGAATGATATCCGCGATGAGGACGCGCTCGGCTCCC
>Ga0315281_10013301_pt1 | contig 11142 bp, 9 predicted proteins | sample YL17G07_0_MG_FD_204540 | JGI IMG/M metagenome (GOLD analysis project Ga0315281, IMG submission 204540) | Sediment microbial communities from Yellowstone Lake, YNP, Wyoming, USA - YL17G07_0 | ecosystem: Environmental > Aquatic > Freshwater > Lake > Sediment | place: USA: Wyoming | collected... | reverse complement strand
GGCGTGCCCCCTTTTTTCAACACCCGGCTAGAACCTCATCAGGTATGAGAGGCTGAACTGCTGAGCCGCGTACGAGGAGTTTCCCCCCGTTCCCGGCGCCCCCAGTCCCGGGTATCCGACCAGTCCGATGTAATCCGGGGTCTGGGTGGGGGTTGCGACGGCCCGGCGCCAGGAAAGATCAAGGGAATCCCGGTTGCCGAGCCGGACGTTGTAGCCCAGCGTCCATATTGTGGTGCGCGCCGCGTAGCGGTAGCCCACCAGTCCGGCGCGCGAGAAGGCGTCGTCGGCTACGAACACCTTGGATATCGCGGCACTATCAGCCATGGGCAATCCCGCAGATACTGCATCGCCGCGGCGATGTTCACCGCTGAGGTACAGTGTTCCCCGCGAATTGAACTGATAGTCGGCGCTCAGCTTGGCGGAGACATCGCGCGTATCAAACAAGGGGCTCGATGCGTTGCGATTGTTCTGCGCAAGGACGCCGAAGAGTTCTATCCGGTCAGTAATGGAGGCTCTGGCATTCACTCCAGCCGAGGAACGATAACCGCGCCGCATTTGTGATCGGGTCTCGTCCCGGTTTGCCCGGGCGAATACGCCGTACGTTGGAGTCTCAAAACGTCCGTCGTTCCGATACTGCAGCTCGGCGCCGAGACCAAGAGAAATATTGTCGAGGTGTTCATGCCTCTCGAACTTGTCGACATCCAGGGTGCCAGTCAGTCTCAGCCGCGTGTTGTCCGAGGTGAAGACCGTTTTCGTAATCCCGCTGCCAAGGAAATAGACGCCGTCGCCGAGCTTGGGGTTGACGCCGCCGGTGCGTGATACGTTGTCGTCCCAGCGAAAGCCTGCCTCGATCGCGACCGGGTTCCTGAAAAGCTCGGAGACAAACCCGCTGGGTCTTGGCTTGCCGTCAAGGTTGGTGGCAAGCCAAACGCGCATTGTGTGATCGGTGTAGTCGCCGGCGCGGCGGGATGCGCTGAAATCGAATCCAAAAACCATCCCGCTTGTGGTCAAGAGCTCCGACCCGACACCCAGCAGCAATCGATTGCGATTGGAACCCACCGGGGTAACCGTGAAAGTCGGCCCCGCCTCCATGTCGGCATAGGCGACAGTGGCATTGCCGTCCCTGATTAAATCGCGACCATACTCGGCCCGGACATGGGGAAGCGCCAAGCCAAAATCGGTTTCATGCGAGGATTGTGCGCGCAGGCCGAGGGCGAGCCGCAGCGACTTCAGGTTCTGCTCAAAGTAAGTGAGCGAGCTTAGACCGGCTCCGGTTTCAGTCGCCCTGTTCAGCTTTCCGGCGGAGAACTCCAGTCTGCCGTAGGGGGAGATCATGAAATCCCGCTGTTGGAACTGATACCCGGCAGCAATCGATCCAAAGACCTGGTCGCCTTCCCGCCCGCTTCGGCCAAAGCTGCCAACGCTTTCCACAAATCGCTCCGACTGACTATCCAGCGAACCGTATCCGAGCAGGCCGTCGACAAAAAAGTCCGGCGCGGGTTGGTAGCTGCCGTACGCGGCAATGGATCGTCCCTGATTCTTGCTGGTCGAGCCATCGGCACCGAGCACCGTCCCGGCGCGAGCGTACCCAAATCCGAAGCCGAGGATCAAGTTGTCCGCGAAACGGGCGTCGTATCCCGCCGTAATGCCGGAAGTCGCAAAGGTCATCGCGCTGCTTGTCGGCGACGCATCTTGTTTTCCGAAGCTGACCACTCCGTCGCTCCAGAAACCGCCCGCCGGCGTTCCCGCGCGTCCCGGGGAAGATTCGCTCTGATACAGCACCGGAATCGAACCCGTAGTCGCCAGATTCGTGAGGAACCGGGTTACCGGCCCGACCTGAGTCTGGCCTGGGTGGGCGGGGATATTTTCTTCTGCCCTGGCTGGAGCGGGAGGGTCTCGCGGATCGGATTGCGGAGTGAGGCCGGGAAGCGCGATGCCATATGCCGGATAGAGCGAACTCGCCTGACCCTGGCCTGCTGCCCGCGAAGACAACTGGCGGAGCTCTTGCCAACGCGGGCTTAGAGCGGAAAATCGGGATTCATCGGGCTTGGGCGAAACCCGGTGCAGGGATTCGAGCCGGCGGGAGATATTGCTTATCTGCGTCATCCCGAACCTGTGCGCAGTTGCCGCTTGCGACGTCGTCAGCGAAACGACGTGCGGTTCCGCGGCGGGGGATGGTCGCGGGACGACGGATATTGTGACGACGGCAGGGGCGGACGTTACGCTGCCGCTGAAAGTCTCGTAGGAGAACGCGTCGGCGCCCAAGTACCCCGCAGTCGGTGTATACGTCACTTTGTTGCCGCTGACGGTCGCCGTGCCGTTGGCCGGTGCCGAGGAAATTCGAATTCCCGTAAGGTTGGCGCCGGAAATGAACGGGGTGAGATCAACTGTTGTCGGCGTGTTGGCCCGTACCGACAGGGTGGTCGTCCGAGCGGCTGGTGGCGCCAGCGTGCCGGTCCCTGTCGCCGTAACCGTGCGTTCTATTATGCAACCGACGCACGGGGGATTAAGCGGGACATGTACCGTGGCCGATTTCGCGCCCACGGTGCTGGGGCTGAAAGCGACCAGAATGGTGCAATCGGCGCCTCCCTGAATGGGACCCACCGTCAGACAGGTTCCTCCAGTGATCGAGAACTGCGCGGCGTCGGTGCCGGTGATACTTATATTGCCCAGCGTTGCCTGGGTTGCGGCCGGGCCGGTAACGGCGGCAACATAGATCGTTTTCGAGTTTGCGGTCGTTGCGATGGCCTGATTGCCGAAATCGAGGACAAAGGTCGCCGGACCGAGGCCGTGATGGGCCAGGGCTGCTTCCTGTGGCGTTGCGCCGACTCCAATGCATTGTGTGTTGCCGCCGCATTCGGCGTATGCGCGGGAAGATAACAAGAGCACGACGACCAGCCGCGCCAACCAAAGCAAGACTCTAAGCATGCGTGTCCCCTATGCTGTTCCCGGGTCGAGAACCCAGATCCGAAAGTCAAGTATTTCATGGCCGAACGCCTTACCCGGACGCCATATTGCCCGGAATATTTTTTTTGTACAACGGGTTTTTTATAGGTCAATAGAAGTTGTGGATTGACGCGGAGCGGGGGCAGATCAGCCTAGAAGGCGGGTACCGGCGCCTGCGGGACGCCCTTCCAGAATTCCGGGTCGTGGCCGAAGAACAGCGTCGCGCCGGCCTGCTCCAGCGCCGCCAGCCGGCCGAGCGAGGCCAGCATCTGCTCGCGGTCGTATACGAAGCGCGGCAGGCGGCGCTCGCGGAGCGTGCGGCAGAAGTAGCACGCATCGCCGGTCAACACGATTTCGCCCTTCTCGGTCCGCACTTTGAGCGACTGGTGGCCGGGCGTGTGTCCGTAGGTCGGGATGCAGACTACACTGCCGTCTCCGAACAGGTCGTGTTCGCCCTCGATCTGCATCATCGGGTGGCCATGATCGATGTCGGCCTTGTAGTAGCCGACCCTGGCCGCGATCTCGGGATCCTGCGCCGCCCGCCATTCGCGCTTTTGTATGACGAGGGTCGCGTTGGGAATCAGCTCGTTGCCGCCCGCGTGGTCGAAATGCAGGTGCGAGTTGACGACGTAGTCGACCTTGCCCGGATCGCGGTCGATCGATTCCAGCCGGGACTTCACATCGTCCGCCGCGCCGTAGTGCTCGAAGCCGAAAAGGCGCGCCACCCGCTCGCCGAGGCGCCCGGCGGCATCGGTGCGGCATTGCGGATGCATGCCGGTGTCGAAAAGCGCGCGGCCCTTGGGATGCTCGATCAGGTAGGTCGGGATTGGCAAGGTGATCTGCCCATCCTCGCCTTCAATCATGTCCTTCAGCCGTCCTACCAGGCGACCACAGGTCATGGCGTAGAGTTTTGCGACCATTTCCGCACCTTTTCGATCCGGGCGACGGATAGAAAAATCAACCGCCGCTCGCCGAGTATCGCACCCCAGGCCGATCACGCCAAATATAGCACCTTGGATTTGGCTGTGCCGCTGGCGTAGCGCTCACCCATTCTCATGCAAACCATGGTTCCGGAAATGGCGACAGTCCGGCGCAAGCCGCCGGTCAGCAACACCTCGCGCCGTCCGGTATATTAGAGGTTATCTTATGGACATCGCATGAAATACGCGAACCTTTGCCGAATCGCCATTCGCGTTCTCGCCGCGGCGCTGCTGGTCTCCGCCGGCTGCAACCTTGCCGGGTGCGCGAGCACTACGTCAGGCGGCACGGTCGGCGCCGATCGCAAGCAGTTGCTGCTGATCTCCTCGCAGCAGCTGAACCAACTAGCGGCGCAAAGCTATGCGAAACTGCAAGCCGACGCTTCAAAGCAAAGCGCGCTCAATACCGATCCGGTTCTCACCCGGCGCGTGCGTGCGATTGCCGCGCGCATCGAACCGCATACCGCGGTATTCCGTCGCGATGCGCCCGGCTGGAAATGGGAAGTCAATGTCATCAACAGCAAACAACTCAACGCATTCTGCATGCCTGGCGGCAAGATTGCGTTTTACTCCGGCCTGATCAACGGGCTCGGTCTGAGCGATGAGGAAATTGCCGTCGTGATGGGGCACGAAATCTCGCATGCGCTGCGTGAACATTCGCGCGAGCAGGTTTCGCAGGCCATTGCCGCACAGACCGCCATCGGCGTCGGCGCTGCGCTGCTCGGATTGGGCGGGGGCTCGGCCGATCTTGCCAACACCGCTTATAAGGCCTTGCTCGCGACCAGGTTCAGCCGGGTTGATGAAAACGAAGCCGATCGCATGGGTCTCGAATTGACGGCGCGTGCCGGCTATGATCCGCGCGCCGGGGTTTCCCTATGGCAGAAAATGATGAAGGCCAATCAAGGCGGACGCGCGCCGGAGTTCCTCAGTACCCACCCGGCGGAAGCCAGCCGCATCAGGCAAATCGAATCGCTGCTGCCGACCGTGATCCCGCTCTACGACGCGGCCCGGTCCGCGCCTGCCGGTCATGCCGTTCGCTGAAGCCGGCGACGGGCCCGGCGTGTTTCGACCCAAGAGTCTCGGCCTGCGCCTCAGGTGACCAGCGGGCACCCTAGCTCGCGCCGCGCCGGCTCGACCGGCGCCCTTCTGCCATGACAGGCCGGCATGAATGTTCTCCTTCAAAGAGCGCGTAACAAGGGTACTATGCTCCCCATTTTTGCAAGACTTGCCCCATGAGCTACGCGGTTAAGGAAATCTTCTACACGCTGCAGGGCGAAGGCGCCAATAGTGGCCGGTCGGCCGTGTTCCTGCGCTTTGCCGGCTGCAATCTGTGGTCGGGGCTCGAGTCGGACCGCCGGGATGCCGCATGCTGCTTTTGCGACACTGATTTTGCCGGCACCGACGGCACGGGCGGCGGGAAGTTCGGAACAGCCGAAGCGCTTGCGACCGCGGTTGCCGCAGCCTGGCGTGCGCAAGGTGCCGCGTGGCCTGTACCGGGCACAGCACCGCCTGCGCCAGACGCAGCGCCGCCTGCGCCAGACGCAGCGCCGCCTGCGCGAGACGCGGCGTGGCCTGCGCCAGACGCAGGGCAGCCCTTTGTCGTCTGCACCGGCGGCGAGCCGCTGCTGCAGCTCGATTCCGCTCTGGTCGCCGCGTTGCGCGGGCGCGGATTCATGGTGGCGGTGGAAACCAACGGTACCCTCGCGCCGCCCGCGGGCGAGCTGTGGCTGACGGTGAGTCCGAAAGCGGGTGCGCCGCTCAAGCTGACGCGCGGCGACGAACTGAAGCTGGTCTATCCGCAAACCGGTGTAGAGCCGGAGCGCTACCTGAAACTGGAATTCAGGCATTTTTTTCTGCAGCCGATGGACGGCCCGGAGAAGGCGCGCAACACGCGCCTCGCGACCGAGTACTGCCTCGCGCATCCCGCTTGGCGCCTGTCGTTGCAGACCCACAAACTGATCGGAATCCGCTGATGGAAATCTGGAAGGCATTCACCCTAGAATCCGCGCATCGGCTGCCCAACGTACCGCCGGGGCACAAGTGCGCGCGCGTCCACGGTCATTCGTTCCGTGTCGAGATCCACGTGAACGGCGAGGTCGACGCGCAGATAGGCTGGGTGCAGGACTTCGCCGATATTTCGGCCGTGTTCCAGCCGCTCTACGAACAACTCGACCACCGTTACCTGAACGACGTGCCGGGGCTGGAGAATCCGACCAGCGAGCATCTGGCGCGGTGGATCTGGATTCGGCTCAAACCGGCGCTGCCGCTGCTGTCGCAAGTGGTGGTGCACGAGACCTGCACTTGCGGGGCGGTCTACCGCGGCGAAGACGGGAAATGAGCGTGAGCATGCACAGGCAATCCAAAACTAGGGGAGAAAACCGATGGATCTGGAACTGAAAGGCAAAGTCGCGATCGTCACCGGCGGTTCGCAGGGCATAGGCAAGGCGACCGCGTTGCGGCTGGCCGTCGAGGGCGCAAGCGTGGTGATTGCGGCGCGCGGCCGGGAGTTGCTGGACCAGGTGGCGCTCGAGATCCGCGCGGCCGGAGGCAAAGTGGCAGCGGTGTCGGCGGACGTCAGCCGGGCGGAGGATTGCGCCAGACTGGTGGCGGAGGCGGTCAAGGCGTTCGGCCGGCTCGACATCCTGGTGAACAATGCGGGCACTTCGGCCACCGGTGAATTCGAATCGGTAACCGACGACATCTGGCAGGCCGACTTCGAGCTCAAGCTGTTTGCCGCGATCCGGCTTGCGCGCCTCGCGATCCCGCACATGAAACAGCAGGGCGGAGGGCGCATTGTCAACATCACCAATATCGGCGCCAAGCAGCCGCGCGCCAAATCGATGCCGACCACGGTCACGCGCGCTGCGGGTCTGGCGTTCACCAAGGCGCTGTCGAAGGAGTTTGCGCCGCACCAGATCCTGGTGAACACGGTATGCATCGGCCTGGTGCGCGCGGGGCAGCACGAACGCAAGGCGGCGAAGGCCGGCATCGCCGTGGAGCAGATCTACGCCGACATGGCGAAGGATATACCGCTGGGGCGCGTCGGCCGCGCCGAGGAAGTCGCCAACGCGATCGCGTTTCTCGCGTCCGCGGCGGCGAGTTATGTAACCGGCACCAGCATCAATCTGGACGGCGGCACCTCGGCCGTGCTGTAGTCGATACATTTTCTGGCCGTGGCAATAACAGGAGAGACAGCATGAGCAAGGCATTTGATCTTACCGGCCGGGTAGCGATCGTCACCGGCGGCAACGGCGGCATTGGCCTGGGTATGGCGACCGGGCTCGCGCAGGCGGGGGCGGCGCTGGTGATCGCCGGGCGCAACGCGGGCAAGAGCGCCGCCGCGGTGAAAGCGCTCGAGGCGCTGGGCGCAAAGGCGATTGCAATCGAAGCCGACGTGACCCAGCAACGCGCGTGCCGGGCGCTGGTCGGGGCCGCGCTGGATAAATTCGGCCGCCTGGACATTCTCGTGAACAACGCCGGCATCAACATCCGCAAGCAGCCGCAGGACTACACGCCGGAGGAATGGAAGTCGGTGCTCGACACCAATCTCACCAGCGCCTTCCTTTGCAGCCAGGCCGCCTACCCGTCGATGCTGAAAGCGGGCGGCGGCAAGATCATCAACATCGGCTCGATGCTGTCTATTTTCGGAGCGGCGTTCGCCGGACCTTACGGCGCGAGCAAGGGTGGCATGGTGCAGCTCACCAAGTCGCTCGCGAGCGCCTGGGCGAAAGACAACATCCAGGTGAACGCCGTGCTGCCCGGCTGGATCGACACCGAGCTCACGCGGTCCGCGCGCAAGGAGGTCGCGGGCCTGCACGAGCGCGTGCTCGCGCGCACCCCCGCCGGCCGCTGGGGCGACCCGGCGGATTTCGCCGGTATCGCGGTGTTTCTCGCGAGCAGCGCGGCGGATTTCGTCACCGGAGCGGCGATCGCGGTCGACGGCGGGTATTCGTCGCAGGGCTAGCCCTTGCGATGGCCGGGACTCAAATCCGCCACGTTCAGAACGCGTGCCGGGCGCTGAAGATTAGCGACAGGCTGCGCCGCGGCGCCGGCTCGAAAAAGCGGCCGTTGCTGTCGGCGACGATCACCGAGCCGATGTACGTGCGATCGGTGAGATTGTCGATGCGCAGCGTTTCGGTGAAGCGCCAGTCGCGCGCCTTCTGCTCGAAGCCCAGGCGCAGGTTGGCAAGCGTGTAGGCCGCAGCCGCGTCGCTGTTCTGGTCGTCCACGTACACTTTGCTGTTGTGGCGCGCTTCGAGCGCAGCCGAGAAGCCGCTTTCGAAATGATGCCATTGCAGTTCCGCGTAAAGCGAGGTGCCCGGCACGCCCGGCAGTTTGTTTCCGACGGGGACAATGCTCGCGTTGGCGCCGCTGGTGAACGCCTCCGCATAGCGCGCATCGAGCGCGGTGTAGGCGGCGCGCGCATCGAAACCCGCGGGCAGCACCGCCTGCCAGGAGGCTTCCCAGCCGGTGCGGCGCGTGCGGCCGGCGTTCTTGAAAATGGTGCGGCCGCCGCCGGCGGTGTCGGTCACGATCTCATCGCGAGTGGTCGTGTCGAAACGCGCCAGCGTGACATTCTGGTTGTCGCCGATGCGTCCTTTGAACCCGATTTCGGCATTGGTGCTGAGGCTGGGCTGCAGCGCGAAATTGAGGCCGGTGCCGTTCCTGCGGTAAGCGAGCTCGGCGAAGGTGGGCGTTTCGAAGCCGCGCCCGGCGCTCGCATACAGGCTCATTTCGGGAGCGACGCGGAAGGCGAGCCCCGCTACCGGACTGGTATTGGAAAACGAGACATCCCCGCTGTCGTCGCGATTCGCGCCGACGATGTAATGGTCGCGCGAGTTGAACTTGACCAGCGTTCTGCGCAGCCCCAGCGTGGCGCTCGCGCGCTCGGCGAAACGCCAGTCCGCCTGCGCGAACAGGTTGCTGCTCTCGACCCGGTCGTCCTCGTCGCGCTTGAGCGCGCCCAAGGCGCCAAAATTATTCATGAAGCCGCGGCGCCGCTCCTGCATCATCTCCTGCTCCAGGCCGCCCGTGATTGCCAGCGGGCGGCCGGCCAGGGTGCCGTCATGGATCCAGTTGAGCGACACTCCCCCGAAGTAGCGCCCAAGGTCGACCACGCCACCGGAGGCCGTGGCGGCATTCTGCGCCGCCAGCGGTATTGACTGGTATTGGCGGACCTGCCGGTCGCCCAGATACACGCTCGCGCGCAGCCGGTCTTCGGCGCCGAGGCGCTGGTCAATGGTGGCGCCGGCCTGCTCCTGGCGCACGGTCTTGCGTGTGTTGAACAAATTCGCCGACGCATCTACCTGACGCGGATTGGCCGAGACCTGCGCCGCGGTGAGCCCGAGCGCGTCCTGGGTTTCGGGTTGATACAACGTGTTCATCACGAAAGTGACGCCGGTGTCCTCCCCGGCGCGCCATTTCAGCTTGCTGTTGAACTGCTGGCGGTCGGCGGCCGAATGGTCGCGGTAGCCATTGGTGTGAAACTGCGACCAGTCGGCGAGCACGCCAAGCGCGCCGGACTCGGTCCCGGCCTTCACATCATAACGGCGGGTGCCGTAATCACCGATGAGCAGCTCGCCGTCGATGGTCGGGCGCCGCGGTGGATTTTCGGTGAACAATTGCACCACGCCGCCGGAGGAATTGCCGTAGAGGGCGGCGAGGGGCCCGCGCATGACTTCAATCCGTTGGGCCGTGGACAGATTGAAATTCGCCGCCTGGCCCTGGCCGTCCGGCATGGTGGCGGGGATGCCGTCGGCATAGAGCTTGACGCCGCGGATGCCGAAGGTCGAGCGCGCGCCGAAGCCGCGGATCGACAGCTGGAGATCCTGCGCGTAATTCTGCCGGTTTTGCACCACCAGGCCGGGCACGCCGCCGAGCGACTCCGACAGGTTGACCTTGGGCTGGCCCTCACGCAGCGTATCGGCGCCGACGGCGTCGATCGAGGCCGGGATGTCCAGGCTGCGCCGCTCGGTCCTGGTGGCCGATACCACCACGCGCTGGTCTGCGTCCTGCGCGGTCGCCGGCGCTGCGCCGAAAAGTGTGACGAGCATGGCGCAAAGGATGACTACGTGCGCCTGTAAATTCACGGAAAGAAATTTGTGGGGTGTGTTCACTTTGGCATCTCGACGGTTACTTTAATGGTGGAATACCAGTCGGCGAAGTTCTCGATGTCGGCGTCCGTGAGCGTTTTCGCGACGATGTTCATTTGCGCGTCCCGGCGGCTGCCCGATCGGTACGCGCGCAATTGTTGGCGGAGGTATTCTTTCTGCTGGCCGCTCAGGTTCGCTGCGCCGGGGAGGAGGGCCACGCCGTCCTCGCCATGACAGTTCTGGCACAGGGCCCGCACTTTGGCGCGCGCCGCTACCGCGTCAGCAGCCAGTGCCTGATCAAGCAGCGAACCGGACAAAGTCGCCAGCAGCAGGGACAGGGCGAGCAATCTTTTCTTCGATATGTGCATATTCTCGTCGTCCAAAAGGAAGCGGGCCGGACCTGGGCCCGGCCCGCTTTTTTTTCGGCGTTACTACTTGCCTTGATAAGAGATGCGATAAATGGCGCCGGCTTTGTCGTCCGATACCAGGATCGAGCCGTCGACATACTGCTGCACGTCAACCGGCCGGCCGAGGTAGAAGCCCTCGGCGTTCATCCAGCCTTCGGCAAACGGCTCCGTTTTGACGGCGTTGCCCTTGTCGTCCAGGTAGGTCACCATGACCCTGGCGCCCCTGGGCTTGACCGCGTTCCAGGAACCGTGCTGGGCGCTGAAGATCGCATTGTGGTACTTGGCGGGGAACATCTTTCCCGTATAGAACATCATGCCCAGGTCCGCCGCATGCGCCACCATCTCCACCTGCGGCTTGACGTAATGGTCGGCAAGCTCCTTCGGGATCGGCTTGCCTTTGTAGTCGTCGGTCCGCACTTGGCCGCCGCCGTAATACGGGAAGCCGAACCACATGCCGGGTTTGGGAATCCGGTTCAGCTCGCCGGGAGGCGTCTCGTCACCCATGCCGTCAACCTGGTTGTCGGTAAACCACAGGCTCTTGTCCTTGGGGTTGAACGCCAGCCCTGAAGAATTGCGGATGCCGGTGGCTTCAACCCGGCGTTCCGTGCCATCGCGGGTAAAGCTGACGATGCCGCCGATGCCTACCTTGCGGTACAGATCGACCTTTTCCGGCGGGGTCACGTTGAACGGCTGTCCGAGCGTGATGTAGATCCGGTTATC
>Ga0315281_10013300_pt1 | contig 11143 bp, 20 predicted proteins | sample YL17G07_0_MG_FD_204540 | JGI IMG/M metagenome (GOLD analysis project Ga0315281, IMG submission 204540) | Sediment microbial communities from Yellowstone Lake, YNP, Wyoming, USA - YL17G07_0 | ecosystem: Environmental > Aquatic > Freshwater > Lake > Sediment | place: USA: Wyoming | collected... | reverse complement strand
GGAGGTTATCATGGCGAAAGAGAAGTTTGAGCGTAACAAGCCGCACGTCAACGTCGGAACCATCGGTCACATCGACCATGGGAAGACCACGCTGACTGCTGCCATCACCAAGTGCCTCGCGACCCTGGGTCATACGGCGGTCAAGCGGTACGACGAGATCGACAACGCTCCGGAAGAGAAAGCTCGCGGCGTCACGATCAACGCCCACCACGCTGAGTATGAGACCGAGAAGCGTCATTATGCGCACATCGACTGCCCTGGCCACGCGGATTACATCAAGAACATGATCACCGGTGCCGCCCAGATGGACGGTGCCATCCTTGTTGTCGCCGCATCCGAGGGCCCCATGCCTCAGACTCGCGAACACCTCCTGCTCGCTCACCAGGTCAACGTTCCGAAGATCGTTGTCTTCCTCAACAAGGTAGACCAGGTTGACGATCCCGAGCTCATCGACCTCGTAGAGATGGAAGTCCGTGACCTTCTGACGAAGAACGATTATCCGGGAGATGAGGTTCCGATCATCCGCGGTTCCGCCCTCAAGGCCTTGGAGTACGAAGGTGATTGTACTCGTGGCAAGAACGAGTGGACCGACAAGATCTGGGAGCTTATGGACGCCGTCGACACGTACATCCCGACCCCCGTCCGACCGACCGACAAGCCGTTCCTGCTTGCTGTCGAGGATGTCTTCACGATCACCGGCCGCGGCACGGTTGCGACCGGCCGTATTGAGCGTGGTATCGTCAAGATGGCAGACAACGTCGAAATCGTCGGCCTCTCGGAAGAGACCCGCAAGACCGTTGTCACCGGCATCGAGATGTTCCACAAACTGCTCGACGACGGTGAGGCAGGCGACAACGTCGGCTTGCTGCTCCGTGGCATCGAGCATAACGAAGTGCGCCGTGGGCAGGTCATCTGCAAGCCCGGTTCCATTACCCCGCACACGAAGTTCGAGGCACAGGTCTATATCCTGTCCCAGGCAGAAGGCGGCCGTCACAAGCCCTTCTTCCCCGGCTACAAGCCCCAGTTCTACTTCCGTACCACCGACGTGACCGGTTCCATCGCCCTCCCCGAGGGTCAGGAAATGGCCATGCCCGGCGACAACCTCGTGATGACTGTTACCCTCATGACGCACATCGCCATGGAGGAAGGGCTCCGCTTCGCCATCCGCGAGGGTGGTCACACGGTCGGCGCTGGCGTCGTCACCAAGATTCTGGAGTAGTCGGCCAGTCATTCATCTAAGGAGTTGCTATGGCGAAGCAAAAAGTTCGTATAAGGCTAAGAGCGTTTGATCATAGAATGCTCGACATTTGGGCTGGGAAGATCGTCGAGATCATCCAGCAGGCGGGGGCTCGCGTCTCCGGACCGATTCCGCTTCCGACCGAGAAGAGCATATTCACTGTGCTGAGGTCGCCACACGTCGACAAGAAGTCGCGTGAGCAGTTCGAGATGCGCATTCACAAGAGGCTGATCGAGATAACCAATCCCACTCCCGAGGTAACCAAGGCGCTCATGGGCCTTGACCTTCCGCAGGGCGTGGATATCGAGATCAAGCTGTAGGCTGGTGACTGAGATGAGCAAGGGGATAATTGGCAAGAAGATCGGTATGACCAGTGTGTTTCATGAGGACAAGTTCGTCCCTGCGACGGTCATACAGGCTGGCCCATGCTTCGTCGTTGACGTGCTCACCAAAGAGCGCAACGGCTATGAGGGTGTCAAACTTGGTTACGGAGAGGCGCGTGCGTCCCTGATCAACAAGCCGGAGACCGGCGTCTGCAAGAAGGCTGGCGTACCGGCATTGAGGCATCTCAAGGAGTTTCGTGGCATGGAAGGGACAGTGGGGCAGAAGGTCGACGTCAGTGTACTCGACGGGCTCCAAGTTCTCACCATTACTGCAGTCTCCAAAGGCAAGGGGTATCAGGGTCCCGTCAAGCGCTGGCACTTCGCGGGTTGGTTCAAGAGTCATGGGTCGAAGGGACTTCGTCGTGTGGGGGCCATCGGGTGCCGTCTGACCCCTGGCCGCGTTTTCAAGAATCACAAGATGGCCGGTCACATGGGCTGCCACGTGACGACTGTCACAGGAATCAGGGTGATCGCAGTCGACGTTGAGAAGAACCTGCTTGTGGTCAAGGGCAGTATTCCTGGCGGAGACAACGCGCTCCTGACGATCAGGGCTTGAGAGGTAGAGACATGAGCACTGTGAAGATGATCGATGTCACTGGCGCCGATGCTGGTGAAGTTGAACTCGCCGAAGGGCTCTTTGGTAGCAGCATCAGCGAGACGGCCATGTATCTCGGAGTCAAGAAGTTCCTGGCCGGGTTGCGTCGCGGGACTGCAAACACCAAGGGTCGCAGTGAGATCAACAAGACCAAGAAGAAGGTCTGGAAACAGAAGGGTACCGGGCATGCGCGTCAGGGTAACAAGCGTGCGCCGCAGTGGAAGGGTGGAGGTGTTGTCTTTGGTCCCAAGGCCAGAGACTTCACACTTGACCTGAACAAGTCGACCAGACGTAGCGCCATCCTTAGTTCACTGGCCCAGCGCGCCGGCGAGAATGCGATTGTGGTATTGCGGGGACTCAAGCTCGAGCAGCCCAAGACAAAGGCGCTGTTGACGGCGCTGAAAGCCGCTGGCATTCCTGAGAATGCGCTGCTTGTCTTTGCTGAAGAGAATGGTGAAGTTGTTCTTTCCGGCCTCAACCTTCCTCGGCTTGGTCTGCTTCATTTCTCGGAGTTGAACGCGTATGATGTGCTCCTGCATTCCACGATCGTTTTTACCGAAGAGGCTCTGAAGGGTGCCGAGGAGGTGTATGCATGAGCAAAGAGATCCTTCTGTACCCCATCGTCACCGAGAAGAGCATGAGTATGACGGAAGAGGGCAGATATGAGTTCGTCGTCGTTAAGAACTCCACCAAGATGGAGGTCAAGGACGCTGTCGAGAAGATGTTCAACGTGAAAGTTGCCTGGGTCAACGTCCTGAGGACTCACGGCAAGAAGAGGATGCGGAAGGCTTCGATTGGCATAACGCCTTCGAAGAAGAAGGCCGTCGTTGCGCTGATGCCTGGGTTCAAGATCGACGTTATCACTAACGCTTAAGAGGGTGCCCCATGAGTATTGTGAGATCATATAAACCAACGTCTCCGGGAATTCGTTCCAGGAAGACGCTCATTCACACCGAGGTCACCCGGGAGACTCCTGAGAAGTCCCTGACCTTTGGCCTGCGCAAGAAGGCCGGGCGAAACAACACGGGCAAGATCATGGTTCGTCACCAGGGTTCTGGTGTTCGTCAGCTCTATCGTGTTGTTGACTTCGCGCGGGACATGGACAACGTTCCGGGCAAGGTGGCCGAAATCGAATACGACCCCAACCGTTCTGCCCTGATTGCCCTTGTGCAGTACGCCAATGGCAAGAAGACGTACATCCTCCTGCCAGAGGGACTGAAAGTCGGCGAGACCATCATGTCCGGCGACAACGTCGAGATCCGGGCAGGCAATAGTACCAAGCTTGCCAGAATGCCTTTGGGAACGACCATCCACAACATTGAACTGTTCCCGGGCAAGGTGGCTCATGTTGCGCGTGCTGCTGGCGCCTCAGCTCAGCTTCTGGCCAAGGAAGCCGGTTGGGCACAGGTTCGCATGCCATCCGGTGAGATCCGGAAGTTCTCCCTGGACTGCAGAGCCACCATTGGACAGGTTGGCAATCTTGATCACAACAAGGAAGTCCTCGGCAAGGCTGGCAATTCGCGTCACCGCGGTATTCGTCCGAGTGTGCGTGGTGTTGCAATGAACCCCGTCGACCATCCGCACGGTGGTGGTGAAGGCAAGTCTCCTGTCGGACACCCTGGACCTCTTACTCCTTGGGGCAAGCCGACTCTCGGCTACAAAACCCGCAAGAAGAAGAACCAGTCCGACAAGTATATTTTGAAGCGTATAAACTAGGAGAACGCCGATGAGCGATACAAAGACTAACAAGGGCTTTGTCGAGGAACGTCTGCTCGGCAGGATCCTCGAAATGAACCGAAAAGGTGAGAAGAAGCTCGTCAAGACATGGAGTCGTCGTTCTCACGTGGTCGAGGAGATGGTGGGACATACGATTGCCATCCATAATGGCAAGACCCATGTTCCCGTCTACATCTCGAAGGCCATGGTTGGACACAAGCTCGGTGAGTTCGCCCTCACCCGCAACTTCCATGGTCACACTGTTCCAACAGCGCGCACGAGCGCATTGAGGTAGGTGCAAGATGGAAGCATTTGCGAAACTTGAGCACGTTCGGCTTTCTCCTTTCAAGACACGCCTGGTGGCTGACCTTGTCAGGGGAAAAAATATCGACCAGGCGGTTGCCATTCTCGACTCGCTGCCCAATCGGCCTGCCGTTACCATCAAGAAGGTTATGCTGTCTGCCGCTGCCAATGCCGAGAACAATTTCAAGATGAACCGTGACACGCTGTATGTGTCCAAGATTCTCATCGACGGGCAGGGTGGAGTCAAGAGAGTCTCCCCGAGAGGCATGGGTCGTGCGGATATCATCCGCAAGCCCCTCTCCCGGATCTATATCTGCGTAGCTGAGAAAGAGGAGGCTTAGGTGGGCCAGAAAGTACATCCGTATGGATTCAGGCTTGGCATTACCCAAGACTGGCAATCCAAGTGGTTTGCATCGAAGAAGAACTATAGCGAATTTGTTCTGGAGGATTATCACATTCGCCAGGAGATCGGCAAGATTGAGCGCGACTTTGCCATCTCGGAGGTCGAGATTCTGAGGAAGGGCTTCAATGTCACTGTGCGCTTGCACAGCGCGCGTCCTGGTGCCCTTATCGGCCGGAACAAGGCCGAGCTTGAGAAGATCGAGGCGAACCTCAAGAAGACGCTGACAAACAGGCAGGAAGTCCTGCACGTCGATGTCAAGGAGATCAAGCATCCCGATCTCGACGCCAAGATTCTGGCACAGAGCATTGTTGCGGATATCGAGAAGCGTGTCTCCTACAAGCGCGCGATGAAACAGGTCATCAAGCGTGCAATGAGAGCTCGCGCAGGCGGTATCAAGGTTCAGTGCAGTGGCCGTCTCGGCGGAGCCGAGATCGCCCGCACCGAGTGGTATCGTGAAGGGCGCGTGCCGCTTCAGACCTTGAAAGCTGACGTAACCTACTCCTATGAGCCGGCTCTCATCAAGTTCGGCCGTATTGGAGTCAAGGTGTGGCTCTACAAGGGAGATGCACCCAAGAGGGTCTTCTTCAGTGAGGACGTAGACTGAGCAAGGAGAGGTTATCATGCTATTACCTGTGAGAACCAAGTTCAGAAAGATGCACCGTGGAAGGATGCGCGGCATGGCCACTCGTGGCACCGAATTGTCGTTCGGCGAATTCGGGCTGCAGGCCATCGAGTGCTCCCTGGTAACGGACCGTCAGATCGAGGCAGCTCGTCTGTCTCTTGTGTCGGCCGTTCACAAGAAGGGAAAGATGTGGATTCGTATCTTCCCTGATAAGCCTATTACGAAGAAACCGGCGGAAACCCGTATGGGTTCAGGCAAGGGAGACGTTGATCATTGGGCTGCCGTCATCAAGCCTGGGAGAATCCTCTTCGAGATGTCCGGGATCACCGAGGAAGAGGCTCGCCGAGTTACCAGACTGGCTTCCTTCAAGTTGCCCGTCAGGACACGCTTCTTGTCAAGGGGGAGCTAATGAGGATCAACAAAGTGAGAGACATGTCGGACGCTGAACTCAAAGTGAACATGGACAACCTTCATCGAGAGCTGTTCAACTTGAGATTTCAGCTTGCGACGCGCCAACTCAAGAACACGGCCCGCGTGAAGGAAGTCCGTCATGATATTGCGAAGATCCTGACGGTCGAGCACGAGCGCACGATGGGTCTCGCGTTGAAGAAGCAGGAGGTCAAGTAATGGCTGCAGAGATTGTCGAGAAGGGAATAGTGCTCAAGGCACAGGAAGGGCGCGTCGTCGTTGGGGTCAAACGCATGGTTCGAGGCAGCTTCGGCCGCATCACCGTGCGCACAACCAAGCTGTATGCCGACGACAGCAGGCGCATTTCCTCTGTTGGCGACACGGTTGTGGTCAGGTTTGCCCGCCCGATTTCCAGCTCCAAGCGTTGGAGGCTTGTCGAGGTTGTGACCAAGGCGGGAACGGCTGCCGAGGGGGCGCAGAATGCTTAGACCCTACAGTCACATGATCGTTGCCGACAACTCCGGCGCGAAAGAAGTCAGAATCATCACGGTCCTCACAAACAACAAGCATCAGGTGGGGCATGTTGGCGACAAGTGCGTGGTTACTGTAAAGAAGGCCGCTCCAAACGCAGCAGTCATCAAGGGCGCGGTCGTCAAGTGTGTTATCGTGAGGACGAAGAGGGAAGTTCGTCGGCCCGATGGCAGTCTGGTACGTTTCGACCAGAACGCTGCCGTTCTTATCGACGACGATGGCAACCCAAAAGGGACGCGTATTTTTGGACCGGTCTGCCGGGAGCTGCGTGACAAGGGCTATCTCAAGATTGCCTCGCTCGCACCGGAAGTTGTGTAGGAGTTGACCATGAAGGGTACTATAAAGTTCTTGAATATCAGGAAAGGCGATACAGTCGTCGTTCTTTCAGGTAAGGACAAGGGCAACAAGGGCAAGGTCATCAAGACGATCCCGACTGCCGGCAAGGTCCTGGTTGAAGGCATCAACATGGTTTCCAAGAGTCTTCGCCCCACGCAGGAGATGCCCCAGGGCAAGATTGCCAAGCGTGAAGCCCCGATTCTTGCCAGCAAAGTCATGCTTATCTGCCCAAGTTGCCACCAGCCGACCAGGGTCGCGCATCGCCTTGTCGAGGGCGACAAGTCCGTTCGCTCGTGCAGAGTCTGTAACGAGACGATCGATAAGGTGTAGGGAGGCGCGCTATGGCAGCCAAGGAAACGACGAAGAAGGCAACAACTGCACCAGTCCCTGCCAAGAAGGAGAAGGCGCCGGCTAAGAGCAAGGTTCTGGCGAAGCGTGAGCTTACCAGCTTCTCGGATGCTTACAGGGTAAAGTACGAGGATGAGGTCCGCAAGGGCCTTCAGAAGCGCTTCACTTACACCAACGTCATGCGTATTCCGCGCGTTGCGAAGATCACTATTAACCGCGGTATTGGTGAGGCGACCGAAAACCCCAAGGTTATCGACAGCAGTGTCGAGGAGATCGGATTGATCTCCGGGCAAAAGCCCATCGTCACCTTGGCAAAGAAGTCTATCGCGACGTTTAAGATTCGGAAGAACGCCCCTGTGGGTGTCGCCGTTACGCTGAGAGGTGTTCGGATGTATGCCTTCCTGGAGAAGCTCGTTACGGTGGTTTTTGAACGTATCAGAGACTTCAAGGGACTCTCTCCCAAGTCTTTCGACGGTCGCGGCAACTATACCTTTGCGCTCAAGGAACAGCTTGTGTTCCCCGAGATCTCTTACGACAAGGTGGACAAGGCCCGTGGAATGAGCATCACCGTTACCACGACCGCACAGACTGACGAAGAGTGCAAGGCCTTGCTTGAAGCGTTCGGCGTGCCGTTCAGGCAGAGATAGGGTGTAAGGAGACACTATGGCAAGAAAAGCTATGATCAACAAGGCTCTTCGTAAGCCCAAGTTCTCGACCAGGGCCCACAACAGGTGCAAGGTCTGTGGGCGGTCCCGCGGGTACTATCGGGAGTTCGGCCTGTGCAGGCTCTGCTTCCGCAAGATGGCACTCGAAGGGAAGCTTCCGGGCGTCAAGAAGGCTAGCTGGTAGAGGAGGAGACATGTCCAGAGTTGACGCACTTTCGGATTTCTTGACCAGGGTGAGGAATGCAAACCTGGTCTACCACGACTCCACCATTGCCCCGTATTCTGAGATGAACAGTGCACTCGCGCTGATTCTCAAGAGGCAGGGTTATGTTAGTGGTGTCTCGGAGATCATCCGCGACAACCGCAAATACTTGAAGCTCGATCTCAAGTACACAAAGACTCGTAGTCGTTACATTACCGGCCTGAAGCGTATCAGTCTTCCGGGCCGCCGCATCTATGTGAAGAAGGATGCAGTACCGCGCGTTCTCATGGGCGCCGGTATGGCAATCATCTCCACCCCGCAGGGACTGATGACCGACGTGCAGGCTCGCAAGGAAGGGCTTGGCGGCGAGGTCATCTGCTTCGTCTGGTAAGGGGGACTGTATGTCGAGAATAGGCAAGAGACTCACTACGATTCCAGCCGGCGTCACTGTGACGGAATCAGGTCGCATGCTGACGGTCACGGGACCTCGCGGTTCCCTGACGCTCGAGGTTCCTGAGCACATTGACTATACTGTCGAGGGACATCAGGTCCGGTTCGTACTTGATCCGGCTTTCCAGGAGACGCTCAATGTCATGTATGGCACGACGTCGGCGCGTTTCTCGAGCCTTGTGAAGGGCGTCACCGAGGGTTTCGTCAAGCGTCTCGAAATCGTCGGCGTTGGCTACAAGGCTGCCGTCGATGCAGGCAACCTGACTCTGATCGTTGGGTACTCGCATCCCGTGCCCATGAAGATTCCTGAGGGCATCAAGGTCGAAGTGACTGACAACGTCAAGATTACGATGACCGGTGCCGATGCCGTGGGATTGGGGCAGTTCGCACAGAATGTTCGCAAAGTGCGTGTGCCTGACCACTACAAGGGCAAGGGTATCCGGTATGCTGGCGAAAAAGTCAGGATCAAGGCTGGCAAGAAGGCCTTGTCTGGTGCGTAGGGGGAACAATGATTAGCAGACACGATAGAGAAGAAGCTCGCGAGAGGCGACATGACCGGATTCGCAAGAAGCTGGCAGGAACCGCAGAGCGACCAAGGCTTGCCGTCTTCGTCAGCCTGAAGCATGTGTATGCTCAACTTATCGATGACGACAAGGGTATTACCCTTGCTGCCGCGTCGAACCTTAAGCGCAAGGCGGACGGCCAGGTAGTGGCGGCCAACAATGCAGTAGCTTGTCAGATGGTTGGCACGGAGATAGCCGACAAGGCGCTCCAGATGGGTGTCAAGACTGTAGCCTTCGACCGGGGTGGGCATTCCTACCATGGTCGCATCAAGGCGCTTGCCGAAGCCGCGCGCGCTGCGGGACTGGAATTCTAGGAGGAAGCTGTGGCAAGACGTTCGTTTGAACCCAAAGAGTACGAAGAATCGGTCATCAGCATCGACCGTGTTACCAAGGTCGTCAAAGGTGGCAAGAAGATGAAGTTCAGGGTCCTTGTCGTCGTCGGCAACAAGAAGGGCAAGGTCGGCATCGGCATCGGCAAGGCCATCGAAATCCCGTTGGCGATCCAGAAGGGAATCACGGCTGCCAAGCGCAACCTTATTACCTTCACGCTGAAGGGCACAACGCTGCCGTTCTCGACGAAGACCCGTACCGGCGCAGGTTGGGTGTATCTTCAGCCCGCTGTCACTGGTACTGGTATTGTCGCTGGCGGCGTAGTTCGCCAGATCATGGAGAAGGTCGGAGTCCAGGATGTTCTCACCAAGTCCCTCGGCAGCTCGAATTCCATCTCTCTTGCTGCGGCTACTATCGACGGACTGCGCGACATCGAGCAGATGACATTGATGCGCAACCTGCGTCGGCAGGACCGTATCAATGCCGAGCCGCGCGCTACGGAGGCTCGTCAATGAAACTCAACGAGATGGTCAGACCGGAAGGTTTCATCGACAGTCCGAAAGTCATCGGCCGCGGAGCCGGGAGCGGCAAGGGCAAACAGAGCGGTTATGGCCGCAAGGGTGCCAAAGCTCGCTCTGGGCGCAGCAAGCGCGTTGGATTCGAGGGTGGACAGACTCCACTCTATCGGCGCCTGCCGAAAAAGAAGGGATTCAGACCTCACGTCCGGACAGTGTACGTTGCCGTCAATACTGGCGCACTCGAGGGATACGAGGGCGAAATGCCCCTTGATCTGAACGCACTTTACAACGCTCCGGTGAAGGTACTCGGAGACGGTGAACTGACAACAAGGGTTCAGGTGCGGGCGTCGGGGTTCTCGGCTGCGGCTCGTGAGAAGATCGAGAAGGCTGGCGGCACCTGCGAGGTCGTCTGATGTTTGAGACGCTGAGGAGGGCTTTCAGGCTTCCAGAGCTGCGCAACAGGATTCTGTTCACGCTCATGATGTTTGTCGTTATCAGGCTCGGGACGTATATCCCCGTGCCTGGTATCGACCGTGCAGCCGTGGCACAGCTGGTTGGCAAGGGGGGTTTTCTGGGGCTTCTTGACCTGTTCTCGGGCGGTGGCATTGCGAACTTCGCCATTTTCTCGCTGAGCGTCCTTCCGTACATCAATGCCTCCATTATCATCGAACTTCTCGGTTCGGTCATCCCGGCGCTCGAGGAGCTCCGCAAGGAAGGCGGCAAGGAAGGTCAGCGGAAGATTGCGAAGTATACTCGCTATCTCACTCTTGGATTGGCGGTCATCGAGTCGTTTGGCGTCGTGGCCATCTTCCAGAAGTACCTCTCGAGCACGGGATTCTTCGTGAAACTCCTGATCGTTCTGATTCTTACAGCCGGGGCTTACATTGTACTGTGGCTTGGAGAAGTCATGACCGAGCGAGGGATTGGCAACGGGGTATCGCTCATTATCTTCTCGGGTATTGTGAGCCGCATTCCCGTCGGTGTGGCACAGGCCTTCAGGTTGACCCAGGCCAGGTCGCTCAGTGTTCTCGGCCTCATCGGCGGTATCCTGGGTGCGATCGTGCTCCTCCTTCTCGTCCTGTTCGCTTATGAAGGCGAACGCAAGGTTCCAGTGCAGTACGCGAAGCGTATCGTCGGCCGCAAGGTCTACGGTGGTCAGTCTACGTATATTCCTCTGAAACTTGTGCAAGCAGGCGTGCTCCCGATCATCTTCGCTTCGACCGTTCTGATGTTCCCTGCGACCGTGTCGCAGTTCTGGTCGACGTCCTGGTTCTATCTTCATGTTGCAGAGCCCTTGACGAAGTCGACCACGCTGACGCACAATATCGTTTTCTTCTTTCTCATTATCTTCTTCACGTACTTCTACACAGAGATTACCTACGATCCCACCAAGATTGCGGATGATCTCAAGAAATACGGGGGCTATGTGCCTGGTGTTCGTCCCGGCGAGGCAACCGCGCACTACATCAAGAACGTACTGGATCGGATTGTCCTGCCGACTGCGATTTTCCTTGCGTTCCTGGCCATCGTGCC
>Ga0315281_10013298_pt1 | contig 11145 bp, 18 predicted proteins | sample YL17G07_0_MG_FD_204540 | JGI IMG/M metagenome (GOLD analysis project Ga0315281, IMG submission 204540) | Sediment microbial communities from Yellowstone Lake, YNP, Wyoming, USA - YL17G07_0 | ecosystem: Environmental > Aquatic > Freshwater > Lake > Sediment | place: USA: Wyoming | collected... | reverse complement strand
GCCGAGTTGGTGTTGCCGAAGGTCGGCTTGCCACCGGTGAACGGCCGGTGGGTGTGACCCTGATCACCCCCCTCGTGCTCGTGACCCCCATCATCGATGTTGCCTCCGAAGGAGGAGTCACCGTGGTGGTGCTTGTGGTGGGCCGTCGAACCCTGCGCGTCCTGGTGCAGGTTCATCTCGGCGGAGGTCAACTTGGCCACGTCGCACTCGTCGTCGGTGTTGATGTCGGCGTTCGTGAGCTTGGCCTCCTCAGCCGTCAGGCCGGTGAAGTTAGAGACATACTCACCCTCGCTGTCGGTTTCCGCCTCGTCCTTGACAGGATGCTGGTCGAGACTCAGTCGCGAGTGCCGGTAGCCGTATGGAGTCATGCCGTTTGTCATCTGAAGATACCTCTTAGAGGACGTTCACGAGCGGGCCAACCTGGACCCAGTCCCCGATGTCTGCGTCGTACTCGAGCTCCACGTTGTCACGCGTGGAGAAGGTCAGGGTGTTGCCGGTCAGCCGCAGGTTGCTGTTGGCCAGCGTGCCCTGGTCCTGGATGACGACGTCGTCCACCCCGATGTTGATCAGCTGGATCCGCTGACCGTCCACGCCGTTCGCCAGGGTCGGGGCGCTGGTCAGCGTCAGAGAGCCGGCCGATGTGTTGTTCAGCTTGACGATCCGCGAGGTGATCGGGATGGTGTCACCGACCACGGTGAGGACCTTCGTCTGGAAGGAGTTGCCCTGGCCGTCCTCAGCCGCGTTGACCGCGGCCGTGATCTCATCGACCAGGCCGGCCGTCGCTCGAAGCTCGACTGCGACCCCGTTCGAGTGGACGGCGTTGACGGTGCCCTCCTGGGCTCGCGCGGCCGTGAGAGCGTCGACGACCCGGTTGGTCACCTTCAGGATCTCGTTCTCGACCGTCACGTAGAAGGGGAACGCCGCTGGAAACAGGGCGCCGCCACCGGCCGTGACGTTGAAGGTCACCGGGTCGGTCACGTTGTTGAGGGAACCGTCATTGGCCACGACTGTGGTCGAGCGGTTCTTCGTCTTCCTGAAGGCTGTCTTACCGGCCATTCCTCACCTCGCTGAGATTATATCCTGCTACGCGGTCCGTCTGAAGTAGTCACAGTGGAGCTGCTGCACGGCGTTGAAGGTCTCTACCAGGAACCCGATCCCGACCTTCGTGACGACGACCGCGTCGGCGAAGGTGTGGAACAGGGTCCAACCCACCCCGTCGGTCGACCAGTAAACGCTGTAGTTGGCGCCATCCCAGGAGACCCGGAGCCAGAGTTCGGTGAGTGGAACGTTGTGGCCGAAGGAGATCAGGTTCGAGCTGAAGGTTGTCACATTGGTCCAGCGGTCGACCTCGATGCGCAGTCGGTTGCCTGCCGAGAAGGCACCGAACTGGATCGAATACAGGTCTCCGTTCACACCGTCGACCAGGACGATCCCTCCATACTGGCTGACCGTCAACGCTGAGTCCATCGAGAACTTCGCCTCGAAGGTGTAGTTGCCAGCGGGCTCGTTCTGCTCGAGGATGCGCCACCCGCTCGCGCTGGCGGGACTGATCGTGATGTAGCCAGGCTTGCCGAACGAGACGGAGGCGCCTCCCTGGTTGCGCCAGGTCCATCTGGCGTTCAGGCCGTTGACCGCTCCGGACATGCCGGTGGTGTCGTTGAACTCATCGTCCAAGGTGTTCGGGCTGGCCGGGATGTTCTCTCCGAAGTAGTCATTGGCCTCCCACGCGTGGGTCGCGTTGAGGGTTACCCCGCTGAGGGTGAACTGAAGGGCGGAGTCCTGCTCCAGCCAGAGACTGAGGGTGTCGGACCACTGCAGGAGCAGGGTGTCCTTTGACTTCAAGGTCGGCGGGCTGTTCGCGTTGCCGAACTGGAGGTTGTTCGTGTTCAGGGTGATGTTGAAGTTGCCGACGTTCCAGATGAACAGGAGCTGACCGTCCGAGGTGCCGTCCGCGATCAGCGGATTGGCCGTCAGCACGATGTCACCGACCGAGGAGATCTGGATGGTCAGAGCGTCGGCAACGACCGTCGTAGCCGCAACCAGGTTCTGCGTCGCACTCGGCATCGAGATGATGCCCGTGCCCTCAAGGTTGTTGATCGCGGTGTGGATGTTGTTGAACAAGGAGGAGACGATCCTGGACTCGACCGAGGAGCCGTCCGGGTGGTCCGCGGAGAAGGTTCCGTCCTGCGCGCGGGTGACCGTCAGGACGTTGCCGATCCGCCCGGTGCAGAGGGCGATCTCGTTCTCACAGGTGACCATGAAGTTGCCGGCCGGGAAGACCGAGCCGTCTGTGACGGTCCAGGTCCCATCCGCAGCGAACACGAACCCGTTGAGGGTCGAGACTGCTCGGTTGCCCACGGTTCGGAAGGTGGTTGGCATTAGACGCGCTCCAGAGCTTCTCGCTTGCTCTTGAGACGGTGGCAGTTAGCACACAGCGTCTGGTGATTCATGGGATCGTCATTGGCGTGGTCACCGTCTCGATGATCCACATCCAGCTGGCACAGATCCTCAGGAACAAAGCCACAGCGCTCACAGGTGGGACCGACGGCCTTTCGATAGGCCGGGCGCCCACGGCGTGCTCGACTGCGTCTCGACTTCTCTGCTCTCGGGCAGGTCCAGATCTTTCCCTTTTGGTGACGTCGAAGACGTACAGGACCACAGGACACGCAGGTCCCCGAGCGGTTCTCGATGTCCTTTCCCAGGATATGGTGCTTCCCGTGCTCTCGCATGTTCCGATTATAACAAAAGCCCGCCGGTGGGGCGGGCTTCGCTGTCGGTCCTGTCTGCTGACTAGACGCTCTCGGCGAGCACCTGCCTGATGGCCTTTGCCACAAGCGCGCGGTCGAAGATCGGGTGAGCCTGTGTCTGTCGGCTGGCCAGCGGGTCCTTCTTGGCCTGATGGTAACCTGGCTCGCTTAGGCTCGGCCGACGACCATGCCCGTGAAGTGGAAGACCGCCACCGCTGGTGCCCCAGTTCTTGGTCTTCCAGTCAGCGCCAAAGTTGGGCTTACCCTGCGTGTCCTCGGCCTCGTTGCGGCCCATCTGGTCGCCGCTGATTGACTGAAAGTCCGGGTCATCGTCCTCGACGTTCTTGAAGCGAGGGGAGCGGTCACCGTGCCACATGGGCTCACGCACGCCGTACTTGGAGTTGTCCTGACCGGCATCTGTGCCGGTGCGGCTCTTGCCACCTGGACCGTGATCGATCCGGTTCTGCTTGGCCTCGGGGGTGTCGCCCTGGAAACCCTTGCCGTGGTGAGCGGTCGAGCCCTCAGAGTCCTCGTGGTTCTCGAGTTTGGCGCCGGGTGGCTTGAACGACTCTCGTCCTGGCTGCGCCATGGCCGGGTTGTCGCCCTTCGGCTGCTTCGGACCTGTCGCGTCAGGGGCGGGGTTGGGCTGGAACTTCTCGACCGTGGCGTTGCTGATGGTCGTGGAGTCGTGCGGCATGCTCTCGCCGGTGTTCACCAAGGTCCGCTGCTGCAGACTGAAGTGGAACATGTCGTTGCTCAGCTGGTCGCTCTTGGAGACCTGGCTGAGCTCGGCGTCGGAGAGAGGGCGCTGGATGGTCACTTATCGGGCTCCTACGAGCTCAGGCTCCCTGACGGGGGCTGGAGCGGGAAGAGGCTTGCGGGCCTCCTCCTTCTCAGTCTTGCTCGCGTGCTCTGGCTTGCAGGGCATTAGTTCCTCGATCTCGCTTCCGGTCAATCGGACCGTCGGGAGACTGAACTCCCGCAGTAGATATTCATCTCTAATGATGTCCTTCGACACTTGATCGCGAAACGGATGTCGCTCGTGCCAAGCTTCACCGTCGGCCTCGAAGGCTAGATGGCGGGAGGCGATGGCGGGAGGCGACGTAGACGTCCACCCGGTATCGACCGAATGGAACCTCCATCTTGAGACCCTCATACCCGGCAGCCCGCAGGAAGGCAATCAGTTTCTGCTGGATACCCGTCAATGGGCCGTTGGGTGCGACCTTTCTACCCTCAGCCCAGGCCTCTCTTTGTGCCTCGGCTAGATTCTCACGATGCTCTTGTGAGATAGGTGGCATCTTCCGCCCGATGATCTTTCGACCCCTGTTCTGATGATGGGCGGTCTTGACCTCAGGAAGGCACACGCTACAGCGAGCATGTGCCTTCCCGCAGGTCTTGATGGTCCACATTAGGACAGCGTAATTGTCTCAGTAAGCGTCCAGCTGGCCCCTGACGCCTTCGTGCCCAGTCCACCGACCGGGACCTTGCGGTTCAGCATCGTCGCGCCGGCGCCAGAGTTGAAGGTTCCGACCTCGAGCCACGTGAAGTTGGCCTCCGCCGTGGTGAAGGTCGACTGGAAGGTGATGACCGCAGCCGCGACGCTCGGGAAGGTGGCATTCATCGCCTTGCGGAGAGTGGAGCCGCCCTGGAGGTCGACCTGGCCGATGGCCTCTGCGGTGTTGGAGTTGCCGACGCCGAGGCGAGCGTTCGCGTTCGAGAAGGCGGTGCCACCACCTCCAATGAGGAGCGTCCAGAGGAGGGTGATGCCGGCGGTCACCATCAGGTTGCCGTCGACCGTGATCACCTCGTAGGGTGTCTGGTTGCCCAGCCAGTACTGCTCCCAGTAGGCCTTGGCCTCCTGGAGCTCAGCCGCGGTCGCGTCCTTCATGTCGCGGATCTTGCCCGAGACGAACGAACCGAAGTCGCCAGCGCGCTTCGCAACCGTCCAGACGGTGCGTCGGTTGATGTGCTCGATGATGCCTGCCGGAGCGATGTTCAGCCCCTCCGACGCGACGGTGCTCTCGTTCTGCATGGGGAAGTCCCTCCAGTAGCAGTTGCTCTCTGCGTGCTGCAGGGCTCATTATATCGAAGCGTCAGGGAAAGGAAACCTAGCCGAGGTAGCCCGGGTCGCCCTCGCGCTTGGGCGTGTTGCCTGGCCAGACCTGGCAGTTAGCGCCACGCGCCTGCCAAGCCGGGCAGGGGAGGCAGTGGGTGGTCGCGGGGAGGGGCATCCAGTCGGTGAAGGCGACCATCTTCTGAAGGCGCTCGCACTGGAGGTCGAGACCATGCTCGTCACAGTGGATGCAGGTGCCGGGGGAGTGAAGGACCAGTGGGTCGCAGTGGATCAGGCGGGTCTCTAGCGTGACCGCTTCCCCGCGATCTCCTCGGACGACCACCGTCTCATGACCCTGTTGGCCACCCGCTTCACGTACTTGTTGACGTGACGGTTCCACCCGGCTCCGCCCTTCCGCTGGGCGGCCTTCTTGACCTTGGTCGGCAGCACGTTCATCGTCGCTCCTGTACGTCTCTGGGTTCAGAGCCTTGTCAGCGATGAACCATGAGGCGCAGCTTGACTGACAGGCGAGGTGGGTGCAGAGCTCGAAGTTCTCGCACACCTTGCCCTGCTCGGTCTTGATCTCCTCAAGGGCGCGGCGGTACCGGTCCTCGACGCCTGTCATGAGAGGTCCACTCGCAGGGCCTCGTCGGCCGTGGGACGCTCGTGCGCGCCGACGTGAGGGGGGAACCCGTTGTCCTTCCAGGTCGCGAGGTGGCCCTCCATGCGACCGATCGTCGAGTCGACCTCGCCCGAGAAGTGCTCGCGCATCTGGTCGATCGTGCGCTGACCGGGAACCGCAGAACCGAGGGTGAAGCCCTCTGACGGCGCCGGCGCCACCGAGGCGACGACTGGGCGCGCGAAGATCTCCGCCTTGAGGACGGTCCCATCCTGCAGCTGCATGAGGAACGTCTCAGGCGCCTTGGCGTTCGAGCGCATGATCACGACCGTGTTGACAAGGGCGAAGACGAAGGACAGGGCGTTGCCGATCACCGCGTACAGCGGGATGCCGCCGGTCAGGTAGAACGAGAGCGACAGCAGCGCCAGGCCGATGGTCAAGGAGATCAGGGGCAGCGCGCCGAGGTTGACTGTCTTCCGACGCAGCATGAAGAACAGCTGCAGCGGGTTGAAGACGGTGATGAAGACGTAGGACAGGTAGCCGAGCAACTCGACCATGATGGCACTTCCTATTCTATTCGTCCAGAAAACGTGTGCCTTTTCTGGACGTTTGCTAGTTCGTCGAGGACCGGGTGAAGCCCGCCCCGTTGAACATGGCAACCTGGCTCTCGTAGACGCTGCGCTTGGTCGCGGGCTTTCCGCAGACCTTGATCCGCGCGTCGAAGACCTCCTCGTCTGTCAGTGGCTCCACCTCACACGGCTCGATGAAGCCGCACTTGATGTAGGCGTCACCACCGTCGGTTGAGAAGTTCCCACACCCACAGGTCACGTAGTCATGCCGGTACTTGCTCTGGATGATGTCGCCGCAGCAGCCGACGCGGATCGGCCTGCCCGCGCCCTTGGGTGGCTGAACGCACTTGACGGGCTTGTCGGCATCCGCGAAGCTGGTGCGTCGGTCGAACTCGTGACCGTCGGGGCAGTCGTAGGTGTAGACAGGCATGCTGGTCCCTTTCTAGTCGTCGATCCGAACCTCGCAACTGCCCTCGTAGTGTTCTCCAATGCAGATGTTGCAGACGGAGGCCCCACAGATAGGACAGTTGTCGTCGGTCGGCTCGTCACAGATGACGCAGGCGAGGATGACTGGACCCTGCAGGGTAGCCAGCTCGTCAGGTTGGAGGTCCTGTGCCATGGGCTAGAATACCTCGTCCACAAGGCCCGCTGCCAGGGCCTCCGCCGGACTCCAATACACAGGTCGCGAGTCCTGCATCTGGTCCTTCCAGTACGAGCGCGGCAACTTGGTCTTCTGGGCGTACAGGTCCATGAGCCGGCTCTGCGTGATGCTGCGAATGCGCTCCTCGGCCTTGAGATCAAGGCCGTCACCGAAACGCAGCGTCTTGTCAACGTCTCCATGGGTCATGATGAAGCTGTTGTGCGACATCGTCCGCCAGTCGCCACCGAGAATGAGGATGTCGGCACCCATCGACTGGGCCTGACCCTGACAGCGGGTCACGACCTTGACCCCATTCTGACGCGCCATGTCGAAGGCGTCGAGGATGGCAAGACCGTCCGCGACCTCGCCGCCGCTGCAGTTGATCAGGGCCTGGATTGGCGCCTTTGAGACCTGCACCAGCCGGATGATCCGCTCAGACACCTCAAGGGACGTGACGACATGCTGATAGCCGTCCTCGTAGTAGGACTGGCCGACCGGTCCATAGATGTGGACGATGCGATGGTCCCGAAGCAGGTCTCCGTCGTAGTTGAGGGAGATCCGGTCGCTGTCGGAGGTCTCGAACCAGCGGAGTGGTTGGAGTGTGGACGGTTCGGCGCCGTTCCCGTTGGGGTGCGGCTTTCGCTTGGAAGGCGGCAGCTTCTTCGCAGGAGGCGGATTCTTAGCCACTTGGTGGACCTTTCTGCCCTAAGCGAAGTCCCCGACCTGCTCCTCAATCTCCTGCCGCACATGAGGATGCAGTCGGCGGATGGGGGTCGGCTCGCGTCTCGTGGATCGTGCAAGACCCTGCTTTGGGTCCATCTTGTGCCAGGTTCGATAGAGCCAGAGAACCATCACCACGACGGCGGCTACAGTCATCCAGAGAAGGTACCTCATACGGGCCTCGCGCAGTGCTCGCATCCCTGCACCCACTCGATGTCGTCGGGGATCATTCCCCAGCGGTCCTGGTAGACGTTGGCGTGGCAGGAGCACCAGCAGATTGGATCTGGCGCCGGTGCCTCTTCAGCGGTCGGTGCCTTGACCTTCCGCGTTCGCTTCGGCCGTGGCAGCTTTGGTGGGAGGACCCAGTCAAGCGTCTGGTCGGGCTCTCCTCGGCTGCATGCGTCACGTCCGCACGTGTCTGGCATGCGGACGTGGGTGTTGTACAGGAAGGGGCGGGTGCACGCCTGGCAGATGGCGACCTCGGTCGCTCCACCAAGCTCTGGCTGGTGGGCCAGGATCCGCTTGTACTCCTTGGCGAAGGCGACCAGCTCCTGGCCGGTCATTCCGTTTGGCTCTGGTCTAGTGGCCACGGCAGGCATCCCTAGCCTTCTTTCGCGGGCTCGTCTTCCTCAAAGACCACACGTGTGGCCGGCTTGAGACTCTCGAGATGGGCAGCAACACACTCAGGCCGGTCATGCAGGAGTGCATTGGCCGGCTTCAGGACGTCGTCATCGAGGGCGATCGGCTTTCCGCAGCCGGTGCAGCTCTTGCCGGTGCCGCTCATAGGGCATCCTCCCCGCAGGAAGCGTTCCTGCCAGGTCATTATACCCGATCGAGGGAGGAATCAGTTCATGGAGAGGACGCCGATGGTGGGGATGGTTTGTCTCCACACTTCGTCATCGGCAGTCGGGGTGATGGTGCGGTCAGGGAGGAGGACCTGGCGCATCCCGAAGGGAAACGTCCAGACGACGAAGACCATGTTCGGGGCCCTCAGGATCTCGATCTCAGGGAGGACCAGGACGGACTTCTCAAGTCTCACATGCCCGCTTCTCGGTGACCAGGCGACAGAACTCAGCGATTGAGCTCACGCGCGTGCCCCACTCGTCGGGATGAAGAACCAGCGGGCTGCCCTCGGTCTCGACGGTCAGGCCGCGGTTGAAGGCCCAGTCGCGGATGTAGAGGTCAAAGCCTGCCTGCTGAAGACGGAAGATGTTGCTGGGGTTGTCCTCGATGATCGGGGTGCCGAGCGGAACGCCCGCCTTGAGCAGCGCCTCTGCCTTGTTGTGGGCGACGATCACCTCACCCTGTGGGAAGCGGTGCCTCTCAAGCCAGCGCTCCGTCTGCCACTTGACCCGACGACCGCGTCGCGTCGTGCAGTAGATGACGGGAGACGTCTTCGCGAGGACGTCCATGTGGTAGTGGTCGCTCCAGGTCGCGAGGGACTCGAGGTTCATCCAGAAGTGATCCGAGTGGGTGATCGACTTCCAGAGCTCGTTGTCCTCGTCGGCCGTCAGGTAGCCCGCCTCGTTCAGGCGGTACCAGGCCGGCTGGTAGCCGGTGCCATACGCAGGCACTCGGCCCGGGAACAGCAGGTCAGCCTGGTTGGTGTAGCTCCAGACGAAGTCGGAGCAGACGCCATCCATGTCATAAACGTGGGGCTCGACTGGATACTTCAACGTCAGATCACCTTTGTGAAGTGGCGCTGGCACTCGCGGCAGAAGAACGTCGCCTTGTGGACGCCCTCTCCACCGACTGAGTCCTTGACCTTGAGGCAACCAGGCGGGTGGCCGAAGTACCGGTGCCAGCGGCCCTGAAGAAACCGTAGAGCTGTTCGCATGTGAGAGGATACCCCTTAGAACTCGGTGGACAGCCAGAGAGCGGCGAGCACAAGCACGCCGAAGACGATGGAGGCACCCGCCAGTGGGCTCAGCGCAATGAGGATCATAGGGTTGCTCCAATTCGATAGCGCGTTCTCGTCGCATGCTTGAGGCCATTCGAGTTGCCCGTTTGAGCAAGACTCATCCTGACGCGGGTCTCAGGACTGATCACGATGGGGACCAATCCAGGCTCTTAGTATGTTTGCCGATGTTGTGGAGCTTGCCAAAGCTCTCGCCGCAGGTGGCGCAGCCCGGCATGACCGTGACGGTCAGGGTATCCGCCTCGAGCCCGCAGGCCTCAGCGACCAGGCGGAGCACCTCGTACGCGCTCGTGCACGCGTGACGCACGACAGACGCTGTACCCGTGACGGCGCCCTCGTCCACGAGGTCGGCCACGTTGACCTGCCAGCCCATGTCGAGCGCAGTCACTATAATCTGTTTTCTCACTAGAGACACCTGCATGTAGGACAGTGACTCTTGTTGGTCCCTTGCTCCTCAAGCGTCGCCCATCGACAGTTTCCGGGCTCGTAGTTCCCGTCGTTGTTGATGCGGTCAAGACCCCCGGTGGCCCATTCAGGCCGTTCACCCATGTCCGCTAGGAACGTCTCAAAAGAGTCCCAACTGGCGCAAACCAGGATACCACGGCCACCATAGCGAGCGTACGCAGGATGGTTAGGATTGCGACAACGGCCGCGCATGTTGGCCCACGCCGTGTAGGTCACCGTGGGTGGGGTAGTAGCCAGGCCGTGGATGGAATAGGTAGGGGCATGGCCCATACGGCTCGCACTGGTGTTCGCGCGATGCTCAGCCGTCTGCGTCCTCCCAGTTAGAGATGCGCTGATCTTAGCTCGATGCTCCGGTGTCTGTCTGGATCCTATCTTCGGTGCCATACTCCTCCTCAGAGGGAAGAGGGCGGCCGAAGCCGCCCCCTCGTAGCTCAGCGTCTCAGGATACCCCTACTTGCGGGTAGCGCTTGCGATGATGAAGCCCGTTCCGCCGCCCAAGAGAAGGGAGACGAAGACGAGGAACAGCACCGAGAGATCGTTGAAGTTGCCGTCGTTGCCGCCGATGTAGCCACCCGAACCGGTGTCGGGCAGGAAGTTGGCCGGCAGCTGCGGAATCACGATCACGGGCGTGGAGATCTCTGTCGTCGGAGTGACGCACAGGAAGATGTCCGAGCACGGGTCGATGGTTGCCGTCGCAGTCGGTGTTCTGGTCGGTCGCGGCGTGTTCGTGGCCGTCGAGGTTGCCGTCGCCGTGGCTGTGAATGTGTTGGTGGGCGTAGGGGACGGCGTCTTCGTCGGCGTGGCCGTGTTTGTGGGAGTGCTGGTCTTGGTCGGTGTCGGCTGAGTGCATGGGTCGATGCTCTCGCTCTTCTCGTTGGTGACGCTGTTGGTCACCCGAACGCTGTTCGCGGCTGGCCTGACGTTGGTCATCGGAAGCGAGAACGGCTCCGACGTGTCGTTTGCGTTATCAGGCGTGATCAGCTGCTTCGTCACGGGGTTCGTGTTCTGAAACTGCCCTGCCGGCACGTGGTCCTCGAGGTTCACGAAGAACGGGGCAGACCCAGCCGGGAACGAGATGGTGCCGACGATGTTGCCGTTTGAGCAGGAGACGCTGTAGTGCCACGCCAGGGCAGGCGTTGCACTCATACCGGCAAAGATGCCGCCGATCACGAGTACAAGGGCCAGCGCCAGGCTGACTGGGAGGAACTTCCTCATTGGGTTGGTCCTTTCGGATTGAATGGGCCCCGGCATGATGACCGGGGCGCTGGTGGATCGGCGGGTGGGGTCTTTGGCCCCGTCTACATTAGACACCCTCCTTGTGGGTCGGCTCGGTCGGTCACGACCATCATTCGTAGCTAAGCATACCTCACAACGCGGGGCGGGCCGAAATGCTGCAGGTCAGACAGCTGGCGCG
>Ga0315281_10013297_pt1 | contig 11145 bp, 9 predicted proteins | sample YL17G07_0_MG_FD_204540 | JGI IMG/M metagenome (GOLD analysis project Ga0315281, IMG submission 204540) | Sediment microbial communities from Yellowstone Lake, YNP, Wyoming, USA - YL17G07_0 | ecosystem: Environmental > Aquatic > Freshwater > Lake > Sediment | place: USA: Wyoming | collected... | reverse complement strand
AGTAGCCATTGACTTTTCCGGCAGAAATGAGGTCATATCCAGTCTTCTCGATCGTCTTCGCCTGCCGGATCACTCTTCTCTTCTTGATGCTCTCGGGGTCGATCTGCGGTTTGTTGAACCCCGGTTCGTGGTCTCACACGCCGACCTGCATTACGCCGACCCGACCGTTGAAGTCACCTCCAAGGGGATTCATCGCGATATCTGGGGAGTTGGTTTCACGCCCAATCAAACAGAAAATGGGTTTTACATGGATCTGGCGGATCACCCCTTGCGAGATGTGACAGCGCCGGAGTTGCTGGAAAGTCATCACTGGCCAAGCCCCAGGATGTGGGATTACACAACGATCAAGGAGCAAGCAGAACAGGTCAGCGACTATTGGGTCTGGGCCCACAGCCGAGGAGTATTCGAAATCAGCTGGTTCTTGAGGGGTTTCGAGAACTTCATGGTCGATTTGGAAACGAACGAAACGTTGGCGTGTGCGATCATGGATCGTGTTGAAGCCTATCTTTACGAAAGGACAAGGCATATACTCGAAGCTGCCGACGGCCTGATCGACATGGTAGAGTACAACGACGATGTCGGCGGGCAATACGGCATGCTCATCAGTCCCAGGTGTTTCAGAAAACATCTGAAGCCGAGAATGAAGCGCTTTGTGGACTTATGCAAGAACCACGGCGCAGTCGTCAGATATCATTCGTGCGGGTCCATCCGCGCCATTCTTGAAGATTGCATCGAAATCGGCATGGATGTGATCAACCCTGTGCAGACCGGTGCAGCCGAAATGGATCCGGTGAACCTCAAGCGAGACTTCGGACCGCGCATTACCTTCAACGGCGGGATCGATACGGAAGAACTCCTGCCTCGGGCCTCCTCTCAAGAAGTCCGCGATGAAGTCGCCAGACTGATTGGGATTTTCGGCAAAGGCGGAGGATATATCCTCTCGCCGTCTCATGCGTTTCAAGCGGACGTGCCGGTGGAAAACGTTCTCGCGGTCTACGAAACCGCTTTGGGCAGACGCCTGCTGTAATGCGCCCGCGACCAATCGCTGAAATAGAAAACAACTCGGTCGGGCAGGAGACCCGCCGCTGTCCGAAGTCGCCAATGCAGGTTCCTGCCGGTACCCGACCTTGCCTCTTTGGTGTCTGGCCTGTTTCTTATAATCCCCTCATTATCCTTGTGTTGGGAAATCGCGCCTGGCAGGATTCGAACCTGCGACCGACGGATTAGAAATCCGTTGCTCTGTCCAACTGAGCTACAGGCGCAACATCAGGACGCCGTTATTTGGAGAATATCCCTTCCGAACCGATACGCTCCACAAACGGGACAGTTCAAACAGCCGCTAACACTCTACACAGCTCATTACGCTATTGCAAGACAGCGATTCGGGAGGAACGTGATGCCATCGGAGACTTTGAAATGTTTTGACGGGCTGGATTTCAAGTACAAACACTTCAAGAGGTCAGGCACGTTGTGGCCATTGTCGGATTCCGTGCAATAGGATCCCGCCTTTGACGTTTATCTTACACAGAAGGAACTTACTGAAGGAAGACTATGCGAAGAAAACGAGTCGGCTTCACTTTGGTCGAATTGATGACAGTTGTGGCCATCATCGGTCTGCTGATCGCAATAATCGTTCCGAGTCTGGGTCAAGCCAAAACCCAATCCCGCCGGGTAACATGCCGCTCCAACCTGCACGGGGCAGGAACGGCCCTGCGGATGTATTTGAACGAGAATAACGACGTTCTGCCCGTGGCTGCCCTGCTGCCGTCTGCGAAGTTAAATGATGACCCGCGAATCGCGGACGTATTGGATCCCTACCTGAGCAATCCGCTGGCTCTGAAGTGTCCCGCCGATCAGGTGAAGAACTATTACGTCAGCGAAGGCTCCAGTTACGAATATCGCAGCATGTGGGGCGGCCGAAAGCTAAATCAGATTTCTCAAAGTCAGACTCTTGGCGAAGGCAAGGTATTCCTGATGCACGACTATGAGCCGTTTCACGGCCCGCCGGGTGAACTGGGCTCTGAGAGCTACCTTTTTGCCGATGGTCATGTCGGTAATCTGGAATAGAGGGATTCTTAATGATGGTGCGAAACAAGTGGATAATTGTTGGCTCGGCGACGACGGTTGTCTTTGTTCTGGGCGTCTATGGATCGAGCACATGGCTGGGCTCGAAGACGATCCCGGCACCGGCTGAGCAAACGGGCGAGCAGATCGCCAAGCATTTGGCTTCGGACAAGTTTGGCCGGTTGCCCGAAGCTCAGCGGGCAGACTATCTCCGCAAGGTGAGAGAATCGCACCCTGAAGAAAACGTGATGAGAGAGATTTTTCGGAGCGATCTGAGCGACGCAGAAAGGGAGAAACTGCGGGAAAACATTGGGCCGGCGTTTCGCCAACAGATGAATCAACAGGTGGACGACTACTTCAACCTGCCGCCCGAACAGCGCACCGAATATCTGGATCGGCTGATTGACGAGGCGCAGGCTCGCCGGGCAAATCGCGGGCCTGGAAGGTCGGGTCCGGATACACGGGCCACGCAAGGCCGGCCGCAGGGAGAGCAACGAGCCGGCCAGCCCGGACGGGGAGGTCGCGGTTTTGACCCCGAACGAATGAGAAGACGGATCGAAACTACCGATCCGCAGACCCGCGCGAAGCGGGAGGAGTTTTTCAAAGCCATGCGACAGCGTATGCAAGAACGCGGGATTGAACCGCGTGGCGGCCCGGGAGGCGGGCGTTAGATTTCAGACCTGGGGGACAAGAAGAACAACGACGCGAGTACCCGTGCAGACCGCTCGCAGTGTCCGCTGATAACCCGGGAGTTATTGTCCGTTTCTTGCGGGAAAGCATTTCGCATGTACCGTTGTATAATGGTATGAAGAAGAACTATCTATGCGTTGTTGGTGATTTTGATCATGCCGGCCAATCTGACGCCAGACTACCTTCGAGCTGAACACAGCCCTCGAAAGAAAATCAAACCCTGACTCCGTCGCTCCCCATAACCAAACCTTCAAAATCACCCCCCGTGGACCGTACGACCCACGTTCCGCCACGTTAAAGAACCAGTGCGTGACCATTTTTTCTGGCAGATGGAGATAAGGACGTCTTGAGCCACAAAGCAGCGACCGTCGGTCGCTGATTCATAATCATTCAGAGGGCGATTCACGAATCGCCCCTGCGAATCAGAAACCCAGTCAGGGCGGTTCGCGAACCGGCCCTGCCTTCGCAGAAATCAACCTGCGAACACGTATGCCCTATGCCAGAAAAAATGGTCAGACACAAGAACCAAAACTGGGTTTCACAAGCTTGACAAAAGACGAAGCGGCAAATACACTACTATGCTTGGCTTCGTCCGAAGGTTCGTAGCACGAGAGACGCCGCAATCTGGCACAGCCGGGAGGGCAGAAGCCGCATGAGGAGCGCAAAAGTGGGACGTGTGAGAGGAAAAGCGACAACCGCGAGACCTGGGACAACGAAAAGGGCTGTCCCGGTCGAGAAAACCACAACGCAGCCGAATGCCGATAAACGTGCGTCGAAAACTCCGGTAAACCAGCCTGTGAAGTCGAACACCAAGAAGAAGGTCACTTGGCTCAAGCAAGACGACCTGGCGACATTTCGCGACTTGCTGCTGGCCAAGAGGCAACAGCTTGTCGGTGACGTGAACCACATGCGGGACGACGCGTTGAAGCAGTCCAGAAAGGACGCGGCAGGGGATCTATCGAGCATGCCTATCCACATGGCTGATATCGGCAGCGATAACTACGAGCAGGAGTTCACCCTGGGTCTGATCGAGGGAGAGGAGGGCCTGCTGCATGAGATCGACGAGGCGCTCGGACGAATCGCGAACGGCACCTACGGAATATGCCTGGCCACCGGCAAGCGGATCGCCAAGGCGAGGCTGAACATCCAGCCGTGGGCGAAATACTGCATCGACTATGTCCGCAAGACCGAACAAACCAACAATCACAATGGCAGCTGATCCAAGTCAACAGGAAGTGTCTGGGCCGGCGCAGCCGACTGGAGGTCGTTCAGCCATGAGCAGTCAGGTATCTTCGGAGGTGTTATCCCGGGCCTGGTTGTCCGGCCGGGCGCAAAAAATATTTTGGTCTACTGTGATTATAATCCTTGCCCTGGACTTGGTGTCGAAGTGGGCCGCTTTCAAGTACATCACTGGCGACGCGAGCAAGCCGGAGACGATCGAGCCGATAGTGGTTCTCCCAGGGTTTCTGGAGTTCACCAAAGTCCTGAATCCGGGAGCGGTATTCGGCATGGGCAAAGGCGGAGGACTGCTCTTTATCGCGGCCACGCTCGTTGCGGTGGGTTTTCTGCTCCAACTGTTCGCCAAGAGCAGGCCCGATCAGCGAGTTGTTCATTTCTTGTTGGCAATGAGTCTGGGCGGAGCCCTCGGCAATCTCTACGACCGAGCGATATTCAGTCGCGTTCGAGACATGATACATATTAGCACAGAAATCGTGGGCATTCCCGTCTGGCCTTGGGTTTTCAATGTCGCCGATGTGGCGCTTGTTGTCGGCATTGGCGTCCTTCTGTTGGGTTGGACAATTGGTGTCCTTGAACTGCCCGCCTGCTCTTCTTGTAAGAAAACAAGCAGCGACTGTCGCTGACGTACGGGCTGACGTATGAAAAACCGCTGGACCGATCTTGACCATCATCTGATGGCAGAGGCCATCAGCCTGGCCCGCAAGGGTCAAACCCGGGTCGAACCCAATCCCGCCGTGGGCGCCGTCATTGCACATTCGAATGCAATTATCGGCAGAGGCTATCACAGACGGTTTGCGTGTGCCCACGCCGAAGTGGAGGCAATTAACGATGCCCTTGCAAAAGGATACGACCTGCGGGGCGCTACCATGTATGTCACGCTTGAGCCGTGCTGTCATATCGGCAAGACCCCGCCCTGCGTCGATGCGATTATTCGGGAAGGAATTTCAAGGGTCGTGGCCGCCGTTAAAGACCCCTCAGATAAGGTAAAAGGCAAGGGCATAAGAACGCTCCGCAAGGCGGGCATACGCGTCGATGTCGGTTTGCTGAGCCAGGAGGCCCAGGCGATTAATGCCTGGTTCTTCAAGGTCCACGAAACCAACCGGCCCTGGGTCATCGGCAAATGGGCCCAGACTCTCGACGGCAAGCTTGCATGCTCAACGGGCGATTCACAATGGATTTCTTCTTCCCCTTCGCGAAAACAGGTCCACAAACTGCGCCGGAGCGTCCAAGCCATCGTGACAGGCATTGGAACCGTAAGCAGAGACGATCCGGAGCTGACGGTACGCCTGGTTCGTCCTTCTCCGGCGGGGCCACCCCTTCGCGTCGTCCTCGATGCCGAGCTGCGAACCCGCCCGGACTCAAACTTGGTTCGTTCCGCGATCAAGGTTCCCACAATTATCTACACTTCCGAAAAGGCCAGTTCGGTACGGAAGCGCAAACTTGAAGCCGGCAATTGCCAGATCCGATGTGTCCGCAGCGTGCGAGGGTGTCTGGACCTCCAGCAGGTCATTGATGAACTTGGACAGATGGGGGTCGCGCGGGTGCTGGTGGAGGCAGGCCCGAGACTTCTCTCGTCATTCCTGGCGGCGGATCTGTTTGATGAGATCATCGTGTTTCAATCTCCGACATTCGCGCTGGACCATCGCGCTCTGCAACTGGCCGGTCGAGAGCTGCGAAGGATTTCTGATCTGCTTGTCGGGTTCCGATTTGATCGAGTCCAAAGGGCCGGGGATGACATAATGCTGGTATTACAGAGAAGGTAGGAGTAGCCGTGTCTGTTAAAATGGGCAAGTATCGGTCAGGTTGCCCAGCGGCTTAATTTCTTTTTCAAAAAGAAACGCGCACGAATTGCGCTGGCCTTTGTGGATAACAGTGTTAACTCCTTGTGGTTTGTGCGGTTACAAGACAATTCTCGCGAAACTTAAATCTTCAAGAAATTGCGATACCAATGTCGATAGTACGGGTGTAGGAACAACTGATCTTGCCGGGTGCTGACAATCACGCCCCTGGAAATGTGAGCTGGTCAGCGTAAAACGGTAAGTGGAAAAACAGAATAAACGGTATTTAGTGTCGGCAGGATCAGAGCGCTGTTGGCTGATGTTTTCAGGGGCATCCGTACACCGCCTGACAACAGACGAAGTGAATTGTTTGACGTGAATTTTCGCAAGCCAGGACGAAGGAAAACCGCCCCAACCGATTTTTCGCCGCATAGGATTAGGGGTCAGTAAAATGGTCGATGAGATTCAAGCAGCTGGAAGTAGCTACCGGCCGGAAAGTATATCGCCGCGTATTCGGTCGACGGGACGACCTTCCGTGCAGGCGGGTCAGGCCGACACCAAGGCTGACAAGGTGGAAATTTCGGAGCTGGCTTTGTGGCGGGCCAAACTTGCCGGCGTGCCGGAGGTCCGGGCTGATAAAATAGCTTCTGTGCGGGGGAAGCTGGCCGCCAATACGTACGAAACTCCGGAAAAGTGGAACATTGCTGTCGATCGGCTGGTCAAAGACCTGGTCGGCGGCATGTAGCGGTATGTGGCAGGGGAGGTTATTGGCACATATCGCTGACCAATTCATCGCCGACGGCAGGCGAGCACGCCACGAGACAGACAGAGATGCGCGTGTAGTGTGACATAGCCAGCGGCAACAATGCCGCGTGGGTGGGTTTGCCTGTATCATCGAGTTTAATCACCCGCCCGCCTGCCTGTTGCACCAGGAGTGCTCCTGCAGCAATATCCCAGAGCTTGCCGTTGAGATTGACCACAGCGTCGATCATGCCGGCTGAGAGAAGAGCGAGGTGATAGGCCAGGGAGCCAAAATCCCGCAGAATCCGACGTCCGGGCCAGCGCTGCAGGTAAGGCGGCGTCGATCCGTATTGCGAGGCAGATAGGGCGATGACTGTGGTTTGGCTTAATGCCTGCTCGGACACGCTGATTGGCTTGCCATTGAGCAGAGTCGGGCCTGACGCATTGGCAGAGAAGATCATTCGCGGCTCGGGCATGACAACGGCCCCAGCGACAGGCATCCCGGCATGCAGGAGGCCCACCGAACACGTAAAGATCGGTATCCCCGCGGCGAAATTCCTCGTGCCGTCGATCGGGTCGATCGCCCAGACGAACTCACGCCGAAGTTCATCCGTGCTGAGCAGTCCCGAACTTTCCTCCGCAAGAATGCCGTGAGACGGGAAATCCCGCCGAAGTCGGCGCACGATCATATCTTGTATGCGCATGTCGGCTTCGGTGACCGGGGAGTGGTCGGCTTTGAGATGGGACCGGGTCGAACCCATCAGATCTCTTGCCAACTCGGCCCCGGACGTTGCCAGCTCAACGGCTTCCTCAGCAAACCGTACAAGGTCTTTTTCGGGGATGGCTTTCATAGTTTCTCAGGGTGCCTTTCTGTTGATGCCGCAAAATGGTTCATGCCGCCGATAGGGGCGAGTGCCAGTTCCAACTGGTGTCGCAGAATCGGTTTCGCCGATCCGGGCTGAAGGTGTTCCCACGGCAGGACCTCGTCGAGACCGATGATTCGATTGGCATAGAAATGAGGGTCAATCTGCAATTCCTCGAACGCCCGTTGAAATCGTTCATAGCGAAAGCTGTCATTCCAGGCATCGAACCGTGCCCCCGCCCGCCATGCGCGAAGGATAACAGACCCCAGGCGACGGTCGCCGCGTGCAAAAGCCGCCTCAAGAAAGCTCTGTTCCTGGTCATGAAACTTCAGTTGCAGATATCGTCGGGTTCGAGCTGCCGACCGCAAGATGTGCCTCGCTTCGCTCAGGTACTCTGCGCGAGGCTGCCCTATCCACTGAAGCGGTGTGTGAGCCTTGGGCACGAAAATCGAAAGCGACGCAGACACTTTGGCCGGCCCCTTGCCCAATTCGGTGCGGATACGGGCGATCCGATCGGCCAGGTCGACGACCGTTGAAAGCCGATCGAGCTGTTCGCCGGGAAGGCCGATGATGAAGTAAAGCTTCACCTGTTGCCAGCCGCAGCGATAGGCCTCTTTGACCGCGGAGAATATCGCCTCGTCGTCGATAGGTTTGTTGATCACTTCGCGTATCAGCGGGTCAGCCGCTTCGATGGCAATGGTCAGGGGCGACTTTCGGACCAGACTGGTCTGCTCGGGTATCAATCGCAATTGTTTTTCAGCCCGGAGCGACGGAAGGGCGATACTGACGTTCATTGGGGCGAAGATACTGTTCATCTGGGCAAAGAGCGTTTCAAGCTCCGGATAATCGGCTGATGACAAACTGCAGAGCGATATCTCGGTCAGGCCGGTATTCGCAAAGCTTTCTCGGGCCAATTGGACAATTCGCTGAGCCGATCGCATCCGCAAGGGTCGGCGGGTATGGCCTTCATTGCAGAACCGGCAAGCGTGCGGACAGCCCCTCATGATCTCGATGTTCAGCCGCTCATGGACGGTCTGGACGTAAGGAACGATGGGCTTGGTCGGCGCGAACCCGGTGTCAAAATTCTGGCTGGAGACATAGGCCTTGCTCACCGGCATGGGGATGTCGCAGACCGTCGCGTCGATGGATCGGATGGTCCCGTCCGGATGATATTCGATGCTATATAGACTCGGTGCATACACCCAGGGAAAGCTCCTGGCCAATTCGGTCAGCAAGGTATTTCGATCGCGGGTCTCGCGTTTCAGTCGGGCAAACAGGTCGACGAACGACGGCAAGGCGGCTTCCGCCTCGCCCAGGATGGCCAGATCGATAAAATCCGCAATGGGTTCGGGATTATTGGCCTGGGATCCCCCGATCAGCACCAAGGGGTCGCTGCTTTTGCGATCGGCGGCCAAGAGGGGTATCCTGGCCAAGTCGAGAAGCTCCAGCACGTTTGTGTACAACATTTCATAGGGTACGCTGATGGCCAGGATATCAAAATCACGCACCGGTCGATGAGATTCCAGGGACAACAAGGGCCAGTTCAACTCACGGAGCCGATCGGCAGCATCCGGCAGGGGGCAGAAGACCCGTTCGCAGAGAACGTTCGGAAGGCTGTTAAGCAGATGATAAACAATCGAAACCGCCAGCGAGGACGCGCCGATCGTGTAGGCGTCGGGAAACGCCAAGGCGACGCGGACGTGTGCCCGGTCCCACTCTTTCGTAACGCTGTTGATCTCCCGGCCGATATACTGGCCGGGGTTTTTCACAAACGGCAGAAACTTGTCTTTTAGATCATCAATTGTCGGCATACCATTTCCAGTAGCAGGCGGCAGAATATCGAAATTTTCAATCATAGCACGAAAAGGTGGCAAAACCAATGCTGCTCGTCGGAGCACATGTATCGAAAGACCGGGATATTGCGTGATTAGGGGATTTGTGTTGCGGCTTATGCGTTGATTTCTTATAGTATTCCATCTACATGCGCCGCGCAATAATTACAGCCGGTACTTCGGTGCATATTCCAGCTATTGAGTTTATTGGAGGCATAATGATGGAGATTTATATTGAATCGATTCACGGGCGTCAGATATTGGACTCCCGCGGCAATCCGACGGTTGAGGTTGAAGTCACCCTGGCGGACGGCACAATGGGCCGGGCGGCGGTGCCCTCGGGGGCATCGACAGGCGAACACGAAGCGGTTGAGCTGCGGGACGGCGACAAGAGCCGATATCTCGGCAAGTCCGTCACGAGGGCTGTGGAGAACGTGAACAAGGCCTTGGCTCCGCGGCTGGAGGGGCTTGACCCTCGCCGGCAGGAAACCATCGATCAGGTAATGATCGAAGTCGACGGCACGGAAAACAAAGGTAAGCTCGGAGCCAATGCCATTCTGGGGGTATCGTTGGCGGTGGCCAAGGCAGCGGCCCTATATTCCGATCTGCCGCTGTACCGCTATCTCGGCGGCGCCGGCGGACATGTGCTGCCCGTGCCGATGATGAACATCCTCAACGGCGGCAAGCATGCCGACAACAATGTTGATCTCCAGGAATTCATGATCATGCCGTTCGGCGGCGGCTCGTTCGCCGAAGCGCTGCGGATGGGAACCGAGGTGTTCCACACCCTCAAGAGCGTGCTTAACAAGAAAGGTTACAGCACGGCGGTCGGCGACGAGGGTGGGTTTGCCCCGAACCTTAAGACCAACGAGGAAGCCCTTGATCTGATCATCGAAGCCATCGGCAAGGCGGGCTATGAACCCGGCAAGGATATTTTCATCGCTCTTGATCCGGCAGCCAACGAACTCTATGACAGCGGCAAGAAAGCCTATCACTTTTTCAAGAGTGCTCCGGACAAATACCTAAGCGGCCAGGACATGGTCAACTTCTGGAAGAAGCTGGTCAACAAGTATCCCATCCGGTCGATTGAGGACGGCCTGGCTGAGGACGACTGGGAAAGCTGGGCACTGATGACCAAGGAATTGGGCAACAAGATCCAGATCGTCGGCGATGACCTGTTCGTCACCAACACCACGCGGCTGGCTCGCGGAATCCGTGAAAACAGCGCCAACAGCATTCTCATCAAGGTCAACCAGATCGGCACCGTCACCGAGACGCTCAACGCCATCAACCTGGCTATGCGCAACGGCTATACCGCCGTGGTTTCTCACCGAAGTGGCGAAACGGAAGACACGACCATCGCCGATCTGGCGGTTGCGACCAATGCCGGCCAGATCAAGACCGGCTCGCCCTGCCGGACCGATCGCATCTGCAAGTACAATCAACTGTTGCGGATCGAAGAGGAACTCGGTTCCGCCGCCGTTTACGGCTCCGCCTTCTGGCGAAAACCGTAACGGGTGACATCCGCAATAGTCACTGTAAACAGCATGCCCACGTCATTTCGGCGTGGGCGTGCTTGTTTCGGGTATGGTCAAGCGTTGGCGAGCACAGATCATTTCTCGCGGCAAAGAAGAACGGCAACGCAACGAAAGACCGAACTTGCAGACCTACTGGCCGTTGCCGCCGTCACCAGAGCAGGCGCATACGATGTTGTCTTTGTTGACGATCAGGATCTGCTCCTGCCTCGGCTCCCCGTCAGGCATTGGGGTAATCGTTGCGTCCTCGAGGATGACGAAGCGTTTTGCGGCAACATTTAACTCGTCCGAGAGGCGTATCTCCGGGCCGGTGAACATCCTGCCCGTAATCTTCAGGTTGTTGGTTGTGATAAGCATCACTTCGATCGTCTTGCGTCGTACCTTGTCGCCTGCCATGCAATCA
>Ga0315281_10013296_pt1 | contig 11145 bp, 6 predicted proteins | sample YL17G07_0_MG_FD_204540 | JGI IMG/M metagenome (GOLD analysis project Ga0315281, IMG submission 204540) | Sediment microbial communities from Yellowstone Lake, YNP, Wyoming, USA - YL17G07_0 | ecosystem: Environmental > Aquatic > Freshwater > Lake > Sediment | place: USA: Wyoming | collected... | reverse complement strand
CCAACTCGATTCTGGTGCAGGCGACCAAGGTAATCGAATGAACAATCGCCGCAAATTAATCGTTGCGCTTGGTGCCGCCGCGCTCGCCTCTCCTCTCTCGTCTCTCGCCCAGCCTGCAACAAAGGTCTGGCGCGTCGGCTTTCTGTCACCACGTCTTCGCCCAACTTCCCTTGATGCCGATATTTACGGTGGGTTCCTTCAAGGAATGCGCGAGCTTGGCTATGTTGAGGGCAAGAACTTGGTGATCGAATGGCGCTATGCCGATAACAAGGTCGAGCATCTTCCCGATTTGGCGGCGGAATTGGTGCAACTGAAACTGGATGTAATCGTCACTGCGAGCCCACCGGCAACCTTTGCGGCGATGAAGGCAACCACCACGATTCCCATCGTTTTTGAAAGCGTCGGCGACCCGGTCGGACTCGGCCTCGTCAAAAGCCTCGCACATCCGGGGGGTAATATCACGGGCGTTTCGAACCTTGCTGGCGAACTTGGCCCCAAACGCCTTGAAATGCTGCTCGACATCGCGCCCAAACTTTCCCGCGTAGCCTTCCTGATGAATCCCGGCAACCCGGGCAATGCCTCGGCACTAAAAGAAACCGAAGCCGCGGCACAGAAGCGCAATGTAAAGATCGTGCCTGTGGCGGTGCGAACCGCGCAGGAAATCGGCAACGCATTGCCATTGCTGGCCAAAGAGAAAGTTCAGGCGCTCATCGTGGCGCAGGATCCGCTTTTCAACCAGCAAGCGCGCCAGATCGCGGAATGGGCGGTCAAGAATCGCCTGCCATCGATAAGTGGACTTCGAGAATATGCAGATGCTGGCGGCCTGATGAGCTACGGGCCGAACCTCCGCGACCTGTACAGACGCGGAGCCAGTTATGTGGACAAAATCTTCAAAGGCGCGAAACCCGCGGATCTGCCAGTGGAGCAGCCGACGATGTTTGAATTGATCATCAACGGAAAAACCGCCAAAGCATTGGGCCTCAAAATTCCGCAGTCGTTGCTGATTAGCGCCGACAAGGTAATTGAATGACCGGACGCAGCGATTTCTAACCCCCGGCCAAGGCGCGGATTACGGCCGGAATCTGGCGCTCATCGCCGGGACGGAATCGTCAGACGAACCCGGTTTCCGTCCTCGCGAGCCCCTGCGGAACGAAATTCCGTTTGCTGCGGGCGCACGCCATGCGCGCCGTCAGGACCCCACCCCGTGAGGCGTTAGAATCTGGCGTATGGCTTTGACGTCCTGCAGCTTGTCGAAGCCCGCGTTCAGCTGATCGTATCCGATGTAGCCGTCGATCAGGTGATTGACCGGCAGTCGGCCCTCCCGGTACAGACGTATGAATCTCGGAATGTCGCGCACCGGCACGCACGATCCCATAAAGCTGCCGCGAATGGACTTCTCCTGCCCGACCAGATCGCACTGGTTGATGCTGAAGGACGCGTTCGCCGGCGGTAATCCGCAGACCACCACGGTTCCGCCGTACTTGACGACCGCGTAGGCCGTAGTCATCGCATCGATGCTGCCCGCCAGTTCGAATGCATAATCGACGCCACCGCCCGTCAGATCGCGCACCTGCTCGACGCAATTGGCGTCCCGGGCGCATACCGCGTGCGTGGCGCCGGCCCTGCGCGCGACCTCCAGCTTGGCCGGCTCGCGGTCGATCGCAATGATCACCTCGGCACCCGCCAATCTCGCGCCGAGCACGCCGCTCAGTCCAACCCCGCCCAGACCGATGATCGCAACCGAGTCCCCCGCACGGATACGCGCCGTATTGACCACGGCGCCCACGCCGGTCATGACCGCGCAGCCGAAGAGCGCCGCATCCGCAAGCGGCATGTCTTTGTCGATTACGACCACACTGCCGCGATCAACCACGGCGTACTCGGCCATGCAGGAGAGCCCCAAATGATGGCCGATCCGCTCCCCGTTCAGTGCCGTGATCCGACTTCCGCCGGCCATCAGTTCACCGGCCGCCTTGGCAACACTCGCCCGCTCGCAGACCTGCGGCCGCCCCTCGAGACAACGCCGGCAGCGGCCACAGGACGCCGAGAACTGGAACACCACGTGGTCTCCGGCGCGGATATCGTCGATGGCGGAGCCGACCTCGACTACTTCGCCGGCTCCTTCGTGACCCATCGCCATCGGTACCGGGCGCGGACGATCGCCGTTGATCATCGACAAGTCCGAATGACACAGCCCCGCGCCGGCGATGCGAACCAGCAATTCAACCGGCTTGGGTGGCGCGAGATTCACGTCCTCAATCGATAATGGCTTGGACTTCGCGTAGGGGCGCGGAGCGCCTATCGTTCGAAGAACCGCGGCTTTGCATCGTATCGTCATGGGTAAATTAGTGTTGGCCGTTAAGCTGTCGATGGGTCATTCGAAGAACGGAAAGGCACGCGGACAGTATATGCCATCCCCTTCCCCGAACACCTATCCTCTCAGAGCTTACAATGACTGACAAGAAAATTCGCCGTGATAAGGTGGCGCGTTCCGGTTCAAGTCCGACCCCGAGGATTCAAAATGAAAACCATCGCCGCCCCCGACCCCAACCCGGTCAAACCGAAGTACTCGCCGCCGCCCGGTGCGTGCGACGCGCACTGCCATGTATTCGGCCCCGGCGACCGCTTTCCGTACGCGCCGAATCGCAGCTACACGCCGCCGGACGCGCCCAAGGAAAAGCTCGCCGCGCTGCATAAGAATCTGGGGTTCGCGCGCGCGGTGCTCGTGCAGGCAAGCTGCCACGGCACCGACAACAGCGCAATGCTCGACGCGATCGCCGCGGCGAACGGCACGATCCGCGGCGTGGCGATGGTGGGCAAGGATGTTACCGACGGCGAGCTCGAGCGGCTGCACGCGGGCGGCGTGCGCGGCGCGCGCTTCAATTTCGTCGCCCACCTCGGCGGCGCACCCGACCTCAAGGTGGTGGAAAGCATCGCCGCGCGCATTGCATCGCTCGGCTGGCACCTGCAGTTGCATCTCGACGCCGAAGACATCCTGACCTACCGCGAATTTCTCAACCGCCTGCGCGTGCCGTTCATCATCGACCACATGGGGCGCGTTCAGGCCAAGCACGGGCTCGACCAGCAGCCGTTCAAGCTGCTGCTCGACCTGATGAAAAACGAGCTCGCGTGGATCAAAGTGAGCGGCCCGGAGCGCATCTCGGCGGACGGCAAGCCGTTCCACGACGCGCTCCCGTTTGCGCGCAAGCTGATCGAGGTCGCGCCCAACCGCGTGCTGTGGGGCACCGACTTCCCGCATCCCAACGTCAGGACCATGCCGAACGACGGCGAACTCGTCGACCTGTTCGCGCTGATGTGCGGCGACGACGCGCTGCGGAAAAAAATCCTGGTCGACAATCCCGTGCGGCTCTATTGGAGCAACTAGAACATGCCTCAAATGCTAAAATGGACCGGATTTACATGATTAACAAGATTCGATCCGGTTCAAAATCCCGTAAATCCTGTTAATCCTGTTAATCCCGTTAATCCTGTCAATTCTGGTTTTGTTTGAGAGAGTGCGCACGTGAACCCGGAACCTTTCGCGGAGTCTTACTGTCCCAGATTTGACCTATCGCAAGAAACGCAAGCACAATAGGCGCCTAAAATAGCCCCGAACATGCTTACCCTGACTTTAAGACGTCTGATCGCGAAAACCGGCATCGCCGCGCTGCTGTTCACGCAACTGGCGGTGGCCGCGTATGGGTGTCCGGTGTCGGCGCCGAACGAGAGTAAGCCCGCGGCGATGGCTGATGATATTCATGCCGCCATGCCCGAATGCGAAAAGCACGACGGCAGCAATTCCAATCTGTGCCTGCAGCACTGCCAGGCCGGCAGTCAGTCGGTGCAGACGACGCCTCAGTTGAATGTTCCCGCATTTGCATTGATACCGGTAATTGTCATGGCGCCGGTCCAACCGGTTTCCAACCTCGGAATTACGGTCCCTTCTGCTTTACTGACGCGGGAGACGTCGCCTCCCCTGCTGATCCGTTTCTGTAGTTTCCTGATTTAACCACCTCCGCGCGCACATCCAGCCAGCACGCTGGCTGTTGTTGGTTTTTTTCTTGCGGAGGTGTGTCATGTTGTTTATACCATTTGAGTCGTTACTGAGGCGCCGCGGATTGCACGGAACGCGTGCCGTCAAGGACTATGTGCGCGCTGCGCTCTGGTCCATCGTCGCTTGTTTGCCTGCGCCGGCGTTCCCGGCCGATTTGTCCACATCGGCCGAACCGCAATCAACGGCCCGCGCCACGACACCACTCCGGGAGGTCGTGGCCGAGGCGCTGCAAAACAACCCCGAAATCCAGGCGGCCCGCAAGGAAAGGGAGGCCACACAGCACAGGATTGCGCCGTCGGGCGCGCTCGACGATCCGATGCTGGAGGCCGGGGTCATCAATTTGCCGACCAACTCGCTGCGGTTTGACCGCGAGGACATGACGATGAAAATGATCGGTCTGTCGCAGCGCCTGCCATACCCGGGAAAACGTGCTTTGCGCCAGGACGTCGCTACCAAGGATGCGGAAACCGTCGGCTTCGGTTACCAGGAAACCGTGAACCGCGTCGCGCGCGACATCAAAACCGCCTATTTCGATCTGGGCCTCACGCTCGAAATGACCAGGCTGGTCGAAAAAAACAAGCTGATCCTCGAGCAGTTTCTGCGGATTGCCGAGGGGCGTTATTCGGTGGGCCAAGGGACCCAGGCCGACGTGCTCAAGGCACAGACGCAGTTATCCAAAATGGTGGATGAACTGCTCAAGCTTGCGCGCGAACGGCCGATGATCGAAGCCGAGCTCAATCGCGCGCTTGGCCGCAGCGCAAATGTTTCAGCGCCGGTGCCGGAACCGCCGCAATTGCGTGAAGAATCCCTGAACATGGATTCGTTGCGTGAAGCCGCCCTGACGCAGCGCCCGCAGTTGCTCGCACTGCAGAATATTGTTTCGCGCAATGAAAAAGCGCTGGAGCTGGCGCGCAAAGATTACTATCCCGACTTCGACGTGCGCATGTCGTACGGCCAGCGCGACAACATGGTGGACGGCACGCGGCGCTCCGACATGGTGAGCCTGACCGTGGCGATCAACCTGCCGGTATGGCGTGAAAACAAACTCGCACCGCGCGTGGCGGAGTCCACAGCAATGCGCGATCAGGCCCTGAGCATGTATGAGGCGCAGCGCAATGAGGTGGCCGCCAAACTGCGCCAGCAGGCGGCGGCGGTCGAGCAAAACCTGAAATCGGCACGGCTGTACCAAACCGCCATCCTGCCGCAGGCGCGGCTTACAGTTGAATCGGCACTGGCCGCCTACCGGGTCAATCGGGTCGATTTCCTGACGCTGCTCGACAGCCAGATGACGGTGTTCAACTACGAAACCAGTCTGGTGACGGCCATGGCCAACTACAACAAGGCGCTGGCGGAAATCGATCTGCTCACCGGCAAATCACCCAATTAACCCGAATGCATACGTCAGCGGAGCCTCATGTGAAATTCATCGCCAAACTGATAGTTGTTGTCGCCCTGGTCGCGGCTGCCCTTGCCGCAGGATATTGGTGGGGAAGCCAGAAGGATGAAGCCGGAAGGATGAAGGCGGAAACCGCTGGCACTACCAACGCGGATGCCGCAAAAAAAACCGAACGCAAGATTCTTTACTACCGCAATCCGATGGGCCTGCCCGACACCTCTCCGGCGCCAAAGAAGGACCCGATGGGAATGGACTATGTGCCTGTCTATGACGGAGAGGATCCGGCCGCAAGCGGCCCCGTGGTGAAGATAAATCCCGACAAGGTGCAGAAGCTCGGCGTGCGAACTGAACTCGCGGAATTGCGTGAGCTCACCCGCACCGTACAGGCCGTGGCAACGATACAGGCGAACGAGCGCCAGTTGCATACGGTCTCACCCAGGTTCGAGGGCTGGATCGAGAAGCTATACGTAAATACGACCGGCCAGTTGGTGCGCCGGGGCGAGCCGCTGCTCGAGGTCTACAGCCCCGATCTCGTGACCGCCCAGCAGGAATATCTGATCGCATGGAAAGGCGTGCAGTCAGTGAAAGGCGCCAGTCCCGAGGTCGAGGCGAGCATGCGTACGCTCGTCGACAGCGCGCTGCAGCGGTTGCGTAACTGGGACATTTCCGAGGCTGAACTGCAACGGCTGCAGCAAGAGGGCAAGGCCCGGCAGTCGATCACGCTGCGCGCGCAGGCGAGCGGGGTGGTAATGGAGAAAAAGGCCGTTGCCGGCATGCGATTCATGCCGGGCGAAATGCTCTACCAGATCGCGGACCTTTCTTCGGTGTGGGTTCTGGCGGATGTGTTCGAGCAGGACCTTGGATTAGTGCGTCAGGGGCAGTCGGTAAAAATGAGGGTGGACGCTTATCCGGACAAGGTTTTCACCGGCACAGTGACGTTTATTTACCCCACCGTCACGCCGGAGACCCGCACCGCCAAGGTGCGAATCGAACTGCCCAACCCGGCCGGCCAACTCAAGCCCGCTATGTACGCTCGCGTGGAAATCGCCTCAAGCAAAGGCCGCGGCAAGGTATTGGCGGTTCCCGATTCGGCCGTTCTCGACACCGGCACGCGTCAACTGGTGCTGGTGCAACTTAGCGAGGGAGCGTTCGAACCGCGCCCGGTCAAGTTGGGTATGCGTACCGACGGTTACATTGAAGTGCTTGATGGGATCAAGGCCGGCGAGAACGTGGTGGTCAGCGCGAACTTTCTGATCGACGCCGAGAGCAACCTCAAGGCGGCGCTGAGCGGCTTCGGCCACAGCACCCACGGTTCCAAGCCTGGCGAGAAAGAGCAAGCCAAACCCGGTGCATCCACCGCAGCGTCCGCCAATCACCGTGGCGAAGGCAGCATTGAAGCCGTGGATTCGGCCCGCGCGACGGTAACGCTTGCCCATGGCCCGATTGCCAGCCTCAAGTGGCCGGCGATGACCATGGACTTCCGCGTCAAGGACCCGGCAGTGCTCCGGACGTTGAAACCGGGTCAGAAGATCGCCTTCGACATAATCGAGGAGCCGGCCGGCAAGTACACCATCGTTCGCGTCCAACCGGCGGGCGCCAGCCCTGCCGCCGGCGATCACAAGGGGCACTGACATGCTGAACCGCATCATCGAATGGTCGGTCCGCAACGTCTTCCTGGTGTTGCTGAGCACGTTTTTCATCGTGGCGGCCGGCGTGTACGCCGTCATCAATACACCGCTCGATGCGATTCCCGATCTGTCCGACGTGCAGGTGATCATCTACACCGAGTACCCGGGCCAGGCGCCGCAGGTAGTGGAGGACCAGGTCACCTATCCCCTGTCCACCGCCATGCTGGCCGTCCCCAAATCCAAAGTGGTCCGCGGACTCTCGAGTTTCGGCGCTTCGTTCGTCTATGTAATTTTCGAGGACGGCACCGATATTTATTGGGCGCGCTCGCGCGTGCTCGAGTACCTCAACTTCGCCTCCGGGCGCATGCCGCAGGGAGTGAAGCCGACGCTGGGGCCCGATGCAACCGGCGTGGGCTGGGTGTACCAGTACGCCGTGATCGGGGCGCAGAGGACGCTCGCGGAATTGCGCACGATCCAGGACTGGTTCGTACGCTACCAGCTCACCAAAGCCCAGGGCGTGGCCGAGGTGGCGAGCGTGGGCGGTTTCGTGAAGACCTATCAGGTCACGGTCGAGCCGCGCAAGCTGCAAGCCTACGGCATACCGCTCATGAAGGTCGTAGAAGTGATCCGTGCCAGCAACCGCGATGTCGGCGGCCGGGCGCTCGAGATGGCGGAAACCGAATTCGTAGTGCGCGGCAGAGGTTACCTGCGCGGCATCGCCGACATCGAGAATCTGGTGGTGAAGGCTGAAAAAGGCACTCCCGTTTTGATCAGGGACATCGCCCGCGTTGAATTGGCGCCGGACGAGCGGCGCGGGATCGCTGAACTCAACGGTGAAGGCGAGGTAGTCGCGGGTATCGCGGTTGCCCGCTACGGTCAAAATGCGCTGGACGTCATTCACAATCTGAAGACCAAGATAACGGAAATCTCCGCCGGTCTGCCCGAAGGGGTTTCGCTGCAAACCGTCTACGACCGCTCCGACCTCATCCATCGGGCGATCAAGAACCTGCGCGGCACGCTGATCGAGGAAAGCGTCATCGTGGCGCTGGTGTGCATCGTGTTCCTGCTGCATGCGCGCAGCGCGCTGGTGGCGATCATCATGCTGCCGATCGGCATCCTGATTGCGGCCATTGCCATGCAAATGTTGGGGCTCAACTCCAACATCATGAGCCTGGGCGGAATTGCGATCGCGATCGGCGCGATGGTGGACGCCGCGATCGTGATGATCGAGAACGCCCATAAGCATCTCGAAGGGTTGAAGCCCGGGGAATCCCGGGTCGAACCTATTATCGCCGCCTGCCGCCAGGTGGGGCCGGCGCTGTTTTTCAGCCTGCTCATCATCACCGTTTCGTTCCTGCCGGTGTTCACCCTGGAAGCCCAGGAGGGCAGGCTGTTCAAGCCGCTCGCTTACACCAAGACCTTCGCCATGGCGGGCGCCGCTTTTCTGTCCATCACCCTGGTTCCGGTACTGATGCTGCTTTTCATCCGCGGCCATATTCCGCCCGAGCACAAGAACCCCATCGTGCGAATCATGATCTGGGCCTACCGTCCCATCATAGTCCAGGTGATGCACTGGAAAAAACTCGTTCTGGTTGCTGCTGCAGTGGTGCTGGGGTTGACCGCCTACCCGGCAATGAAACTCGGCAGCGAGTTCATGCCGGTCCTGAACGAAGGAACCTTGTTATATATGCCGTCCTCGCTTCCTTCAATGTCAGTCACCAAAGCCGGCGAGTTGCTGCAGACCCAGGACAAGATCCTCATGACATTCCCCGAAGTGGAGTCGGTGTTCGGCAAAGCGGGCCGCGCTGCAACTGCGACCGATCCTGCACCGCTCGAAATGTTCGAAACCGTCATTAATCTGAAACCCGAAAGCGAATGGCGCCCGGGCATGACGATCGACAAGTTGATCGCAGAACTCGATCAGGCGGTGCAGATGCCCGGCGTCAGCAATGCCTGGACCATGCCGATCAAGGCGCGCATCGACATGCTCTCCACCGGCATCCGCACACCCATCGGCGTCAAGGTGTTCGGCAAGGACCTGGGCGAGATCGAAACGCTCGCCAAGGAGATCGAGAGCGTCGTGAAAACCGTACCCGGCACTACCAGCGCTTACGCCGAGCGCGTAACGGGCGGCTATTACCTGGACATCGTGCCGGACCGCATGGCCCTGGCACGCTATGGACTTGCCGTGGGCGAATTGCAGGACACCATCGGCACCGCGCTGGGCGGCGAAATGGTCACCACCACGGTAGAGGGGCTGGAACGCTACGGCGTTACCGTGCGCTACCCGCGCGAACTGCGCCAGGACCCCCAGGCCATCGCCACCCAGATCCTCGTGCCGATCATGGGCGGGGCGATGATCCCGTTGGGACAGGTTGCAAAGGTCAGTTTGATCAAGGCCCCTCCCGGCATCCGCACCGAGAACGCCCTGCTCGCGGCATATATTTACGTCGACATTCGCGACCGCGACATCGGCGGCTATGTGGCCGACGCGCAGAAAGCAGTGCGCGAGCAAGTCAAATTTCCTCCGGGTTACTACGCCACCTGGAGCGGCCAGTTCGAATACATGGAGCGTGCCAAGGAAAAGCTCGCGGTGGTGGTGCCCCTGACGATCCTGATCGTGTTCGTGCTGCTCTACCTGAACTTCAGGCGGCTCACGGAGACTTTGATCGTCATGCTGTCGGTGCCCTTCTCGCTGGTGGGCGGGATTTGGCTGATGTATTTGCTTGGCTACAACCTCTCCGTGGCGGTGGCGGTCGGATTCATCGCGTTAGTGGGGGTGGCCGCCGAGACCGGAGTGGTGATGCTGATTTATCTGGACCACGCGCTTGAAGCCGCGAAGGCGAAGCGGCAGGCGGCGGGAGAAAGTGTGACAGTGGAAGATCTCTACGGAGCCGTCATGCAGGGAGCGGTGATGCGGGTACGGCCTTTGATGATGACGGTATTCGCCATCATCGCGGGATTGCTGCCGATCATGTGGGGCAGCGGCACCGGCTCGGAAGTGATGCGGCGGATCGCCGCGCCCATGGTGGGCGGGATGGTCTCCGCCACGATACTCACGCTGATCGTCATTCCCGCGATTTACGCGCTGGTGAAAGAATTTTTCATCCGGCGCGAGCATCGCAGTGCGGCGCTTAATGAACGGGCGGCCGGGTAGGTCGCTGGCCCTGATCGGCGACAAGCCATGAAGATCGTTCCGGGACATATCGGGAGGACGGTCGTCACGCGCGTGATTCTGGCTTGGGCCGCGCTCAGCCTCCTGGCGGGCACGGTGATGTTCTACGTCGAGTTGGAGCGCGTCAACCAGTCTGTGTTCGAGTTGACCATCAACGAGACGAAGCGTTTCACCGATCACATCGACGCGGTCGGGCCGGAACACGTCGGAGTATTGGAAAGGCAAGCCAAGGAGTTTCTCCAGGGCGATTTCATCTCGGTGCGGCTCTACGGCGCCGACAAAAAAAAGATTCTGGAAGCCTTCGATCCAGACGGGGAGGTCCCGCGCCGCAGTCCCCCGGAACACGTCCACGACCTGGCGTCCGGCGAACTCGATCATCACCACATGTCCTGGATCGATGGACGGCTTTTGATGCAGGTGCTGTTACCGGTCGCGGGCAACGACGGAGTAATGCGCGGCTATTTCGAGGGCGTGTACGCGGTCAACACCGACACCCTCGGAAACATAAAGGCCGGAATGACGGCGAGCTTGGCGCTTACCCTGGGCATAGTACTGGTGACGGCTGCGGTCCTTTACTCGGTCATCGCCGCCCTAAACCGCAACCTGATCAGCCTTTCCGCCGACTTGTTGAAAAGCAACATCGAGCTCATGGAAGTCCTGGGCAGTGCCATCGCGCTGAGGGATTCAGATACCGATGCGCACAACTACCGGGTGACGGCGTATGCGATGGCCATGGGCAAGGCGCTACGGCTTCCTGCCCGCCAAATCCGGGATCTGATCGCCGGCGCGTTCCTGCATGACGCAGGCAAGATCGGCGTCAGCGACACCATCCTGTTCAAACCCGGTCCTTTGACGCCCGCGGAGATGGAATCAATCCGCCGCCATGTTTCCC
>Ga0315281_10013294_pt1 | contig 11147 bp, 6 predicted proteins | sample YL17G07_0_MG_FD_204540 | JGI IMG/M metagenome (GOLD analysis project Ga0315281, IMG submission 204540) | Sediment microbial communities from Yellowstone Lake, YNP, Wyoming, USA - YL17G07_0 | ecosystem: Environmental > Aquatic > Freshwater > Lake > Sediment | place: USA: Wyoming | collected... | reverse complement strand
GACAGGGGGCGGAACGGCCTGCCTGCTGCGGCAGGAAGGACGCCGGCCCCAGCCGAAGAACCTACCCGTCAGTCCGGCGGGCGGTTTCTCCTGGGTCCTCGCTCTGCTGCCCGCCGGGTCCGAGTGACGTCGCTCAGACTGAGGGGTTCACCGAATGGCGAGGAAGCAGACGAACAAGCCGAAGCGCACTCCCAGCAAGCGCACGGCCGCCGACGCGTCTGATCCGGTCAGAGACTACCGCCACGACGAGGCCAAGCGCCTCAACAACCCGCCCGCCGGGTTGACGGGGCAGAAACCCACGGCGGTCGCGGAGCAGGCGCAGACGGTGTACGATCCCCACAAGCCGCCCGTGCTGCGGTTCGACGCGACCGGCGCGGTCGATAGGGTTACCGATCTCCTCGCCGAGGCGCAGGCGCGGCCCCTCACCAAGGACGAGGTCGCCTTCCTGGAGTCGGCCCTCGCCAATCATCAGCCCTGGCTCGAATGGTCGGGCAAGCGCGAGCAGGACCGGATCGCGGTTGACGACGTGGCCCTGCATGTTCACGAGCGGGTGAGCGCGCAGGCGATCCTGAAGGCAGTGAAGCGCGAGGACATTCAGCGCGACCTTTTTGCCGACCCCGACCTGCCCTACCAGGAGGCGCTCAGGTTCTACCAGCACTCGGTGGATTGGGCGAACCGGCTGGTCCTCGGCGACAGCCTGCTGGTGATGAACAGCCTGCTCACCCGCGAGCACATGCGCGGGCAGGTCCAGATGATCTACATGGACCCGCCCTATGGGATCAAGTTCGCCTCCAACTTCCAGCCTTTCATCAACCAGCGCGATGTGAAGGACCGGGAAGAGGACTTGACTCGCGAGCCGGAGATGATCAAGGCCTACCGGGACACATGGGACAAGGGCATCCATACGTACCTCGCCTACCTGCGAGACCGGCTCTACCTCTGCCGCGAACTGCTGAGCGAGACAGGCAGCATCTTCGTGCAGATCGGTGACGAGAATGTGCACGTCGTCCGGGCGCTTCTTGATGAGGTGTTCGGCCGCGGCCACTTCGTCTCAGTGATCAACGTGAAGAAGACTGGACTTAAGGGATCGCGCTATCTCGACTCGGTTTTCGACTATGTTCTGTGGTATGCCAAGGACCTAGCTTCCGCCAAGTACCGTCCTCTGCTCCTCACGAAGGAGCTGGGCATAGGTCGGGGCACGGGCCAGCGCTACGACCAGATCGAGTTGCCTGATGGCACGCGGCGACCCCTCACGGCGGAGGAGAAGCGTAACCCCAACCTGCTGGCACCACTACTGAACCAGGGGGCCAGACCCTATCAACTGACGGCTCTGATCTCGGAGAGTTCCAGCGCGAGCACTACGTTCGAGGCCGAGTTCGATGGGCGGACCTTCTTCAGGACGAACTGGAAGACTAACAAGACCGGATTCCAGAGGCTGGTCGCTGCGGGCAGGATCGTCGTAGGTGAGGAGACCCTGCGATACATCAGGTACATTGACGACTTCCCGGCCACCTCGGTGGTAAACGTTTGGGATGATACAGGGGTCAGTGGCAAAGTGTACGTTGTCCAGACCGCGACGAAGGTCATCGAGCGCTGTCTGCTGATGACCACTGATCCGGGTGACCTTGTGCTGGACCCGACATGCGGAAGCGGTACCACGGCATACATGGCCGAAGAGTGGGGCCGTCGCTGGATCACCATAGACACCAGCCGGGTCGCGCTAGCCCTTGCGCGGCAGCGGTTGATGACCGCCGCCTTTCCGATGTACCGGACTACGGATGGTGGTACGGACCCCAGTCGGAACTTCGACTATAGGGTGATTCCGCACGTCATGCTGGAGACCATCGCCCAGAACCCCCGCCTCGACCCGGACAAGGTGAAGGGCAAGAGCAAGGCCGAGATAGACGCCATCATCGCAGCCGGCGCGGACCAGGAGACGCTCTACGACCAGCCGCAGGTGGTCAGCGGTGTGACGCGAGTCTCCGGGCCGTTCACGGTCGAGGCGATCCCTGCCCCAATCCTCTCGCCTGACGCCGCCTCACCCATCGGCGGCGAGCCGGAGAGCTTACCAGTGGACGAGGAACGGGGCGAGGCAACCAGGGTCGCGGCGCAGAACGCCGGCGCGTACATCGCCAATCTCGTCTCTCTTCTGAGGCAGGACGGAGTGACGTTCCCCGGCGGCAAGAAGATGATGGTGCCTGACATCGTCGCCCGCGCCGGGCAGTTCCTCCACGCAGATGCCACGACAGAGGTCGGCAAGGACACCAGGCGCGTCGCCTTCTCCTTCGGTCCGCAGTATGGCCCGGTCACCGTGCAGCAAGTGGAGCAGGCCATGCGCCAGGCCAACCGCACCGGGTTCGATGTGCTGGTCTTCTGCGGCTTCGCCTTCGAGGGCGCTGCCACCGCCGCCATTGACGAGGCCCGGTTGGAGAGCGAAGTGCAGGTCGCCTGGGCGCAGATCAGCCCGGACCTCCTCATGAGAGACGAGAAGGGGAACAGCCTGCTGAAGACCACCGTCAGCAGCCAGCTCTTCACCGCTTTCGGCGAGCCGGACGCCGACCTGAGACGCGCCGAAGACGGCTGGATCGTCGGGATCAACGGCGTGGACATCTACGACCCGGTCATGCACACGGTCTCGTCAGCGCCCGTCGAGAAGGTCGCGGCGTGGTTCCTCGATACGGATTACGACGGCCGGACCTTCTGCATCTGCCAGGCGTTCTTCCCTCAGACCACCGCCTGGGACAAGCTCGCCCGCGCCCTGAAGGGCACCATTGACCTCGACAAGCTGGAGAAGTACAAGGGGCACGAGTCGCTGCCGTTCCAGCCAGGCGAGCACCGCGCGGTCGCGGTGAAGGTGATTGACCTGCGCGGGAATGAGGTCATGCGCGTGCTGCGGTTTCCGGAGGAGCAGGCGTGAGGAAGTCGGTGCGACCCGCTCCCGCTCGCCCGGAGCCCCGCAACCCGCAGGGCCTCGACCAGCCCATCATCTGCAGTCCCTACCTCGAGCCCGACAAGCACTGGGCCTACGACCGGTTCGGCCTGCCGGAGATCGTCCCATATCGGCGACGTGCCGGCTACTACTGGCGCGACCCGACCCGCAAGCCCGATCAGCTCGCCATGTACGAGGACGAGCAGTTCGTCGAGCTGACTTACATCCAGGGCATCCGCGAGGCCGTCAAGCAGTGGCGCGAGCGCGGCTACCGCGGCGCCACCACCACGACGCAGACACTTCTCCGCCACTGGAGGCGCGAGGGCCGGGAGCGGAAGCTCTTCTTCTGCCAGCTGGAGGCGGCCGAGACGATCATCTGGCTGACCGAGGTGGCGACGAGGAAGCAGCGGGAAGACCTGCTCCTCTCCAAGGATGATGAGGGCAAGCTCTGTGACCGCACGCTCGACGAGCCGGCTGACCAGGAGTCGCTGGCGAAGGCGTACCAGGCGCTGAGGCGCTACTGCTGCAAGATGGCCACCGGCAGCGGCAAGACCGTGGTCATGGCGATGCTCGCCGCGTGGAGCGTGCTGAACAAGCTCCAGAACCCGCGCAGCGAGAAGCACTCGGACGCGGTCCTGTTCGTCTGCCCGAACCTGACGATCAAGGAGCGGCTGCAAGTACTGCGGCCGAACCACCCGCAGAACTACTACGGCGCCTTCGACCTCGTACCCGCGGGGACGCTGCGCGAGTTGCTCGATCAGGGCGCCTTCCACATCACCAACTGGCACGCGTTCGCCGAGGAGAGCGCGCACGTCGAAGGCGGCCAGTCGTACCGGGTGGTCAACAAGGGCCGTGAGTCGGGTTCGGCGTTCTGCGAGCGCGATGACGTGCTGGGCAGCCTGCGCGGCAAGCGGAACCTCCTCGTCTTCAACGACGAGGCCCACCACGCGTACCGGCCGCTGCCCATAGACGAGTCGAAGCTGAAAGGCGAGACGGCCGAGCAGCGGGCAAAGGAGAAGCAGGAGCGGGAGGAGGCGACTGTCTGGATCAGCGGCCTCGACCGGATCAACAATACCGTCGGCATTCTCTCCTGCATGGACCTCTCGGCGACGCCATTCTTCATCTCCGGCAGCGGTCATCAGGAGGGCACTCCTCTGCCGTGGATCGTCAGCGACTTCGGTCTGGTTGATGCCATCGAGTGCGGCATCGTGAAGATCCCGCGGGTGCCGGTAGTGGACGCGACGGGACGGCCGGAGCCGAAGTACTTCCGGCTGTGGGATTCGATCATGCGCAGCCTGGGCGAGGAAGATCGCAAGTCCGGCAAGCGCAAACCGAAACCCGAAGCTATCGTGCGCGAGGCCGACGACGCGCTGAAGCAGGTGGCGGGGCTCTGGAAGGAGACCTTCGAGGAGTACGACAAGGCGAAGTCCGTGATCCCGCCGGCGATGATCGTGGTCTGCGACAACACGGACCTGTCGGAGTACGTGTATGAGCGCATCTCCGGGGAGCGCGTCGAGGATGACCCGGAGAAGCCGGGCAAGAAGCGAGTGGTGTTCGACCGCGGCTCGATCTTCCCCGAGTACCTTCAGAACGCTGCGGGGCAGCCGCCTGAGCAGCGGCCTTCCATGCGCATCGACACGAAGTTGCTGAACGAGGCCGAAGCCCACATTGGCGGTGCGACCAAGGCCGACATCTCGGAGGCGCTTCGCAAGCGCGTCAACACAGTGGGCAAGCCCGGCCAGCCGGGTCAGAACGTGCGCTGTGTGGTTTCGGTCGGCATGCTCACCGAGGGGTGGGACGCGTGCAATGTGACGCAGATTCTGGGGCTGCGGGCGTTCACCTCACAACTGCTCTGCGAGCAGGTCGTCGGCCGCGGTCTCCGCCGAGTCGAGTACGACATTGACCCCGATACAGGGCTACTGAGAGAGGAGTACGTGGACGTCTACGGGGTCCCTTTCGAGGTCATCCCGTTCAAGAAGCGGCCGATCAACAACCCGCCGCCCCCGCCGAAGCCCACGACGTGGGTCCACGCGCTTGACGAGCGGACAGCGCTTGAGCTTCGGTACCCGCGCGTCGAGGCGATCATCTGCGACGTCACCGAGGGGATAACGGTGAACTGGGACGAGGTCGAGCCGCTCGACATTGACCAGAGCGCCGCCCCGACCGAGACGATCAGCCGGCCGCGTGTCGGCTACCAGCTTGGGTCGCCGAGCATTGCCGGGCCGGGCAAGCCCGTGAAGCAGACGCGGGAGGCGTTCTACAACCAGGTACGTCTCCAGGAGATCGAGTACGAGCTGGCGAGTCGAGCCACGGAAGCGCTCGCCACCGCCAAGAGCAGCAGACTGCGGCTCTCGGCGCGCCACCTGCTCTTCCCCCATGTCCTCGGCATCGTCCGCCGGTTCCGCCAGACCAAGGTGAACTACCACGGGGTGAACCCGAAGGAGATCGGCGTCCTTCGGTACGTCGAGATGATCACGCAGCGGCTGACGACAGCCATCCGCCCGCTAGAACAGTCCGGCGAGGTCCGGCTGATCCCGAAGCTGGAGCGCTACCGTCCGATCGGCAGCACCGGGGAGGTGGACTTCCACACCGGCCGCTCGTGCCGGACGACGCTCAAGAGCCACATCAGCCACGTGGTGCTCGACACCGCCACCTGGGAGGCCTCCGCCGCCTTCCACCTGGAGGCCTCAGAGGAAGTCGGGTCCTACGCGAGGAACGACCACCTCGGCCTCGTGATCCCATACGAGTTCCTGGGGGTGCCTCGAGTCTACATACCCGACTTCCTCATCCGCCTGACGGACGGCACCAACCTCATCCTGGAGATCAAGGGCTTCGAGACCGAGGAAGACCGCGAAAAACACACCGCCGCCCACCGCTGGGTCGCCGCGGTCAACAACTGGGAGGAGCTGGGGAGGTGGGCATTCGCCGTGTGCAGGGAGCCGGGGGAGGTGCAGGCAATGCTGGCGCGTGCGGCAGCGGAGGCGCAGCGCCAATGAGCGACGCTGCACACGCAGTACTGGAGCTTCCCAGCGGGTTGATGGTGGATTACCCCCTGGCGAAGCTTCGCGCGTTCGCCGAGGAGGAGTACGCAACCTATGACGGCGTGGCCACGACCTTGGACTCAAGCATCACCATCCACGACATCACCCTGTCGGTGATGATGAACTCCTGGCTGATGGCGGTTGGCGGGCGTTCGATCTACCGAGCCAGGGAACGTGTAGGTCGGGCGCTCGAACACATACCTTCTGACGTGAGCTTACTCGACGGTGATGAAGCGATCCCGTGGCAGAAGATCGGTGCCCTATTCAGCGAGTTCGAGACCATCAGCGGCGCGAAGCTGGCAGTTGCCACGAAGATACTGCACAAGAAGCGGCCTGAACTCATCCCGATGCTTGATACCCAGGTCCGGCTGTACTATGAGCGGGCCTTCCCGGACCGGGACTGGCGGCTCAGCCTGGGTTCGCTTGCAGTCGCGCTTCTGCGCAGCTTTCGGGATGACTTGGTGGCGGCCAGACAGCAGGTAAGCGTGCTGCGTGACGAACTGGTGCCGGCCGGTTTCCCGCTGACACACGTCCGGGTCCTTGAGGCCCTCATCTGGATCAAGTGCAGTAAGATGGAGCCATACTACAGCGCGGGATCTCGCGGCGCCGGGGACGGGTAAGACCACAACCCGTAGGAGGGCTGGAGTCATATGCGCGGGAAAGGCACGACCACTCCAGGTAGCGTGAACAGGAATCAGCAGAAGGTTGTCCGCAAGACCTGCCTGCCAGGAACCGACCATCGTCAATGGGTGTACGAGCTGCGGTGCTTGAGATGCAACACACACTACGGTGCCAACGGCAGTGACGTACACCTCCGCAAGTGCCCAAACTGCCAGGGCGGGGCAGCCGGACTCCCGTTCGAAGGTTGACACCGCGGATGAAGAGACACATGCACGGCCGAGTCTGTACGTGGCTGGGTGCGCCGTTCGCTAGCGAATGGGTGACGGCAAGGTGACAGCGATCCTTCAGGTCAAAGGCTACGAGAGCGAGCAGGACCGGGCAAAGGAGAGCGTCGCCCAGCGCTGGATCGCCGCCGTCAACAGCTGGGGGGAGGTGGGGGAACCCATGGCACCAGTGAATGCTGCTCTGCCGTGATACGGACGTCGGGGTGGCTAGATGCGACTGGCGCCGACCACGCGAGACCGGTGACGGTCTGGAGGCGATGGCACGATGACGGACGGGAAGCCCGACGTAGGCGTCTTCTGCCCAGCATGTAATAACGACGTAGCGTTGACACTCGCGCAGTTGGGGGGGAACTGCGCGAATGCTGACTGCCACGTGCCTTACGAGTTTCGCCTGTTTTCTTCGTACCAGGATGCTTCGGATGCGTACGACCAGACGAGCAGCTGGAAGACGAAGTACCTGTTCGAGTCGCGGAGCCGGCCCGGTACATGGGTAGTCGCCAGCTTCAACGGGAGGATCAAGCCCTACCGTCCTCGTTCCATATCCTCACTCCTGGGTAGGGAGATGCTTGAGACCATGCAAGCCGGACTCGCCGATCATGTGGGCGCGCCTATAACCCTCATCGAGATCGAGCATCGGGAGAACGGCGACGCCGAGTTCAAGCGGATTGAGCCACTTCCATACGCAGAACCAGCGGAGATTCCGCCTCACATGCGGAGGTTCACCAAGTTCTGCTCCACGCTACGACGGGCTTCGGCGCGAGGCAAGTCTGGTGACGACCTTTGCAGTCGGTATGACGTTGACATGGCCAGGGACTACGCTGACAAGCCGCCATACATGCCCATGTCCTATCATTGCTGGTGCAACCTGATTGACTACATGGTTCCGGTCATAGTGCACGGCCAGCTGCTGGGGGTTCTCTTCAGTGGGCAGAGACGGCTAGAGGACTCATCCGCCGACGAGAAGCTCCGGGAGTCCGTGATAGCAGCCGCAGCCAGACTCAAACTGGACCCTGGCCGGATGTTGGACCTGGCATTCGGCGAAGACGTCAAGCGCGTCGGCAGCGACGATATCAACGCGGACCTTTCGACGTTGCAGGGCGCCGCACGTAGGATAGAGGCGACCGCGGAGGCCAACTACTGGGTCGAGCGGCAGGTACGCGATGGCCACTTCCTCGATGAGGTCCGTGCGTACCTTAGCGATCAGGGAGCAAGTGGTGCCAGTTCCCGGGAGGATCTGTGGCGTGGCAGTCAACTCGTGGTCTCCCGCCTGCGGGAATACGTCCACTGCTTCCCAAGCGTTGCGTTGCTGTGCGAATCCCCAAGGGGCTCGCAGAATTACGTGGTAATAGCTGCTTCCGGCAACGTGACGGACGGTTTCTCGGCGGTGATCCCCGCCAGTTGGCTCGATCCGGTCATGGCCGACCGCCTGGGCCCACTGGTGGCAAATGCCGAGCGGCGTGCCGAGCTTCGCGACCTTCTTTCAGAGCGCCTAGTTCCATACAAAGTGGCTTTCGCGATAGTCGTCCGCATGAGACTGCGCACCGGCACGCACCTGGCGTTAGTGTTCGCCGCTCCACCTCATCCATGCGAGTTGCCCGCATCTATGGGCGAGTGTCAGCACCAGACGCGGCTAGGCCTGCAGTTCTTTGCACAGCTTCAGGTATGCCTGACCCGCGAGCTAGATGAAATGGCTTCGATCCAGCATCTCCTCGCTGAGGACCGGCGGAGAACCAGTTTCCTGACCCGAGCCGCACATAGCCTCTCTCTGCCGATCCAGTCCATTATCGCGGATTCAGCCAACCTTGCTGATGAACTGGAGAGCAATCATCCCGCCCATGAGATCGCCCAGCACAATTTCCATGAGGTGCAGGGCCTACGCCTTGTCATAGAGAACCTCCTCCATGGAGCCGAGGAGGAAACAGACGCTCCGCAGCCAGAGTACCGATCGGAGCCCATCTTTGGTTCGTTAGGCGCTGCATGTCAGATGTTCGCCGGCGAGGCCGCGGAAAAAGGCTGCGACATCAGAGTGACCTTCGTGGCGCGGGATGACCCGGTCACGATGCCACCGTCGCTTCTCACTGATACCGCGTTCGTCATCCGAAGTACGCTTCATGGGCACTTGCTTAGGGACCTGGGGCTGCAGGCGCCGAGAGATGCACAGTGGAATCGTCTGCAAGCCGACCTGGAGTGGAACGGCAAGAAGAGAACCATTCCCTATCTCAGCCTGGGTGAAGAGTGCTACGGCCTAGCGCTGAGCAAGGGGGAACAGGCCGCCGCGAAGGTGCGTGTGTCCGTTCGTCTAGCTGATGGGACTCTCGGCCAGACTACGGCATGGACAGCCGCAGGCCGCTACTTCCCTCCGCTTGAGATGGTTCGTGACGAGCTCGAGTTGGCTTTTATGAATCTGGTTCACAACGCCGTGAAGTACTCGTACAGAACTGTACCGTCTGGCGGCAAACGGTACATCGAAGTCCGTTGCGAGCTTGTGTCACCGCACCTCTATGACGTGCAGGTGTCCGATTACGGCGTGGGCATAGAGCAACGCGAGATAGATGAGGGGCTGATCTGGCGACCCAGGTACCGGGGAAGACTCTCTCGTGATCGGAACCGGACCGGGTCCGGCCTGGGTCTGTCTCATGCCAAGCGCGCCATTGAGAAGATCCACGGGGGGCTGGTCTCAGCGAGGAGTCTGCGCCAGCGCGGCGGGGCATATCTGACTGTGTTTTCGGTGCAGTTGCCTGTCACGCAGCACAATCGGCTTGGTCGAGAAAGGGATGATCATGGGACAGAAGCAGGTCGCTAGTCGGGGCCGCATACTCTGGGTAGATGACGATTACTATCATCTGTGCAACCTACTGCGGCCTCTAGTGAAGGCTGGCTTCGAAGTGGTGCCGGCTCGTTCTTACGAGGAGGCCAGAGCGATCCTCGACTCCGACTGGCGGCAGTTCCGCTTGATAGTGCTCGATCTCATCCTACCCCTTTCCGAGTCACGGGCGGTAGAGACGCCCCAGGAGGCCACAGACCGCGGCAATGCAATGGCGGATGATGAAGCACTCGCAGAGAACGGGATCGCCCTGTTCGACTACTTGACCACCAGCCTCGGCGTGACGGTACCGATACTGCTGCTCTCAGTGGTGAAGACGAAGCCCCTTCTTGACCGCCTGATGAACAAGGGGGCGGCCGCGCGGCTTGAGAAGCACGGCCTCCTGCCAGCCGAGGTGAAGAGGACGGTTCTCGAGGTCTTAGGGGAGAGCGAAGGGGGTGGGTATTCCGGCAGCGAAGGCAGTTACCGATGAGGTGGCTTACTGCTGGAATCGCCGACTGGCTCGGCGCTCTTCTTGGTTTCCTCGGCGGCCTGCTGTCATTCGCAGCAGGTGCGCAAGCCTACTCTCGTGCCGGGACGTTCCGAAGAATTCTCTACCGCATCGCGATGTGGCGCCTGAAATGCAAGTTCGACCATGCCATGGCGGAAGATGACAAGCAGTTGCTGGAGGCGGTTGGGTTTCAGCTAGCGGTCACCAAGCTGAACTCCCCTGATCCTGTCGACCAGATCGTCGGAATGGGTCAACTCGAGCATCTCGGTTCTGACATGGTGGTCGAGATACTTGCGGCCCGCCTAGGTAGGACGCCGCCATTGTCCGACGAGAACAAGACCTGGCTCCTGGCCCGGCTACGCCTTCTCATGAACACGGCACCCGGTCGGCGCTAGCTGTCACCAGCCCCGCGCAGGCGGCTATTGTCGCAGCTTGGTGCACGTCATGTTGGGCAGTGAACTAGATACTCATCCTGGCTGGCAGACTGAAGGCTTGTCCGCAGCATGGAGGTAACGCGCTCCCCGCGTCGTTGCCCGTTCCTCTGCTGTGAGCCCCGGACGACCCTGGTCACTGGGGCTGGTTTGGCTCATGCTAGGCGTCTGACTATGCCGTGTGGGCCGAGAGACGCTTTCGAGAAGTGTTCGTGCATGGTCGAATCGGTCAGCCAACCTAGGGGGAACGGCTTGTTAGCAATGACGGCCCTGCCAGCCCAGCCGTAGCGGGGCGCCTCTGGGTACCGCCAGCTGCCTCGATACCGCCGTCCGCCTGCCCCGCTGCGGCAGTTGCCATCGTCTGACTAGCAGCGGCGAAAGGGCGTTATGCATTGCTACGAAGCACGCCCCCGCTACGAACCTGCGACCTCGACGACCGCTGCAGGCCTCCGCCCCTTCCCTCCCACACAGCGCAGCAGGACCCGTGCGTGCTGAGCGAGTAGTGTGCCAATCACTGCGATGCGGGC
>Ga0315281_10013293_pt1 | contig 11147 bp, 11 predicted proteins | sample YL17G07_0_MG_FD_204540 | JGI IMG/M metagenome (GOLD analysis project Ga0315281, IMG submission 204540) | Sediment microbial communities from Yellowstone Lake, YNP, Wyoming, USA - YL17G07_0 | ecosystem: Environmental > Aquatic > Freshwater > Lake > Sediment | place: USA: Wyoming | collected... | reverse complement strand
ATAAGGTTGAGAAGGACAGAGTGTTTATCGATGACAGCGGCCAGAAGATAGAGATTCCTATGTTTGAATGGGAGAGTGGAAAGGACTTTAGAAAGGTCGGTAAAGAAACGGTCAGTTATTCAAACATTGCCCAACAGACGAGCGGCGACTCCTATCTTCTGAATCAGAAGAAGGTGTTGGAGGCCATTGAGCATCCAAACCAATTCATGACCGATGCAAGGCTTCAGCCCCATGTGGTCGAGGGCAGGCAGGAAGGATTTATCCTTAAAGAGGTGAAGCCAGGAGGGATCTATGACAGCATTGGTTTGCAGGACGAGGATGTCCTTCTGCGGATCAACGAATTCTCCATTGATAAACCTGAATCTGCCCTCCAGGCATTTACAGCCCTAAAGGGAATGGATAGGATTCAACTCGATATCGTCAGGGATGGCGCAAAGGCGTCATTGACCTATCAGATGAGATAGGGTTTTAAAAATGGGTGAGAGTAAAATGAAAAAATATTTTGCATGGATCATCCTGATCGTTTGTCTGCTTTCCTCTGTCACGGCTTCCTTTTCCGAGACGAAAAAACCCGAGAAGGTGACATTTAATTTTGTGGATGTGGAACTCTCCACTGTCACCAAATTCATCAGCGAGATCACAGGAAAGAACTTTATATTCGACGAAAGGATCAAGGGGAGGATCACCATCATCGCCCCTTCAAGGCTTTCTGTCGATGAGTCCTACAACCTCTTCACCTCTGTCCTGGAGCTGAAAGGGTTTACAGTGGTCCCTTCAGGTGTGGACGCTTATAAGATCATCCCTGCGGCAGAGGCAAAACAGAGGGGGATGCAGATCGCCATAGAGAGACAGCCGGTCGACGAGAGCTATATCGCAAGGCTCATCCCTTTTAAAAATATCTCTTCCGACGATGCCCTGAAATTCCTTCAGCCCCTGGTCTCCAAAAATGGTCATATCTCGACCTTTGGCCCCGGAAACCTTATCCTTGTCGTTGACTCGGGTCTGAATATTGAAAAGATCCTTTCGATTATAGAGGCCATTGACCATCCATCGGTTAAAGAGGAACCCGATCTCGTTTTTCTCAAGTATTCCAGCGCCGAGGCCGTGGCGAAGATTCTTAACGAGGGCTTTGGAAAGGTGAAGTCGAGAGCTCCTCCTGGTCAGCCCTCCGCTATAGAAGGGGGAAAGGCTGTTGGGGATATGAGGCTGAATGCGGTCGTCCTCTTTGGGGAGAAGGAGATCAGGGAATCGATGAAGATGCTGATTAAGACGCTGGATGTCCCATCTCCCGAAGCACAGGGGAGGATCAATGTCTATTTTCTTGAAAATACGGATGCGACTGAACTCAGCAAGGTCTTAGAGGGGATGCTCAGAGGAGCACAGCCTGCAAAACAGGCAACCACCACCGGTGCGCAGGCCGCTCCCATGACACCCTTTGAGGCAGCAGGAGGCATTGCCATCACCCCTGATAAGGCAACGAATTCGTTGGTCATCGTTGCCTCCCCTTCGGATTATCAGAATCTCGTCCAGATCATCAAGCAACTCGATAGAAGAAGAAAACAGGTATACGTTGAGGCCATGATTGCAGAGGTTTCCATCGATAAGCTTCTTGACCTCGGGGTAAAATGGCGTGGAGCCCTTGTGAAGGATGGAAAACCTTTAGCCATTGGTGGTTTTGGAAATATCGATCAAACCACGATTCAGAATATCATCACAGGTCTGGCAGGCCTTTCAATGGGTGGTCTTGGCAGATATCTGACGATACCCGGTGGATTTTTGCCAAGCACAACACTGCCGGATGGGACACCTACAACAACATCGGATGTGAAAGCCCCGGGCTTTGCAGTCCTTCTCGGCCTGGATGAATTTAGGGATGCGATCAAGATTCTCTCCACTCCCCAGCTTCTCACCTCCGACAATAAAGAGGCGGAGATCATGGTAGGGGAGAACGTCCCCTTCGTCACAGGCAGGCAATCGAATATCCAAGTCACCACCTCGGTCTTTACCACCGTGGAACGACAGGATGTGGGTATCAGGCTCAAAATCACCCCCCAGATTACCGAGGGGGATTACATAAAGCTGGATATCTATCAAGAGATCTCGGCGGTCAAGCAGGAATCGGCGACGATCCTAATCAACGTGGGGCCCACCACCAGCAAACGCTCTACCAAGACCTCGGTGTTGGTAAAAGACCGGGAGACTGTGGTCATAGGAGGCCTCATACAGGAAAAAGAGGAGAATCAATGGACAAAGATGCCGATCCTCGGCGATTTTCCCATTTTAGGATGGCTATTTAAATCGAAAAGTGTCACGAAGAATAAGACAAACTTGTTAGTCTTTATCACACCCAGCGTGGTGAAAGACGCAGAAAATCTTGCTCAAATCACCAAGGAGCGGCAACTGCAGATGGCCAGGGTGACGAAAAATTATAAGGAGGGGGAGCTTTTGGTTAAATTCAAGGAAGGAGTTTCAGAGGAGAAGGCCCTTTCCATCCTTTCTAAAAAAGGAGCCTCCGTCATCAATTATATGGAGGATATCAAGGCCTACCAGATCAAACTGAAAGCCAAACAGTCTGTTGAGGATGCCATTAAAGAGTTTTCAACATTCCCAGAGGTTGAGTACGCAGAGCCCAATTACAGTTTAAAATTTCAGAGTGAAAGAAAAAAAGACTGAAAAAGGCCAATCATTTCTTAAGAGGGGGGGAGGGGATTCCTTATGGAAATGAAGACAATGGATACCATAAGGGATGAAGATGTAGAGCTTTCTCTCATCAAGGAGGTTCCACTCTCTTTTGCCAGAGGCAATAGGGTGATGCCCCTTCGGAGGGAGGATGGATGCCTGCTCGCTGCAGTCTCTGATGAGAGAGGAATACTTGCTCTCTGGGACCTCTCAAAAAGCCTTGGACTCAAACCCGTGCCTCTGAGTGTTGCCCCAGGTGTGCTGATGGATGCCATCAACCGGTTCTACGGTCAAATAGGTTCTGCAGAAGAGGTGATGGACAACATCACAGGGGAAGACCTCGCCTCTGTGGCCACTGTGTTTGAAAAACCGAGAGATATCCTCGAGCTGACCGGAGAGGCACCCATCATCAGACTTTTGAATGCCTTTCTGCAACAGGCGGTCAAAGAGAGGGCGAGTGACATTCATGTCGAACCTTATGAAAAGGAACTCGAAGTGAGGATGAGGGTGGATGGGATCCTCCACAGGGTCCTCAGCCCACCCAAGATTATTCAGGATGCCTTGATCAGCAGGGTGAAGATCATGGCAAACCTCGATATCGCCGAGAAGAGGCTTCCACAGGATGGCCGCATCAGGCTTCTCGTCGGAGGAAGGGATGTTGACATCCGGGTATCGACCATCCCTACGATATATGGAGAGAGGGCGGTTTTGAGGTTGCTCGACAGAAAACAGGGAGTGCTGGGGCTGTGGGAGGTAGGTCTTAATCAGGAAGACGAGAGACGTCTGGGAGAACTCCTTCAGAGAACGAATGGCATCCTACTGGTGACCGGTCCCACAGGGAGCGGCAAGACCACGACCCTCTATGCCGCGCTCAACAGGATTCATACAGAAGAAAAGAATATCATCACTGTTGAAGATCCTGTTGAGTATCAGTTGAAGGGCATCGGACAGATGCATGTGAATCCAAAGATAGGTCTTACCTTTGCCTCGGGGTTGAGGTCCATTCTGAGGCAGGATCCAGATGTGATCATGGTGGGAGAGATCAGGGATTTTGAGACCGCAGAGATTGCGATTCAGGCATCGCTGACAGGCCATCTTGTCTTAAGCACCCTTCATACCAATGACGCCCCTTCATCCCTTACCAGGCTCATCGATATGGGTGTGGAACCCTTTCTCGTCGCCTCCTCACTCATCGGAGCCCTCGCCCAGAGGCTTGTGAGGGTGATATGCCCCCATTGTAAGGAATCCTATAAACCGACTCCAGAGGAGGCCAGATACATCTCTTCTTCCATCCTTTATAGGGGTAAAGGTTGTGAAAAGTGTGGTGACAAAGGTTATCTCGGAAGGACTGGGATTTTTGAACTCCTCCTCATCAGCGATGATATCCGCCACATGATCACAGAGAAGATCGACTCACAGAGTATAAAGAATTTCGCCATCTCAAAAGGAATGAAGGTCTTGAGGATCGACGGCTTTGAGAAGGCCATGAAAGGTATTACCTCCATCGAAGAGGTCTTGAGGGTAACGCAGAAAGACGTAATCGAGACCTAATATGCGATCCGTCATCTCCCATCAACGCCATGCCGATATTTCAATATAAGGGATACCGATCGGATGGGTCTTCTGTCATCGGCACCATCGAAGCCGATGGCATTCAGAATGCCATTCTCAGTGTAAAAGAGATCGGCATCTATCCCAAGGAGATTCATGAAAACCTCCCTCGTGAGAAGATATGGTTTTTCCGCAAATATGATCCCACCCTTCTCCCCTCTCTGACCAGACAGCTCTCCATCATGTTTTCATCAGGGGTGCCTCTCCTGGAGGCCTTGAAGTCACTCTCCGAAGAGAATAAGGGGTTTTGGAAGGGTCTTCTGGTGAATATAAGAGAGAGGGTTTCAGGTGGAGCAAGTCTCTCCCGCGCTCTGGGAGGGCATGAGAAGCTCTTCCCTGAGTTCTATATCAATATGGTGGAAGCCGGAGAACAGAGTGGGACCCTGGATCAGGTCTTGGCGAGGCTTGCAGATTTCATTGAAAAACAGGCTGCCATCAGGGCGAAGGTCAGGATGTCGATGATCTACCCCACCTTGATGGTCTGCATTGGGTTTATTGTCCTGTCCTTCCTTTTCACTTTTGTGATACCAAAAATTGTGAAGATATTTGAGAACACTAAGAGCGCACTGCCTTTCCTCACCGTCATTTTGATCGGTATCAGCCACGTCTTCATTAACTACTGGTGGGCGATCATCATGGTATTGGTTGGACTCCTTTTGGGGAGCAGGCGATTGCAGAAGAGTCACAGACCTTTCGTGGATCGGATCTTGCTTAAGATGCCTGGCCATATCGTTCAAAGCCTTTATTTTGTGCGCTTTACGAGGACACTTGGTTTTCTCCTCGTGGGCGGGCTTCCGATGCTTAAAGCCCTTGAACTCTCTGCAAAATCGATCGGCAATCTTATTCTCGAAAATAAGATTATCGATGTCGTGAAAAGGGTCGGGGAAGGGGGAAGCCTTTCCGCGTCCCTGGATGGATTTCCTCCAGTCCTGATACAGTTAATTTCAACAGGTGAAAAGAGCGGAAGGCTGGGTGAGGTTTTAAATAAGGCGGCCGATGCCTATGAAGAGGAGTTTAACAGGAAGGTCCAAAAGGGACTTTCCTTGCTCGAACCCGTGATGATCTTATTGATGGGTCTGGTGGTAGGATTTATTGTTCTGGCTGTCCTTCTGCCGATGTTTCAGTTAAATCAACTGATCAAGTGAGACGGTTCGAGGAGGGAGGGTGATCAGAAGGCATTTGTTCCTTCCACGGGCCGCCTTGGCCAGTGCGGCCTATGTTGTGCTTTAGGCGATAAAAGGAAATGGAGGAAGATCATGGAAGAGGGAAAAGTTAAAAGGTTTCTGATTCGCAACGGGAAGTCTCGCAGGGGGTTTACGTTGATTGAGATCTTGGTCGTCGTCTTCATCCTCAGCCTTCTGGTGGCCCTCGTAGCGCCAAGGATCATTGGCAGAACGGAAGATGCAAAAATAGTCGATGCAAAAATTCAGATGAGAAACTTTGAGACAGCCCTTAAGTTGTTTAAACTGGATATTGGCTTTTACCCAAGCACGGAACAGGGACTCGAAGCGCTCATTGAAAAACCGACAGTGGGCAGAATTCCAAACAATTATAAAGAGGAAGGGTATCTGGAACAGAGAAAGATTCCATTAGACCCATGGGGCAATCCCTATGTTTATATATCACCAGGACTTCATGGAGACGTTGACATTATCTCTTTTGGTGCGGATGGCAAAGAAGGAGGGGAAAGCAAAGATGCCGATATTACAAATTGGAATTTGTGATCGCCAGGTAAAATGAGAAGCAGAAAATTGAAGCATTTTAAAATTTGTCATTTTGAATTTGCAACGGATGATCTCCCCAAGAGGGGTTTTACCCTTCTGGAACTGATGGTCACCCTCTTTCTCCTCTCTTTAATCGTGGCCATTGTCTTTCCATCCTTTTATGGCCTGGAGGAGAGGAGGCTGAAGTCAGAGGCCAGAACGGTTGCATCGGTGCTGAGGTATCTCCATGACAGTGGCATCTCTACCAAGGAGACCTACTTCTTGAAATTTGATCTTAAAGAACATGTAGTCTCATGGGAAGAACCCGATGGTAAAAAGACAGAAACCTTCAAAAGCCTTGCGGGCTTAAATCTCCAGTCAAGAGGGGAAGTGAAAGAAGGACAGATCACCTTGTTTTTTGGACCTTCGGGGGTTCAAGAAAATATTACCGTTTATTTAAGAGATGAAGATCAAAGGATGAGGGTGACATTAAATTCGGTGAGTGGAAGGGTGAAGATCTTTCAAGATGCAAAATGAGAGGGCAGAATTCAAAATCGATGATGCATTCAAAATCTCTCAATCCATTCTTTAAAACTCACCCAGCAGGCTTTACCCTCCTAGAGGTGATGATCGTCCTCGCGGTGGTGGGGGGGCTCCTGGTCACGTTGATCCACACATTGAACTACCATCTCGGTATTGCAGAGCGACATGAATTCCTCACCATTGCCTCGATGCTCGCTAAAGATAAGATGAACGAAATGGAGAAAGAACCAGAAAGCACAGAAGGAGAATTTCCTCAACCCTACTCCGGTTATCATTATGTCACGGAGATCATGGAAACTCCTGATCCGGATATCTTGGAGATCTCGATCGTTGTCGGGAAGGATAAAGAGAAGGTGACCTTTTTCGAGTTGATCAAAATACCAAAATGAAAATTTCAAAATTCTTTTTACAAGATGCCAGTGGCCCTTCCGGCAGGGCAGGCTTTACCCTGATCGAGGTTTTAATGGCCTTCGCGATCCTCTCCATCATTCTGGGTGCCGTTTACAGCACTTTTTTCCTTTCTCATAAAGCCATGGAAGGGCTCGATGAATCCCTTGTGAAACTTCAGGAATGCAGGGGGATGATGGATACATTAAGCCGGGAGGGAGATGCCATTTTTTATAGCGCAGCGAATAAGAACTCTATCTTTAAAGTGGAGGACAGAGACCTGTATGGGAAACAGACATCCAGATTGATCTTCACCGCCTTTTCACCGCTGATCCCGGGCCTTTCCACCATCTCTTATTATGTTGAGGAAATGGATGGGAAACCCATGGTCCTGAAAAAGATCCATTCTGCCTATCGGTCAGGGGAGAATCAGGAAGGGGCGGAGATGATCGAAGGGGTGGAAGCCTTCACGGTAGAAGCCAGAGATAAAGATAAGTGGGTCAAGACATGGGATGCCTCGGAGATTAAAAAAATTCCTGAGGAGATCCGAGTCACCATCACCGTGCTTATCAAAGACAGGCAGGTCTCCTTGCATGAGACCATCAAGCCGAAGATCGGAAAGACGTTATGAGAGCCAAAGGGAAAGCCCATCGGTATTACATTTCAACATCGGCCCTCTCCAATTCCAAAGGAATGGCTCTCGTCCTGACCCTGATGGTGATTGTGTTGATCACCGCCATGGTGGTAGAGTTCTCCTATGGTGTTTATATCAACACCAGTGCCCTTTATAACTGGCAGACAGCTCAGAGACTCTCTTTCGTGGCAAAGTCAGCGATCCAATTGACTGCGAAGATCCTCTCCGAGAATAGTATGCTATCTATCTATACCTATCCAGGAATTTTCATGATCTCTCATAAGAACCCTTTTGAGGATTTTGAGGGAATTGTCTCATCCAGGATCGAGGATGAGAATTCAAAGTTTAATATCAACTCCTTGGTCTACCCGAATGGTCTGTTGAATGAGACGGCCTATTCTTCATTTGTAAGACTGCTCCATCTCTTAGAGATCAAACCCAGTATGGCTGACCGGATCGTCGATTGGATTGATCCAGATAAAGAACCGAGGACAGAAGATTCGGAGGATGGTTCAAAGAATGGTTTTCTCGATAGCGTGGATGAGATCCTCTTAATCCCTGGAATCGACAAGGGGAGTTTTGACAAGCTATTGCCCTATATCACCATCTACGGAAATGGATTGATCAATATTAACGGAGCTGAAATTCGTGTGCTGATGTCCCTTTCTGACTCCATCGATCGAGAGATGGCAGAAAGGATTGTCCGGTATAGAGAGCTCAACCCTTTTGAGAATCCAGGAGACATTTTTAAGGTGGCTGGATTTGAGACGATAGGACAATCGCTGATGGGGCGCATCACGGTTAAAGGCACGGCATTTCATGTGACCTCCACTGCCACCGAAGGAGATATCAAAAGGATGATCGAGAGTCTGCTGGAGATGACAGGCGGTAGCCCAACGATTAAATATTGGAAGGAGATTTGAAAAGGAAGAGAAAAAAGGACGGGAATGAATAATGAAAAAAATCGCCTTTTTTGACCTGAAAGGGGATCAACTCCTCATCCATCTCTTAGAAAAAAGTGGCCATACCTATCCACACCAAGAAACAATCTCCACCTCTGTCAGAGAGGATACCTCTTTTGATACCGAAAAGACATTTGAAGAAATAGAAGAATCGTATCTTAGCCTGCCCTTGAGCCTTCTCAGTTTCAGAATCATAGAATTTCCATTTTCTGATATGGAAAGGATCAGAGAGGTCCTCCGATTTGAACTGGATGGTCTTGTTCTGGGTGGGGCCGAGGATGTGGTCTTCGATCTTCTCGTCTTAGGAGAGAGTGATGGAAAACATAAGGTCTTGGTCGTCTATATCCGGAAAGAAAAATTGAGAACGATATTGGATAGGTTGAAGGCACTGGGTGTGGAGCCTAGGGTGGTCACCTCCGTTGCATTGGCATCGGCGAAGGAATCATTTGCCTCTGCGGAAGGCATTACGAGCCTGCTCCTAAATCCGAAACCAATCTTGGATGAAGATCGTATGAATTTGGTTCAAGAGGAAATGAAGATCCCTACCGTCAATCTGAGAAGGGGTGAATTTTCTTACACTTTGGATACCGAAAAAACAAAGCGATCCCTCAAACTGACCACGATCCTTACGGCGATCCTGGCGCTTCTATTTTTATTGGATATGGCATTCAGGATCGTCTCCACCAAGGGGGAGATCTTATCGGTCAAGGACGAAATCAACAAAACCTATTTAAATATCTTCCCGAACGAGAAGAAGATCACCAATGCCCTTTATCAGATGAAGTCCCATCTGAAAGAAATAAAGGAGAAAGAAAGGGTTTTGATGGGGATTTCTCCGCTCCAGTTTTTGCTCGACCTAACCAGTATGAGCGGGTCGGGCACATCCTTTACAGAACTCACCATCGACAAAGAGCGAATCATACTGAAGGGCGAGTGTTCCTCCCTCAGTCAGGTTCAGCAGATGAAAGGTCGACTTGAGAGGTTTTTAACGGATGTCAATATTTCTGACACCAAACCCCTTTCTACGGACCGAACAGGATTTACCATTACCGCAAAGGGGAGGAAGCCTTGAAACTGAAAGTGGATAAAAGGGTGTGGATAGGAGCGGGTGTGGCGACCTTAGCCATTTTCCTAATCTTCCTGTTTAATCTCTCTTCATCGTTAAAAAGGGATCTCAGGAATTTGAAGGCCCAACAAACGGAACTCCTCTTACTGAGAGATGAATTCCTGTCGTTAAAAAACAGGGTGGAGGCTGTGGAACGTAAAAAGTCCTTAACAAAGGTGGAAGGAGTTGTCCAGGCCGTTGATCAGGTCTTCCAGCCTTTGGGTTTAAAACAGAAGGTGAAATCCGTAAAACCTACGGGTAGAAGGGAGATGAAAGATGTCGTTGAAGAGGAGGCAGAGGTACAGATTGAAAAGGTGGATATGAATGAGATGGTGAATATCATCTATAAAATGGAGAATGCACCGATGATCCTCACCATAAAAAAGACGACAATCAAAACCTCCTTTGAAAATCCCTCACACCTCACCCTCATCATGACCATTACTTTAATTAAAGGGAAATGAAAAAAATTCTTTTTTCAGGCATACTTGCAGTCCTTATCTTCTTCGGTCTGTGGTTCATTGGAATCTCTGAAGGGTTACTTATTGAGCTGATTAAAAACTCACTGAAAGACACCCCCCTCTCGGTAGAAATCACGGATCTTAGAAAGGGCCTTTTCTACAACTTTAAATCTCAAGGTGTGATGCTTAAAAGGTCTGATAAAACCCTTCTCTCCATAGAGAATGTGGCAGGGAGGATTCATCCGCTCTCTTTGTTTTTGATGAGAATCACCCTTTCCTTTAAGGGCGACATGGGCGGTGGAAGGATTCACGGGAGGTTTGATCTGCTGAAAGGGGGACGCCAGGCTAATGTTCATATTGATAACGCAAACATTGAAGGGATACCTTTATTTGCAACCATCGGCCTAAGGGAAAGAGGCCTCCTCTCCGGTGAGCTAAAGCTAAAGGATGATATAGGCGATCTTAGATTTTCTATAAAGGAGGCGAGATTTGAAAGAGGATTATTTTCCGGAGTGATGGTCCCTTTGGATTTGTTTTATACTGCAAGAGGTGCAATGGCCATTAAGGGGGAGACGATCCGAGTCGTTTCTTTTTCTATGGAAGGGAAAGGAGTATATGCAAGGATTAAGGGAAATATAACCGGAAACATGCTCGACTTAACGATCGAGATTATGCGGGATTCATCATTTGAAGGATCCAGCCTCTTTTCAACCATTGAAAGTTACAAAGTTTCCCCTGGTTATTATGTTATTCCTATAAAAAGCAGTCTCTCATTTTAGAAGCCTTGGCCAGGATCCATCTCCTACCATTCTATCTTATCTTTCCCCATTCACTCTTCCTCCAAGGGAGAGATAAAGTTTGTTTTATTGTCTCCACAGAACTGCTATATTATAATAATTTTAATCACTTTACGAGAAGTCTCTATGAAGCCTATCATCGCTATTGTCGGAAGACCTAATGTTGGCAAATCTACCCTCTTTAACCGAATTGCCGGGGGCAAGAAAGCCATTGTCTGGGATGAGCCCGGCGTGACCCGGGACCGGAATTATGCTGATGTGGAGT
>Ga0315281_10013292_pt1 | contig 11148 bp, 9 predicted proteins | sample YL17G07_0_MG_FD_204540 | JGI IMG/M metagenome (GOLD analysis project Ga0315281, IMG submission 204540) | Sediment microbial communities from Yellowstone Lake, YNP, Wyoming, USA - YL17G07_0 | ecosystem: Environmental > Aquatic > Freshwater > Lake > Sediment | place: USA: Wyoming | collected... | reverse complement strand
AAAAGTGTCGGCGGGCTGAGCATCAGCACGGGTGCGGCGCATCTGGAGCGCGCCTATGGTGTATGCGCGGTGGTCTCCTGGGTCTTGCCGGCCGAACGCAGATAGGTCACGAGGTCGCGCATCTCATTGTCCTCGAACTGCGGCCAAGGCAGCCCGCGCTCGTGGAAGAGCGCCTCCATCGTAGGCGCATGGTTCCACATCGCCGAGCACAGCTCGACCGGCGACGAGATGGCGTGCGAGCGCGCCAGATCCGGGCCCAACGATTTCGCTCCCGGCGGCGCGTAGTGGCAGAGAACGCAACCCTTTTCCATGAAGATACGCTGCCCTTTGACCGCATCGCCCGGCGGGTCGTAGTACTGCAGGAAGTAGAGGTAGGCCATCACATCCGAGATCTCGGTGTCGCTGAACCGTGGCACCGGGATGTTCATCTCCCGCATCTTTTCCCACATCCCGGGCGCGTGATTCCACATCCGTCCGGCGATCTCGGTAATAGCCTGATGCAGCTCGACCTTGCCGAGGTCCGGCGCTATGTGGCCGCCCTTGCCACGCACCGCGTGGCAGCGGATGCAGCCCTTCTCGACAAATACCTTCTCTCCCCTGGCCGGGCTCCCGGGCTCCATGTAGATCTTCTCGCCCCCGCTGTCCGACGAGGCACGCTGGATGAACGCAAAGATGTCCGCGAGGTCACGGCCCTCGAAATGCGGCCGCGGAACGTTCTGTGCCGCCATCTTTCCGGCCATCGCCGAGCCATGGCTCCACATTGCCCGAGTCATGAACAGCGGCGAGGCGTACTTTTTGTATTTGTCGAGCGCCGGTCCGACGTGGCCGCCCATCCCGCCGACGGTATGGCATTTCACGCATCCCTTCTCGGCGAACACCGCCTGCCCCTTGTCGGCGTTGCCGGGCGCGTCAAAGTAATCGAGGAAGTACAGAAACGCCGCGAGATTGGACATTTCCTGCGTATTCAGCGTCGGACGGGCGATTCGCCGCTCGCGCATCTTCTCGATCATCGCGGGCGAGTGATTCCATAGAACGCCGGCGAGTTGGAGCACACTGAGCCCGGCCTTCGATCGCGCGAGGTCCGGCCCCAGGGTTCCACCCTGTGACCACACCGAGTGACACTTGATGCATCCCTTGTCGGAAAACACGATTCGCCCCGCCAGCGGGTCGGAAGGAATCGCGCCCTGGCCGTCGACCGCGTCTTGCGCCCGCGAGTTCGCCGGAAGAAGCATTCCGAAGATTAGTGCCAGCGCCAGAACCAGCGTATGAACTGAACGTAACCCGATAGGCATTCGGGATTGCCGCCTGATCGCCATCACGAAAAGCACCCTCCGCGATTAGACAGGGCTAGGCTGCGCGCGTTTCCGCGGCAGGAAGGTAACCCTTGATCCTCTCCATCGCCTCCTCGATCCCTTGATGTCTGCCTTCGCGAATTTCCCAAACCGAGATGATCGGGAAGACCTTTGAGAACAGCGCGTAAAGCAGGATGAATGCGGCGAAGCAACCCGCGGTCAGCGAGAGTTCCACCCAGGTCGGATAGTACACGCCGCGCGCAATGGGTAGCCGCGGGTTAATCAGCGTCGGCACTACGATCAGGTAGCGCTCCAGCCACATGCCGATCATTACGAATATCGAAGCGATCACGGTGCCGGGGATATTGCGCGTGCGATTCGGCGCCAGAATCCCGAACGGAATAATGAAGCAGCACAGCACCATTCCCCAGAACAGCGGCGCATAAGGTCCCCATAGCTTCGCGTCGAACACCCGCATATGCACCGGCTCGCCGCCGTAATAGGTGGTAAGGAATTCAGAGAAGGTGAAATAGAACCACAGCAGCGTCATCACCAGCAGCAGCGCGCCGAGGTTCCGGAAATGCACCTCCTTGAAGTACTCGCCCAGCCCGTAAGCCCAGCGCAACACCGCCATCGTCACGATCAGCGCGGCGATTCCGGAGAAGATCGCGCCGGCCACGAAGTAGGGTCCGAAGATGGTCGAATGCCACATCGGCTGGATCGTCATCCCGAACACCCACGAAACGACGGTGTGCACCGACACCGCGATCGGCAGCACGATAACCGCCATCACGGTGATCGCTCGCTCCAGCACACGCCATTGTCTGGGCGTCCCGCTCCATCCAAGCGCCAGCGTCCGGTAGAACCATCGGCGCTTGGTTGTGAAGTCGCGCATCAACGCGATATCCGGGATCAACGGAAGAAACAGGTAAATTGAACTGGCGATCAAATAGGTGCTGACGCTGATTACGTCCCAAAGCAGCGGGGAGCGCAGGTGCGGATGCTTGAGCACGTTCAGCAGGCGATCCTCGCGGCCCAGGTCGAGGATGATGTTGCTCATGCCGATGAAGAGCACCAGCACCGTCAACACCTCGGCGCAGCGGGTGATCGCGCGGCGCCACTCGGCTTTGCACAGGCGAAGGATCGCGGAAATCAGCGTGCCGGCATGGCTCAATCCGATGAAGAAAACGAAGTTGGTGATGTAGATGCCCCACATTACCGGGTAGTTGAGTCCGGTCATGCCCAGCCCATGCCGTAGCTGCAGCAACCAGACAAATACGGCCCAAGCCACAATCGAGAGCAGGATGCCGGTGGTGATGTAAAAGTTTCTGCCGGTCTCCAGGATCGGCGCGATTATCGCGCGGTCCCCGCCGACCTCATGCCCTGGCTCTGCCATGCCATTCCCCTTCCCTCAGATAGTAGACCTTGGGTTCGGTCCCGAGTTCCTCGAGGGCGAGAAACGCACGCGCGTTTTCCGCCAGCGAGGCGACCTTGCTGTTGGGATCGTCCAGGTCGCCAAAGTACATCGCGTTGCTCGGGCAGCTCTCGACGCATGCCGGAATATAATCGCCCTCGCGCAGCTGCCGGTTCTCGACCCGCGCCTGCTCCCTGGCCTTTTGCAGGCGCTGAACGCAGAAGGTGCACTTCTCGACCACGCCCTTGGGGCGAATAGCCACATCGGGGTTGAGATAGCTCTCCATCTGCTCGGGCCATTGCGGCGCGTACCAGTTGAAGTATTTCACCGTGTAAGGACAGGCGTTGGTGCAATACCGGCACCCGATGCATCGAGGATAAATCTGTCCGACCAGTCCTTCGGGATTCTTATACGTGGCGGATACCGGACAGACCTTGATGCAGGGAGGTTCGTCACACTGCATGCAGGGTCGAGGCATATGGCGTACGCGCACGTTTGGATAGTCACCCTCGACCGTGGTGATAACATCCATCCACGCTATCACCCGGCCGAGCGCAGCCTGTTCAGGCTCGGCGAACGGCACATTGTTCTCGACCTTGCAGGCCACGACACAGGCCTGACAGCCCGTGCATTTGTCGAGGTCTATGATCATTCCCCAGCGAGGCATGGAACCCCCTAAGCTTTGGAAATCTTCACGCGCGTGGCATGAAGCACATTCTCGCCCGCCAACCGATCCACTTCCCGCACAACAACATCCATCGGATTCGCACCTATATCTTTAGCCCAACGCCCGTACGCGGTATGGCCCATATTGGCCGGCATGTTGACCACATTTGGCATAGCTCCAGCATAGAACCGCACCGGCACCTTAACCTTGCCGGCCGTCGATTCGACCCAGACCAGATCGCCGTCGCCAACGCCCAACGAACGGGCCGTGAGCGGATTCATCTCCACCCACGATTCCCATCGCATGTAGACATGCGGGCCGAGAATCTCCTGGAGGAAAGGCAGATTCGCGTCGCGTGCGCCCGCTTGAGGCATCAGCCGGACGACATTAAGAACGAACGGATATTCTCCCTCCGAGCCGTTGAATTTCGGCGGCTCGAAATGCGGCAGGCAGGCAATATCCTCGGGCCCTTTAAGCTTCTGCCTGAGAGTCAGGGAGTAAAATTCAAACCTGCCTGATGGATTGTTGAAAATCCTCTTGTGCTCGCCGAAGTAGTATACCGGGTCCCACCATCCGCCCTTGTCCTTGAGCTGCGCCCAGAACTCATCGAAGGACTTGTATGAGGGGGACCACCAGCCTCTCTCCTCGAGCACCGCGGCCCAGGACTTGTCGCCGGAAAACTCCTCGACGATCGAGCCGCGTCTGGATTCATAAATCCCCGATACGCTCTCGCGCAGGGCGGCCGGGAAATCGGCCCATGGAAACGCTTTGGCCAGCGGGCCGCCCATAGCCTGGGCGATTTTGATCAGCGCGTCGCCGCTGTGCATCGTGTCGTATTGCGGCGGCACTACCGGCTGTCTTAACCCGAAAAGCCTGTGGGGGCCTGCGGCAGGCGCGGGCACATCCTGCCATCGCTCGAGGTAGTGATGGTCCGGCAGAACGATGTCCGCATAAAAAGTGCTCTCGTCGATATACGGAGAGAAGCTCGCGATGAACGGGACCTTTTGCAGAGCCTCGACCACATGCCGCGGCTGGGGCAGAGAGAACGCCGGATTGCTGTAATACAGGAGTAGCGCGCTGGGCGCATATGGCTTGCCCGAGGCCATCGCCTGCACCAGCGCGGGCACCACGTTCTGAGCCAGCGGAAAATTCTGCGTCTGGGCGCCGTCCAGCCGCGGCTGCGCCAGGCCGCGTCGCGAGACTTCGTCCTGCTCGACCGCTGCCAGGCTCTTGAGCGGCACCTCGAGCGGGAATACGACGCCACCCGGCACATCGATACTGCCAACCAGCGCGTTTAGCGCGTGCACCGCAGCAAGGCTGTACACGGCATTGGTGTAGGTCAGCTCGCCGAGCGCTATCGCCGGTTTTCGACTTGCGAATTCGTGCGCGATTTCAAGGATTCGCGTGACCGGGATGCCGGTTACCTGCGAGACCTTATCGACATTGAACTCCTTTAGAACGAACGTCTTGAATCCGGGATGCCCCCGACCGTCCTCGTCTTTCCAATCGTCGAAGCCGAAGGTGTGCATGTCGACGAAGCCTTTGTCGTACAGCCCCTCGCGGATCAGCACGTAGGCGATACCGAGGGCGAGCGCCGCGTCGGTTCCCGGATTGATCGGCACCCACTCGTCGGCCCTCATCGCGGTGGTCGAAAGTCGCGGCTCAACCTGGATTATCTTGGCCTTGGCTCCTTCGCGCTCCTGCCGCAGATGGCCGTACATGCGCAGCATCCGGACCGGCGACACGTACTGATCGAAGAGCGGGGCGCCGAAAGAGAGTATGTAGTTGGTATTGTCGAAATCGTAGGCTATCGGACCGCGGGTGCCCTGGGTGTAGTAACGGGCCAGCTCCTGGCCGACGCGCCCCGGCGGAAGCTTGCGTATATCATTGGGCGTGCCGTAGGCCGCGCAGAAGCGGCTGATGAAATTATCCATCACGCCGCGGGTTTCGCCACTGAGAAAGACCAGACTTTGCGGCTCGCCGCGCTCTCTGATTTCGGCCAGACGCTGCGCGACGGTCTGGATCGCTTCGTTCCAGCTAATCGGCTTCCACTTGCCCTCGCCACGTGCGCCCACACGTTTGAGCGGGGTCCGAATCCGATCGGGATTGTAAAGGCCCTGAAGGCTTGCCAACCCGCGCGGGCATACGCCGTTTCGGTTCAGCGGATACAGCGGATTGCCGGTCAGAGATACGGCGCGGTCACCGACCGTCCGCACCCGGATCGAGCATCCGCCGTCGCACTGCCCACACACCGACGTCACCGACTTCTCCGGTCCCTTGGGCGCCTTCGTCTCGGGCTCGGCAAGCTGAAGGAAGTCGGCGATACCGGTTTCGCTGCATCCGCTGATGCCGCCCGCGGCAACCCCCGCTCCCCCTGCTCCGAGCAAAGTGAGGAATCCGCGCCTGCTGATGTCGATCGCTTTTTTCTCCACTTTAGATCATCCGGTGAAAGCCAACTTTAATGATGACAAGCGAGGCAATCGGTGCTCACTTTTCGCTGATCGTGACAGGCGATACATTTGTTCATCGTGAGGGCAACGGCCGGACGCACCTGGGGAACCGCGCTATCCTTGATGTCGCCATGGCATTGCTTGCATTCGAGCTTGCCCACAGTGACATGCCGTTGATGTGAGAAGTTCACAAAAGTCGGCATCCGGTATATCCGATGCCACGGAATCTCCTTGCGATCCTTTACATAGGCCCGGACCTTTTCGGCCTCTTCGCTGGAGCTGATTTTCGCGCGATGGCAGGTCGCGCAGACGCTAAGCCGCGGCAGGCCGGCGAAGTCGGCCTTCTGCACGTACTGATGGCAGAAGGTGCATTGCAGGCCACGCTTGGTGTGAGCCAGATGATTGAATTGAACCGGTTGGATAACCGGGGGGCTCGAGTTACACGCGGCCAGCGCGAGTAGACACAAGAGCACCACGGTAACCTTTCGAACCCGCCATGAAAGCCACAGTTCCACTTAAGCGCCTCGTCCCCCGATAAGGCCCGTTTTCGTACCACGCCGACTGCCCCGGAAATTCGCTGAAGCAGCCGCACGATTTGACTCTTTCAAAGCCATCACTCCGCCCGATGGCCGTGAGTGGATGCGTAGCGTCGAGTGTCCAGCCGTAACAGTCAGCCGCAGTCTCATCGCTTACAGAAGCCTCTGACATAGGCGACCAGATCCGCGATCTGGTCGTCGTTGAAAATATCTTTCCCCGGAGGCATCGCTTTGCTCAGACCGACTGAAGCGCCGCCCTCCTTGATAGACTTGAAGAGCGTGCTGTCCGGAAACTGAGCCATGGCGACACAATCGGCAAAATCGCGAAGGTAGGCCGGACGACTCGCCTTCGCGGGGCCAGGTCCATCTCCGTGACCCGCCTCGCCATGGCAAACGGCGCAAAGCTGGGAGTAGTTGCTCCTGGCAGCAGCGAGGTCGGCAGCAAATGTATGTGCGGCGCCAGCCGCAATCGCCGCAGCGACCAGATTCACGATGGCGAACGAATGAGCGTCGGACTTCACTGCCAGTCTTTTCCTTCCTCCAAGCAATCGCGAGCGAAGCGACCTCTCAGGCGGTCGAACCGGACGCGTCCTACATGTGCAAGGGTTCCAGACCTTAAGCGGCTGCCGCCTCGAAGCACAGGCGGTCCCGCCACCTTGTGACGCCTATGGCGTCAACCAGTCACGGCGCTCTTCACCAACCAGCGCGGCCAAGCGATCTGGTGCGGCTTCCCATCTTAGTCAGTAGGCCGCCAAGACTTAATTAGCTTGGCTACACTCGCACCTTGCAGTCGCATAAGAATCGCAATTGCCATACCAGCGATTGCCGACGGACTTTCGGCAAAGATTTACTGAGTTTTAGACGATTCGGAGGACTTCCGGAGGCTCGGACGCCTTTGGATACATCGGCTCTGTAACCATCGGCTACAGAGGCCCAAGGGGACAGAATCAGAGCCCGGGCGGCGACTGCCAAACCTAAGTAATCGGAATGGAGAAGCTTTACGGAACGATCCGCAGTGAGCCCTCAGGCGTTCGCGGCACGCTGCGCCGGTATGCGTGACTGAGCGTCCACAGGGTGACCGCGCAGTAGGGAAGTCCGCCTGCGGCAAGCAACGTTGCGCCCAGCCGCACCAGCCATACCTGTGCGGCCGCGAAACCGAACACGAGCATCAGGACGCCGGCATTGAATGCGAAGAAGATCCAGGGCCGCGGGCGGACCAGGCTCGCGTCGGCGATGGTCATAGGTGGAGCGTCGACGGCCCGTGCTCTTAATGCGAAGGCCGGGAAGAGCTGATAAGAAAAGCCGATGATTAGATTACTCGCCCATCCAAACAAACCGACGATCCCGTAGACCGCCGCGAACCGGCTGCCGGTTTCACTTGCGCCACCAACGAACGCCAGCGTGAGCCCGACCACCGCCGCAATCACCAGCCATCCGAGACCCGTTAGCGCATGCCGGATAGTCCAGTCGATCGGCATCTGCCTGCTTCGCACTATTCGTTCGAGCGAAATTCCGTACGCCAACAGGGCTATGACAATTATTCCGCTCCATATGGTGGCTCCGCCGGTGGACACCATCAGCGTCGCGGCGAGGCCGGTGGCTCCGAACGCAATACCGTAGAGCTGCCTGCGCACGTTCGGTGCAGGCAGCACCTTGGGCAACAGGAATGCCGGCACGAAACGATACGAGAGCGCACAGATGGTAAGGGTTATCCAGCCGCATCCCGCCAGCGCGGCGTGCGCGCCAAGGTTGGGAATCAGGCTTCCGCCAAACAAATCGACGCTCTTGTCGAGCGAGAGCAGAAATCCCAGGCTAGCCGCGGCGACGAAGAAGACCACCGACAAAAACATTCCGGCTTCGGCCACACCGCGTTCAAAGCCCGAAGCCAGACCGGGAAGCAGGTTAACCGCAAACAGCACTCCGCTCACCGCTACCAGCGCCGCCGATGACCAGTTTCCGGGCCAATTGCCGATGGCAAAGTGCGCCACCATCCCGATCGCCCCGACCAGATAGAGTCCCAATTGCACCAGCGCCAGCCGCTCAAACCTCAAGGGCCGCTTGGTCAGCGCCGGCGCAAACCGGTACATCACGCCCATTATGGTCGGCGTTATCCAGCCCAGGGTGAAGGTATGAACCAGCGCCAGCAGGTGGGGCTGATAAAAGAAATCGACTGCCTCGACGACTAACCAGGGCGCGGCAGCCAGGCCAAGCGCGAACGATACGATCGCGAATACGAAGAAATGGATCGACAAGCGCGACACGGCCGCGCCTCTTTAATCGAGTCCGTATTTCTCGATCTTCGCGTAAAGCTTCTTGCGCGAGATGCGAAGCAGCTTGGCCGCCTGTACCTTGTTGCCTGCGGTATTCTCGAGTGCTCGCCGAATGAGATCGCGCTCGACCTCGGCAAAGGTCGGCACCGGTCCGCTGGCAACTTTCGACTCAGCCACACCGTCCAACCGCGCTGTGGCGATTGGGAGATCTTCGAGCCGGATGGTTGGCGAGCGACCGAAGGTAAACGCGGATTCGATCGCGTTGGCGAGCTCCCGGACGTTGCCCGGCCATTGATGGCGCTGCAGGGCGGCGAGCGCCTCGGGCTCGATACCCACGATCGGCTCCGGCCTGCCCAGCTTCTCGTTGAACAGGGCGGTGAAATGGTCCACCAGCAGCGGAACGTCCTCCAACCGATCTCTCAACGGCGGCACCCGCAGCACGTTGACCTCGAGCCGATAGTAGAGGTCCTCGCGCAACTGCCCGGCACGGACCGCAGCCTCCGGCTCGCGGTTGGTCGAAGCGATCAGGCGTACATTGACCGGTACTTCGCGCGTAGCGCCCACCGGTCGGACGGTGCGCTCCTGAATCGCCCGCAGGAGCTTAGTCTGGGTCTCCGCACCCATCTCGGTAATCTCGTCGAGAAACAGCGTGCCGCTTTCGGCGGCGCGGAACAGCCCCAGGTATTCAGTCGTCGCACCGCTGAACGCGCCGCGCTTGTAACCGAACAACTCGCTCTCGACCAGCTCCTTCGGGATAGCTGCGCAGTTGAGCGCAACAAAGGGCAGGTTAGTGTAAGGTCCGCATTCGTGGATCGCTCGTGCCACCAGTTCCTTGCCGGTTCCGCTCTCGCCGACAATAAAGACCGTGCCCCGCGTCGACGAGGTCGCCTCGATGCGCTCGTACAGCCTGCGCATCACCGAGCTTGCCCCGACCAGGCCGTGGAAGCGGCTGCGCTTTTCTCGCGGCAACTGCGCCGCTTCCTGCTCCAGCGAATGGATCCGTGCCGCGGAAACCGCCGTGCGTGAGCGGAAATAGGCGTCGGCCAATATGATCATTCGGCAGTGGCTCAGTTTGTCGAAGGTGAGGTACGAGGCCGGCAGCGTTACGGCGGGAAAAACCCGCGTCGCGCTCTCCTCGAACAGATGCATCGACACGATCACTTCGGCGAACGGGACCTGACGGTCGGCAAGCGTTTCTCCCACCCGTCGGACATCCGCAGTGAAGGCGGCCATGTCTTTCTTGGCAAGATTGCCTATGGCCGCATCGAGGTCCGCTCCATAAAGCCGCATGAATTCGGTCTTGGACAGCGATCGGTCGTCGCCGAAGTGAAGCACGTAGAGCGAATGCCAGCGCTCCAGCACTTCATCGCGACGGCCAAGAATCGCATGCAACAGCCGTTGCAGTTCGTCAATTTCGTGGTCCCACAGAAGATTAAAAAAGCAGGGGCGAGACACTTCTACCTCTCTCGTCAGTCCCGTTTGGCGCACGCGTCGGTGGACGAAACACTACCCGTTTGATGCCTCGAAACCCAATCTAGCAAAGATGGTTCCGATCGAACCAGAGGGTGACGCCGACGGAGCCGCCAGATCTGTCAAACCGCTCGCAGGCCGATAATTTTATCTGGCACGCTCGATGCACAATACCGGATGCGGGCCTCGATACAAAGTCTCTGGGCCGTGAGGAAAATGAGCGAGTGCCGCGCCAAAAACCTTCCCGGGTCGCATATTTCGGGTTGTGCTTTGGCTAGGGGAGGATTGAGGGACCCTTTGAGGTTCGGGGCGTATATCGGGGCGTATGAAGGTTGGGACGACTTGAAAGAACCTGCCTGTGGGCCCCGGATGGGAGCTTGATACCTGACGTGCAGGACCATAGCGCATTCGATCGCGCACGCGGCCTGATGGGCCGGTTGGCTTACGGGACGCGGGCGAACTCTGGAAACCGACTTGAAAATCGTCGCCTCGCCCACCTGCGGACGCCCGCTCAGGAGCTTTTCGATGCAGTTGCACAAGTCAAAACCCACTTTGATGAGGCTGAAGGTGAAGCCGCCAAGCAACAAGGACGATGATAGCCGCCCGATGGCGAGAACCTCTGAGGGCCGGGAACCAGTGACAGGTCCGGGCCCATCGCCGTTGCACTTGAAGCGACCCACTATCCTCGTGCTGACCCGTGATGCCTCGCTTCGGCAGTTGATCTCGGACGTATGTCCGTCGCCGTGGGCGGTGGAAAGCCAGTCCGAGCCAGGACCCAGCCGCGACCTTACGCTGGAGCGCAACGTCAGAATGGTCGTAATCGATGACGAGGTTGTGTCTGAGCCTGAACGGGGATGGCTCTGTAATCAGATCAACAAACTGGCACCCGAGGCGGCGATGATTTATATCGCCTCGCAACACAGTGCGGAGGTGGAGAAAACCGCGCGAGCTCACGGGGCGCTCTACTACACGTCCAAGCCGCTCGATTCAGGGCGTCTGAGCAAACTACTGCAGGCATGGCTGAAACGTCCGTCGCCGTGAGAACCAAC
>Ga0315281_10013289_pt1 | contig 11149 bp, 6 predicted proteins | sample YL17G07_0_MG_FD_204540 | JGI IMG/M metagenome (GOLD analysis project Ga0315281, IMG submission 204540) | Sediment microbial communities from Yellowstone Lake, YNP, Wyoming, USA - YL17G07_0 | ecosystem: Environmental > Aquatic > Freshwater > Lake > Sediment | place: USA: Wyoming | collected... | reverse complement strand
CCTTGAGCATGCCTTGTGCCAGGTTCTTGCTGTCGGCCGGCACAAAGCGCGCCATGATATCCGCCGAAGGAATCGACACGCCGCCGCGCAACACCAGGCTGAGTTGAGCCGCATGAAACTCCTGCCCAATGGGTCCGGCTGTGAACCAACCGCCAGACTTCACTTGGCGCCAGCTCAACCGGCCACCGAGTGTACTCAAATCCATTTCCGGCAAGTCTGGAGCGAGACGCGCCTTGACTTCACTCAGCCGCACATCGGCAACCAGACTGGAAACGATGCTGTGCTCGAGGTCGAGCCAAAAGCGCAATCCGCCATAACCGTTGTTCAGAGCGAACGGCAAGGTGACCCATTGGCGCCAGGCGGCAAGATCGGTGTAATCCAGTCGCCCATACAGCTTGCCCTGCCAGTCTGACAAATCGCGCACCGTCGCGCCCTTGAGCTCGCCGCGCAGATCGATCGGCTTGGCCAACTCCGCCGGTGGCACTGCCTGCAGCCCGAAATTATGGCGCTTGCCATGGTTTTCGATACGCAGATTGAGCTTGCTCAACACCAGCGGCGGCGCCCCACGCAACTCGTCCTGCCAGAGCACGGTGGCGTCGCGTATTTCGATCCGTCCCTGCTTCAATACCCAGTCGGGGAAGGTGCTTTCCTGATCGGTACGATTGACTGCGATTCCTGCCACATAAACCAGACCACTGACATCGCGCCGCACCGCCAGGCCAGGGTGAGCAATTTCCAGGGCATCCAGGCGCAGCTCCCCCACCAGCAACGACCACCAGGACAAGGTCGCTTCCACCTGATTCAAGATCAGCGCCTGCCGCCCGCGCTGGTCGTAGACCTGCACATCGCGCAGTACCAGATGCGGGCGCAAGCCTTCCCAATCGGCAACGATTCCGGCAATGGTTACACGCTGCCCCGCGGCCCCAGTAATCGCCGTGGCAATATCGGTACGATAACTTTCGATATTGGGCAGCACCCAGTAGCGCAAGGACAGCACAGTCGCCGAACAGACGAACAGCGCCAGCAGCAGCAATACTTCTGCCACCCGGCAAGACCAGCGCAAACAGGATCTAAACATGTGCCCTGTTACTCATAAAAGGCGGCCGCTTTCAACTAACTCACCGCCTGTTTGAGCTGTTCCAGGATGGCCGGGTTCTCCAGCGTGGAAGTGTCGGAGGTAATTTCTTCGCCTTTGGCAATGGAGCGCAGCAGCCTGCGCATGATCTTGCCGGAACGGGTTTTGGGCAGGTTGTCGCCGAAACGCACTTCATCCGGTTTGGCGATCGGGCCAATTTCTTTCGCCACCCAGTCGCGCAACAATGAAACCATTTGTTTGGCAGCCTCCCCCTCAGGGCGAGCGCCTTTGAGTACAACGAAGGCCACTATGGCTTCTCCTTTGATCTCATGCGGCTTACCTACCACGGCGGCTTCCGCCACCAGCGAGTTGGCCACCAGCGCCGATTCGATTTCCATGGTGCCGAGACGATGCCCCGACACATTGAGCACGTCATCGATGCGGCCCATGATCCAGTAGTAACCGTCCTTATCGCGATGCGCCGAATCCCCGGCCAGATAATATTCCCCGCCCAGTTCGGCCGGAAAATAGGTCTTCTGGAAACGCTCCGGATCGCCCCACAAGGTTTGTAGTTGCGAGGGGAATGGCCGCTTGATCACCAGATAGCCACCCTGCCCCAGTGGCACCGGACCGCCATGTTCGTCCACGATCCCGGCCATGATGCCGGGCAGCGGCAAGGTACAGGAACCGGGTTTGGTCGGCACCGCCCCAGGCAAGGGGGAAATCATGTTGCAACCGGTCTCGGTCTGCCACCAGGTATCCACAATCGGGCAGCGGCTCTGACCTACCGTTTCGTAGTACCACATCCAGGCTTCCGGATTGATCGGTTCCCCTACCGAACCGAGCAAACGCAGGCTGGACAGATCATATTGCCTGGGCAGGTCCGCACCAAGTTTGATCAAGGAGCGGATCGCCGTCGGCGCTGTGTAAAAAGTGGTGACCTTGTGGTCCTGGATCACTTTCCAGAAACGTCCGGCGTCCGGAAAAGTCGGTACCCCCTCAAAAATCACCTCGGTTCCGCCCAAGGCCAGCGGCCCGTAGGCAACATAGGTATGGCCGGTGATCCAGCCCACGTCCGCGGTGCACCAGTAGACATCGCCGGGTTTGTAATCGAACACCCATTGCATGGAGACAATCGCGCCCAGCAGGTAACCGCCGGTGCTGTGCTGCACGCCTTTGGGTTTGCCAGTGGAGCCCGAGGTATAGAGAATGAATAGCGGGTGTTCGGCGCTGACCCATTCCGGCTCGCAGGTATCGGCAACGCCTTGGGTGACCTCATGCCACCACACGTCGCGCCCTGCGGCCCAGTGCACGTTGTTGCCGCTGCGGCGGTAGACCACCACGCTTTGCACGCAGTCGCAGCCGCCCATCGCCAGCGCTTCATCCACCGCAGATTTGATCGCCACCGCCTTGCCGCCGCGCATGCCTTCGTCGGCCGTCACCACGATTTTGGCACCGGCGTCGATGACCCGCTCGTTCAGGCTCTTGGCGGAGAAGCCGCCAAACACCACCGAATGAATGGCACCGATGCGGGCGCATGCCTGCATCGCCACCACTGCCTCGATACTCATGGGCATGTAGATGACCACCCGGTCACCTTTCTGCACCTGGAGCGATTTCAGGGCATTGGCAAAACGGCAAACGCGCTGGTGCAAATCCTGATAACTGACTTGGGTGACCTTGCCATCGTCCGCTTCGAAAATCAGCGCTGTCTTATTCGCCTGGGTCGCGAGGTGACGGTCGAGACAATTGTAGGAGACGTTCAATTCTCCATCGTGAAACCAGCGATAGAACGGCGCTTTGGATTCATCCAGCACCTGGGTGAAAGGCTTGTGCCAACTGATGTGGTCGCACGCCAGCTCGGCCCAGAACCCGGGATAATCCTGCTCTGCCTTGGCGCACAACGCCAGATAACCATCCATTCCCGAAACATTAGCTTGAGCACTGAAAGTCTGAGGTGGGGGGAAGACCCGCGTTTCACTCAGAATGGATTCAATCGCCGCCATTTTCGCTCCTTTGCCGTTATTTGGTACGATACAGCCATGATAATACAAGACACGACGCAAGATGACATAGCACTCCGGCACGCCCGCCGTCTGAGCCGCTACCTGCACCACTTGCTGCAAGCCGAACCGGAGCTGGAGCAAGGCCTGCTGGCGCGCCTGGCCGAACCCTGGAGCGTGCCGCAGATGGAGTCTGTGCTGACCGGGTTCGCGGCCACGGATGAAGCCAGCCTGATGCATGCCCTGCGCTACCTGCGCAAACAGGTGATGGCGCGTTTGATCACGCGCGACCTGAACGGACTGGCCGACCTGGCGGAGGTGATGGTCACCGCCACCGCCCTGGCAGAAGTCACCACCCGCCACGCATTGCCTTTATTGCACAGATGGCTTGCAACCAAGCACGGTGAGCCCATAGGTACCGACAGCGGACAAGCACAGCAGCTGATTGTAGTGGCCATGGGCAAACTGGGCGGCGGCGAGCTTAACGTGTCCTCCGACATCGACCTGATTTTCCTCTACCCCGAGGCTGGTGAAACGACCGGCCCAAACGTCATCGACAACCACGAATTTTTCATCCGGCTCGGGCGCAAGCTGATTGCTGCTTTGGGCGAACGCACCGCGGACGGCTTTGTATTCCGGGTCGATATGCGGCTGCGCCCTTATGGCGAAAGTGGACCGCTGGCGAGTAGTTTCGCCATGCTGGAAGATTATCTGGTGACCCAGGGGCGCGAGTGGGAACGCTATGCCTGGCTCAAGGGACGTGTCATCAGCGGCGGGGACGAAGCGGAATTGATGCAACTGGTGCGCCCGTTCGTGTTCCGCAAATACCTGGATTTCGGTGCCTTCGCTTCGATGCGTGGACTGCATAGCCAGATCCGCCAGGAAGTGCAGCGCCGCGAAATGCAGGACAACATCAAGCTCGGACCGGGCGGCATCCGCGAGATTGAATTCATCGCCCAGGTGTTCCAGTTGATCCGGGGCGGCAAGCTGCCGGTTTTGCAAACCCGCTCCACCGTGCGCGCGCTCGACCTGTTGCGCGAGCGCCACCTGTTGCCACCACAAGCGGTCGAGGAATTGCACGCCGCCTATACATTCCTGCGCAATCTGGAACACCGCCTGCAATATCTGGATGACGCTCAGACCCAAACCCTGCCGATCAACGACAAGGATCGCCAAATCATCGCGGAGAGCATGGGGTTTGCCGATTTCGCCGCACTGCTGCAAGTGCTGGACGAGCATCGCAACGGTGTGACCCGGCATTTCGAGCAAGTGTTCGCCACCCCGCAGGATCAGCAGGCACACCCCCTTGCGCCACTGTGGCGCGGTAACCTGGATGATGAGAACGCCATACAGATACTCGCCGAAAATGGCTTCCGCGACCCCGGCGCAGCCTGGCAACGGCTGCTGCAAACCCGACAAAGCGCCCGTTACACCCAACTGCCGGAATCCAGCCGCGTGCGTTTTGACGCGCTGATTGCACCGCTGGTGGAAGTGGCCGGGGGATTTGCCAATGCCGACCAGATCCTGCAGCGCATTCTGCAATTGCTGGAAAGCATAGGCCGCCGCGAGTCCTACCTCGCCCTGTTATTGGAGTACCCGCAAACCCTGGCGCAGGTGGCCAACATTTGCAGCGCCAGCCCGTGGGCAGCAAGTTATCTGGCACAACACCCGATCCTGCTGGATGAATTGCTGGACAGCCGCACCCTGTACGCCCAACCGGACTGGACGCAACTGCGCGGGCAATTGCAGCAGCAACTGGCCGAATTCGCCACCGATACCGAACGCCAGATGGACATCCTGCGCCACTTCAAGCATGCCCAGGTTTTCCAGCTGCTGGCACAGGATCTGGCGGGGCGAATGCCACTGGAGACGCTCAGCGATCACCTGAGCGCGCTGGCCGATCTGATCCTGCAACAGGTATTGGATCTATGCTGGGACAAGCTGCGCCAGAAGCACCGCGATATACCGAAATTCGCCGTCATCGGTTACGGCAAACTGGGCGGCAAGGAGTTGGGCTATGCCTCCGACCTGGACATCATCTTCCTGTACGACGACGACGCGCCTGAGGCAGCAGAAAATTACGCCCGGCTGGCGCAGCGCATCAACACCTGGCTGACCACCCTCACCTCGGCTGGGCAATTGTATGACACCGACTTGCGGCTACGCCCGGACGGGGCCAGCGGCCTATTGGTCAGCACGATCGAAGCGTTCGAGACTTATCAGAAAAATCAGGCATGGGTGTGGGAACATCAGGCACTGACCCGTGCGCGCCGGGTCGCCGGAGACTCCGATATCGGCAGGCAGTTCGAACAGATTCGCGAAGACATCCTGCGCCAGCCGCGCGACCCTGCGTCATTGCGCGAGGAAGTCGCAGCAATGCGCCAGAAAATGCTGGATGCCCACCCCAACGCCAGCGGCCTGTTCGACCTTAAGCATGATCGTGGTGGCATCATCGATGTGGAATTCGCCGTGCAATATCTGGTGCTGGCGCACGCCCACGTCCATCCCGAACTCACGCACAACATCGGCAACCTGGCCCTGCTCCAGTTGGCCGGTGAGATTGGATTGATCTCTCCCACCCTGGCTGCAAGCGTGCGCGAAGCCTATCGCGAATACCGGCGCCTGCAACACCAATTGAGGCTACAGGTCGAAGAATATGCCCGCGTCACCCCGTCTACGATCGCGGCACACAGCGCCAACGTACTGGAGCTCTGGTGCAGCGTATTCGGTACAGCGGACGGGGTATAATCCTGAAAACAGCATCCGGATAACATCCGGGAATATTTACATTGCGGGGAAATGCATATGAAACCGTCAGAGGCACTGAATATTAACCGTGAAGCCATCCGGCGTGTCGTGTTGTCGCATCGAGCTGTTAATCCTCGTATCTTTGGATCGGTGGTACATGGGAACGACACCGATGACAGCGACCTTGACATCCTGATTGACCCAACTCCGGAAACGACGCTGCTTGACATTGGAGCAATCAGGCATGAATTGCTGCAACTGCTTGGCGTGCCCGTTGATGTACTTACGCCCAAGGCTCTGCCAGAGAAGTTTCGGGCAACCGTTCTTGCAGAAGCAAAGCCGGTATGACCGGAGACAAGCAGCGCCTTTCAGACTATCTTGGCCATATTCTTGAAGCGATTGAACGCATCGAACGTTTTACCGGGAATATTGACGAGATTGCGTTCCTGCAAAACGAAATGGCGCAGGATGCCGTGATCCGCAATATTGAGATCATTGGCGAGGCCTGCCATAACATCGAATGCAATTTTCCAGAGTTCGCCGCCGCTCACCCCGAACTGCCCCTGGCTTCCGCCTACCAGATGCGCAACGTAGTTTCCCACGGTTATTTCAAGGTGGATTTGGAGGTGGTCTGGAAAACAATTCAGAACGATCTTTCCGGCCTGTACTTGCAGGTACAAGAAGTCCTGAAGAATGGAATGGGCAATTAATAGCTTCCCCATGATCCCAGATTATTCGTTAGAGCCGATATCCTCCGCAGGAGCAATTCCAGCCCTCCCTCCAACTCTCTCCCGCTTGCGGGAGGGAGGGCAATGGTTCCCCACATCCACGAGTGGAAGAGGGGTAGCGTTATGATTGCAGCCTCGGTCATCGCCGTTTCCATCACCTATCTGTTCATGCTGGCCGGCTATTTCATGTCGCGCTATCGCTTCCTGCACATTCCTGTCATGGTCAGCATCATCCTGTTTGACCTGAGCATGCCGTTCTACCTTTACACCCACCGCAATTGGAAACGTCGCCTCATCGATCAACAGGAAATCCTGTCGTTCCTGGTGTGGATGCATATCGGACTACTGGTTACTTTATTTGCCCTGTATCTGGCGCAAATCCACAGTGCGCGCAGGCTGCTCAAGGGTGACCAGAGCGCGCGCAAGGATCACCACAGCCAGGGAAGAGCGCTCCTGTTGGTGCGGGGGCTGGTCATTTTCACTGGTGCGATTCTGGTAAGCCCGGAATAGAAAGGAGTTCCTTGTCATGTGCGGCATCAACCTCATTTTCGACAATCGCCGGCTGACCCCGGAGCGATCCCGCATCGAAGCCATGAACCATGCACTGAGCCACAGAGGCCCGGATGGAGAAGGCGTGCTGTTGCGCGGCTGCGTCGCCTTGGGTCATCGACGTCTTTCCATCGTCGATGTTGCGGGTGGAGCGCAGCCCATGTTGACCCCGGATGGCAGGCTGGCAATCACATTCAACGGTGAAATTTACAATTACAAAACGTTGCGTGCCGAACTTGAAGATGCCGGCGTCACTCTCCGCAGCCACTGCGACACGGAAGTGATCCTGCATCTCTATCAGCGCCTGGGGCCCGCCTGCCTGCATCGACTGCGTGGAATGTTCGCCTTTGCAATACACGACACTGAAAGCGGCGCCTTGTTCGTCGCACGTGACCGGCTGGGAATCAAGCCCCTGTTCTATCACTGGGATGGCAATACCCTGGTTGCCGCCTCGGAAGCCAAGGCGCTGTTCGTTTCCGGGCTGGTCAAGGCGCGCCTTGATGCAAAATCGGTGGCGAACTATTTCACCTACCAGTTTGCCATTGCACCCTGCACCCTGTTTCAGGATGTTTACGAACTGCAGCCGGGCCATTCGCTCAGCATCGAACCGGGAGGTAGCCCGGTGATCCACCAATACTGGGATCTGGATTTCCCGGTAGACGGGGAATACGAGAGCCTGGACGAAAACTATTGGATGGACAAGTTCAGCGCCGCCATGGACGAAGCGGCGGCCACGCACACCATTGGCGATGTACCAATCGGCGCTTACCTGTCAGGGGGCATCGACTCCTCTGCCACGACTTATCTGCTGACCCAACACTACCCGCGCAAGGTGAAAAGTTTTTCCATTCACTTCACCAATCCGCAGCATGACGAATCCGAGCAATACCACGCCATCGCCGCCCATATCGGGGTAGAAAACTGCGAACTCACCATGGACGACAATCGGCCGCAGGGTTACCTCGCGGATCTGATTCACTGCCTGTTTCACCTGGAACAGCCGCAGCGCATGGCGGTGGATATTCCGCATTTCCTGTTGTCAGCCATGGTGCGCGACCAGCACTACAAGGTGGTTTACACCGGCGACGGGGCGGACGAAATTCTGGCCGGCTACGATTGTTTTCGCCAGGACCGCATGCGCACCTGGTCCAACGAACAACAGCAAACTTACCCGCAGCGCCGCAGCCTTTACCTCAACGAATACACCAAGTGGTTCTCGCAGGACCAGATGCAGATGTTGCTGCATCAGCACAGCAAGCAGGCCCAAAAACGCACCATCAAGCGCTTCGGCTTTTACCCAGCCTGGCACGATTTCTGGCAGATCACGCGCGGCCTCACAGATGACCTGTTCACCCCGACTTTCCGCGAAGCCCTCGCCGGACCGGACCAAATGGACAACCTGATGCACCAGGTCAAACCCCACGTACACGGCCGCCACCCGCTCAACCAGTCACTGTATCTGGAGACTAAAACCCGTCTGCCAGGCTGGATTCTGTGGAAAAGCGACCGCCTGAGCATGGCGCATGGAGTGGAGGCGCGCGTGCCGTTCATGGACCACCCGCTGGTGGAACTGGCCGCGCGCCTGCCGCCACAGTTCAAACTGGACGACATGAATGAAAAATACATTCTAAAAAAAATGATGGCGCCGCATCTGCCGGAACTACCCACCCAGTACAAAAAGCGCGGCTTCTACACACCCATTCGCGAGTGGTTTTTTACCCCCCAGCGCTACGCCGAGTTGGCCCCCTACTTGTCAGAAACCGCCCTGCAACAGGCCGGCATGTTCGAGCCGGCGGCAGTCAACGCTTTGTATGAAAAACTCACCAGCTATGGCCAGTTGGCGGACATGAACGACTACTACCGGGTGATGCGTATGGAATGGGCGCTGATGACAGTGCTGAGCGTGCAGATTCTTTATCGACTGTTTGTGCTGGGAGAGGCGGACAAATTACTCAAATAGAAACCAGGACTTGAAGTTATCCCAGATTATCCATTAGAACCAGAATACCACTGTAGGAGCGGCGCCAACCCTCTCTCCAACTCTATCCCATGGGGAGAGAGAGCGATCGTCCCTTCCCCTTCAAGGGGAAGGTTAGGATGGGGATGGGAGTTGGCCGCGATTTTCGGTCGCATTCGTGCTGATGGCCAAGGGTAGTGCTCATCAAGGGAAATATGGTTTGCTCTTCACCTGTGCTCTCTGTGCCTCTGTGGTCCAACCGGTTTTTCAGGGTATCAAGAGGCAGGAAAAGCCTTCCCGAGAAACGCCTCAAACGGTTTCGGTTCATCTATCCAGACACCCTGAGCAAAATCCACCCCTACTTCCTTCAGCTTGTTTAACACCGCCTCGCTTTCCACGAATTCCGCGATGGTCTGCAGCCCCATCAATTGGCCAATGTTATTGATGGACTGCACCATGGCATAGTCGATCGGGTCATGCGCCATGTCTTTAACAAATGAGCCGTCGATTTTGAGGTAATCCACTGGCAGATGCTTGAGATAAGTGAATGAGGACAGGCCGCTGCCGAAATCGTCCAAAGAAAAACGACAGCCGATTTGCTTGAGTGTTCGCATCAATGCAATGGCATCAGTCAAGTTGGAAATGGCTGCCGTTTCAGTGATCTCGAAGCAAATAAAGCTTGGTGGAACCTGGAACTGACGGAACTGTTCCAGCACAAATTCAAGGAAATTTTCATCCGACAGCGAAGCACCGGAAAGGTTGATGGTGCAAGTGGTGCCGGCCATGCGCTCATGCACGCCCATTCGGCTGCAGAGTTCGAATACATGCTGGATCACCCAGCGGTCAACAGCCGGCATCAGCAGGTAGCGTTCGGCTGCGGGAATAAAAGCCATCGGCAGCACCATCTGTCCGGTTTCGTCTATCATCCGCACCAGAATCTCGAAGTGATGCTGCTCTTCCATACCAGCATGCAGCGATAAGATACGCTGGCAATACAAACGGAAACGGTTTTCCTCCAGCGCCTGGGAGATGCGGGATACCCATTGCATCTCGCCTTGCCGCTGGGCCATTTGGCCATCTTCTTGTTGATAGACATGAATACGGTTACGGCCTTTGTCCTTGGCGGCGTAGCAAGCGGCATCGGCGCAACTCAGCAGATTCACCACACTTTCGCTGTTCTGGTCGATGACGACCAATCCGATACTAACACCCACCACGAATGGCTTATCCTGCCACACGAACCGGAAATCCTGCGCTGTCTGCCGCAGCGAATCCGCTACTTCGTAGGCCTTGTCGAGGGGGCAGTTCTCCAGCAGCACCCCGAACTCATCCCCGCCCAGGCGCGCCAGGGTATCCCGATCACGCACCGAGGGCTGCCACATCAGGGTAAATTGGCGCAATAGTTCGTCACCTGCAATGTGGCCGCAGGTGTCGTTGACGACCTTGAACTGATCCAGATCCAGGTAACACAACGCATGAACTCTTCCCATCTGCCGCGCGCTCAGCAAAGCCCGCTCGGTACGCAACTCGAATTCGTGCCGGTTGACCAGGCCGGTAAGGGCATCGTGGCTAGCCTGGTAGGTTAGTTTAGCGGTGGCCTCGATAATCCTGTCCTGCAAATTCTCATGAGCCGATTTAAGTGCCACAGCCATATCGTTGATGCCATTTTCCAGAAGTGCGAATTCCCCGCCGAAATCGGCGTTGACCCGCACTTCCAGATTGCCTTTGCCAATCCGTCCCACCACATCCACCAGTTTCGAGATGGGCACCGTCACAACACGGCTCATGCGCAGAGCAAATAGAGCACTTACCACCAAACCCAACAAAGCAATCAGCAGACTATCGCGCAGAACCAGGTTCTTGCGCTCTACTGTTGCCTTGCGCGACAACTCCACGCTGGCTCGCCCCACAATTTTACCGGGCAATTGCTGCCCAATCCCGTTAACGCCCTGCCCTGCCACCAGCAAATCGTCCACTTCCGCTTCGACGAGATGAATCGATGCAGCGAACAACAATTTATCCGCATTCTGTCCTGCTTCAAGCAGCGTCACTGGCCGCGCTAAGGAACGCATCAGCTGCGGCGAAGGTT
>Ga0315281_10013287_pt1 | contig 11149 bp, 11 predicted proteins | sample YL17G07_0_MG_FD_204540 | JGI IMG/M metagenome (GOLD analysis project Ga0315281, IMG submission 204540) | Sediment microbial communities from Yellowstone Lake, YNP, Wyoming, USA - YL17G07_0 | ecosystem: Environmental > Aquatic > Freshwater > Lake > Sediment | place: USA: Wyoming | collected... | reverse complement strand
ATGAAACACACGCTCGCCTACCAGACGCCCGACGGCCCGCGACTCGAATACGCGCCGGTCACGAAGACGCGCTGGGAGCCGGAGAAGAGAGTCTACTAGTGGAAGCGAAGCTCAGAGTACGTCGCTACGACCCGTCGTCGGACGGTATCGCGCAGTACCAGTTGTACAGCGTCGAGATGCCGGAGTCAGCGACGGTGCTCGATGCGCTGCTCGCGACACGGGAGCGCGTCGACGGCTCGCTCGCCTTTCGCTGTGCCTGCCGGAGCGCCATCTGCGGATCCTGCGCCATGCGCATCAACGGCCAGTCGCGTCTCGCCTGCAAGACGAAGGTTCTCCAGGCGTCGCCGCGCGGCCGCCCGATCACGCTGGAGCCGCTGGCCAATCTGCCCGTGCTGAAAGACCTTGTCGCGGACATGGGGCCGTTCTACGACAAGATTCGCGCCATCGTCCCATGGCTCGCCGCCGACCCGGCAAAGCGACCGCCCGTGCGCGAGTACCTGGTCGACGCAAGCCGCTCGACGAAGCTGTCGCAGTTCGCGGCCTGCATCCAGTGCGGCGTCTGCTACTCCGCTTGTCCGATGGTCGCCGCCGACGACCGCTACCTGGGGCCGGCGGCGTTGGCGAAGGCCTATCGCTATTGCCACGACCCCCGCGACGACGCCAAAGCGGAGCGGCTATCGCGGGTCGCGCGCGAGCACGGGCTATGGCGCTGCCACACGATCTTCAGTTGCACGGAGTGGTGTCCGAAGGGCGTCAACCCAACGGAGGCGATCCAGAACCTCAAGAAGCTGACGATGTTGAAGCGATTGGGCTTCATTCGCGAGTAAAGACGGCCGGCGAAGGAACAGACGTATGTACAAGCCGGTAGACGCGCAGTTCCAGGCGAGGGCCATGCGGGCCGGCACTGCGGCGTGGGCCCTCCAACGCCTGTCAGGGCTGTTCCTCACCGCCTACCTGATAACCCATCTCATCGTCATCGGGACGGTGGTGCGAGGAGAGGGCTCGTTCGACAGCATGCTGTCGAGATTCGAGTCGACGCCGTTCCTGGTACTCGACGCCGGCCTGGTGGGTGTCGTCGCCTTCCACGGCCTGAACGGCGCGCGACTCATACTGCTCGACTTCGCCGTCGGGCTGCGATTCCAGAAGGCGCTGTTCTGGGCGTCGTTCGTCATCGCCGTCGGTGTCTTCGCTGCGATGGTTGTCGCGGCGCGCAACCTCCTCTAATAGGAGAGAAATGTAGGGGAGGACTTCAGTCCTCCCGCGGGACAACCAATGACATCTACAGTCGAAGAAGAGGCCGGCGTGACAACGCCCTGGTCGTTCGTCGGCTCCGGCTTCCTGCCCTGGCTGCTCCAGCGTGTGACCGCCATCGGCCTCGTCGTGCTGCTGCCGATACACATCGTCATCAACCACCTGGCGAACATCTCGAAGGTCGAGGAAGGCATCCTGCCGGGGCTCGTCGTCTTCTCCAACGTCGCGGAGCGCTTCGAATCGCCTGCCTACTGGGTCGTCGACGTGCTGCTGCTTGCCTTCGCTCTCTACCACGGGCTGAACGGCGTCCGCAACGTGGCGATAGATTACGGGTTGCGAGGAGTCGGTGAGAAGGTCGTCACGGGGGCGCTGTCGCTGGTCGGCGTTGCGGCGTTCGCATTTGGCATCATCGCACTGGCGGCCTTCATCGATTGAGCGGCGTTTCTTCGTTCGTCTGCTAGACGACGTCTTTCCTGCCCGCCCGCCCACCCGGTAGGTGTCAAAGCAAGACAGGGAGACACCCCCTGCGACCCCCGCCAGAGGGGCTTCGCCCTCTGGACTCCCCTTCTACCTGGGCGAAATGCCGCTAGGTGCCCCCGCCGTTCGATTGCTCGGCGTTCTCCTCCACCGGCACGTAGCTCCCCAGACGCTCGCGGCGCTGATAGCGTGCCTTTCCCTGCTCCAGGAGGTCGTCGCCGTACATGTCGTTGACCACGATGGCCGGGAAGTCCTCGACCTCGAGCCGTCGCACCGCCTCGGTCCCCAGGTCCTCGTAGGCGACGACTTCGGCGCTCTTGACGCGCTTCGATAGCAGCGCGCCCGTGCCGCCGACGGCCAGGAAATACACGGCTTTGTGCTTCTTGAATGCCTCCCTCACCACGCGGTCGCGGCCGCCCTTGCCGATGGCGCCTTTCAGGCCGCCCTCCAACAGACGGGGCGTGTAGGGGTTGAGACGCATCGACGTCGTCGGGCCGGCGGCGCCGATGACACGGCCGGGGCGCGCCGGCGTCGGCCCCACGTAGTAGACGACCTGGCCGCGGATGTCGAAGGGTAGCGCCTCGCCCCTGTCCAGCGCCTCGATCATGCGCTTGTGGGCGGCGTCGCGGGCCGTGTAGATGACGCCGGTGAGGCGCACGTGGTCGCCGGCGTGCAGCCTCTCGATTGTTTCGTCGGTCAGGGGCAATCGGACATCGATGCTCAAGGCGGTTCTCCCTATAGCTCCGCTTCTTTGATGCGGGCGCTGTGGCACTGCATGTTGACGGCGACGGGCAGCGCGGTGATATGCGTGGGGAACGTCTCGACGTGTACGGCGAGGGCGGTGTTGGTCCCGCCGACCGCCTGCGGCCCGAGGCCCAGCGCGTTCACTTTCTCCAGCAGCTCGCGTTCGAGGTCAGCGTTCTCCCGGTCCGGGTTCGGCGTGCCGACGCGACGGGTGATCGCCTTCTTGGCCAGTACCATGCAGTACTCCGCGCTACCGCCGATACCGACGCCGAGGACCAGCGGCGGGCAGGGATTGCCGCTCGCTTCCTCGACCGCGCGCAGCACGAAGTTCACGATGCCCTCGCGCCCCTGGCCGGGCAGGAGGATTGTCATGCGGCTCATGTTCTCGCAGCCGCCGCCCTTGGGCATCGTCTTGATGCGCAGCCGGTCGCCGGGAACGAGGTCGATGTGAATGACTGCGGGCGTGTTGTCGCCGGTGTTCTTGCGGGCTGAGAACGGCTGGGTGACCATCGACTTTCGCAGGTAGCCCTCCGTGTAGCCCTTCGCCACGCCGCGGTTGACCGCCTCCTCCAGCGTCCCGCCGACGATGTGCACCTCTTGGCCGAGCTCGACGAAGACGACGGAGGTGCCGGTGTCCTGGCAAAGCGGGATCATCTCCGCGGAGGCAAGTCTGGCGTTCTCCAGGATATCTTCCAGTATCTGGCGCCCGAGTTCCGACTCCTCGCTGTCGCGGGCGCGTTCCAGGGCGGCAACGATGTCGTCGGGCAGGTTGTGCGCGGCATCGATGAACAGCCGCGCCACCGTCTCAGCGATTTGGTCGACGTGGATGTCTCTCACAGGCCAACCCCTTCTCTCCGACAGACCCGGCTTGGTCGCGCCTACAGGCCCGTCACCTTCGTCACTTCGCGCACCGACGCCGCCGAGCGCTCGAACATCTCCCGCTCCTCGTCAGTCAGCTTGATCTCGATGATCCGCTCGACGCCGCGGGCGCCCAGCTTCACCGGCACCCCCATGAAGACGCCGCTGACACCGAACTCACCCTCCAGGTATACCGAGCAGGGGAGCACGCGCTTGCGGTCCAGGAGCACCGACTCCACCATCTGGATCGTCGCGGCCGCCGGGGCATAGTAAGCGCTGCCCGTCTTGAGCAGGTTGACGATCTCGCCGCCGCCCTTGCGCGTCCGCTCGACCAGCACCGCGATGCGGTCGACGGGCATCAGCTCCGAGATCGGGATTCCGCACACCGTCGTGTGGCGGACCAGCGGCACCATGTCGTCGCCGTGGCCGCCGAGCACGTACGCCTGCACGTCCTCCATCGAAACGTCGAGCTCGCGGGCAATGAACGAGCGGAAGCGCGCGGCGTCGAGCACGCCTGACTGGCCGAAGACGCGCTCCCGCGGGAAGCCGCTGATCTTCTTGACCACGTAGCACATCACGTCCAGCGGGTTGACGAAGACGATGATGATGGCGTTCGGCGAATGCTTGACCGCCTGCTCCGTGACCGCCTTGACGATCTCCGTGTTCGCTGTCACCAGGTCGTCGCGGCTCATACCCGGCAGGCGCGGCTTGCCCGAGGTGATGACGACGATGTCCGATCCGGCCGTGTCCTGCCAGTCGTTCGTGCCGGTGATATGGCTGTCGAAGCCGACGATCGGCCCCGCCTGCGACATGTCGAGCGCTTTGCCCTGCGGGATGCCCTCGATGACGTCCAGCAGGACGATGTCGGCGAATCCCTTCGAGGCAAGCTCGCGGGCCATGGCGCCGCCGGTCTGCCCGGCCCCGACGATGGTCACCTTACTGCGCAAGAGGTCCCTCCTTCTGACACGTTCTTCCATAGGTCGGGCGTCTCGCCCGACAACGCCGTCGCGCACGGCGGCAAAATGCCCACCCTACGCGGACACCTATCCCTGCAATGACTTCACATAACTCAGACGGCCGCCCGCCAGCACGATCTTCGCCTGCTGCGGCGACAGCCCATGTCGCGCCTCGAACTCGTAGCCCTGCGTACGATTGCGGACGCGCACGTTTTCGCCGTCCTGGATCGCACTCCGCACCGCGTCGATTTCGAGCTCGTCGCCCTGGGCGATGCGGTCGTAGTCGTGCTCGTCGACGAACACGAGCGGCAGGATACCGACGTTCACGAGGTTGGCGCGATGGATGCGGGCGAAAGACTTCGCCAGGACGGCCCGCAACCCCAGGTACATCGGCGCCAGGGCGGCGTGCTCGCGACTCGACCCCTGCCCGTAGTTGCTGCCGGCGACGACGATGGAGCTGCCGGCGTCTTTCGCGCGCTTGGCGAAGCCGGCGTCGACCTGCTCGAAGACGTGCTCGGCCATCGCCGGGATGTTCGAGCGCAGCGGCAGCAGCTTCGAACCAGCGGGCATGATGTGGTCCGTCGTGACGTCGTCCGCGACCTTCAGGATGACGGTTGCCCGCAGCGTGTCCGGCAGCGGCTCGCCGCGCGGCAGCGGCTTGATGTTGGGGCCGCGCACCACCGCCACGTCTTCCGGGTTTTTCGCCGGCGGGATAATCATGCGGTCGTCGACCTTGAACTCGGCGGGCAGCGACACGCGCGGCGCCTCGCCGAGGTCGCGCGGGTCGGTGATGACGCCCGTGAGCGCCGACGCGGCCGCGACGAGAGGACTGCACAGGTAGACGCGGTCCCCACGGGTTCCGCTTCGACCGGGGAAGTTGCGATTGAACGTCCGCAGCGACACCGTGCCCGTCGCCGGCGATTGCCCCATGCCGATGCACGGCCCGCAAGACGACTCCAGCACGCGGAAGCCGGCGGCGATGAGGCCGGCGAGGGCGCCGTTCTCCGCCAGCATCAGCATCACCTGGCGCGTGCCCGGGTTGACGGCGGCGCTCACAGCTGGCGAGACCAGCCTGCCCTTCATGATCGCCGCCACCGTCATCAGGTCAAGGTACGACGAGTTGGTGCAGCTTCCAATGGCTACCTGCGCGACCTCAGTGCCCGCCACCTCGCGCACCGGCACGACGCTGTCCGGGCTCGACGGCAGAGCGATCAGCGGCTCCAGCGAGTTGAGGTCGAGCTCGATGATCTCATCGTAATCGGCGTCGGAATCGGGGGCGAGTGCCTTCCAGGCACCGTCGCGTCGCTGAGCGCGCAGGTATTCGCGGGTGCGGTCGTCGCTGGAGAAAATGGAGCTGGTCGCGCCGAGCTCCGCGCCCATGTTCGTTATCGTCGCGCGTTCCGGCACGCTGAGCGAGGCGACACCTTCGCCGCCGTACTCGAAGACGCGGCCGACGCCGCCCTTCACCGTTAGACGGCGCAGCATCTCCAGGATGACGTCCTTCGCCGAGACCCACGGCTGCAGGCGCCCTCTGAGGTCGACGCGCACGACCCGCGGCATGACAAGGTGGAACGGCTCGCCGGCCATCGCCATCGCCACGTCGAGGCCGCCGGCGCCGATGGCGAGCATGCCCGCGCCGCCGCACATGGGCGTGTGGCTGTCGGAGCCGAGGAGTGTGTCGCCGGGGGCGCTGAACCGCTCGAGATGCACCTGGTGGCAGATGCCGTTGCCGGGCCGCGAGAAGTAGATGCCGTGCCTGGCGGCGAAGCTCTGCAGGAATCGATGATCGTCGGCGTTCTCGAAGCCCGTCTGGAGCATGTTGTGGTCGACATAACTCACGGACAGCTTCGTGCGCACGCGCGGAATGCCCATCGTTTCGAACTGGAGATAGGCCATCGTGCCGGTGGCGTCCTGCGTCAGCGTCTGGTCGATGCGCAGCGCGATCTCGCTGCCGGCGACGGGCTCGCCGCCGATGAGGTGCTCCTCGATGATCTTCTGGGTCAGGCTCTTGCCCACCGGTCTGGCTCCGAAAGGGGAACTCGATGCTTCAGAGCCAATTATACGGCGAGCACAGCCTTAGCCCAACCGACGGCATAGACTTGGTGCTATCCGCCGGAGGGGTAGGCGCGCATGATCGCGCCGTACTGTGGGTCCGGACCAAGGTCCGCGTTCACCTTGTCGACGGCCTCTGACGGCGCCAGGTGGTCCTTCAGCAGGTACTGAAGCAGCCGCTCCGTCGCGGCGTCCGTGTGCTCGGGCGTCACCAGGTCGGTCCAGCCGATGACCACGCCCGCGCCCTTGTCGACGAACGCGGCGGCGGTTTTGTCCGTCGACAGGCTACTGCAACCCATGAGGATGATCGTCGTGCCGTCGAAGTGGCCCATGTTCGACTCGACGAAGCCGGCCGAGATGGCGAAATAGGTCTTGCTCATGTCGTCGCCGGCGTAGACGACGGGCAAGAGCCGTAGCCCCTTCTGGTCGTCCAGGTAGGCCTTGCCGTCGTACGGCTGGGATGTGAACAGGAGCGCGTCGTCGCCTATCTTGCTCATGATCTGGTCGAGAACGGCCTGGTCGACGTTCGTCGGCAGCGAGAGGTCCGTTCGGGCGACGGCCGAATGGGCACGGAGGACGATGACATTGTAGTCGTGCGTCGCCAGGGCGCGGTACGCCTCGACGTTCACGGTATCGCCCGGATAGTACTCCACGTCGTAGCCGGCATTCGCCAGCAAAGTCGCAGCGCTATCGGCGAACTCCTGGTTCGCTTCGCGCGAGCTTAGCTGATCGAGGATAGCGGCCTTTAGTGTTGGCTGCTCTGCCGACCCGCCGCGGAGCATGAGAAAGGCCGCGGGCACGGCCGCCAGCACGCAGACGGCGACCGCAGCGGCGGCGATCAGCAGCCAGAAACGGCGGGCTCCGCCTCTAGCCGGACGAGGCCCCTCCGCCGTGCGCTCAGCAGATTCGAGCTTCTTCGCCCTCGATTTCCGCCCCACCTCTGCGCCCTTCTGAATGACCTATCCCAGCCGGTGCCACTTAGCATACCATCCGCCGGAGGCAAGGGCGAGAGCGCCTGCCGCGGCCAAGGCAAGGATGAGAACTAGAGGGGAATGCTGCCGTGCTTACGACGGGGCGTTGAGTCCGTCTTGTTGCGAAGCATCTCCAGCGCCCGGACCACCTGCCAGCGCGTCTCCCGAGGGTCGATAACGTCGTCCAGGTAGCCGCGCTCCGCTGCCGCGTAAGGGCTGGCGAAACGGTCCTTGTAGTCCTGCACCAACTGCGCCCGCAGCGCCTCGCGGTCCTCCGCCGACTGCAACTGGTTGCGGAAGATGATGTTCACCGCCGCGTCCGGTCCCATGACGGCGATCTCCGCGCTCGGCCAGGCGTAGTTGACGTCGGCGCGCAGGTGCTTCGAACCCATCGCCAGGTAGGCGCCGCCGTAGGCCTTTCGGACAATGACCGTCACCTTGGGCACGCTTGCCTCAGCGTAGGCATAGACCAGCTTCGCGCCGTGCGTGATGATGCCGCCGAACTCCTGCGCCGTCCCCGGCAGGAACCCCGGCACGTCCACGAAGGTGACGATAGGGATGTTGAACGCATCGCAGAAGCGGACGAAGCGGGCCGCCTTGCGCGAGGAGTCGATGTCGAGCACGCCCGCCAGGTACAGCGGCTGGTTCGCGACGACGCCGACCGACCGTCCGCCCATCCGCGCGAAGCCGACAACGACGTTCTGCGCGAAGTGCCGGTGCACCTCCATGAAATCGCCGCCGTCGACGACGCGGTAGACCACCTCACGGATGTCGTACGGCTTGACGGGGTCGTCCGGCACGATGTTGAGCATGTCTTCGGCGCGACGGTGCGGGTCGTCGCCGATCTCCAGGAAGGGCGGGTCGTCGACGTTGTTCGACGGCAGGTAGGAGAGGAGGCGGCGGACCTCGTGCAGGCACTCCTCTTCGCCCTCGATGGCGAAGTGCGCGACACCGCTGCGGGTCGCCTGCGTCATCGCGCCGCCGAGCTCTTCGTGCGTGACCTTCTCCTGCGTTACCGCCTGGATGACGTCGGGGCCCGTGATGTACATCTGGGAGGTCTTCTGCACCATGAAGATGAAGTCGGTCATCGCCGGCGAATACACGGCGCCGCCGGCGCACGGCCCCATGATCACCGATATCTGCGGCACGACGCCGGAGTTGAGCGAGTTGCGCAGGAATATGTCGGCGTAACCGGCAAGGCTGGCGACGCCCTCCTGGATGCGCGCGCCGCCGGAGTCGTTCAGGCCGACGATCGGGGCGCCGGTCTTTACGGCCAGGTCCATGACGCGGCAGATCTTCTCGCCGACGACTTCCGACAGTGAGCCGCCGAACACCGTGAAGTCCTGCGAGTACACGAAGACCTGCCGGCTATCGATGCGCCCGTAGCCGGTAACGACGGCGTCGCCGTGGAAGCGCTGCCCGTCCGCGCCGAACTCGGTGGATCGATGGACCACCAGCGCCTCCAGCTCGGTGAAGCTGCCTTCGTCGAGGAGGATGTCCAGCCGCTCGCGGGCCGTGAGCTTGCCGCGCGCGTGCTGCGCCTCGATGCGTCGCTGTCCGCCGCCGAGGCGCGCTTCCTCCTTGAGCTTGCGCAGTCGCTCCAGCCTGTCTCCTACCGACATGTCACGTATCTCCTGGAAGGTAGAATCGAAAGGGAGCGCCGGCCTACTCGGGCGCGGGAGTCGACTCCTCAGCCGGCGGCGATTCCGTTGCTTCGGGCTGCGGCGTGCTGGAAGGCGGCGGTATGATCAGTACCTGGCCGACCTCCAGGCTGCGCAGTTCGTCGACGGTCGTGTTGTTGGCCGCCGCCAGCTCCTCGACGGTTATGCCGAAGCGCAGGGCGATGTCGCTAGCGTTGTCGCCGGACTGCACCACGTACTCCGTCTGGCCTTCCTGCGGCGTGGCTCGGGCGGCCGGCGTTTCAGTACCTTCTGGACCTTCCGTCGCCTCCGCTGTGGGCGTCGCCTCCTTCTCCTGCGGCGTCGGCGTCGCAACACGGGCCTCGCCTCCGGGCACCCGCAGCACCTGCCCGACTGAGAGATCGTTGCTGGTCAGGTCGTTCAGCGCCATCAGCTCGTCGACCGTCGTCCCCAGCTTCTCCGCTATCGCGTAGAGCGAGTCGCCGGACTCGACGGTGTAGGTGTCGCCGCTGGGCGCGACGGCGCGAGCAGTCGGCATCCCCTCGATGATCAGGGGCTCCGGCAGGTTAGCGGGAAGCGTGGCCGTCGGTATCTTGCCGGGATCGACGCGAGAGAAGGGTGACGTCTTTCCGCCGCCGCAAGCCGTCGTCAGCAGGGCGAGGGAGAGCAGGGAAAGAGCAGCGCCTGTCGTGAGCAGCTTCATGCGGGCAGCCTCCGGCCCGGCTGGATAGTACTACAGCGACGCGAGCAGCGACAAGGGCTTGTACTCGTTGAGGTGCATTGGTGATGGGATGCCAGGGCCGGCGCCGGCCGTGAACGGTATGCCAGGATGCTGGGGGGCAGTCTTGATTGACCAATTGATTTCAATTGTTTTTCGCAGGTAGGTGTCTGAATCCGAGGGAAGAAGAAGTGAATGTGGGAAAGGACGCGAAAGCGGGTCGAGAAAACGTCGAACCAGCTCAGGAAGGCGAACATGTGCTGAAATGCGCAGTTGAAGCGGCGTCGGGAAGACTGAAGGCCTCCCGACAGTCTCTCGCTGCAGTCCTTCGCTATGGGCAGAATAGCAGAGTGAAGGCAGAGCTGTAAGGATTTGGCGGCACCGGGCCTGTGACACGCGCTTGGGGTGTTGTCGCTGACGCGCTCGGGGTTGCTGAGGGCGGCGCCTCTGACACGCGCTTGGGGTGTTGTCGCTGACGCGCTCGGGGTTGCTGAGGGCGGCGCCTCTGACACGCGCTTGGGGTGTTGTCGCTGACGCGTCCGCTGAGGTTGTTGTCTGGGAGGAGGAGGCGTCGTCGACGGTCAGTGGGTGCGACTGCCGCGCTTCTTGAACCAGCTCTGCAGCCTGTCGATAAAGCTCGGTCCGGAGAGATCGACGATCTCGCCGCGCCATCGCTTCTCCGACCGCGCGCGGCGGTTAGCGACGAACGAGACCGCTATCGTCAGGCCGAGAAGGCTCAGGCCGGCGATCATGGAGTACTGGCCGATAACGCTGGAACGGAGAGCGAAGGCAATGAAGATGAGGATAAGCGAGGCGACCATCAGGTGTCCCATGGACACGTGCGAAATCAGCCTGCCCAGCCGGCTCCCGAAGGCGTGGAGTCTTTCGCCCCACTGCTTTCGAATGCGGCTGGTAGCCTTTTGTTCGGGAATGAACTCGTCCAGCCTGTTCAGGATCTCTTCGATCTCGCGCTGGAGTTGGTCCGCCATCTACCCTTCCCCCAGGGGCGCCTGGACGGGCGCCCGCTTTCCATAACCTATTTTACACGCTCCGGCGAAAGCGGGAGCATGCGGCGGCGCAGATTTCACGATTCCTGCACGTTTCGGCGGGCAGAAATCACGACGGGGAAACGGCGCGTGCCGACGCCAAGAGGCCGTAGCCGAGACCTGCCTGCCGGTAGGCATAGCTTTCCAGTCTCGGCGCGAGCAGGGCATTCGACGGGAAGGCCAATGTGAGCTTTGTGCTTGCTAGTCGAGGAGGCTCATTACAAGTCCTGCGGGCAGTTTGGGGTAGAAGTAGGTCGACTTCTGGGGCATCCGCTCGCCGGCATCAGCCATCGACAGCACCTGCTCGACCGGCGCCGGCGACAGCAGAAAGGCGACGTCGCACTCGCCCGAATCGACCAGTTGCAATGCCTCGTCGCCGTCGTGCGTGAACGTGAGCGAGCCGCCGGTGGCCGCGCTCTGCTGGTCGATGCCGAGA
>Ga0315281_10013285_pt1 | contig 11151 bp, 8 predicted proteins | sample YL17G07_0_MG_FD_204540 | JGI IMG/M metagenome (GOLD analysis project Ga0315281, IMG submission 204540) | Sediment microbial communities from Yellowstone Lake, YNP, Wyoming, USA - YL17G07_0 | ecosystem: Environmental > Aquatic > Freshwater > Lake > Sediment | place: USA: Wyoming | collected... | reverse complement strand
TGCTGCTTGGCAAACGATGCCCGCATGAGGTCCAAGAATTCCCGCACGTCCCGCCCGCGGCTCGTTACATGGAGGGATATTATGTATGTTCCCAACCCTGCGGCAGCGAGCCCAAACAATGAGATCCCGCTCTCAGAGAGCACGGATGAAGCAAGCGTGAGAACCACGAAGGTCACCAACCCGCTCGCGAGAGGCGACATGACTGGCCCTGCGATCTCCGATACGCCCGATTTGAACACCCTTGAGAACACGGCCAGGAAGTAAACGAACACGCCAAGCGAGATCATCGTCGTTAGGACGCTCACGCCGTTAATCCCGTACACCACCGCCACGGGATAAATCCCGACCATGAGAGCGACCGCCTGCACTGTCGCCTGAGCCGACAGGTAATGCGGTTTCCCAATCGCAATCAGAACGTTAGACGCAGGAGCGATGACTGCATTTAGGAGACCCTGTATAGAAAGGACGGCAATCGGAAACGCTGCAGCCGACCATTTGTCACCTAACACCACCTGAACAAACATAGGGCTGAGCGCCGCTAAGCCCACGCTGAGAGGCACAGCGATTATCGAGATCATCCTCAGCGATTGCGTGTAACCAATCATAAGGCTGTGCGTGGAATCCTTGATTCTTGCCATGGTCGGGAAGAGCACCACATTGACGGCGCCTGATACCTGCTGCCCCAGGGTCCTTCCGAACCGAACGGCCATATAATACACTCCAAGGACCGCGAGGCCGAGGATTTTGCCCACCATCAGCTGGTCTACATTGAATATGACGAACACCATCAGCCCGACCACCAGAAGGTGGGCGCCGAAGCCGAGCAACTCCTTGGCTATCGACCTATCGAAGCTGGGCCTCACAACAGTGTTCTCGAAATATCGCAGCGAAAGGACGTACACGGCGCTTCCTAGGAGGGATCCATAGACGATGCTCCAGTAGGAGAATCCCTCGTATGCGAGCGTAATCGACACACCTGTGATAGCCAAGTACTGCGCAACATTGCAGATTGCAAGTTGGCGGAACTTGAGACCTCTAGTTAGCAGGACCAGGGACGAGAAGGAAATCAGCTGGATGAATAGATTGGTCGAGAGGACGATCAGCACAATAGCCAGCCCTGGCTGCCCGTAAAAGTCAGCAAGGAAGGGCGAGATCGAAACCAAAATCAATAGGGATATCGTGGCTATGATCCATCTGAGAGTGATGGCGACTCCTATGGACTCCTCGATCTTTGTGTCCCTCTGGATGACGGCGGATAGGACCCCGAAGTCATATATCGTCGTACATAGCGAGATAAACACCATGCCGATGCTCACAATGCCGAAGTCAACTGGGGTGAGAATCCGCGCGAGCGCCGCAGCCGTCAGGAGCATGAGGCCAAGCACCACAATCTGCGATAGACCAATGAAAGAAACGTTTCTGACGGTTCTGGCCCTCAGGGTATCTGTCGGCAACAGCACATGATATGGTATTTCGAGTATCTTTCTTTCGGTGACTGGAATTAAGAACCTGGAGTACATAGCCAGCCATTGCCACAAACGCCAGGCCAGTGAAAACAGCCCGGTACTCTCGTGACGCACGAGATTGGATTCTCAGACTCGTCATGAACGGCCATTGATACGATTCATCCGGCGACAAAACCTCGTGTCAGCCTCGCGACCGCCTCGAGGCCAGCATAGATGAGGACGAGCGCTGCCAGCGCCAAGGTGCCAGCCTGTGCAGCGGGCCCGAGACCTGCCATCAGAGCAGTCAACCCGAGCACGGCCAACCCGGTCAGGACACCCGTAAGTATGACAAAGATGAATACGATCAGAATTGAAGGCGAGAACGCGCCGGGCTTCACCCTCGTCAACAGGGCGCAGGCAGCGATGGCTGCAGCGATCGGGGCTATCACAGGCACCGGGAAGTCCTCCACGGTCAAAGGAACATGCGATATGGCTAGTCTCAGCCCTAGGAACGCCGCGGATATCATGAGTCCGATCATGGCCAAGCTCAGCAGCAACCCCTTGAAGTGCTTCCCAGTGTACCCCGACGCCGTCTTCACGAGCCACAGATTGCCCTGCTCATAGTACGACCAGTTCACCGCCAATACCGCCAGCGGGAACACCACGACCTGAGCGCCGCTCGCAGCGGCCCCTGCAGTCATGGTGGTAGTGGACAAGGCGGAGAGCGACGTGTACAGGAAGAGGACCGCCAGAAGGACCACGTAGAAGATGCTGCCATCCCGCCAGATGCGTATCACATGATACCTCGTCATGAACCCGACATCGCCCCCGCTGTCCGTGCTCAACCCGAACCTTGTGGTAAGTCCCTCGAGCCCCGTGACCATCCGTCTCCGCTGTGCCATCCTCGCGGACAGGTCCACCTGGCCGAAACCAGCCGAGAGCGTCGGCTTCACGCCGTGGTATATGCATGTGCTCGATAGACAGGACCAGGGGAACCGTTGACTGGTATCTTGGGAATCAGGACTGATGAAAACCACGGGTCTGACCAAGCCCAGGATTCTGTCAAGTGGAAGGCTACTTCCCGATCCCTTTGTACACGAGCCCGACATGCTCGACCGCATCCCTGCTGAAAAGGTTCCTGGTGTCCACGACGGCCTTGACGCGTTTGCCGCGTAGTTCCTTTGGTGTCAGAGCAGCGAACTCTGAATGGTCCGTCACGAACACAAGGCAATCCGCCTGATTCATAGCTGACCTCATCGGGACCGATTTGAACATGCCAACAGGTGTCTTGATGGCGCTGGCCTTTGGGTCGTGCACTATCACTCTCTTGACACGCTTGGAAAGCTCCTCGATTATCCCCACCGCCGGCGACTCCCTCGTATCGGAGATGTCCTTCTTGTAGGACAGGCCCATGACGGCAGCGGTCGCCTTGCCAGCTGGGACCCCCGCCTTCTTCAGCGCGGCCATCGTCAGGTTCACCGTGTGATTCTTCATGAACTCGTTGACCTCGTGGCTCAGCTCTATGAACCTCGGCACGAACCCGTACTGCTTCGCCCTGTAGGACATGTAGAGCGGGTCCAGCGGGATGCAGTGCCCGCCGACCCCGGGCCCGGGGTAATGAGGCATGAACCCGAAGGGCTTCGTGGACGCCGCCTTCACGACCTGCCACGTATCGATGCCCATCCTCTCGAATATCAGTGCCATCTCGTTGATCAACGCTATGTTCACCCCTCGGAAGATGTTCTCGAGTATCTTGACGGCCTCCGCTGAAGCACAGTCAGGCATGACCACCACGCCAGCTTCAACGACAGAAGAATAAAGAGCAGTTGCGAGTTCCGCCGAATGCGCATCCTCCCCACCAACGACCTTCGGGGTGTTCCTGATGTTGTACATCTTGTTGCCAGGGTCGACCCTCTCCGGTGAGAACGCTAGCGCTACATCCTTGCCGGGCTTGAACCCCGCGTCTTTAATCGCTTTGCCTAGGAACTCATCTGTGGTGCCTGGGTAGCTCGTGCTCTCAAGAACGACGAGCATTCCCTTCCTAACTACCTTCTTGACTATGTCGGCTGAGTACTGCACGTATGACAGGTCCGGGTTCCCTCGGTCGTCGAGCGGGGTCGGAACGCAAATGATGATGCAGTCGCACTCTCGCAGCTGCGAATCCTTCTCGATGACCTTGAGGTTCGTCCCCAGCTTCTCCTTCAACTCAGAGCTTGGCACATCGTCGATGTAGGACCTGCCCTGCCGCAGCATCTTGCGCTTCTTCGGGTCGACATCGTATCCCAAGACCTGGAACTTCTCTGAGAAAACCAATGCAAGCGGTAGACCGACATAGCCGAGGCCGATGATCCCTACTTTGGCAGTCCTATTCTTGATCTTCGACAGTGTGACGGAGTTGTTGTGGTTGTTAAGTGCCATATGGATTCACATCCGCAACGCGAATTGAATGACCGCGTCGCTTCAGGTAGATATTCCAAGTCCCGTGATGCCAGCGAAGCATAGGCTATTCTTGGCTTAACAATTTCTCTCTACGCATCTCCACTGGCGTCCGATTCTCCAAATTCGAGGGGCGTTGGCTGGCTGGGTGATTGGAAATTCACATAGAATTGGCCGAGTAGATGAACGCAGTCAATCTCACTCTCAGGCTGATCATTAACGGCAATTCGCACTATTCATCCGGCGACGAAACCTCGTGCCAGCCTCGCGACCGCTTCGATCCCTGCATTGATGAGGACGAACGCTGCTAGCTCTAAGGTCACTGCTTCTGCAGCGGGTCCCAGACCAGCCACTGAACCAATCAACCCGAGCACGGCCAACCCGCTCAGGACACCCGTGACTATGACAACGAAGAATATAACCAGAATAGATGGCGAGAACGCGCCTGGCTTCACCTTCACCCTCGTCAGCAGGGCGCAGACAGTGATGGCTGCCGCGATCGGGGCTATCACAGGCACCGGGAAGTCCTCCACGGCCAAGGGAACATGCGACATGGCAAGCCTCAGCCCTAGGAACGCCGCGGATATCATGAACCCGATCATCGCGAAGCTGAGCAGCAGCTCCTTGAAGTAGTTCCCGGTGTACCCCGATGCCGTCGTCACGAGCCATAGATTGTCCTGCTCATAGTACGACCAGTTCGCCGCCAGTATCGCTAGCGGGAACACCATGACCTAGGCGCCGCTCAAGGCGGCCCCGGCGGTCATGGTAGTCGTGGACAAGGAGGAGAGCGACGAGAACAGGGATCACCGCCGTGCCCGTGCATGAGCTCTCACGAGAACTCGAACCCTCTCGCGAGCCTGTCCAATGCCAACATCCCGACGAGAGCCACCGCCGCTGCGAAGACGATCGTTGCGGCCGTCTGGACGGCCATCATCAAAGCAGTCGTCCCTCCCAGGATGCCCACCAGAAGGGAGGCGGCGAGCCCGAACACGGCACCCGACATGAGCGTCGCGAACATGACCACAAGAAGCCCGGCCGAGAACGCCCCGGGCTTCACCTGTATCTTGGTCAGCAACATCGTTGCCACGACGGAATCCCCGACCAAGGAGACGACCGTGAAGGCGACATCTCTCGCTCGGAGCGAATGCCCCGCTGCCGTCATAACACACAGGATGACCGCGGTTATCCCGAACCCTATGACCATCAGCGAGAGCATCAGCCCCTTGAAATAGGTCGCCAGCGACTTGCCCCCGACGACGGCTATCCACAGGTTCCCACGCTCGTAGTAGCACCAGTTTATCGCGATGACCGTAATCGGCCAGGTGCCCGCCTGGAGCAGGGTGATCGGCACCCCGGTCGAGTTACCCGAGGACGTCCCCGACAGACCGGAGAACAGCCAGATCGCCACCAGGAACCCTATGAACGCGAAGCTGCCGTCCCGCCAGACGCGGACCAGGTTGAGCCTGGTCATCAGGCTCAGGTCGCTGCCGGTCAACACGTTCAGGTATACGGTCCCCGTCGTCCTCCCGAACACCCCGATCAGCCGCCTCTGCTGGGCCATCTTCGTGCCCATGTCTATCTGCCCCAGGCCCGCGGACAGCGTCGGCCTCACGCCGTGGAAGAAGTAGGTGTTCGAGAAACTCAGCCATACGGCACCGACGGCCACCATGTATGCAGCCAGGACGGCGGCGTCCACGAGCGACACCGATGTCCCGAACATGATGTCATACGCAACGGTCCCGAACACCGACTGTGGGATGGGGAGCGCGCGAACTGTGGCCGAGAGCGAAGGGTTCGCCAGTGCGGCCAAGGGCAACAGTGACAGGAGCAGGAGCACCAGCGCGACCGTCCGCACCCTCCCCCCGGGACGCGTGATCCTCAGCACGGTCACGATCTGGATTATCGCGAACACGAAGAACATGAACAGTCCTGCGACCAGGAGCAGCGGGACCACCAGCCAAGCGGGCTTGCCCATCCCCCAAAGGAACCCGAAGACCGCGGAGAGCATCGATATGCCCCCAGTCAGAACCAGCGTCGAGAACTCGAACAACATGTCCGCGATCAGGTACTCCCTCGGCCTCACTGGCGCCGTCATCAGGAAGTCGAGCTCTGAGGGGTGAGCAGCGACGCCCACTCCGAGCGCGAATATGAACCCGAACGCCAGCCCCGCCCCGAACAACACGCCCAGGGTGGCGATGGCCATGTCCGCGTCGACCGTGTACATGTAGCTGCCTATGGCGTACCCCATCCCGAGCCCGGTAGGCACTAACATGATTGCGAGACCGATCAACGGCAGGGGCCCGAACCTGCCTCTGTACGAAGGCCCGAAGAACATCTTCAGCTTGTACGCCAGCAAGGCCAGCACGTTCGACATCTATCGCACCCTTCTCGAGAAGAGGCTTCTCCTAGGCGGCAGCTCGGGCTCAGGAAGACCCGCCTCCTCCGTCAACTTGAGGAAGATCTCCTCGAGAGTCTGATGCTCTCCCGCATGCGCCTGGGACCTCAGCCCTGCGAGGTCTCCCGTGATGATGTTCCTGCCCTTGTTTATGATGGCCACCTTGGAGCAGAGCCTCTCTGCGGTATCGAGCTGGTGCGTCGACACGAGGATCGAGCAGCCGCGCTTGGCCATATCGGCCAGCCGGTCCTTGATGAGGTGTTGCCCCGCAGGGTCGATCCCCAGCAGGGGCTCGTCGAGTATCAGCAGCTTTGGGCTGTGGATCGTGGCCGCGGCGAACGCGAGCTTCGCCCGCATCCCCTTTGACAGAGTCGACACCGTGGCGTACGCTTTCGGCATCAGCTCAAGTTCGCGCATGAGTTCCTCGATCCGCGCAGCCAGCTTGTCCTTGGGGATGTTCCTCACCCTTCCGACATATCCCAGGAACTCATAGGTGGTGAGGTACTCGGGCAGAGCGGGCGCCTCGGGCATGTAGCCGACGCCCGACTTGTACTCGATCGGGTCTGCGAGGATGTCGTGGCCGAGCACTGTCACCCTGCCAGCATCCGGCCGGAGCAGACCGACCATGATCTTGATGGCCGTGGTCTTCCCGGCACCGTTCGGGCCTATCAGGCCCATGATCTCTCCCTCGAAGGCCGTGAGGGACAAACGGTCGAGGGCTTGCGTCCCGTCCTCGTAGACCTTGACAAGGTTCTCCGCTTGGACTGTTATGGCAGGCATGTTATCATTGCCGATGGAATCACTGCGGTGTCTAATAAGTTTCGAGGGTAAGCCATCAAGGTAGCGGGATGCCCAGCGTCAGGATATCAGAGGTTCGGCGTCGCCAGATGCGACTGCGAGGGCTTCACATGGGCAGACAGTGCGATCAACGACTGTGATATCGACCAGCCGACAGGCGGCCCTGATTGTTCGACGCGAAGCAATACCGTCTCTTCAACCGCCTCCATTCTGGAAGCCGATTTGAACCGAGGAACGGCATCCTCGCGCGCAATTGCTTCCGACCACCTGTAGTCCCAACCCTCATCACTCGATGCCCTCCTCTGCCCCATCCTGAGAACATGGCGACCTACAGCGACGCGATATACATTGACGAGTCTGGCAGGCTCTGTCAAAAATCGGGTCGTGAGGTTCTCGGGATGGGCCGAAGTCGGATTCCCTGATACTACCTGTAATCGGAGAATCCTAGTGTACCTAGCGCCAAATCATGACCCAATGTGCAGCAGCAGAAAGTGCCCGACATGTGGGAGATCTGATTCCCGAATGGGCGCTCTGTTCGAGTGCGAATGCGGCTTTAATCTTGACAGGAATGTCAATGCCAGCATCGACCTGCTGCAGACAGCCGTCTCCAAGAGATTGGAGGTGGCAGGGGGCTTATGGTTCAGCCCCGGCGCATTCCGGCATGACGCGATGATGCTCCTCTACGAGCCAGCGATGGCCCCACGGTCTGAGCCGAACGGAATGAGTGAGGAGACCGCGGTGGCGCCGCCATGATTGGCCCACCACCCGACTCTTTACAGAACCGATGGTTCGGTAGCATCACAAGAAAAGGTGAGAAGGCCTAGCGACATAACGACGCCCTCCTCCTCACAATCGATTATTGGCGCTCCTGATACTTAAGAAATTGGCCTCCTCGTAGCAGATCGTGCTATTTGACTGCCCAGCTCCTTGAACAAACATCTGCGAGAAGGTGTGAGAAGGCCTATCGACATCACGCCGACCTCCTCCTCACAATCAATCATTGAATCTGCTGATACTTAAATGATCGGGGTTGTTGTAGCTTTGCGCGCTCCGCCTGGGAGTCAGCGAGAAAGTGCAATTAGCGTGATTGCGCATACAGCGAGTAGCGCTCGGGAACAAATACGCCCCGCTCAATCCTAATGCACAGATGCGCAGGAGAACGGAGGGAACACAAATGGCCTACCCTGAACCGATACCGGCCCTAAATGCCAAAGAAGCCAAGGAATTCGAGAAGAGATTGAGCTGTTTCAGGCTGAGCGCTGAGCAGAAGCGGTTCTACAAAGAAGCCAGAGAGAGATTCAAGGAAAAGGATTGATCTCAGGGAGGGTCGAGCTCTTCCTGAAATGCATGATCCTATCTTCTGCCGCGCCTCAGAAGGACAGCCCCGACGATACCGACAAGTGCCGCTGCTGCAAGGAACCCGATCAATGACCCGAACTGCGCAATTTCATGCGGGTACATCAGGCTCCAGTGAACGTTTGACATCACCTATCAACATAATGTGGAAGTGAAGTTACAAATACACGTGGAATGGTGGCTATTGTATGGATTCCAGACCGGATCTTACTGTGTTCATTTTATCATACAACAGACCCGATTTCATAAGAGAAGCAGTGAAGTCGTTGTTGGTGCAGACGCTCCAACCTGAGAGTATCGTGATATTGGACAACTGCAGCTCCGACGAGAATCTAAGAGAAATCATGAAATTGTCCGGAAAGAAGGTCAGTGTGGTTACAACTCCGATCAATCACCCATCATTATGGAATTATGAAAGAGCGATTGATCTGGCAAGTTCAGCTTACAAGACCAAGTACATCTACATCATGCACGATGATGATAGAATACTGCCTTCTTTCCTGGAACAAATGATAGATCTCTTAGAGAAGAATCCCTCATACTCTGCCGCGACGTGCAAAGGATATTTGATTGATCCTTCGGGTAAGAGAACAGGAAACTTCTTTCGTTCCAATAAAGCGAAGGATCTGATCTTTCATTCTCAAAGCGAAGTCGCACTCGGTTATGCCAAGGGGGATGGTGTCGCTTTTCCATTCGTTGTGATTAGAAACGGAACGATTCAGCGTGTGAATAGGTCCGCAGGTTTGGGAATAGTTGATGACATGGCATGCATGTGCAGGCTTGCCAACATTGGACCAATGATCAAATCTCATCTGAAACTGTTTGAATACAGAGTCCATGAATCTCAAGAATCTATGTTGATTGATAGCTCATTGAGAGAGAAGAGAAATCAATTCCTACTTGAAAGTGCAGATGGGGAAAGAACCAAGAATCGAATCCGGAGAAACATCTACGGGATAGAAACATCCGTTTTCATGGCCCACTCAATAAAACGCATACTGAATCTTGAGTTCGAATCCGGAATGAGATCACTGATAAATGACTACAAGGAAGAGAACATAAGGATCAGATACTCACTCGATGCGTGCATTTTGCTTTCAAGGAGTCTGCTGAATACTGAGATGGAAGAGCCAAATTGAGTCGGCCGTTGGCCAAAGCCTGATGCATGCCAGCATCCACAGTTTCGGATGAGATCGCTCACGACATCCTCAGCGAGTGGTGCCGCACGAAAGAGATCCGAGTCTCTCAACCTTGCCTATGCCCTGGACTTCAAGTCCGGTTTCTGTTCATCCAGCTTGCAGCCGAAAAGCAACCGCGGTCGACACACGTCCCCCAGGCTAATCTCCACATCAATCAGCATAGGATGCGACTGGCCCTTCGCATCCCGCAGGGCCTTCTGAAGCTCCTCGACTGCAGTCACCTTCCTCGCCTTCATCCCAAAAGCCCGCGCCACCTTGGCGAAGTCGGGATGTCCGTAGCCAATCACCGTGGACTGGTTCCTCCCATCGAAGTATGCATCCTGGAAACTCTTTACCATACCCAGGCAGTGGTTGTCCAAGACAAGAACGGTCAAATCCAGATCCAAGCGTCTAATCGTGTCTAGTTCCTGTATATTCATCTGGATGCTGCCGTCGCCGGCTATGTTTATCACCTTCCCTCCGCCCCTCATGGCGACACCTATCGAGACCGGCAGACCGAAGCCCATCGACCCCATCCCGCCACAGTAGTGGGCGCTCTGCCCATGATCCAAATCGAGCAGCGTGGCTGCCCACATCTGGTGGTTGCCCACGTCCGCGACATAGGAAACGTCCTCGCCTTCGAATGTCTTGTTCAAAACACGGAACAGCTTGTGGGGAGTGATGCCGGGGGCATGGTATTCATCTACCTCCAACTTGGTTTTGGCATCTTTCAGTCGCTTCACCCACTCCTGGGAGATGCCCCACTGCAATCCATCACCGGCTAGCACATTGCGAAAGAATTCCTCCGCACTGCAGTTGATGTCCAGATCAGCCTTGATCCGGTTGTTCAGCTGGGAAGGATCGATGTCCACCTGAACTATCTCTGCCCGGCGTGCGAAGTCCTCCACCATGGCACCCGTCTGTCTCACATCCATTCTGGCTCCGACGACGAGCAAGAGATCACAATTCTGCACCGCCCAGTTTGCCGTTCTCTTCCCGTAGGTGCCCATCATTCCGAAATAGCCTGGCGATCTAGTCAGCCATTGCGCTCCCATCAATGTCGAGACATAGGGTATCCCCTGGGTTCTCATTACATCTACCCATTTGTCCAGGGAGTCGGCCCAGACCGCTCCGCCACCGATCATGACCAGAGGTCTGCGCGAGCGACGGCACATAAGACTCAATTTCGACAGCCACGCCGGCCTTCCACCAACCGACGGCTTTGGCCATTCCCACCTCTTGGCAGCCCATGCGAGCGCCTCCTCATCTTCGATCTCCTCCCTCTGTGCGTTGAAGGTGATGTCCAGCAGTACAGGCCCGTTCCTGCCGGAGATCGCGATGTTCGCGGCTTTGTGAAGCTGTGGCAGGAGATCCTTGGCATCCGTGACCTGGACAGCATACTTTGTTATCGAACTGACCAACGGAATGATGTCCAGTTCCTGGAAACCTTGCTGCCGGACGCCTCGGTTCCCCTTCAGTTCCGACTTGTTCACCTGCCCGGTGATGAACAGGCAAGGTATGGAATCGAACCAACAGCTGCCGA
>Ga0315281_10013284_pt1 | contig 11152 bp, 18 predicted proteins | sample YL17G07_0_MG_FD_204540 | JGI IMG/M metagenome (GOLD analysis project Ga0315281, IMG submission 204540) | Sediment microbial communities from Yellowstone Lake, YNP, Wyoming, USA - YL17G07_0 | ecosystem: Environmental > Aquatic > Freshwater > Lake > Sediment | place: USA: Wyoming | collected... | reverse complement strand
GAAGCTAACTGCTGCCCTTGTCTCTACCGCTTCGTTTTTGAGTAGCAGTCAGAGCAGTACACCGGGCGCCCGTTTCGGGGCTCGAAGGGGACCTGGGTGTTCTTGCCGCAAGAGGCGCATACTGCAGGGTACATTTCCCTCTGCTGTCGGTAGCCTCCGCCTCCACTGCCATACCCGCCACCGCGCTCTTGTTTTTTGGCTGCCCGGCAGTCAGGACAACGCCGGGGCTCATTGGTGAAGCTCTTGGAAGCGAAGAACTCCTGCTCGGAAGCGCTAAAGGTGAAGCTTGTGCCGCAATCCGAGCAAGTGAGGGTTTTGTCTGTATATGCCATGGATGACCTCCTTTTTTATGTCCTGATTGGAGTTTGATCATCCATGGCCTGGGAGATACCTTTGTAAAGAACAGGTCGGGGAATAGCAAACTTTGAACAGGTATTATGTAAATTATAACAGCGAATTATGATTTGTCAAGCTAACGAGCGTTTCAGAATGAGGCGGTTTTGGAGCGCTGTGCATCCGACAAACGCTTGATGTCGCGTATCATACCGCCATCACAGAAATTGCAGATAAAGCCCCCAGTGGTTCTAATATCCGTGGTCGAGAGCTCAAAGGTATTCGGTAGACCTAGCGTAGTGACACCCTGATTCTCTTAAAAATCCTCTTTAGGGGACAGCTTCTCGAAGCTGGTACACCACACGGGACTGTTCCCGAACATTTCTTCGAGAAGAAGCAACTGGTTCCGGCGTTACAGCAGCTACTTGCCTCTTACTCAAAGCCACAGTAATTCTATAGTGGCTGTCAACATTCGTCAAGCAGCGGAGCAACTCCCCCCAGCTTTGGAACGGTTGCCGGCGGTTTATATGAATCCCCTAAGGTAGCACCAAGGACGATTGTTGCCCCAGAGCGGCTTGATTGATACGTCGCACATGAGTTGGGGTGTCGAAGGTTCGAGTCCCCCATCGCTCACTCTCGTTTTGGGGCGCAGTTGCTAACATTTTTGCCAACGAACTTTTCACCACCATGTAAAACCAAAAATGACCTAGCGTCCCACGCCACCCCCCCCTTCTGCTGTAACACCGTCCTCAACTCCTACTATTAACCACATGCCCTTCATACTTCAAGTAACATGACCTAAACCGAAGAAGCCCTTTCCCCGAAGGAACCGACAACGTATCACACGGCCACGGCTGTGGGGTTGCTGCAGGGCGTTGGGTTTTATCTTCTGGCTCTGAAGATGATGGGTCGAGGTATTTTGGCGGGTAGGTCGTAGGCGCTGCGGACATTATTACCAGGTACTAACCTAAAGGGGGTAAAAATCGAGAAAAGCGGGGGAAAAAGACGTTTGAGGGCTAAGACCACGCTGGCCTTCGGCGCTGTCGAGCCCGGGCCCAGGGCGGGGGGAGGGCCTTGTGGGGCGGGCACGGGGGTCCCCCCAAGCAATCAACGAAACGATGGTCTTACTGTAGTGGCCTAAAAAAAGGGGGAGACGCCAGGCATTAAACCCGGCGTCTCCCGTTGTTCGGTGGGCTATGACAGTCGTTTTATCTTAATCGTCATTTCCTCGCCGAGCTTTAGTTGGAAGTCCTGAAGAACGTAGCGGTGGGATGGTGTGAAGTGGTCTTTAGATATGAGGTGAAAGGCAGCGTTTGTTGCGGTGCGGGGACAGCCTCCATAGGCGAAGTGAGGCTCTTTAGCCGTGGAGAAATCGAACTCAAAACATTTCCTGGCCATGGTTAGTTTTTTCCTCCTCTCTGGATGCTTCCGCCTCCGATTTGCTCTAGTTGGTCGAAAAGCTGACTTTCTTGTTCAGGGGTGGCTTGCTTTTTGAAGGCAGGGTATTCGTCGAGGCATCCGGCTGCTTGACATTCTAGGAGGCACTCGGCAAACTCGGCGTCGGTGATAGGCCGGACCTCACAACCTTCGTGTCCTGCATCGGCCAGGTTGTAGTCGTACTTCCAGAAGTCAAACAGAGCGTTGCATGTTTTACAGTAGAGGTAATCGTTTTTGTTCATTTCTTCCCTCCGTTCTTCTCATCGTAGTGCCAAGCGTTGCATTTCTGGCACTTCCAGGCGTCCTTCGGCTTGCCGTCCTTCGTGAAGCTCACGAGCTCCATGTGCTCGGCGGACCCGCACTTCTTACATACTGGGGCTGTGGGTTGCGGGTCCGTAGAGGCATTTTGCTGCAGCGCGTTCGATTTTGTAGAGTGAGCGCCGAGGGTATTGAGTAGATCCCGAGCCTTTTTGACTTCCGCGAAGTGGGCTCCGAGGTCGGAATCGTTGCGGATGGTCAACTGTTCTTCAAGACCGGTGATGGTGTACCTGATGTTCGTGGAGAATCTAGCTTCATTCATGGGTTTAATTTACCTCCTTCCATACTTTGTGACCCAGGTACTTATAGAGTCTGCCATTGACTAGCTTGTGGCCTGGAGGGGGGATTGGAGCCCCCCTCAGCGTGTGTAACTCGAAGAAACCCATTGTGATAACCAGGGTGAGACCGTAGCCGTAGATGTTGGTGATTAGCTGAATGTCGTTATACATGGGTTGTCACCGCCTCTCTATCGACTAGGGACTGGGTGGACTTCGTGATTCCATCGTCTAGCTCGGTCGCCAGAAAATCGAGCCAGATTTTACTCGCGTTCTCGAATGTGGGGCCTACTCCTTCCTCCTCCATGCAGTCAAGAATGGTGTCGATGATTGGGTCTTTCCCGATCCAGTCAGTGAGTTGTTGACGTAGGGCTTCATTCTCGGCGTCTGGCATTATACCGTACCTGCCTTTTCCCGGCTCTCCTTGATGGCCACGAGAAAGTTGTTGAGGTTTATCGCTTGATCCATGAGCCATTCGATTTGATCTTGTGCTTCCTCAACGAGGAAATTGACTTTGGATGCTTCGATGATGTCCTGGGGGTCGTTGCTGACTGTATAGCGCATGGCCCCGGTAGGTGTTAGAGTCCAGTGGGGGATTTCGAAGCGTTCGATGAGGGCTTTCCCGAGGATGCCGTTGAAATGGCCGTCTGAGGTAGAGAGGCGAGGCGTGAATTCGATGGCATGAATTTGTTCTCCCCAATATTCTATTGTGTAGCTTGGTGCTGACATCTAAGTTTCCTCCTTATTTATTTTTAGCTCAGGTTGGCCTGGGAGGGGCTGGGCGCTCCTCCTGGGCTTCGGTTTTTTCACTGGCCACAGGTCGGGGCGATCCATAAACATCGCTCCCTGTAGGTGGCTGAGGTTGGGGGGCCGAGGTCGTTGCTCTTGCCAGGTGACCTCGGCTTTCTCATCAAAGCTCCCTTCGTAATTCATGGTCTCACATCTTCCTCTGCGGCTGCTCTGCGAACGTAGAGGTCGCCTAAGAGGAAGCTGATAGCTTTGCGGACCTCGTGGATTGAGTCGCGGGCTTTGGTATAGTTGCTACCTTCGTCGTGGCACACTTTATATCGGCAGGAGGTCTTGCAGGTCATCAATGTGACCCAGTTGCCAGGATTTGGCCTGAGCATTTGCCAGCATAGGCCACAATTTCTCTCGGCTTCGTCGGAGATTAGGACCATCACTCGGGCAATGTCTTCCCACTTCTTGATCGAGGAGCCGAACCCTGGCTTTTCCTTTGCTTCCTCACTACTCAGAATCTCGATAGTGTGTTTCATGGTGTTTCTACTCCTCCATAAGTATTTCTAAGCGATGTGTCTATACTGTGGATGAGGTGCATCACAGTATCTTCGTTGGCGCCTTTAACCTTAATCGTCCAGCCATAGGCGCCGCACTGACCCCTGGTGACCTCGACTGTCACAGGGTCGGCGCTGTCAAACATGATGGTTCCGGCGACTTCCATTTTCTCAGCCATTAGCTTGCTTCCTTGACGATCTTCTTGATTGCAGCACGGGCCTGGGCGGCTGTGGCGTAGGCTTGAAACTCGCCAACCGTGTTGATGTCGCCGGTCGCCAGGTCGCAAACCCTGACGCTGTACTTCCGTGGCTCCGAGTGGGCTCCGTCGTGGAATTGGTCACTCGAAACAAAGAGGGCTTTCGTGCCGATTAGCGTGGCTGTTTCCTCCCACCGTGAATCGAAGAAACGCTTGGCTCCGTCGGTGAACCAATAGCCGTGATATATCTCCTCGTGGGCTCGTTTGACCTGCTCGATGCTGATAGTGAAAGATGCGCGCTTGTCCATTTAACTGATACCTCCTTCAAGTTGATTTACTTTAACCGGTGATTTAATCCAAACCTTGCAACTGGGGCACCACGGCTGGCGAATGAAGTCGTGCCGTCTGAACGACGATGCACCTTTCATATCTGCCTGACAGCCGCAAGCCGGGCAATAGAGTTGGACCGCTCGAGGTTTTTTGGGAGGTGGCTTGTACCGATCCTTTACCCCGGCTCGTACCTGGCGCCGGCCCCAGTTGCCGAACTCAAGATAGATGGCGTAGCCGAGTCCAACGGCTGCGATAGTGAGGAGTCCAGCGACTAGGATCATCTAAAAGCTCCTTGTGGGCACACAGAAGCCGGATTTTGCCCAGTCGTTCGTTCTGCCACTCGCAAACTGGAGCTTGACACAGGCCCCGCGTGGATCGCTGTCGAATATAGGCTTGACATTGTATGGCTTACAGATTTGATTGATGCGAATCACAGCGGCCATTCGCTTTCCGGCCTCCGCGCTGGTGATTCTGCGGTTGCAATCGTCGGTCTCTATGCGTTGGACAGTTGCGGCCAGTTTGAGGATTTCCCAGGTGTGTTTTAGACTCACTCCTTCCTGGGCCATGATGTGAATAAACTCGTCTCGGATATTTTGACAGATCATCTGTGGGATACCTCCTCGACTCGTAGGTAGCACTTCACGTTATCTCGGAGCCATTCGCTGATGTCTACGCGGAGATATTCGATGAAGTCGTCGATCATGTCGTCGGCTGCCTTTTCCTCTGTACGGGCGCCAAAGGCATCTTTGATTTCCGATCGTGGGATACTGAGTCCATGACGTCGTTTAAGCATGGGATTTCACTCCTCTCTTATTTAATAACCAGCCGGATTCTTGACTACTTGCTCGATGCTGATGGACATAAGCTCCCAGGATACTTCCCAAACATAGTCGTAGTGGTTTTCGAAGTATTTGAGAATGTCCTGGGCCTGCTCGTCCGTCAGCTCGAGGTCGTTTTCTTGGGCTCTTTCTTTGACGTCCTCGATGGTCCAGACACAAAGCCAAGCGTTGGCGCGATCCGGTGCTTTGTCTCTGGCGTAATCGACCGCCTGTTCTACTGTGGTGTTTTTGCTGATTGACATTGTTGTCTAACCTCCGTTGGTATTTGGATTCCGCAGGATTGGCAAAAAACGTCGTATTTAGAGATGGGGTGTCCGCAGGTACATCGATGGCGCGGGATTAGGCGGGTGCCGTCCAGGTAGCAGTATTTACCGGTGAATGAGAAGGAACCACATTTGGGGCAGATGGAGTAGTTTCCTGAGGCGATGATGGAAGCGTAGTACCGGAGCTTTCTGAGCGCCGTCTTTATGATGTGCTTGAGCATTTTGGTGCCTCCTTTGGAATTCTTTTATCTACCCAGGTCTGGATACCGACGAGGTGGTGATGCTCGTCGGCGTGGAGCTCGGAAATTGCGATCACGAACCAAAAATCGGCGTCTTCGACAATGACGTGCTCGCAATCGAAGCAGAATCCACACCACTTGAGCTTTTCGAGAACCTTTATATCTGACATTGATCTCCTCTCATGCGTAAATTCTTTCTAGTGACTGAACTGCTGCCATGCTTCATCGCCATATCGCTCTTGCTGCTCCTCCCACCACGGGCTGTCAACCGCGCCTGGCGTCGGCGTCGGCGTCTTCGGCTCACCCCAGTCGGTGAATGTCGCAATACTCACCATCGCGACAAACCACAGTACGGCGAGCAAGATCACGGTGAGCGCGAGCGTCGATGGCTTGTGCCTCATCTTTCTCACCTCCCCTCTTTCTGATTTTCTTTTCGGCTTAATTTGCCAGGGCCAGGGTCTTTAACCCCAGCCCCGGCGGGGCACGAAACCCCACTCACGGCTGCCGCTCCCGGCGTCCGCTCAGTTCGATCAGTTTTGACAAACCACACTCCCTTTCTCCTCAGACCATGCTCCTCTCTCCCGCTCGGGTCGTCCTCGCTCGGCAACTGGGCACGATTCCCCCCTGACAAACTTCGAGACGCGAAACCTCCGTCCGCCACCATGAACTCCACGGTCCTGACTCCGGCCTTCACAGAACGTCTAACCATGTCCTTCGTACCTACCGACTTGTCTTTGTCCTGCGAATTCAAGTAGAACGCGTAGACTACATCGGGTTTACCTTCGTCCAACATTTCCTGATTCCTGATGATTCCTGCTGCCCTGCCGCGTTTCTCCCATTCCGCCGGAAACTTCAGTACACACATTCCCCGCTCCCCCGCGACTTTCCTCGCTATGCTGTCTGCCCCTTTCGCTTCACCTTCGATAATCACAGCGTCTCCGGGTAACCTCCTCATCACGTCGCGGATAACTTCCTCTCTGTCGAAATTCCTTGTCCCACACACTAGAACTCTCATCGGTTGGCCTCCTTCCTGAATTTTTTGAGAACTTTCTACCTCCTTAGTGCCAGATTCCGTATTTAGACCACCAGCTACAGTCGCTTTTTCATCGGTTTTTTGTTCGTTTGAATTCATGCGATAGATGGTTTCAAAATAAGCAGACGTATGCTCCAAATACTCGACTATTGCGTCTCCATGACACGGCGCTGGTGCACAAAAACAGCCGAGCGTCTTTCCCTTTAACGCGTCCACCTGCGCCTTGAACTTCGCATCAGTCTTCAATTTGTGATGTAGTAGCTGCCGATATTTGTGAATTACCTCCTCCCTCGTCCCGTCCTTCCCAATGACGAACGGATTACCGAAAACACTCGGTCTCCCGATGTAGACCTCAAATCCAGTTGCATGCTTCTTGTTCACAACCTTAGTTCTGCGATCCATTTTCATTTCCCCCTTCTTTTTGATTTAACCTCTTGCGCCGAATCAGCCGCAGATCACGAGCACGAGCCAACAAAAGCCGCGACCGAGCCAAACCCAACGCGCAATGCTCCCCACGCGAGCACACACCAAGACAAGCCACGGCTCCACAGACCCCATCCCCGCGAAATTCACCAAACAACGCAGAACCAAAACCAACATCACGCACAAACACCAGACACCTCCCACGCAAAACTCAGCGAGCGACGACGGCCACAAACACCCCCGAGCGCCCACCGGCAATAAAAGAGGTCAAGCCCCCGCACGCCCAAGCTAAGCCGCGGGGAAAAGCTAAGAGAACGTCCTGGTATTTGCACTGCTTTTCCCCGCGGGGGTGCAGGCCGAACATATAAGAAAAAATCCTTACAGCCCACCCAAGCGGCGGCGTCCTGGCGCCACCGCTTCGTGCGCAGGGATCGGGGGCTATAATGGGAAGACTAGGGCGCTTACTCGGCGTTACAGGTGGCCTCGGCTCGGGCGACTCCTACGAGCCCGATCCGGGGCTTGCCAGGCCACCATTCAAAATAGAGGGTGGTGGGGTTCTCAGAAGGTTCACCTGGGGAGTGGTGGATAGGCGGGTGGAGGTGGGGAAGCCCGTCTTACGGGCGCGAGTGGTGGAGAAAGAAGGCTCACCTGGTGGGTGGGGTAACCCTCAAACAAGCTCGCGTCTAACTAACAATTTTCCGAGATTGTTTGGGGGTTGGGGTGGTGTCCTCGTCCCGAGTCAGTGTGGGCTTGACGCAGCGAGATGAACGGAGGGCGAGCGAGACCTAGCTGAAATTCCGAGCTTTTCCCTACAGCAGGCGAGGAGCTCCGAAGAGAAGCCGCAAGGCATGGGCGCCCACTCTGACGAGTAACCCATCGTCCTCGGTGGAGGCCCCGACGCGACAACGCGCACGGGCGTGGCGACGACGCTCGGGCTCCGCGCAGCTATTTTGAGAAAACCCCTGGAGCACCAGCGATACCTCGGTAAAAACATGGGCGCTGGTCGGAGCATGGAGGGGAGGGGTGGGGTGGGGGGTGGCGGAGCTCTTTTCCCGGAACCCGTGGGATAACCAACACCACCTCATAAAGGGGCGAGCGGTTTCTGGCCAGTCCGCCGCGATGCCGCGCCTCCGCGGAGCAACGAGGAACCCCCAAGGATCAAAAAACATTCAACCGCCACAACCGACCTATTTTGAAAACCAAACCTCTCTCGGCGCAGCGTCCCCGTCGGCGAGCGCGCGGCGGCCACAACCCGAGCCCCAAACAACTAGAGGAAGATTGCTTCTACAAAACCAAATCAACGGAGTTTCCGCCCCTGGCGGCAACGACCCCGGAGCGGAAGCGAAACCGAGGCGCGTCCTTCCCGAGCGCCATCGGCCCCTCTACGATTAGCGCAAAACGCTGGCCTTATCCCGTAACAACCCCCGAGCTATTCGCTAAACGCCTGTCTCTAGCTTCACACCACACTCAGAGCTCCGCCGAACGAACCCCCAGGACTCGATTTTAGGGGCATGAAACGAATAACTAGACCATTGGGTCGGGGGCCAGGGGCTTCTAGCACGTCTGAGCTAAACCATCCGAAAAGACACCCATTGAAAAGGGTGGGCGTCGCCTATCTCATGGGGAACTATTTGCAAAACCACTAATGCTCTCTTAGTAAAAGCTCAACGCCATTTTCCTACGAGCTCAGCGCTCAAGGTCTACGACTTCCCTACACAGTCTTCAAGCAATCCTCAAGCAACCCCTAATCGCTCCTCACGAAAGCGCCAAACCTTCTTCACACAGTCCTCAAGCAATCCTCAGAAAGGCCAAAGACTATCCCTGCAAAGGCCCAACTCTATCTCTACGGGTTCACGACCGGCTTCCTGTGGCGTCTCCGTGGCGTCTCTGCACCAGTCTCAACTCTTTGCGGCTTCATCTCTGGCTCATCAGTGGACCCCCCTCATCGGCTACATGATTCCGCTGTAAACGGTCCCACACCCTCTAAGAGAGAGTGACTTTTTGGTTGCGGGGTGTGCGAGCTCTTTTTGCGGGGAAGACCGCCCTGGGACTCGGATTTATTCCGGGGATGGTTGCGGTGAGTGATGTGGGTGATGTGGGTGATGTGTGGCCATGGTAGGGTTTTACTCCGGGGACTCGGTTTTGCGGTGGTGGGAGCGCCGAAATTGTTGGTGGTGCGGGTGCTGCAGGGGGCTCGGTTTTGTTGGTACGGGGACTGGTTACTCCCCTATCCCCCTATAGTCCCCCTTCCCCCATAATAGGTCTTGCCTGAGAAGGGGATGAGGATATAATGAGGACTATTCGTTCAGACCTTAATTAGAAGGCGCTTCAAAAAGACTTGTCTTGGGGCACCCTAGCTTTTGGAATTGAACATCCCCCTATTTGGTGCAGTTCAATAGTGTCACTTCGTCCAGTCAGCGCTCCTAAAACACTTCTATTTGAGCGCTTCAAGAAGTATACAAAACGATGAATTGTTTATGATGCCGAGCTTTAGCTAACAAAATGGACCTTTTCGAGCCTAGCTGCACATCCAAGCTAATGTGCAATATGCATCGTGGGAGTTTCGAGAGTACCGACACCCTGATTAAGAGTTATTTACTCAGTATTGCGAAGCTGCGGCGACACCCTAACTGAGATCTGGAAACCCTGACTCTGAGGCCATATAGTAATCAAAACAGGTGATGTCGATGTGATGATGCTATGATTCTGCCGTGAAACTTCAGGCCTATGAACCTGAACTTGGCACAAATAGCGCAAGGTCTCAATTATGGTACGTGCCTTGTAGTCTCAAACACTCTAAACCGGCTTCAGACCGGTAACGATTATTCCCAGCATGTTCTTGCTGGCGTGCCAGTCTTGGAGCTTCGTCATATGAAACATATCTTTGATTTCAGCAAGCGTATAGGAAGCATTTATCGAGCTTATAAGTCCAGGGCGCATTTCCTTTGGCTTCGTCATAATCCACAGAAACCACTTCATGAAAGGATTCATATTGCGTCGAAGGTCACTGATCAGATACTTACCACCATGTTTGAGAACCCTATTGATCTCCTTTATGATCTCTTCAGGATGAGCCCATTCGTGCAATGAACCGTTAGTGAAAACTGCATCGAAGTAGTTATCTTTAAAAGGCATCTTCTGGGCATCACTCTTCACATATTCAACCCTGTCTGATAGAGCATATTCGCTGGCATTCTTTCTGGCTATAGCAATCATATCATCGCTAATGTCGAGACCCTTCAGCGCTGTATTCTCTGTGTTCTTGAGCCATTCCAGACCGAGGTATCCTGGCCCTGGGCCCACCTCAAGAGCAAGCCCAGAGGAGATCCCAGAACCTATGACAAGCTTGGTCTCTATCCAGCCTTTGTCTCTTAAATTGCGCATCATTATGTCATAAGCTTGTGTATTAAAAGCGCCTGTTATTCCATGATCTGTTTCGGGTATCCGGGACTTCGCCATTTTATCCTCCAAATATGCTTGGCACACCACAATTATTCAATTAATTAACTTAGACCAATGTGATCATCTAAGATAGCAATCACAAATAGGATTCTGTCAGTTATCATATTGCTTCCGACTGCGATTGTTATACAGTATCCGGCAGAATTCAAATAGAATAACGCTTTGCTACGTAGCTCTAAGGAAAGTATAAGTCTTCTTACCTTTTGTAGACATCTTAAATAATCCGGTATTTGTCAACCGGGAGGCTATTTCAACTTCTTTCATATGGTGGTCGCTTATCGACAAGATTCCTTTTGGCTTCAAAACGCGATGCAACTCCTGCAATACTCTGTCTGGGCCACCCAAGTCGTGTAGGGTATCATACAATAAGACTGCATCTAAGCTATTATCCAGCAAGCCAGTTCCAAGACCGTTAATGCCCTCGTTACTTGTGTCTCAAGCTCGTTCCTCTCAGTGGCGAAGAAAAGATGCCCCGGACAATGGCAATCGCTTGAGCCGAAACGGCGGATACAGAGAAGATTTTCTTCCAGAGCCCCTGCAAGAGTGCATTCTAACCTTTCTTGCACAGGGACAAGGACAACCTCGTAGATACTTGCCTTGTCGAGCAGGTAATCTATGTGCCAGTGGTGCTTCTTTTCACCGCTGACATGCCGTTTTACTCTTGCCTCAAGTCCGTTCAATGCCGAGCCTACGTAGGCGTAGAAGCCTCTT
>Ga0315281_10013283_pt1 | contig 11152 bp, 16 predicted proteins | sample YL17G07_0_MG_FD_204540 | JGI IMG/M metagenome (GOLD analysis project Ga0315281, IMG submission 204540) | Sediment microbial communities from Yellowstone Lake, YNP, Wyoming, USA - YL17G07_0 | ecosystem: Environmental > Aquatic > Freshwater > Lake > Sediment | place: USA: Wyoming | collected... | reverse complement strand
TTATGGCTCCTCAGCTTTTATTGCTAATCTCTTAGGTTTGGGTATTGTAAGTAATATAACAAAACAATCTAATTAAAAATTTAAAATTAAAAATTTATTAAAAAATGGACCTCTCTTTTCTCAAATCAAAAACTTTAGCTAATAAAAAACTTCGTCTTCTTTTAACTGGTGGTGGTTCTGGCGGCCATACTTTTCCTTTAATTGCCGTTAGCCGGGAATTAAAGAAAATGGCTTTAGCTCAAAATATTGAATTAGAAATAATTTATATAGGCCCGAATGATTTTACCTTACCCTATATCCAGAAAGAGGGGATAGACATTAAAACAATTTCGGGAGGTAAATTCAGAAGAGAATTTTCTGGGCAAAATTTTTTGGATATTTTTAAGACCATGGCTGGTATTTTTCAAGCCCTATTTTATGTTTATATTTTGATGCCAGATTTGATTTTTTCCAAAGGGGGATATGGCTCTTTTCCTGTTACTTTGTGGGGGATTATCTTCTTTATTCCAACTTATACTCATGAAAGTGATTTTATTCCTGGTTTAGCCAATCATTTAATAGGAAGATTTTGTAAAAAGATTTTTATTTCTTTCGAGGGAACAAAACAATATTTTCCCCTTAAAAAGACTATTTTAATTGGAAATCCCATCCGGGAGGATCTATTTACGGAAAAAATAAACCCAGAAGCCACAAAAAAATTATTAGGATTATCCTCAAAGCCAGTTGTAACCATTATTGGAGGATCTCAAGGCTCCAAACATATCAATGATTTAATCCTGGACATTCTTCCTAAAATCATTGATCAAGCTGAAATTATCCATCAAGTGGGAAATAATAATATTCAAGAAGTGGAAAAAGAAATAGAGATTATTTTTCAGGAGATTATTAAAAACGAGGAGGCTAAACAATACTATCATCCAGTTCCTTTTTTCGAGGAATCACCAATACCAAACATGAATTCTTTAAAAGACGTTTTAGCTATTAGTGATTTAATTATTGCTCGGGCTGGCAGCGGTTTGATTTTTGAAATCGCCGCCATAGGAAAACCCTCCATTATCATTCCTTTGCCCTGGGCTAGTCAGGATCATCAAAGAAAAAATGCTTATGAATATGCTAAAACAGGAGCGGCAATAGTCATTGAGGAAAGTAATCTTAAACCAAATATTTTCTCTGATTTGATTCTTCAAACCTTAAATGATCCTAAAAAATTAGAATCCATGAGCCAGGCAGCGTTATCTTTTGCAAAACCCAAAGCTGCAGAAGAAATAGCACATTATCTTCTTCAAAACACATAAAATATACTGTATACTGAATACAGTATACAGACTATGGATGACCCTAAAACTCCACAAAAATTATTCGCCCCTCGAGTCAGACTAGCTCCCAGTCCAACTGGTTGGTTTCATGTCGGCACTGCCAGAACCGCGCTTTTTAATTTCTTATTTGTCAGAAAAACTGGAGGAAAATTCATTTTAAGAATCGAGGATACTGATAAATTACGTTCTAAAAAAGTGTACGAAGACAATATTTTAAACGGCTTACGCTGGTTAGGTTTAGATTGGGATGAAGGCCCGGAAAAAGAAGGAGATTTCGGACCCTATAAACAAAGTCAGAGATTAGATATTTACGAAAAATATCTTCAGCAGTTATTAACTGAAGATAAAGCCTATTATTGTTTCTGTACTCAAGAGGAATTAGAAGCTCAAAAACAGGATATGGTTTCTAGGGGATTACCACCAAAATATTCAGGCAAATGCCGTCATCTTGAAGCTTCTCTTATCAATCAGTATCTCAAAGATAAAAAACCAGCAATTATTAGGATAAAAATGCCTAATACCACTCTAAAATTCGATGATTTAATCAGGGGAGAAGTAAAATTTAATTTAGATTTACTTGGAGATATTGTGATAGCTAAAAGCTTAAGAGAACCCCTTTATAATTTTGCCGCTGTCATTGATGATTATTTAATGAAAATAACGCATATAATTCGAGGGGAAGACCATATTTCCAACACCCCTAAGCAAATTATTATCCAGGAGGCATTGGGCTTTCCTAGGCCTATTTACGCGCATTTACCGATGATTTTAGGCCCTGATAGAGCCAAATTAAGCAAAAGACATGGGGCTATGGCTTTAACTGATTACCGAAAATTAGGTTATTTGCCAGAAGCCATAGTTAATTTCTTGGCTCTTTTAGGTTGGCATCCTTATGGAGAAGAGGAAATAATGAGTTTAGAAGAGCTTATTGATGGATTTGAGCTAGAAAGAGTGCAAAAAGGAGGAGCTATCTTTAATTTTAAAAAGTTAGACTGGCTTAACGCTCAATATTTGAAGAAACTATCTTCGGAAAAAGTTTTTGCCTATTTTTCTGATTATTTAGCAAATTATGCTCCTCAAAAAGATTTTCTTCGATCTGATGCTGATTATTTTAAAAAAATATTGGAAGTTGAATTATTAAGAATTAATAAATTCAGCGATCTTTTTGAAATTTCAGATTTCTTCTTTAAAAAAACTATCGATTATCCCAAAGAGCTACTTAGTTGGAAAGGGGAGAGTGAATCAGAGATCAAACAAGCTCTGGATACTAGTTATTCAATTTTAGAAACAATTAATGATGAAGATTTTAATAGAATTAATCTGCAATCAAAATTTTATACTTTTATTGAATCTAATTCTGTTTATCAAGGTAATAGGGGAAGGTTACTTTGGCCTTTAAGGGCAGCACTTTCTGGCAAGCAGGCTTCGCCAGGACCATTTGAAATAGCAGAAATATTAGGGAAAAAGGAAACTTTAAAAAGGGTCGAAAAGGCAATTAAGCTAATTTAAAAATTTATGGGTAACTGGGATCAATTTGTAACTCAATTTTCTCAATTTGTTACTAAGGCTTTATCAGAACTAAGCAAATTAGTAGACCAAATTTTTATCTCGGGTATTATAGGTAACTTATTAGCCATCTTAAAAGCTGTTGGCAAGTTTATCATTGCTGCTTTGGAAACCATTGTCCGTCTTTTAAAATTCATTGTTAAATAGTTATAACTTACAATTTATTCTTGACTTCAAATAAGAAAAGACTAAAATTATAGTGCTCTTTTTGCTGTTGTTTGAAAAGTTTCATCTTGTTTCTGTCTTTACCCGACTAGAGGGTTTCCATCCTCCTTTATGTTCTTCTAGCCGGGCTTTTTTATTTTATATTTGACTAAGAAATAATAAAATGTTATTATATCTTAGTCATGTAGTCTTGGGAAAATAGTAAATTTTTCCAAGTTTGACAATTTAATAAACGGGAGGTGAATGTAATGGAAACGTTGAAAAAACAAGAGAGAGAAGTAAACCAGAAAATCGAAGAAACGCGAGGTAAGATAAGATTAACGCGAAAAATAATTACGAGTTTATTCCATATCCTGAATGAACTTACTGTGCGTAAAAAAGAATTAAAAAAGGAGATTCGAGAATCCGAAAAAAGGAGGAGGAAATGAAAAAAATTGATTGTGATGGTTTGTTATGGTATGTTCTATTGGTAAATCAAAAACTTGGTAATCGCTTAAAGAAAGCGATCGTTAAAATAAATAATGGTTTTCAGTTAACTCCTCAAGTATGTGTCAATGGTTTTATTCTTATAAAGCAAGCGATTTCAGTAGCTGTGAACAAAAATCGTGGTAATAAGCAAAAGAATGAGATAGGAATTAAAGAAGCTAAACTTTGTATCTCGCTTCTATTTGAATCTCCTGATAAAAAACAACTCCACATTTTCTTTGATAAAGAATTGGATTCATTAAAAATTATAACGACTAAAGAATTAGAAGTGTATGAATTAAAAAAATTCCTGGAAGGATTTTGTGATTATGTACTTAAAACCCGCAAAAGGGGAGGTGATTAGAAATGACGAAAGAAGAAGTCACTGCTTTACGTGGGATGCTGGAACGGCTTCAAGTCGAAATCGTCAAGGCACTCAAGGAAATTAGTGCTAATCTTCAAAAGATTAGTGAAATTCTTGAGGAAGAAAAAAAGAGAGGTTTGTAATTTGAAACTCCGTAAATCACGGAGCAAGAAATAAAAAGTGGAGGTGATTAAGATGGAAGTAATAGAGGTGCTTATTGAAATGATTCGCTCTGATTCTGTAATGAAAACGATGATAATACTCAGCGTATTGTGGGGGGTGTATGGCTGGTGGATCCTACTACAATATGATAATAAGAATGAGGATAAATTGGTACCATTTTTATTATTTGGGCTTTGGCTCGCGTGGACTTTTCTCCCCATCACTCTTATTAAGGTGTTCTTCCCTGATAAGTCCTTTTTCTTAATTTTGGCAGTTATGCTAGTTAATATTATCATCGGAATGACAATTCCTGCATTGCTACAGAAGATATTCAGGAAAAATAAAAGAAAAAATAAAAGAAATGAACCACATGGAATGCTTAGTGGAATGATTTTTACTTTTCCTAAAGACAATGAAATACACGACTATGGGGATAACCCGTAACTAAACTTGGCCGGTGCGTAACCCCGGCCTTTTTTATTATTTTAAAATTAAACCTGCCTGCCGGCAGGCAGGAATTAAAAATTCTTTATACAGAATACTAAATACTAGATACAAATGGGGGATAGACACATATTGACACACGATAGGATATATGATAGTATAAGATTAATAAAATTAGCGCTGAAACTTTTAGTCAGTTTCGGTCAGGAAGATTCTAAGAATCTTCCAGCCTTGAAAATTTAACATTATCCCTGAAAGGGAAAGGAGGTAATAAAGATGAAAGAAAGGATAGATGCGTTTAAAAAGGATCTTGAAGACTTTGAATCCAGACTTGAGTCTTCTGTTGCGGATTATGAGACAGAGAAAGAAAAATTAGTGAAAGAAGCAGTTTTACTTGAAACTAAAATTGCACAGTTGATTGATGAAATAAAAAAAGAAATGACTACTGTCTACCAAAGAACAAGTGAAGTTGACCAGAAGATGGAAAAAGTGAATGTAATTGTAAATGAAGTTATTAAATCAGGAAAAGGTATGTACGGATCAGGAGAAGATGTGCTTTCTCTTTATCATCTATTAAAACTTGGTGAAATTGCTTCGTGCACCGCTAATACTAGACTATTTTTTACTATGAGAGATTTTGAAACAATACTGTCCAAGTTCAATGACATACTTGAGTTTGTCGACAAGAGCAAGAGAGGAATTGAGATCAGCGAAGAATAATTTAACGCTCCGTAAAAATCACGGAGTAAAGAAAGGAGGTGATTAGAATGGTTTTTGAAATTCAGTATACTGATGACCATGTTAAGGAAGCTAAAACTCTAAAATTCCTTTTAGAGTTATCTTCCAAGACAGTTAAAACTGTTAGATTGAGAAAACAAGACAACATTTTGCAACTCGTTCTGAGAACAATGGATGGACCAACCTATACTTATAGAAAGGAAGGGTTAAATCTTCTTTTAAAGGATTTGAGTACGGAAATAAATACAGAAATAAATCTTATAAAAAAATGTATGATTTCTTAGAATCGAAAGTAGTATTTTGGCCTACAAGGTATCTTTTTGATGCTGAGTAGGCCTTCTATTTTTTATTGACGCAATAGCAATAAAGGAGGTAATAGAATGGAGAGACACTTAGAATTTTATTCACCAACCAAAAAGTTAAAAAAATTACAACGACAAAATAGAGAAGAGGCTGCACTTGAACTTAATTTGTTATTAGAAATAGATCTTATTGAAATATTAAAAAGCTATTACTATAAAACTTACAGAACAGGATTAACTTTTAAACGAGTAAGACAAATGTTATATCAAGAACAGACGGAGAGAATTAATAGTGGTGATCCGATGTTTGTAACTAGACACACAGTGTTAGGGAGATGGCACCAGATCAAACAGCTAGAATTTCAAACGCTATATTATAATTATTTTGAAAATTTAAGCAGGGAAGATGCAATAAATGAAATATTAAGTATTATTTATAAGTCCACAAGCTAAAAACATTTCAAGCTCTGTGGACTTTTTTATTATTTAAAAATTAAAAATTCTTTATACAGAATACTGAATACAGACCGCGGCAGGGGATAACCCTTGACAGCTTATATTGCTATGCTAAAATGGATATAGGATACTTCGCATAAGGTAGCTTTAGCGAAGTTGAACATAATAAATAAAGGGTAAATCAATTAACTACTCCTCCCCTCTTAAATCTATGAAAAAAAGTCAAAAATCCATTCTTGAGCATATTCCACAATTTATGGAATACTTAGATATAGAAAAAGGTTTAAGTCATAACAGTCAGATTACTTATAACCGTTTAATTAATAAGTTTGAAAACTGGTTAAAAGATTCTAAATTAACCACTCTCCTACCGCACGAATTGACTTCAGAGCATATTTGGCAATACCGGGTATATTTATCCAAGATTTATAATAAAAACAGTCGTCAACCATTAAAAAAGGCTTCAATTAACTATTATCTTATTGCTTTAAGAAATCTTTTAAATTATTTTGCAGATAGAGATATAACAGCTTTGCCAGCTGAAAAAGTAAAGCTTTTTCCGGAAAAACGAGAAAGAAGTATTAAATTCCTAAATTTAGAACAGATTGAAAACCTTTTAAACACCCCGGACATTTCCAATCCTTCTGGTTTAAGAGACAAAGCCATCTTAGAGGTGTTATTTTCTACTGGTCTAAGAGTAGCAGAATTAGTTAGTTTAAACAGAAATCAAATTAAAATAGATAATTTGAATGAAGATTTAGAAATTAGTGTTATTGGTAAAGGAGGAAGAATTAGACCTGTCTATTTATCGCCACGTGCTCTAAAAGCTATTAAAGATTATTCAGAAACACGAAAAGATGATGATAAAGCCTTATTTATTAATTATAAAGGGCCGATATCAACAAACCATCGTTTAACTACTCGTTCAGTGGAAAATATTGTAAGAAAATATGTTATTAAGGCTGGTATTTCTGTCTCAGCTAGTCCCCACACTCTACGCCACAGTTTTGCGACTGATTTATTAATGCAAGGCGTTGATTTGAGAATAGTTCAGGAATTTTTAGGTCATAGAAATATCGCTACCACCCAGATCTATGCCCATGTCACTAACAGAAAACTCAAAGATATCCATCAGAAATTCCATGGTGGGAGAAAAATAAGATAATAAAAAACCGGCTTGGACTTGAAATAATCCTTGCCGGTATTATTTTAACGAGCTTTTCCTAGCGCTTCGTATAACCCAATTGGAAGCATTAATACCAGTTTCTCCCTAACTTGGTAAACTCTTTTCCAAAATGATCCTGGGATTATCGCAGTTAGATAACTTATTTCAAATTCTATGTCAGAAAACACTAGGTCAGACAACACTGAGCCAGAAAACACCAGATTATAATCTCTTTTTACCCTTTCTATATCGATATCAGAAGACACAATTTTGATATACCTGATATTAGGACTAACTTCTACATATGACCTGATCTCTTCCCAATACTTTAGAATCATTTCATTAACTGTAATAATAAGTCGAGAGCCTGGTATATCTGGTCTAGATTTCTTCAAGCCATTAGGAGAAGCAATAATTATAACGTTTTCTTTGGTATCTTTTAGAATCCTTCTCCAATCTTCTTCACCGGGCACAAAGAGATTGTGCTGATTGTACGGGAACATTATCACAACTGTATCAATTGTAGGATCAGTAATTTTAGACAGATTTTGTTCTAAAATTTCATCGGAGAAATCATTTCCTTCCTCTTTCATCTAAATCACCTCCTTCGTTTTAAACCATCTTACTACCAAACTAATCACCACCCATAGGAACCATGCAATAATCATTATGGCTCCTATGCAATCACTGATTTTATCAATCATTTTGTCCTCCTTCTCTATTTATTTTAAAATAAAAAAATTAGAATTTTCTTATTTGTTCCCTTTTCAAGTTACAAACGAAAAATAATATTACTTAAATATATTCTATAATACCATATTCTTATGTGATGTGTCAATAGTAGAATACAAATAAAAAAGGCAGGGGGTTTATCCCCTACCTTAAGTTTTGTGCAATTTTTATACTACTTTTCTCAATAATGAATTTTGTTCCATTTAGCTCTATCATAAAAATAGAGCTATAAATTGGCAACAACATGAGAAAGGCTTGCCATACTCTATGTTTTGCTAATTTTACATCACCTTTTTTCACTAACTCGTAGAGTCTTCGCTTGTCTTTACCCCTTCCGCTTAGAATTTTAATTGTTCTATCTTGAACTCTTTTTTTAAAAGGGTTTGCTTTCACAGTATTAAGAGCTGAAAGAGCTTTAAATATCTTAGGCCATTCTACCAAGTTTTGGGATGATTCCAATAAGCATTTATAAGTCTGAGCAAAAACTTCAAAACTGTAGTTTATAATCTTTTCGCAGCGCTCTTCTTCTTCCATGAGTTCGAGTGCTCTCTTTTGTACCCAAAAAACAATGTCAAAATCTTTCTGAATCTCTTCAGGTAATATCGTTCGGATCTTTATAAAATCTCTTTCTAGTGTTTTGATATTACTCTTCAGCTGTTTTGAACCTTCGATATTCCCTAAAATAGATGTTAAATCAGTTACCCCTTTAATTATATTTGTCATTATAGAAATCTTCCCCGGATGTTCAATGGAAAACGAACTTTCAAAAACAACAAGGGTATCAAGGTAACTCATGGGTATATGGAGAGCTTGCTGTCTGATAGCCGAACCAAGCTCAGAAACTGTTTCTGTTTTGCCTTCGTAATTCTTGATTACTATTTCCCCTTTTTCATTCACTCCCATTCTACTGGTTTTACTATTGGGGGGAATTTTCTGCACAATCATTTCCTTTCACCTCCTTATGTATACGTTTTTAATAACATTTCCGCAATACTAATACAATTTAAATATTCCTCTCTAGTTAATCTTTGTTCAGCTTCAACATCTTCTAATCTATCTCTCCCTAAAAAAACAATCTCTTGAATATATATCTTATTCAATTTATCTAGTCGAAAAGTAACTTTTACTGGGGAGCCAAATTGATTAGAAGTGTAAATGGTAATTCCTCCATATAGATCAACCCCAATTTTACGTTTTTCTATCCCGTCCAACAAAACCCTAAATAATCTCTTAACTCTTTTATCTCGTTTTTCATCTTCCTCTGCATATATACCTAGATCCCGCACAAAAGTAACTTTAATCGCTTTCTTTTTTAAGTGACGTTTCAGAAAGAAAATTGCTTGGTTTCGGGAATAAGCTTTCCGAACCAAGTATTTCTTTATTATTTCTTCTTCTGGAGAAAAAAGATAATTCTTTTCCTCAATAGCTCCGATTAAATATCGGTGCTTTACTTTTTTCTCTTTCACTTTCATTTCCTACCTCCTTCTTTTCCTTTCCTTATTAATTCTCCAAAATTCTCGTTGAGCTAGATTGCTACATACTCTAAATTCTTTTTCTATTAGAATAACATCTGCAAGATTGGAAGGAGTTGTTCCAAGAAACCTTGCTTCAGGTGAATTCCAACTAAAATGTAGAGTTACATATTTACCATCCTTGGTTTGTGTCCTGATATCAATTTGTGACCGATCTGGAGAAAAAATGATTTCTCTCTTTTGGTAATTAATCCCCAATAGTACGATTTTTGCTAAACTCCGATAACCTCTAAGTGTTTTTAAGGGCAAATCACCACTATCTTCGGGTCTAAAAAGTTTAATCTTATTAGAGCCTGTTCTTACATATACTCTGCTAAGTGGGGTACCTGGGTTCACTACTAACTTCCTAAATGTACCGTCTAAATCATACTTCTCTTTCTTTGTCATCTCGTTCATCTCCTTTTTTATATAATCTTATATATAAAAACTATCAAATTTTCAATTTTCAAGGTCCAATATATGCTTAAATTATCGCATATTTTCATTTAATTGTCAAATGAATAAAATTGATGTTGTAAATAATGTCAAAAACTGGTAAAGTTAATAGATAAGATTGCTTCGCTATCGCTCGCAATGACATTAAGAAATTTTGTTTTTAGTTATAGTTATGAGTTATCAGTTATAAGTTAAATTATGCGTATCTCCTACTCCAGTTTAGAAAACTTTAAAAACTGTCCGTTAAAATATAAATATTCGGAAATAGATAAAATCAAAGAGCCTAAAACCAAAGAGGCTATTTTTGGTAATTATATTCATAGAGTTTTAAAATGGTTTTATCAACAAGACCCTCACTTCCCTCCCCTGGAAGGCTTACTAGAATACTATTATAATCATTGGCCCGCCTCCGCCAAGGCTACGGCGGGTGAACCCAAGAAAGAAGAAGGATTTTCTTGGCAGAATGAACAGGAAGAAAAAGATTATTTCCAGGAAGGTATGCGAATTTTGGAAGAATATTATAAAAAGAATTTTCCGCCTAAATCAATGATTATGGATTTAGAAACAAGATTTGAAGCAGTAATTGACGAAACTCCTGATGAACCCGGAGGAAAGCATATCTTGACTGGCGTAATTGATAGAATTGATAAATTGGCTGATGGCACCATGGAAATTATTGACTACAAAACTGGCAAAAGAGTGCCTTCTCAAAATGATGTTGATACTAATTTGCAACTTTCTATTTATGCTTTAGGTCTTCAGAGAAAATGGCCTAAAATTAAATTAGAAGATCTTCGTCTCAGTCTTTATTTCCTTAAATTTGGTGAAAAAATAGAAACTCAAAAAACCCAAGAAGATATAGATAACACCCAAAAGAAAATTATTGATTTAATTCATCAAATTCAAAATAGCACTTTTGAACCCAAATCCTCTCCTCTTTGCAATTGGTGTGGTTATCGTCCCCTTTGTCCGATTTGGAAACATTTATATGAAAATGGTTCGGAAAAGGAATTCAACGGCATTAATATTGAAGAGAAAATTGATGAATATTTTAAACTCCGGGAAGATAAAGATAAAATTGACGAAAAATTAAAAGAACTAAAAAATTTGATTGAAGTTTACAGCCATCAGAAAGGATTAAAGAGAGTCTTTGGAAATAATGGTTATTTTAATCAAGAAGTTACTAATAAAGTTTCTTTTGATAAAAATCAACTCAAAGCAGTTTTAGAACCTTTGGGCAAATGGGAAGAAATCTTAGCCATTGATGCTAAAAAGCTACAGAAAATTCTCAAAGAAATTCCTCCTGAGGC
>Ga0315281_10013282_pt1 | contig 11153 bp, 12 predicted proteins | sample YL17G07_0_MG_FD_204540 | JGI IMG/M metagenome (GOLD analysis project Ga0315281, IMG submission 204540) | Sediment microbial communities from Yellowstone Lake, YNP, Wyoming, USA - YL17G07_0 | ecosystem: Environmental > Aquatic > Freshwater > Lake > Sediment | place: USA: Wyoming | collected... | reverse complement strand
TTCACGGACCTGACCGCGGGAATCCCATCCCCGGGTACGGGCGAGGAGACGGGCATGTTCGCTTTCCAGGAAGGGGACACCTTCAAGATGGTCACCGTCGGCAAGGGAACCGTCGATCACCCAGGAAAGACCGAGATCGCCATCGCGTCCGGCAGCGGCCCGGGTGTGCCGCCGATTCAGACGCCGTAACGTAGAACAAGGTCAGGCGTTCTAACGCAAGGGCACTCGAGAGAGTGCCCTTCGTTTTTAGGTAACGCCGGGGCGGGCGCGAACCTCGGGGCAGAGATGGTACAATTCAACGGAATGCCGGCTTCCTTTGGTGAGCGGTGAGTACAATGTCCAGGGAAAAGCGATTTACCAGGAAAAATCTATTAATTCTGCTGAGCGTGCTGGGGCCCGGCATCATCGTCAGCATGGTCGATAACGACGCTGGCGGCATTGCCACCTACTCCGCTTCGGGAGCCCGCTACGGTTACGGTATTCTCTGGATCATGATACCCACGGCGGTGCTCCTTTTCATGGTGCAGGAGATGAACGCGCGCATGGGAGTGGTGACGGGGAAGGGACTCGCCGCCCTGATACGCGAGAGGTTCTCCTTCCGCCTGACAGCCCTCATCATGCTCGCGATGCTTCTCGCGAACTTCGCGAACACCGTGTCCGATTTCGCCGGCATCGCTGCGAGCGCCGAGCTGTTCGGCATCAGGTACTTCATAGCAGTTCCGGTCGCGGCGCTCGGCATCTGGGTCCTGGTGCTGAAGGGCACTTACAGGAGGGTCGAAAAGGTATTCCTGCTGGTCAGTCTTGTTTATATCTCTTACGTCATATCGGCTTTCCTTGCGAAGCCTGACTGGGCCGAGGTGGCGAAAGGGATCTTTGTCCCGAGCGGCAGACTCGATTTCTCCTACATAGTGATGGTCATAACCATCATCGGTACGACGATAGCTCCATGGATGCAGTTCTACCAGCAGTCTTCCGTAGTCGATAAAGGCCTGGATGTCAAAAGCCTCTGGTTTGAGAGGGTCGATACAGCCATCGGTACCGTGTTCCTCTTTATCGCCTCGGTGGCTATCATGGTCTGCTGCGCCGCCGCGTTCTTCGCAAAACCCGGTGTGGGCGCGACCCAGATACAATCGGCCGAGCAGGCGGCGGTGGCCCTGGCGCCGATCGCGGGGAATTACGCGTCATATCTTTTCGCGTTCGGGCTCCTCTTCGCGTCGATATTCGCCGCGTGCATTCTGCCCCTGACAACCGCTTACACGGTGTGCGAGGCGTTTGGCTGGGAGGCCGGTATTGACAGGAGTTTCAGCGAAGCGCCGAAGTTCTATGCGGTCTACACGGCTTTCATCGTGGGCGGGGCGGCCCTGGTTTTGATACCGAAATTGCCGTTGATCAAGGTCATGCTCATATCCCAGACGATAAACGGGCTCCTGCTCCCAGTGGTGCTGACATGCATGCTTAAGATAATCAAGGACAGGGATATCATGGGCAACTACGTGAACGGCGATGTTTATCACGCCGTTGCCTGGGTGGCCGTCGGCATCCTTTACATCTTGGACATATGGCTCGTTTTCACTTCCATCGTCCCAATCGGTCGGTGATTGATCAAGGGGGTCGATCCTGTGGAAGATGGTGAGATAGTCAGTTTGGGGGATTTCGTCAAAGTGAAGGTCTACGATGCCGGGGAGCAGCATGTCGGGCACATACAGGACCTTGCCCTGGAGGGGGATCTTTCATCACCTTATGTCGCGTACGTAGGGGTGCACGCCCTGTGGGCGGACCGCGTCGGGGGCATCGAACTCGTCAGGCCGGTGGAAGACATCGTGTTGTTGATCCCCTGGTCCGAGGTCCAGTCTTTTGATGAGGACGCTTTCCGCCTCAAAGGTGTACACCCCGAGCTCCCTGTTGAGACAGCGAGTGGAAAGGTGCTTCTTCGGGCGGATCTGTTGAACAAGCAGATGCTCGATTCAAGGGGGAACCGCATTCAGCGGGTCGATGACGTGTGCATGGAGAGGGAAGGGCAGCGGCTCAAGGTCCTCGGCCTCGAGGTCAGCCGCGGGCTCCTTTCAAGCTCAACGCTCAGGCACTTCGTTGATGAGTTGAAAAAGAAGTGCGGTTATTCAGGCGAAGTTGAAATGATCCCACTCGAAGCGGTCCAGCGGGTAGAGGAGGAAGCTGTAATCGTCGGGGAGGTTTTCCGAGTGGAAGACTAAGAGTCCTCCGTGAGCCCTTCCTCCTCGAATACCCGACGGATAGGCTCGGGCAACTCTACCTCCGCAGTCCCCGCAGAGCAGCGGGGAATTGCCGAGATCACGTTCTGCATCCTCTCGTAGGGGATGCTCACGAAAACCACATCCCGGTCGAACTTCTGCATGCGCCTTGCCGTCCAGTCACCAAGGGTCAAGTTCGTGTTGCCTGTCATTATCGGGTAGGCGATCGCCGAGTGACAGAGGGAGCCGGAGGGCTCTATCCGGGGCGGGATCCCGTCCCAGAAGTGGTCGAGAGTGATCAGGCGGCAGGCCTGCTCCGGGTCGCAAAGGAAAACGGCGAGATCCGGGCGTGCCTTTGCCTCGTCCATCGGCCCTATAAGTATGCGATCGCTGAGACCGGTGGGCGGAGGTGAACCGAGGCCCTGCATCCGCTGGAAGGAGACGATGGTGCCCGTGAGTTTTTCCCCGCCGGTGAGGAATGCCTGGAGGGCCCTTTTCCCTTTGCCGGAAGGCGGCCCGACGAGGCCGCAGTGCCAGGACCCCCCGCCGCAGGCCGAGGTCTCCGTGTCGATGACGAAGGACCGCCCTTCTGCCGCGAGTTTCAAGGCCCGGCAAACCCATGTCCTCTTGGGGGTTTCAACCTCGACCTTTTCGTTGGTGAAGGTTATCGCCACCGGTTTCCTCTTCAAGCCCAGCAGTCCGGTTAGCTCCTCAGACTGTCCTACCCATTCCTTTTCCACTGGCCTTACCTCCGTTCAGTCCGGTTCATGGCGGACAATACCGACCGATTCCATATCTCCAGAGACCACCTTGTTTATACTACGCCCGGACCGCAGGAGAAGGATACCGTCTTTCCCTGACAGTGGTAATATAGACCTGACCCCAAGCGCCCCAAGCGATGAGATGACCCGCGAAAGGATTCTTTATGACCAAGAGACTTGAAACAGACGCAGTCATCGTAGGGGCGGGGACCTCCGGGTGTTACTTCGCCTGGAAGCTTGCGGAGCGCGGTCACCGCTGTGTCGTCCTGGAAAAGGAGCGCCTGGAGGTCCTCGGGACCCACATAGTCCCCTTCCACATGGAAGAAGTCGCCTTTGCCAGGTTCGGCGTACCCCTGCCGACAGGTGACGAGCTCTTCCACGTCGTCAGGAACTCGACGGTGTGGTCCCCGAGCCGGGAAAAAAGTCTCGAGTTTCAGCTGACGACGCTCGTCATGGACAAACCCCGGTTCATCCGGAGGCTCCAGGGCTACGCGAGGGAGTCGGGGGTTGAAATCCTGGAGGGGGCACGGGTCAACGGGCTCATGTGGGAAGGGGGGTTTTTACGCGGGGTCAGGGCGGCAAGGGACGATGGTGAGATCGAGGTAAAGGCAAGGCTGGTCATTGATGCCTCGGGCATCGACGGGGCGGTTCGCACGCTGATGCCGCGGAACCGCTGGCTCGAGACCGCGCCGATCTCAGCGGAGGATACTTTCATCGTCTACATGGAGCCGTGGCGCGACATCGAGGGAGAGTTCTACCCCGAGATCAATTCCTTCCCCAACTTCCAGGGGTGGTATGCGCCGGGGCCCGGGGACACCACCATAGTGGGAGTCGGAATGATGGCAAGCGCCGAGGCCGCGAAGAAGCGCCACGACCTTTTCGTGAAAATGCTTCCTTTCAAGGGCGAGGTCGTCGGCTCAACGGGCGGAAGGGTCCCTTACCGGCGCCCGCCTTACTCGCTCGTCGACAACGGTTTCATGGTCATGGGGGACGCCGCATTCATGAACAAGCCGTTTTCTGGGGAAGGAGTCACCTCCGCCTTCACCGCATGCTCGATCGCAGTCGATGTCGCCGAAAGGGCCCTTACCGTTGACGACGTGACGCGCGAGTCCTTGTGGCCTTTCAATGTCAGGTACTTCAGCGACCAGGGCGCCAAGTTCGCGTTCCTGACGTCTTTCATGCCGGCGCTGGTGGCGGTCTCCGACGAGGAACTGGACTTCTTTTTTTCCATTCCGGGAATAATGACGGGGGAAAGTGCCCGGGCTCTTCACCTCGAGCACGAGGTGAAGAGGGACTTCAGGGACAGCCTGAAGGCCCTTCCTCGAGTAGCGAAGGGATTGGCAGGTAGGCGGCTTCGGCCATCAGCCCTGCTCTCGCTCGCCAGGGCGGGGGTGCTGGCCGGAGCGATAAGGGGCCTGTACGAACGGTTTCCCGAACACCCGATCGATTTCGGCAGGTGGGTGGTCAGGGTCGACCGTATCTGGTGGAGGTCGGAGCGGTTCAAGCACGAGTACTTCTCGCGCCTGGCGCGCGAGCTGGGATGAAACGCTATCTTTAGACCGGGCTAAGCTTTTAGGCGGGTCTCTCAGGCCCGCAGGTGGAGTTGCACCCGGCTATCTTTAGACCGGGCTCTCAGCCCGGTTTATTAATCCCGACACCCGGCTTTTAGGCGGGTCTCTCAGGCCCGCAGGTGGAGTTGCACCCGGCTATCTTTAGACCGGGCTCTCAGCCCGGTCTATTAATCCCGACACCCGGCTTTTAGGCGGGTCTCTCAGGCCCGCAGGTGGAGTTGCACCCGGCCTAAGAGGCCGGGCTAAAGCCTAAGAGGCCGGGCTAAAGCCTAAGAGGCCGGGCTAAAGCCTAAGAGGCCGGGCTAAAGCCGGCCCGCGACACTCACATCCTTGTTGTGAGCGCGCGTTCAGCGGTTCCAGCCCCTCATGCGAAGGACGCTGAGTGCGTACATGGCCACGCCGAATGCGACAAGCATCAATGATGATACTACCGGCCCGAAATAATCTTTGAAGCCCAGGCCCCTTCTCAGCAGGTCGACCGCGTACGAGACCGGGCTGAACCAGGCTATGACCCTGCCCCACGTTGGCAACTGGCTGATAGGGATGAAGATTCCGCTCATGAACATCATGGGAAGGCGGACCAGGTTGAGAAGGAGCATGACATTCTGCGGGGTCTCGGAGCTTACCGTCGAGACGAGCGTTCCCATGTTGGAAATGCAGGCGCTCCCGAGAATGATGCCGAGCGCCAACGCGGCGGCGCTCGCAACGCTCGAACCGTAGAAGATCAGCCCTATCAGCAGGGGAACAAGCGACATCACTAGCCCGAACACCAGCGAGGATATCGTCTTTCCCAACGCGAGCGCGGAAAGCGAGACCGGCGCGAACAGGAGGCGCTCGAACGTACGGTTCATCCTCTCCCACGGTATGCTGAACGGCGCGACGGTCGTGGTCGAGAAAAATAGGGTCAGCGCGATGAGCCCCGGGAAGAGGGTCTTTGCCTCGACGTCCCTGCTCATCATGAAGGCGAAGAATATGGTGACGGGAAAGAGCATGCCGAACATGAGTATCGCGGGCTTGAAGTAGTATATCTTCATGTCCTTTACCGCGATGGACCAGGACTTTCTCACGCTGCTGATGGGCCCCGGCCTCCCGGACATCGCACGGCTACTCGTGGCTTCCAACCTCTTGCTCCTCGCTTGTCAGCTTCACGAAGACGTCCTCCAGTGTAGGTCCCGGGGTATTGACTGATTGGGCACGCAGGCCGTGCTCCTCCATGAACAAAAAAAGCGAACGCAGGGCAGTCTGGGGGTCGGATGTGAACAGCCGGAATGAATCGCCGAGCGTCTTGACGCCGGAGACTCCCTCTAGGCGGGCAAGCCCGGCTTCCTCCTCGTCGGTCGGCCGCCTGTAGAAGGTGACTTCTACGGCCTGGGCTTCGGTTGCCGCATGCCGGAGCCTCGCCGGGGTATCGACCGCGATTATCCGCCCGTGGTTTATGACCGCGATCCTCCTGCATAACTGGTTTGCTTCGTCCATGTTGTGCGTGGTCAGGAAAAACGTGACACCCTCGCTGTTGAGCCTCGTAACGATATCGCGGATCGCGCGCGCGCCGGTCACATCCAGTCCGGCCGTGGGCTCATCGAGGAAAAGAACTCTAGGCCTGTGCACCATCGACATTCCTATGGCGAGCCTCCGTTTGAGCCCGAGGCTCAACTGGCCCGCCTTTTTGTCCGCGTGCTCTTCCAAACCGAACATCCTAAGCAGTTCCGCGGCGCGGGATGCCCGTTCCCTGCGGCTCAATCCGTAGAGGGCTCCGGTGAACGTGAGGTTCGAAAGCGCGGTGATCTCGGGGAACACGTTGGACACTTCGGGCACTATACCGACCACCGACTTGACGGCGAGCGAATCGCGGACCGTGTCCATCCCGTAAACGCTCGCGGCACCAGAGCTGGGCCTGGTGAGGTTCATGAGGACGCGTATGGTGGTCGTCTTCCCCGCGCCGTTCGGGCCCAGGAACCCGAAGACCTCCCCCGGCCGTACGTCAAAAGAGATGTTATCTACCGCGAGCAGGGAGTCGTAGTACTTCGTGAGACCGCTTGCGCTGACGGCGGCCTGCATGGCGTCTTCGGGCGCGTTGTCTTTCATCAACTGCCGCAGGCTCCTTCGTAGCGCTTCCTGAAGGAGGCGAGCAACTCTGCCAGCCCCTCGAGGCTTGATGCCCAGAGTTCGAGCGCTTCGCGTCCTCCCGCGGTTAGTTCATAGACCTTTCGGGCCGGGCCGGTCCCGCTGTCGTCTAGGGAGCTAGTTGCCAGGCCTTCTTCTTCCATCTGCCGGAGCAGGCGGTACAGTATGGAAGGGTCCGCGTTCAACCCCTCGGGCGCGAACTCCTTGAGAGACCTCGCGAGCTCGTAGCCGTGGGAAGGGCCTTCCGCGAGAAGCAGTAGGACGAACGGTCGGACGAAGCGCCTGGGCATCCCCTCGCCGCAGTCGCAGCGTATGCGGTGGTGACGCGGCTGACCACCAGGGTCGCAACAGCAGTTCTCGCCGTGGGCATCTTCGTTACACATAACCTCACCTTCTAACTGCAACAAACCACTAAATACATATCATCTATATATGCATATTGTCAATAGATAAATTATGTCCTTATGCCGGTAGGTCCACAACTCTGAAGTAATCAACGCGCGTTACTCTGTCCAGGCGAGCACTAAATCTGCTAAAGACCGAGGTCGCGCAGCGATTCGAGGTTCTCCGCCTGCGTTTCCTCCAGCAGCGGTGGGCAGTCCTCGAGGCTCTTGTTGCCCTCCGTGAGCTGGGCGGCGAACGCCATGCAGGAGGGCACGCCGCATTCTCCGCAGTTCGTTCGGGGGAGCAGCTTGAAGACCTCGAGGACGGTTGGCTTTGTCCGGATTGTTAAGTCCGGGGTTATGCTTTCGCGCTCATCCCAGGTCTCGTTGAGGAACCGGACCAGTTTCTCGACCTTTCGCTCGGCATGCGCCCTGTCGTGAAGGTTGTTTATCCCAAGCTCGTGCGACTTCAGAAAGTACTTGTGAGCCTCCTCCCTCCAGACCAGGGTGGGTATACCCGGAATGTATTCACCCTTATCTACTACCGCGTTTACGTAAGGCATCAACTCGGTTAAGTCCGCTTCGGTCCTCACCGTGGCGACCCATGCCTCGGAGCCGGGGTCGCAAGGCGGGCAGTACAAATCGATCTCGTAGTTCTCGATCAGCATCTCTTTGTTACCTCCACGCCTATACAGTTACTAGCGAACAGTCAGGGTCGCGGGTGAATACGCCGGTTCTTGCTTGAGCGTATCGAATAATACCTTATCGCAGACTACGGGCAGATGACTATCTCGAGAGCCTCATGTGGGTGCGGCGCATTCTGTAGGACACGAAACGACGCCTCGACGGTTTGCCTGGTAGCGATTGCATCGATTCCGACCCGGATGTCATTCTCGCCCCGCCTGTCGACGATGCGGGTGCTCCCGGTTACTGTCACGAGCGCTTCTTCGACCACTTGGGACCTTGAGCCCTCGATCAAGACCGAGCCCACGATGCCGGTTACCTTTTCCTCACTACTGGCTGGCAACACCTCGATAACCTCGCCGCGTATGGATTCTGTAGATACATGGCGGTAAGGCGCGCTGTTCTTAACAGCACCGCTTCCGCCGCAGCCCTGGGTTGTTGCGAAGAGAAAGATGACCGCGATGACCGCCAGCACTTCGGGGACATGGATGCCGCTCGCTCGATGCCGGAAGCCATGTTTATTTTCGGAATCCCTGAAGCGGTGCATTCGTGACCAACCTATAACGACATCATCATCCCGGCCTGGCCGGGAACCACCCTGTCCTTGAACCGTTGCGCCATCAAGGCCGTGACGTTCAAACCGGTGCAGTGGCACGGAACGATCTTATCGGGCAGCACCTCTTCCAGGAAGTCCAGCGTAGCGTTTACTCTCTCGGGTGTCGCTCCCAGTCCGAGGTGGGTGCCGCCGACGACCGCCTTTATCCTTCCCGACGACTCGAGGACGTGCTTCAGTATGTTCACGAGCCCCGAGTGCGCGCAGCCGGTGAGAACTATCGCGCCTTCCGGGGTGTCCACGACCAGGGACTGGTCGTCCAGGAACGGGTCGGGCTGGACCTCCCCGTCCATCTGGCAGAAGAGGTTGGCCTCGTATCCCTCGAATTCGCTCACCCTGGGCACCCCGCCGGTCAGGCGGACACCCGGCATCAACTCCACCGGTGATTCCGAAAGCTCTATGCCCGCGCTCGCAGACTCGAGAACCTCCCGGCGGAAGGGGATTCCTATGAACCTCTTGACGTCTCCCACCATGGAGTACTTGGGCTCAAGCGCCTTCGGGTGCATCCAGAGCCTCTTCGGCCCGGAGGAGGAAAGGACCGTAATAAGGCCTCCCGCGTGGTCGAAGTGGCCGTGGGAAATCCCGATCCCCTCGAGCTTCCGCAGGTCGAGCCCTGATGCCAGCGCATTGTGCACAGCAACATCGGACTGCCCGCAGTCCCAGAGGAAGCTCTTTCCTTCGACTTCTACCAGCACCGAGAGCCCGTGTTCACCCTTGAAAGAGAGAGGACCCGCCAGGTTGTCACAGAGGATCGTCACCTTTACTTCCATCACCAGCCCCTTTCCTTGGTCCTGCTGTCGATTCGACGGACCGCAATTTATTGATTATCTTCGGGTCCCGGGTTGACCGAGAGGGCCAGCGGCGTTATTCTTATTATGAGCATATGACCATTACTTGTAAAGACCGGTAAAGGAGGCACGTTGCCCAGGCCCAGGAAACCACGGTGTGTAAGAGAGGAGCCAGCGTACGGCTTTTTCAAGCCGCAGGGCATCCCACTAAGGGAGCTCGAGGTGGTGAGCCTGAGCGTCGAGGAGTTCGAGGCCTTGAGGCTCGCGGACATCGAGGAGCTCTACCAGGAGGACGCTGCGGAGCGCATGGAGGTCTCCCGTCCGACATTTCAGAGGGTGCTAAGGGAAGCCCACCGAAAGGTGGCAACCGCCCTGGTCGAGGGAAAGGCGCTCGGGATTGAGGGAGGAGACTACGTCCTCGCCGGCGACACCCGTATCTTCGAATGCGTTGAATGCGGCCACAGCTGGGAGGAGCCGTTCGGGAGCGGGGTAAGGGCCTGCGAGGCGGTGTGCCCTCAGTGCGGTGGGGCCGTGACGAGACACGGTTGTGGTAGAGGACATGGGGCGCGCCGGGGACAAGGGCCTCGTGGCCGGTGCGGACCTCCCGGGGCATCAGAGCAATAGCAGGAACAGGACGGAGGTAGACGTGAGAAAGAAAAAGAACAGCAGCCGGGAAGAAGAGGGCCGGGAACAGCCGGGCTGCGGGGCTTCAGGGCAATCCGAATGCCAGGCAGGAATACCGCGTTTCAACCCACATCCCGAAACCAGTATAAAGAACACCATCGCGGTGATGAGTGGCAAGGGGGGCGTTGGCAAGTCCGCGGTTACCATGCTCCTCGCGGTGGCGTTGCGACGCCTGGGCTTCGAGGTCGGCATCCTCGACGCGGACATCACCGGGCCGAGCGTCCCCAGGGGTCTGGGCGTAAGTGGCCCTATCATCGTCGGGGAGGAAGGCGCGATTCCGGTAGAGAGCTCCACCGGCATCAAGGTGATGTCCATGAACCTCATCCTCCCCGCGGAGGACGACGCGGTCATCTGGCGCGGGCCCCTCATAAGCTCGGCGGTGCAGCAGTTCTACGAGGAGTGCGAGTGGGGAGGCCTGGACTACCTGCTCATCGACCTTCCCCCCGGAACCGCCGACGTGCCGCTCACCATCATGCAGTCAATGAGTCTGGACGGTGTCATCCTGGTCACCTCTCCCCAGGAGCTCGCCGGGATGATCGTGGGCAAGGCGGTCGGCATGGCGGAGCGGCTCGAGGCCCCGATTGCGGGGCTCATAGAGAACATGTCCCATGTCCCCTGCCCCTCGTGCGGGGAGAGGGTGGAGCCCTTTGGGCCGAGCCACGGTGAGGAGGCGGCGAGGAAGATGCGCACCTCTTTCCTGGGAAGCCTGCCGCTTGACCGCGCCATATCCGAGCTCGCAGACGAGGGGAAGCTCGAGGAGTACGAGTCGGAAGAGGTGGGTGCGGTCATCGGCGAGGTCATAAGGCGGTTCTCTGACAGAGAAAAGAGTGAAGAAGGAGCGCTTAAGGCGAAGGGAGAGAACATGAAAATCGCGATAGTGATGTCGGGAGGCGAGGTGTCCCCCCACTTCGGCAGGGCCGAGGAGTTCATGGTGGTCGAGGTCGAGGGTGGAGAGATAAGGAACCGTGAGATTTTGCGGGCGCCCGCACACGAGTGTGGCGCGCTGCCCGCGCTTTTCGCTCAGAACGGGGTTGCGAGCGTCATAGCGGGCGGCATCGGAAGTGGAGCAATGCAGCACCTGGAGAGGGCCGGCATACACGTATACGCCGGCGCTAAAGGCTCGCCGGAGGATGCGCTGGGAAGCCTGCTCGCGGGCACGCTCGTTTCGAGCGAGGAGATATGCGGCGGCGGAATGGGGACCTGCGGGCACGAAGCTGAGGGCGACGGGTGCGCCCGTTGACCGCTTCTCGCGAGAGAAAGTGCGAACGACAGGGAAGGTGATTCGCTTTGAGGAAAAGGCGCGGCCGGAATATGGGCGAGCGGGAGGATGAAAAGGTT
>Ga0315281_10013281_pt1 | contig 11153 bp, 12 predicted proteins | sample YL17G07_0_MG_FD_204540 | JGI IMG/M metagenome (GOLD analysis project Ga0315281, IMG submission 204540) | Sediment microbial communities from Yellowstone Lake, YNP, Wyoming, USA - YL17G07_0 | ecosystem: Environmental > Aquatic > Freshwater > Lake > Sediment | place: USA: Wyoming | collected... | reverse complement strand
TAAAATATTGCGAAAAAAGGAATTTCAAAAAAGATAGGTCAATACTTGAAAAACTCATAAAGAAAAATCCAACGGTTTCTGAATATCACAGGATTTTAGGTCAGATATATTCTGAAGAAGGAGAACAGAATAAAGCAGTTAACTGTCTTATAGATGCAATAAGATGGGATTCGAAAAATAATCAAGCACTGATTATGATGGGGAATATCTTTGCCAGACATTATAATGATATCGAAACAGCAATGACATATTATGAGCAGGCTTTATATGCAAATCCTGATGATCACATAGCAATGAACAACATCGGAGCAAATCTGATGCAGCTTGGCAGATTTAAAGAGGCTGAGAAATACTTTGAGAATGCTTTTAAGATAAATAACAGCTATCCTAATACGCTTTATGCATTGGCAATGATTGAGGATGTAAAAGGCAATTATCACAAAGCTTTTGATTTTGCCATTCAAAGCATGAAAAAATGCAAAACAAGCGACCTGTTATACAAAAATGCAGTAACCCTCGCAACAGAAATAAGCAATAAGGTAGTAGTACAGACAGACAGACGGATATACCGTTTATCAGGGAATATTCACATAAACTCTCCTCAGAATCTGGCAAATCTGTAAATATTGTAGAAGACCAAACTATCCCTACCGTAGCAAAACTTGAGATCGCTGAAAATTATAATCGTGAGAATCACATCGTCAGGTTTAAAAAAGGCAGCCACGGTCTTGCTCACCTGATAATGCATGAACTTGTTCACCTTGATTACATTATACAGGCCCGCCGGAAAGGTGCAAATTTCCTGTTCGTATCTACAAAAGACCATAAGGAAGCATTCATAAGAGACAACGAACCCATTATCAGGAGACTGAATCATGACGATGTACCTGATAAATCGATTGCTGACTTTATTACTGCGCTATTCAATGGCATGAACAATCAGATTTTCAATGCGCCTGTGGATTTGTTCATTGAAGACTTTCTATATAGAACGTATTCTGATTTGCGACCAGTCCAATTCATTTCCCTGCTCGCACTACAAAAAGAATACATCGAGTCCGCAGGCAACAAGCAAATCATCAAACACAGTCCTGCTATTGTACGAAGTGCAAATCTCATTTTAAACCTTGTTCACTGCCTGCAGTTCAATGACTTATTTGGTTATGACCTCATTCCATCCTATAAAACAACATCTCAGGATATGAAGATGGCAAAAAGGTTCTATCAGGAATATCTCCAATATCAAAAGAAGAACCAGCCGCTTGAAGCATATAAGCTTATTATGCATTGGGCAGAGGAATTGAAGATTGATAAGTATTTCTCGCTGGTTGAAGAAAATGACTACAGGAGTAAAAATTCGTCTCTCAAAGATGCACAAGTTGCAGAGGAATTTAGTAATCCCCCCATCCCCTCTTTAGAAAAGGGCAACACAATAATCCCCACTTTAGAAAAGGGGGGCAAGGGGGGATTTGAAGATTTTCATCCCTCTCCCCCGGTGGGAGAGGGGAAGGGTGAGGGGGAATCCCCTGACGAAAAACCCGGGCTTAATGCTGTTGCAAAACAACCGCTGAATTATGAGGGTGAACCTGCAGGACAGATGGCTGTTGTCATGTATTGTCTCAGTGCTTTGCAGTATTTTGATGACAAGGACTTATCCGAAATTCAAAAGGTGGGGTTTGAAATAGCGATGTTAGGCAGACAGGGGATTGACCCTTCAAATAGCGAAAAAAAGTATCACATTGACAGCATCCCTGGAAAAGAATTCACAGGACTTCAATTGCTGGCTTATATGTATGCAGCCTTTCAGGTAATAGACCCGTTTCTGGATACAGGGATGAAATTTAAGAAGGAATATGAAATGGCGAAAGAGATGAAGAAGGGGAAGGCGTGAGGAGATGTGTTGGGTTATTGAGTTGGCGAACACATGAGGTTTTGGAGCGTATAATAAAAAGTGCTATCGAGACATGATCAGCTTTACATTTTTCTTCAGTTCTCTTCTTCACTTTAAACAAAAAGCTATTGAAGTTAGACGCCTTATTCATCTATATTAATCAAGGGTACAAGAAGCTTTATGTCGTTTACAACCAATCCATTTGAGATTCTCCATCCAGACACACGGTGGGTTCCTTCAAAAGAGGAACTCGGCAGAAAAGCTTATGACCAGCTCCTGCCGCCTTTGGTACATAAAATCAGACAGAAGGTAAAGGAATGGAGAGACAGAAATTATGAAGGCGCAAGCGAAACATCCAAAGCTCTCCTCAATTTCTGGTTCGGTGCAAAGCATATCCAAAATGGAAATGAATTCAGATATTATTTTGCCCAGAGAGAGGCGATTGAATCTGTTATCTACCTTTATGAGGCTACAACCGCAAAAGACAAATATGAGCTGATCAGATTTGACTCATCCGGCAGGGTTTCTACAGGCATGTTTCCGGAAAACTGGACAAGATATGTGATAAAGATGGCAACCGGCTCAGGCAAGACAAAGGTTGCATCTCTGATAATTGTATGGTCATACTTTCATAAGCTCTATGAGCAGGATTCGCCTCTGTCAAAAAACTTTCTTTTAATATCTCCCAACATCATTGTCTTAAACAGGCTGAAGAAAGATTTTGAGGCAAGGAAGATATTCAGGGAAGACCCGCTTATTCCCGATAACGGCTATGCAGACAAGGATTGGCAGTCTGACTTTCAGATGACGCTTCACCTTCAGGATGAATTAAAGGCAGTCTCGCCGTCAGGCAACCTATTTCTTACAAATATTCACAGGGTTTTTTTATCTAAAAATCATTCGCCTTCGTTAAATGACGACGACCTTACGGATTTCTTCCTGGGGCAGAAGCCCTCGCCTGATGCGGACAAGGACAAGGGGATGGATTTGGGAGAAATTCTCAGAAGCAACAGGATAAAAGACCTTGTAGTTATAAATGACGAGGCGCATCACATTCATGACGAGAAGATGGCGTGGTTCACAAACATAGAAGACATAAATAATACGCTGAAACTGAAGCATAACACCGGCATTTCATTCCAGATAGATTTGACCGCTACGCCGAAACACAATAATGGAGCTATCTTTGTACAGACGGTCTCCGATTATCCGCTTGTTGAGGCAATAAAGCAAAACATTGTTAAAAAGCCTGTCCTTCCCGACGAGGCGTCCAGGGCAAAGCTTAAAGAGAAAGAGTCGGATAAATTTGTTGAGCATTATGAGGATTACATCCATCTCGGATATGTGGAGTGGGAGAAACAGTATGAAGAACTCATACGCGCGGGCAAGACGCCGGTCCTGTTTGTGATGACTGCAGAGACAAAAGAAAGTGACGAGGTTGCTGAATATCTTGAAAGCCGTTATCCTGAATTTAAAAAAGCAGTTCTTGTTATACACACAAACAAAAGCGGCGATATTGCGGAAGGAAAGTCAAAAAAAGACAAAGAAGAGCTTGAAAAACTGAGAAAGGCCGCCGAAAACATTGACAGCGACAAATCCAGATATAAAGCGGTGGTCTCTGTCCTCATGCTTCGTGAGGGATGGGATGTAAGGAATGTCACAACCATTGTGGGACTGAGGCCATATTCCTCCAAAAGCAACATACTTCCTGAGCAGACTCTCGGCAAAGGATTGAGAAAGATGTTTGCGCGAGATATAGAGGAAGAGCTTTCTGTCATTGGCTCTTCTGCTTTTCTTGAATTTGTAGAATCCATAAAGAGCGAGGGCGTTGAACTCGGCTACAGGAGCATGGGGGAAAGTGCAAAAGGCAGGTCACCCATCGTTGTTGAAATTGACAAGGAGAACAAGTTTAAGGATATTGAAAAGCTTGATATTCAACTTCCCCAGCTTACGCCGAGGCTGTACAGGGAATACAAGAAGCTTGAGGAGATAAGTATTGAGAAGCTCGCTTTCACTCCGGTTAAGCTTAAGGAGTTTTCCGAGGACGAAAAAAAGGAGATAGTCTTCGGGGATATAGATGGCAACACTTCTCATGTCACCGTATTTGAAGGAACTCTGCCTGATTACAGAAGCGTGATTGCCTTTTGCACAAAGGCGATATTAAAAGACAGCAGGCTTGTAAGCGGTTTTGATGCGCTTTATCCAAAGATCAGGGATTTTGTAAAACACAAACTTTTCGGCAAAGAGGTCAATCTTGAGGACCTGAATGTTTTGAGAAATCTTTCGGAAGTTGATGTGAAGAATACTTTATTTAAGGCATTCAAAAAGGCTATTGATCATCTGACGATCATGGACAAAGGCAGCGCCGAGATAAGAAATTACATCAAGCTTAAAGAGGTCAAGCCTGTTGTCATAAATTATCAGGAATACATGACGCCTAAAAAAGCGTGTTCAACAAGATTATCGGCGACAACCGGTTTGAGCTTGAGTTTGCAGTTTTTCTTGATGGTTGTGAGGATAAGGAGATTATATCCTTTGCCAAAAACACTTACGGCGTCAATTTCAAAATCGAATATCAGGGCGAGGATGGAAATATACACGATTACTATCCTGACTTCATTGCCAAACAAAAAGAAGATTTGATTTACATCATTGAGACAAAGGGCAGAGAGGACATTGACGATGTGAGAAAGATTAAGCGGCTACAAACGTGGTGCGATGATGTAAACAAGACTCAAAGCGAGATTAAATATGTTCCCTTGTATGTGAAACAGGAGGAGTGGGAAAAGTACAGGGAGAATATCAAGAAGTTTGAAGATGTGGTAAAGCTGTTTGGGGTGGTATAATTTATTATCTAAAAGAAGCGGGAGGAAATAACATGAAGATAAAAGTCATTGTTCATAATGCCGAGGAAGGTGGCTTCTGGGCAGAAGTGCCTTCGATTCCGGGCTGTCATACACAGGGTGACACATGGGAAGAATTATTGCAGAATATTTACGAAGCGATTGAGGCATGCCTATCTGTTGATACAGCCGAAATTGAATTAAAGCCGGAGGACAGGGTGCTGGAAATTGCCGTATGAAGAGTATATCGGGGAAAGATTTATGCAGAATTCTGGAGAAAAAAGGCTGGCTGTTGAAAAAGGTCAGGTGAAATTCTACGACGTCGCCTATCTTGAAGCAGAGCCGATAGTTGAAAAGAAAAAAGTGAAGATCAAATTAAAAGACTTCATAACCTCATACACTCAGGATGACCTTGAAGAGATAGAACAGAACCTGAAAAGCGGCGGCAACAGGATTGTCATAGAAAACGGACAGATTATCAGGATCGAAAAAGACAAAAGCGGCATAGTCAAAAGAGAAGTTCTGACGAAAAACTGGACTGACTGGATAGACTACTGGGCTGTTGACTTTGATTACGCAAGCAAGAAAGAGATTATCAGTGTCGGCAAAGGCGACGCTGCAAAAGAGGTCTGGACTGGCAATTACATATTTGAAAACGAATGGCAGTCATTCAGGACAAAAAAGAACTCCGACCTTGAACTCGAATCTTCATGGCATGAATACAACACACCCCTTAAATCCCCTCTTAATAGAGGGGACAAAAAAGGAAGATACAAGATAGCCGTAAAGGTTGTTGATATACTTGGACAGGATACAACACAGGTGGTGGAAGTAAAAGTTAGTTAGTAATGTAACGCTTTTTTGCCTTTGTCAGACAACGCAACTGGGATCAATTCCACAGTCCAAAAAATCTGTCCATGGCCCTTGCCGCTGAGGCTGCTGAACTTCTTGAAATATTTCAATGGCTAACTGAAGAACAATCAAGAGAAATTATTAATAATGAAAAGGAGATGTCTTTAATTAAAGAAGAAATAGCTGATGTACTAATTTATCTTGTTCGTCTTGCTGATAAACTACATTTGGATATCGAAAAGGCTGTTCTTGAGAAAATCGCATTGAACGAAAAGAAGTACCCTGTGAAATTGGCAAAGGATAATGCAACGAAATATAGCAAGAGGTGAAGATCGAATAGCCAATCGCCTTGCTAAATCCCCCAAACTCCACAACCATTCTCAATTCCACAGTCCAGAAAAACATGCAGAGCGACGGGTTTTTGGGTTAAAAAGTTACAACTCTACAACTTTTTCCTCATCATGCACGAGCATTTATTTGTGGTTAAGAAGATAGGGCTCGAGGGGTTAAGGATTCAAGGGGTCGGGTGAAGAAAAGGCAAAAGAGCAAAAAAGAATTGCATATTTCACAATGTTTTTGATATTATCTGCACAGGAGAGAAGATTATGTCGGTAACGCAGACAGCACATTTATATATTGAAAAAGACCCTGCCAAATATGAAGGCAAGGCTGTCATAAAAGGCACTCGTATACCTGTTGCCTCGATTGTGAACCACTACCGCTCCGGCATGAGCATTGAGGAAATCCTTGAGGGGTATCCTTCTTTAACGGCATCCCAGCTTTTTGATACCCTCAGTTATTATTTCGACAATAAAGCAGAGATAGACAAAGAACTCGAATAGATAGATGATAAAACTCTATCTCGACGAGGATGTTCATAAAAAGATTGCTGTTGCCCTGAGATTAAAAGGCTATGATGTTGTGAGCGCACACGAAGTACAAAAGCAAAGCCTCTCAGATTATCAACAGTTAGAATACGCAGTTTCTGAACAAAGGGCAATTTTTACTTTCAACGCCGGAGACTTCGACAGGCTTCATAAAGAATACATCAAGAGTGGTAAAAATCATTTCGGGATATTGCTGTCGAAGTAAATACCAATTGGTGAGACAATCAACCGCCTTACAAAATTCCTTTTTGCCCATTCAAAAGAGGAAATCAGAAATAATATTTTCCGGATTTAATTTTCTAAAATAGTTTTCATGTCCAACATAACTGCAAGTCACTTCGACTCGTAACCGAGGCAACCATTCTCAATTTCACAGTCCAATAAATTTATCCATGGTTCTTGCTTCTGAAGCCGCAGAACTCCTCGAAATATTTCAATGGCTAACCGAAGAACAGTCGAAGAATATTGTTAAAAATAAAAAAGAGATTGCGTTGGTGAAGGAAGAGATTGCGGATGTGTTCATTTACCTGACACGGCTTGCTGGCAAACTTGGTGTTGATATTGAAAGGGCTGTCCTTAAGAAAATCGCATTGAATGAGAAGAAATATCCTATTGAATTTGCTAAAGACAATGCGACGAAATATAACAAAAGGTGAAATCCTTCATTTATTCAAAATTCTCATATTAAATAATCTCTTGAAAATCAACTTCTACAACAAAATGTCTTTACAGCAAAAGAATTGGATTTTATAATCAACCATATCAAATACCGTATGGGGCAGTATAATAAAACAAAAAGCGATTAGAAATTATCAATGAGAAGAGTTCCTAAAAACAAGAAATCTAATTGTATCTCCTTCATTACTCATGAAAAAGAGCGGAAGGAAAGAGTTGGTGAGGCGATTGAACTCTACAAAGCATATATGTTAGAGCAGATCGTTTATATGTTGTATGGGTTGACGAATGAAGAGATTGAGATTGTAGAAAGGAGCATTTATGTCTAAAGTCTATTTTTCATCGGCAAGGGCAAGGAAATGGAAATATGATGACAGTATGCCCGGAAAACTCGAAAGACTTCTCAAAGAGATAAATCTGTCAAAATATTTCGAACCTAAGGAATGGGTAGCTGTAAAGACTCATTTCGGTTCTGAAGGTGCCCATAGGATTGTGAGACCTGTTTTTTTGAGAAAAGTTGTTGATGCATTGAAGACAATTGGAGCAAAACCTTTTGTAACAGACACAGTCAGGATCAAGGGTCTGGATTATCTTGAGGTAGCAAACCAGAACGGTATAAACCATCTTTCCGTAGGAGCACCTGTTGTGCTCGCAGACGGTCTCTACGGGCATGACAATATTATGGTGAAAGCAGGCGAGATACTCGGAGAGATTGCAGTTTCAAGTCTTATACATGATGTGCCTGCTATGGTTGTATGCTCCCATTTTAAAGGACACATCCAGGCAGGGTATGGAGGCGCAATAAAGAATGTTGCAATGGGAGGTGTAAGTTCAAGCCATAGGGAATGTGGCTGGAAGTGCGGAAGGGGAGCAATGCATACAGTAGGGGATGGTAAGTTAATATGGGATAAAGAGAAGTGCGAATTCTGTTACCAGTGTAAGGATATCTGCCCGCTTGAAAGCATAGAATTTAAGAATGAGGTCTTTACTTACAATGAGGAGGACTGCTGGAGGTGTGGCAGATGCACAAGGGTCTGTCCTTCAGGAGCCGTCGCACTTCCTGCTGATAATGAAAGGTTTATGCGTTCCCTCTCAGAGGGTGCAAAGGCTGTCCTGAGCACATTTAAAGAAAGGAAGGTCATTTATATCAATTTCCTTACAGAGATACAGCCTGAATGTGACTGCATGCCTGTAGCAGATGTGCCTGTTATACAGGATCAGGGCATTCTCCTGTCAGAAGATATCGTTTCTATTGAACAGGCAAGTGTAGATATGCTTTTAAAATCTTCTCCACTCCCTCAATCAGCATCTGAGGAGAAAGAAATTGTAAAAGGGGATGATGTTTTCTATAAGCTCAGTCAAAAACCTTACTGGATTCAAATAGAGGAAGCTGAAAGACTTGGCCTGGGAAGCAGAGAATATGAACTTGTTGAAATCTAAACCTAAATAAAACAATCTGAAGAGGTAGACGTTGTGATATCAATGTATATTTGGGATTGATCCCTTAGTGCAGTAATATCTGCTAAAAGTTCTTGTATGTCATGCTGAATTTATTTCAGCATCTATTTTCTTCAGTATTTAAAATAAATGCATCATGAGACCCTGAAACAAGTTCAGGGTGACAAATAGCGAAAAGTTCAGGATGACACCCTGTGTCAGATTCTTCTCTTCGCTCAGAATGACATTCTCAAACATGCTCACGTTCTATATGACTTGTTTACCTTAATATATTCTTCTGTTAAATCACAGGTTAGGACTTTTGCAGAAGATCTTCCAAGGTTGAGGTTAATGACAATTCTGATTTCTCTTTCTCTTAAAATTTTCTCTGCCTCTTCATCTTTCCCAGTATTTATACCTTTGTTGACAATTTTTACTTTTCCGAAATATATATCTGTTTTTTCTTCTTTAATCGGAATGCTTGTTTGTCCTATGGCTGCTATGATTCGGCCCCAATTCGGATCATTTCCATAGATAGCTGTCTTAACCAGATTTGAATTTGCTACTGCAAAGGCAGCCCTTTCAGCTTCTTTCTCACTCCCTGCACCTTTCACTTCTATCTCTATCAATTTGGTTGCACCTTCGCCATCTTTTACAATGAGTCTTGATAATCCATAAGTAACTTCATGAAGAGCCTTTCTGAATAAAGGGTATGATTCTGAACTCCCCAAAATAGGAGGATTACCGAGCATACCATTTGCCATTATTAGCACGGTATCATTGGTGGATTGGCAACCATCGACGGTTATCCTGTTGAAAGACGCTTTGATTGCTTCCCTCAATGTTTTGTAGAGTGTTTTCTGTTCTACTGCAACGTCTGTCATCAAGAAGCAGAGCATAGTTGCCATATTGGGACATATCATTCCGGCGCCCTTACAAATCCCGGCGATGATTCCTGTTTTATTTCCTATTGTTACTTTCCTTTTGATAATCTTCGGAAAAGTATCAGTAGTCATTATTGCCTTCGCAGCATCTTCTAATTTTGATTTACCGAGATTATTTACCAATTTAGGAAAATTTCCTCTGATCTTTTCCATGGGTAAAGGCACTCCTATTACCCCTGTAGAACAGACATATACGAGAGAGGGTTTTATCTTAAGAACATGAGCTATATGATTTGATATCTCTCTGGCATCCTGCATGCCTCTCTTCCCTGTGCATGCATTGGCATTACCGCTATTGATGACTATAGTCTGCCCTCTGCCTGATTTTATTTTTTTCATATCTGATATAACAGGTGCGGCCTTGATCTTATTTGTCGTAAATGTACCTGCTATGTTTGCCTCTACTTCAGAATATATGAGGGCAAGGTCTTTTCGGTGAGGCTTCTTGATTGCAGCCTCTGCAGTAGAAAAAAGGAATCCTTTAGGAGTCATGGTATGCTTCAGGGAAATAGACCCTGTGCATCGAGTGCAGTCTTTTCATCAAAGCCCATCATGATATTCATGTTCTGCACAGCCTGCCCCGCTGCGCCCTTCATAAGGTTATCTATTGCAGTGACAACAATAAGGGTCTTTGTCCTTTTGTTTGCGATGAGACCTATCTCACAGAAGTTTGTTCCGCGTACGTTCTTTACATTAGGAAATTTTCCTTCTTCAAGCACCTTCATGAATGGTTCATTTGCATATACCTTTTTATACATCTCTATGAATTTTTTTGTATCTGCCTGCTTTGTAAGTCGGGAGTAAATCGTTGTAAGAATTCCTCTATCAAAGGGTGCAAGGTGAGGTGTAAAGTTGACCTTTATATTCTTTCCTGTCATTGCAGAGAGTTCCTGTTCTATTTCGGGTGTGTGACGGTGCGTTGTTACAGCATATGCCTTGAATCCTTCATTTATCTCACAGTAAGAGTAGGTAATTTCTGATTTTCTACCTGCCCCACTTGTCCCAGACGTTGAGTCTATAACAATAGAGGAAACATCAATAAGCCTACTTTTTATTGCTGGATATAGTCCAAGGATCGCACCTGTAGGATAGCAGCCGGGGTTTGCTACGATATTTGTTTTGGAAATCTTTTTTCTATAGAGTTCTGGAAGGCCATAGGCAGCCTTACTGAGGGTTTTCGGAAATTTATGAGTCACTTTATACCATTCTTTATAGGTCTTTACATCTTTGAGTCTATAATCTGCTGAGAGATCAACAACCTTTTTGCCATGCCTGGAAAAAAAGTCTACTGACTCTTGTGACTCTCCATGTGGAAGGGCCATGAAGAACAGGTCTGCCTTATGAAGGATGTCACCGACCTTCATCGGCTCATATACCAGATTTGAATATTTATAGAGGTTTGGAAAGAGGTCGTTTACAGGTTTCCCTGCTGATCTTTCTGAAGTGACTGCTGATATAATAACCGCCGGATGATTGGAAAGAACACGGAGCAGTTCGCCACCTGTATATCCACTTCCGCCACATATGGCAACGTTAATCATGGTAACGAGTAACGAGTAATAAGTAACGAGCGGAGTAAAGATTTACAAATGACTTTTAAAAAGTAATTGCTTACCATTAACCA
>Ga0315281_10013280_pt1 | contig 11154 bp, 11 predicted proteins | sample YL17G07_0_MG_FD_204540 | JGI IMG/M metagenome (GOLD analysis project Ga0315281, IMG submission 204540) | Sediment microbial communities from Yellowstone Lake, YNP, Wyoming, USA - YL17G07_0 | ecosystem: Environmental > Aquatic > Freshwater > Lake > Sediment | place: USA: Wyoming | collected... | reverse complement strand
AAGTCGACGCTGCTCGCGATCCTCGCGGGTGCGCTCGAGCCCACCGAGGGCTCGGTCGAGACGCACGCGCGGGTCGGCTGGGTGCCTCAGCGGCCGGCGCAGTACGCGCGGCTCTCGTCGCGCGAGAACCTCGAGCTGTTCGCGCGGCTCGAGGGAGTGCTCGATCCGGCCGGCGCCGCGAACGGCCTGCTGGGGCGTTTCTCGCTTCCGTCCGGGCCGCAGCCGGCCGGCGAGCTGTCGGTCGGCAACCGGCAGCGACTGAACATCGCGCTCGCGCTCCTCGGCGAGCCGCGTGTGCTGCTGCTCGACGAGCCGACCGCGTCGCTCGACCCCGCGCAGCGCCGCCTCGTGTGGGAGATCGTCGACGCGGTCCGCGGCGACGGCGGCGCGGTCTGCTTCGCCACGCACAACATGGAGGAGGTCCAGCACGCCGGCCGCGTCGTCGCCCTCCAGGGCGGGCGCATCGTCGGGGCGTCGGTCGAGGAGGTCTTCGGATGAAGCCTGTCTGGCTTCTGCTGCGGAAGGACCTGACGGTGCTGCGCCGCTCGCCGCTCCTCCTCGGCGCGCTCGTCGCCTACCCGATCGTGATCGCGCTGCTCGTCGGCCTCGTCGCGGGCTACGCGAGCTCGAAGCCGCGCGTCGCGTTCGTCGACGAGGACGGCATTCCGCCCATCGTGTCCGTCGGCGGCCACCGCTTCCACATCCAGACGGTGATCAACCAGGTTGCGAACGAGGTGACGCTCGTACGTCTGAGCCCGGAGGAGGCAGACCGTGAGCTCGCCTCCGGAAAGGTCGTGGCGACGATCACCGTGCCGCCGGGCTTCCTGAGCGAGCTCGTCACGACCTTGCAGAGCCCCAAGCTCATCCTGCGCACCGGCAGCGGCGGCCTCGCCCCGCGCGTGACGCAGCAGATGCAGGCGCTCGTCTACCAGCTGAACCGCAAGCTCCAGGCGGGGTTCATCGCCGCGAACCTGAAGTACGTGCACCTGATCCTGCACGGCGGCGACGCGAGCTTCCTCGGCAAGAACTACGACGTGCTCGGGCTCGACCAGATGGAGAAGGAGCTGAACGGGCTGCCGCCGAGCGCGCGCGTCGAGCGGATCCGCAGCTTCACACGGATCGCCCGGCTCGCGCTCGCGCAGACCGGCAGCGCGCTGAACGCGATCGCCAACCCGATCGACCTCGTGCAGCCGAAGGCGAAGGGCCGGTCGTGGGTGCTCTCCGCGCAGGTGCAGTCGTACGGCATCGCGCTCACGGTGACCTTCCTCTCGCTTCTGCTCGCCGCCGGCGCGGCCGCCGCGGAGCGCGACGAGGGGACGATCGGCCGGCTGCGCCGCGGGCTCGTCTCGCTCGGGCAGCTCGTGTGGGCGAAGGTCGCTCTCGCCGGCGTGGTCGGCCTCGGGCTCGGCATGGCGCTCGCGCTCGTGTTCGGCGTCGTCGTCGAGGTGGGCGGCGTCACGGGGGGCGAGCCGTGGGCACGTCTGCCGCTGCTCGCCGCAGGCGTGCTGCTCGCCGCCGGGGCGGTCGGCGCCGTCGGGACGCTGCTCGGCGCGCTCGCCCGCGAGTCGCGCACGGCGTCCCTCCTCGCCGTGCTGGTCGTGCTGCCGGTCGTCTTCCTCGGGCTCGTGCCCCGCGCGGCGGTGCCGCTCGCCTGGTGGATCAGCGACTTCCTGCCGTTCGCGCACGCCGTGCGGTTCTTCGGCGCCGCGCTCTACGACCCGAGCCCCTGGCGGCACGTCGCCGTCGAGACGGCGTGGCTGCTCGGCCTCGGCGCGGCGTTCGGGGCGCTCGCGCGGCTCGGCATGCGCCGCCTCGCCGCTTGAGCACCTGACGTACTCTCTTCGGCATGAGCTCCTTCCCCGACGTCCGCCTCCGCCGCTTCCGCCGCACCGGTGCGCTGCGCGGGCTCGTGCGCGAGACCAGGCTCGATCTCGAGGCCTTCGTGATGCCGCTCTTCGTGGCCCCGGAGACGCTGCGCAACGAGCAGCTGCCCGGGATGTCGCGCCTCTCCGTCGACGACGTCGTACGGGAGGTCGAGGAGCTCGTGCGCGGCGGTGTGCAGGCGGTGATGGTCTTCGGCGTCCCCGAGCAGAAGGACGATCAGGCGACCGGGGCGTGGGAGGACGACGGCATCGTGCAGCTCGCGCTGCGCGCGCTCCGGCCGCGCTTCCCCGAGCTCGTGCTCATGACCGACGTGTGTCTCTGCGAGTACACGTCGCACGGGCACTGCGGTGTGGTCGTCGACGGCGAGGTGCACAACGACCAGAGCCTCGAGCTGCTCGCGCGCACCGCAGTCAGCCACGCCGAAGCGGGCGCGGACGTCGTCGCGCCGAGCGACATGATGGACGGCCGCGTGCACGCGATCCGCGAGGCGCTCGACGAGCAGGGCTCCGAGTCGACGCCGATCCTCGCCTACTCGGCGAAGTACGCGTCCGCGTTCTACGGGCCGTTCCGCGAGGCGGCCGACTCGACGCCCGCGTTCGGCGACCGGCGCGGCTACCAGATGGATCCCGCGAACGTGCGCGAAGCGCTGCGCGAGTGCGAGCTCGACGTCGAGGAGGGCGCCGACGCGATCATGATCAAGCCCGCGTTGCCGTACCTCGACGTGATCCGCGCCGCGCGCGAGTCGTTCGACGTGCCGATCGCGGCGTACAACGTCTCCGGCGAGTACGCGATGATCAAGGCTGCCGCGAGCGCCGGCTGGATGGACGAGCGGCAGGCCGCGCTCGAGTCGCTCGTCGCGATCAAGCGTGCCGGCGCCGACCTGATCGTCTCGTACTGGACGAGAGACCTGCCGCAGTGGCTATAGGAGCTTGCCAGGCGTCACGGGCGGGCCTTCTGCCGGCAGCGCTTGCTTTTCGCTCGGCAGAAGACGCGCCGTGACGCCTGACAAACTCCCGACGACCCGGTCGGATCTGTACAAGCGCGCGCTCCAGCTGATCCCCGGCGGCGTCAACTCGCCGGTGCGGGCCATGAAGGCCGTCGGGCTCGACGAGCCGTTCTTCGTCTCGCGCGGCGAGGGCGCGTATCTCTTCGACGTCGACGGCAACCGCTACCTCGACTGGGTGCTCTCGTGGGGCCCGCTGCTCTTCGGGCACGCCGATCACGAGACGGTCGAGGCGGTGCGCGAGGCCGCGCTCCGGGGCACGAGCTTCGGGGCGACCACGGCGGCGGAGGTCGAGCTCGCGGCGGAGATCGCCGACGCGGTGCCGTCGATCGAGATGGTGCGGCTCGTCTCGTCGGGCACCGAGGCGGCGATGAGCGCACTGCGTCTCGCGCGGGGGTTCACGAGCCGCGACCGGATCCTCAAATTCGCCGGCTGCTACCACGGGCACTCGGACGCGCTGCTGGCGAGCGCGGGCTCCGGGCTCGCGACGCTCGCCATCCCGTCCTCGCCCGGCGTGCCCTCGGCCGTGACCGCCGACACGATCGTCGTGCCGTACAACGACGTGGAGGCCGTCGCCGACGCCGTCCTGCGCTACGGCGAAGGCCTCGCGGCGATCGTCGTCGAGCCGGTCGCCGGGAACATGGGGGTCGTCCCGCCCGCCGACGGGTTCCTCGAGGTGCTGCGCCGGCTGTGCGACGCGTCGGGCGCGCTACTCGTGTTCGACGAGGTGATCACCGGGTTCCGCGTGGCGCGCGGCGGCGCGCAGGAGCTCTACGGCGTGACGCCGGACCTCACCGTCCTCGGCAAGATCGTCGGCGGCGGCCTTCCGCTCGCCGCGTTCGGCGGGCGCTCCGACGTGATGGAGAAGCTCGCGCCCTCCGGCCCCGTCTATCAGGCCGGGACGCTCTCGGGCAACCCGCTCGCGACGGCGGCGGGCCTGTCGGTGCTGCGGCGCCTCCGCGACCCCGCCGTCTACGTCGAGCTCGAGCGCCGCGGCACCCGCCTCGAGGTGGGGCTCGCCCCGTTCGGCCGGGTCAATCGCGTCGGCGCGATGCTCACGCTCTTCAACACCGACGGCCCTGTGCTCGACTTCGAGGACGCGCAGGCCTGCGACGCCGAGCGCTACGGCGGGCTCTTCCGCCATCTGCTCGCGCGCGGCATCTACATCGCGCCGTCGCAGTTCGAGGCGATGTTCCTCTCGCTCGTGCACGGCGACGAGGAGATCGACCGCACGATCGAGGCCGTCGGTGAGTTCTACGGCGGCGCCTGAGCTCTGGGACACGATCGCGCGCGAGGCGGTCGCGGAGTCGTCCCTCTGGGGCGCCGCGCTGCGGCCGGAGGCCGAGCGTGAGCGCGAGCCCGTGTTCTCGCCGCTCGCGCAGGAGCGCTTCGCGCTCGGGCTCGAGACGATCTACGAGGGCTACCTCGTGCACTACGGCACGCCGCGGCTCTTCGCGCCCCCCGACCAGGACACGGCGCTCCTGCTCGGCGACTACCTCTACGCGCACGGGCTCGTGCGGATCGCAGCGTGCGGCGACGTCGAGGCGGTCGCCGACCTGTCCGAGCTGATCTCGCTCTCCAGCCAGCTGCGCGCCGAAGACGCCGAGGGGGACGGGCCGCTGTGGGCGGCGACCGCGGCGCTCCTGGGGAGCGGGGAGAAGCTCGACGCCCCGCGCGCGGCCCTGCGGCTCCGCGCCGACGCCGCTCCCCTCGCCGCCGCCGCCCGGGCCGCCGCAGGCGACGAGGCGGTGGAGCGATCTCTCGCTGCGCACCGCGGCCGGTTGAGATAGATTCCGGCCGATGCTCGCTCCGCTTCACCTGCTGGCGGCAACCGCCGCCGAGGAAGGCAAGAAGACGGTCCTGATGATGCTCGCCGTCGGCTGCGTCTTCCTCGCCGTGATCGCGATCGGCGAGCTGGCGCACTGGCTTCAGCATCGCCGCTAGCGCCGAATAGACTCGAACCGGTGTCGCCTCCGAAGGATCTGCGTGAGTGGATCGCTCTCCTCGAGCGCGAGGGCGAGCTCGTTCGGGTGAGCGCGGAGGTCGACCCCGACCTCGAGATCACGGAGATCGTCGACCGCACCGTGAAGGCCGGCGGGCCCGCGCTCCTGTTCGAGCATCCGAAGGGCGCGCAGCATCCGCTGCTGATCAACCAGTTCGGCACGGAGCGCCGCATGTGCCTCGCCTTCGGCGTCGAGTCGCTCGACGAGCTCGGCGAGCGTGTCGGCGGCATCCTCGAGCTCCAGCCGCCGAGCGGGCTGATGGACAAGGTGCGCGGCCTCCAGAAGCTGAAGTCGATCGCCGACTCGCGCGCCCGCACCGTGCGTAGCGGGCCGGTGCAGGAGATCGTGCTGAAGGGCGACGACGTCGACCTCGGGCTCCTGCCCGTGCAGCGCTGCTGGCCGGGCGACCCGGCGCCGTTCATCACCCTGCCGGCCGTGATCACGCGCGACCCGCGCAGCGGCGGCCGCAACGTCGGCATGTACCGCATGCAGGTCGTCGACCGGTCGACGACGTTCATGCACTGGCAGATCCACAAGGACGGCCGCGCCGACTGGCTCGCGGCCGACGGCCGCATCCCGGTCGCCGTCGCGCTCGGCCTCGACCCGGTCACGGCGTACTCCGCGAGCGCGCCGCTGCCGAAGCACATCGACGAGTTCATGCTCGCGGGCTTCTTCCGCGGCGAGCCCGTCGAGCTCGTCAAGGGCGTCACCGTCGACCTCGAGGTGCCCGCGAACGCCGAGATCGTGCTCGAGGGATACATCGAGCAGGACGAGCTCGGCACCGAGGGCCCGTTCGGCGATCACACCGGCTTCTACACGCCGCCCGAGCCCTTCCCCGTCTTCCACCTGACGGCGATGACGATGCGACGCGACGCGATCTACCCGTCGATCGTCGTCGGCAAGCCGCCGCAAGAGGACGCGTGGCTCGGCAAGGCGACCGAGCGGATCTTCCTGCCGGCGATCCGGGTGACCGTGCCGGAGATCGTCGACTACGACCTGCCCGTCGCCGGCGCCTTCCACAACTGCTGCATCGTCTCGATCCGGAAGTCCTACCCCGGCCACGCGCAGAAGGTGATGCACGCGATCTGGGGTCTCGGGATGCTGAGCCTCACCAAGTGCGTCGTCGTCGTGGACGCCCACGTGAACGTCCACGACTACGGCGAGGTGCTCTTCTACGCCGGTGCGAACGTCGATCCCGCCCGCGACGTGACGATCGGCGAGGGCCCGCTCGACCATCTCGACCACGCGCCGCAGCGCCAATTCGTGGGTGGAAAGCTCGGGATCGACGCCACCGCGAAGCTGCCGTCGGAGGGCGCCAGGCCCTGGCCGGAGGAGATCGAGATGAGCCCGGAGATCCGCTCGCTCGTCGGCCGGCGGTGGAGCGAGTACGGCATCGAGCTGGTTCCTCCGGCAGCGACCGCCGGATTCGATAAGACTTCCCGCTCGTTGCGCCAACTGCTACGACGTTGACGCCCAGGGAGGGCGACGGCTTGAATCCAGCCTTGATGCACGAGGGAGAGGACCGCTAGTGGGCCCGGCAGAGCACGATCGGCCGCACCTGCCGGCGCCGACGATCGGCCCGGTGGGCTTCGCCGTCGGCGTGGTCGTCGGCCTCGTCGGGCTGATCGTCAACCCGCTGTGGATCTCCACCATCGGCGCGGCGATCGCCGTGATCTTCCTCTTCGTCTGGGCCCGCGAGGCCACGGCGGAGCTGCGGGGCCGTCACGTCGCCGCCCAGCCGGAGGTGCGCGAGGCCGGCGCCGGCGACGCGCCGGCGACCGCCGGCGAAGCGGCCGTGCCGCCGGCCGAGCACGGCGAGCGCTTCCCGCGGAGCAAGTTCCTCGAGGCCTCGACGCTCGGCCTCGGCGCCGTGATCGGCGGCGTCGTCACCGTCCCCGTCGCCGGCTTCGCCATCCTGCCCGCCTTCCTCGGGCAGCGCCGCCATGAGGTCGACCTCGGCCCGGTCGGCGACCTCGTCCAGGGTCAGTGGTACATCGCCACGTTCGTGACCGATCCGAAAGAGGCCGTCACGTCGCGGCGCACGGCCTTCGTCCGCAACAACGGCGCCGTCGCATCAGGCTCGGCGCAGGTGCCGAGCTTCACGATCATCTCCAACCGGTGCGCCCATCTCGGCTGCCCGGTGCAGGCGAACGGGCCGATGGGAAAGCCCAAGACCGAGAAGACCGCGAACGGCCCGGTTCAGCTGTACGAGACGCAGCCCGCCGGCTTCGGCTGCCCGTGCCACGGAGGCCAGTACGACAACGAGGGCAACCGCACCGCCGGGCCGCCCGTGCGCGGCCTCGACCGCTACGACTTCGAGATCAAGAACGGGCGGCTGATCCTGCTCGGCATGTACTCGGTCTCGCACGTCGACGGAACCGGCGCGCAGGCAAAGATCCACAAGTACCAGCTCGCCGGTCCGGGCGAGCACGTGGTCGGCATCGAGCAGATCTTCTATCCCCTCCAGCCGCCGCACCACTGATGATCACGCGTCGAGGCCCGAGCAAGGCGCAGGTCCGCCGCGAGCGGATGCAGGCGGCCGTCAACTTCCCGCTCGACTGGCTCGAGGAGCGCTCCGGCCTCGTCGGCGGCGTCAAGTACTTCATCTTCCGCAAGGTCCCGGGCGACATCAACTGGATGCAGACCCTCGGGTCGGCGACGCTCACGGCGTTCGTCGTCCAGGCGGTCACGGGCGTGATCCTCGCGATGTACTACCAGCCGACCCCGGCGGGGGCGTACTCGTCGATCCAGAACATCACCGATCACGTGACGATGGGCTGGCTCGTCCGTGGCATGCACAAGTGGGGCGCCAGCGTCTTCATCATCCTGATGTTCCTGCACATGGGCCGCGTGTTCCTGTTCGGCGCGTACAAGTACCCGCGCGAGCTGAACTGGATCGTCGGCGTGCTCCTGCTCGCGATGGGGATGATGGAAGGCTTCACGGGCTATCTCCTCCCGTGGGACCAGACGGCGTACTGGGCGAGCGTCGTCGGCATCAACCTGAACGGGACGGCGCCGTTCCTGGGGCCGTGGCTCGCGCAGTTCCTCCGATCGGGGCAGGAGATCGGGGCGGACACGCTCACCCGGTTCTACTCGCTGCACATGCTCGTGCTCCCCGGCGCGATCGCCGGGCTGATCGGCCTGCACCTCTACCTGATCATCCGGCTCGGCGTCACGTCGCCGCCGTGGTCGAAGGAGGCCGCGGGCGAGGTGCGCGCCGACGAGGGGTCGCCTGAGCTGCGTTCCGGCCTGACCCGGCCGGGCCCCCGCGGCGGCAACGGCAACGGAGACGCCGCCTGATGGCCGCCGCCGGCAAGCCGACCCCGATCGACGAGCGCCGCGCGCAGTTCCGGCGCTACAAGGAAGACGTCAAGAAGCGGGGCAAGCCGTTCTACCCGTACGCGATGTTCCACGACACGGTGATGAGCCTCGTCGTCGTGGTGATGATCGCCGGGCTCGCGACCATCTGGAAGTGGACCTCGTTCGCGCCGCATCACGACGGCACGCACCAGGGTCTCCTCGGGCCGGAGTACACCGCGCCGGCCGATCCCGGCACGACGAGCTTCGTGCCGCGCCCCGACTGGTACTTCTACTTCCTCTTCTATCTCCTCCGGATCTTCAAGTGGCCGGAGACGGTGTTCCTCGGGACGGTGGGCGTACCGAACATCTGCCTCGTGCTCCTGCTCGCGCTGCCGTTCATCGACGTGCGGCGGGAGCGCCGGCTGTCGCGTCGCCCGGTCGCCCTCGTCGCCATGGCGCTGACGATCGTCTCGATGGCGGTGCTGACGTGGAAGGGCGCGACGGCGAAGGAGGCCCTCGCCTCCGAGGTGATCGCCGAGGTGCCGACCTGGGTCAAGGTGGAGAAGCTGCCGCCGGCGGCGATCCCCGGCGCGAAGCTCTTCGCGTCGGCGGGCTGCACCGCGTGCCATACGTACCTCGGCAGCGGCGGCGCCCAGCTCGGCGCGCCGGACCTGACGGCGATCGGCGCGCGCCACCTCGGGATCGACGTCCAGATCAAGCACCTGAAGTGCCCGTCCTGCGTCAGCCCGGGCTCGCCGATGCCGAAATTCGATTCCCTGGGCGACGAGCGGCTGCGCCAGCTGGCCGTCTTCCTCGAAGCCTCCAAGGGCAAGCGGTAACGAATCGGCACAATCCCGGGGAATGCACGTCTTCCTCGGGATAACGGGAGCCTCCGGCGCCCCCTACGCGGCCCGGCTGCTCGAGGCGCTGGCGGCAGCCGACTGCGAGATCGGCGTCTCGGCGTCGAGCGCGGCGATCGAGGTGATGGCGACCGAGCTCTACGGGAACGCGCGGCTCTCGCGCGACGAGACGCTCGCCCGCCTGCTCGAGCCCGTCGGCGACGCCGCGACCGTCTACGACCCGAACGACTGGAAGGCGCCGTACGCATCCGGCTCGGCGAAGGTCGACGCCTACGTCATCTGCCCGTGCTCGATGGGCACGCTCGGGACGATCGCGTCCGGCTCGATGCAGAACCTCATCCACCGGGCCGCGTCGGTCGCGCTCAAGGAGGAGCGCCGGCTCATCGTCATGCCGCGCGAGACGCCGCTCTCGGCGATCCACCTGCGCAACATGCTCACGCTCCGCGAGGCCGGCGCGACGATCCTGTTCCTCGCGCCCGGCTTCTACCACGCCGCCGACACGGTGGCCGATCTCGTCGACTTCGTCGTCGCCCGGGCGCTCGACCAGCTCGGGCTCGACAACACGCTCGCCGCGAGGTGGGGTCAGTGAGCGGCGCGGTCGAGACGGGGCGGCTGCCGCCGGAGGGCGTGCGGCGGATGTTCGACCGGATCGCGCCGGTGTACGACGCCATGAACCACGTCATGACCGGCGGCCTCGACCGGCGCTGGCGGCGGATCACGGTCGAGCAGGCCGTGCGCCCGGGCGACCGCGTGCTCGACGCGTGCTGCGGCACCGGCGATCTCGCGATCGCGGCGCGGCGACACGGCGCCGCCGACGTGGTCGGCCTCGACTTCTCCGAGCAGATGCTCGAGCGCGCGCGGCGGAAGGCGCCGGAGATCGACTGGGTGCCGGGCGACGCGCTGGCGCTGCCGTTCGCGGACGCGTCGTTCGACGCGGCGACCGTCGGCTTCGGCATCCGGAACGTCGACGACCTCGAGGCGGGCCTGCGAGAGCTGCGGCGCGTGTTGCGCACGGGCGGTCGCCTCGCGATCCTCGAGATCACGACGCCGCGCGGCGTCCTCGCACCCTTCTACCGCGTCTGGTTCGACCGCGTCGTTCCCCTCCTCGGTCGCGTGCTCCCGGGCGGCGCGGCCTACACGTATCTCCCCGCGAGCGTCCGCCGCTTCCCGGTACCGGAGGAGCTCGAGCGCCTGCTCGAGGCGGCCGGTTTCGGCGCCGTCCGGTTCCGCCTGTTTGCCGGGGGTATCGTGGCCCTGCACGTGGGGGAGGCAATGTGACGAGCACGGCCACCGAGACGCTGGCTGCGATCCGAGAGGCCCCCGGCCTCGCGGAGTATCTCGACGCGCTCGAGGAGCGGCTCGCGCGCTCGGTCGCCAGCCACCCGGGGCTCGTCGCCGCGGTCGGGAACGAGGCGCTCGCCGCGGGAGGCAAGCGGCTGCGACCGCTGCTCGTCTTCCTGTCGACGCCCCCCGGGCGGCAGCCGTCGATCGCCGCCGGCGTCGCCGTCGAGCTCGTGCACATGGCGTCGCTGATCCACGACGACCTGATCGACCGGGCGCACTTCCGCCGCGGCAAGGCGGCCGCGTGGTCGGCGTACGGCCCGGACGCCGCCCGCGCGACCGGCGACTACCTCTTCGCCCGGGCGTTCGCGGAGCTCGCGGCGACAGGCGACGCGGAGGCGGTGAGCGTGCTCGCCGACGCGACGCTCTGCCTGTCGCGGGGCGAGGCGCTCCAGCGCATGCAGACGAACGACCCGTCGACGAGCGTCGAGGCGTACATCGAGCGGTGCGGCCTCAAGACGGGGAAGCTCTTCGAGGCGGCCTGCCGGCTCGGCGGCGGCTCGGGTGCGTACGGCCTCGCGCTCGGCGTCGCCTTCCAGATCGCCGACGACGTGCTCGACTGCTCGGGCGTCACGATCGAGACGGGCAAGATCGCCGGCACGGATCTCCGCGACGGGACGCCGACGCTGCCGCTCTTGCTGGCGGCGCAGCACGACGACGTGGTGTACGCCGCGCTCGCAGGCGAGCCGTCAGCGCTTTCAGGGGAGGGGGGCGCGCTCGTGCGGGTTGCCGCAACCGGCGCGCTCGAGCGCTCCACCGAGGT
>Ga0315281_10013279_pt1 | contig 11155 bp, 5 predicted proteins | sample YL17G07_0_MG_FD_204540 | JGI IMG/M metagenome (GOLD analysis project Ga0315281, IMG submission 204540) | Sediment microbial communities from Yellowstone Lake, YNP, Wyoming, USA - YL17G07_0 | ecosystem: Environmental > Aquatic > Freshwater > Lake > Sediment | place: USA: Wyoming | collected... | reverse complement strand
GCCGTCCGTCACGATGTCGAGGCCGGCGACTTCCTGCTCGCGCAGATAGACCGACAGCGCGTCGACGTATTGCTCGCGGAAGCGGCTGATGACCATCGCGTCGAGAAACGACTTCAGGCCCAGATTCTCGGTGTACCAACTGGGACGCGGCAGCGACCCGGTGACGGTCGTCGGCAGGATCGTGCCGGCCGTGGCTTTCAGCATGTGTGGGTCTCCATGGACAGTGCGACCCTAAATGCTATCACGTGAGCCGGAATATACTGACGGCGTGATCAAGCCGTTTTCGCCCGCGCTTGGCGGTGTCGTGCGTGGCATCGATCTGGCGAACGGGCTGGACGCGGAGAGCTATCAGGAGATCCGCGCGGCGTTCCTGCGATTCGGCGTGCTGTTCTTCAAAGGGCAGTCGGAGATGCCGCCGGCCGTGCAGGTCGCGATCGGCAGGATGTTCGGCGAGCTGCACATGCACCCGGCGGCGCCGCAGATGGCCGGCTTTCCCGAGCTGTTCGTCATCCACACGACGCGCGACTCGAAGGTGGCCAACGGCGAGTTCTGGCATTCGGACGTGTCGTGCGACGAAGAGCCGCCGCTCGGCACGATGCTGCAGATCCACGTGCTGCCCGAGGTCGGCGGCGACACGCTCTTCGCGAACATGTACGCGGCCTACGACGCGCTGTCCGCGCCCCTGCAGCAGATGCTGACGGGATTGACCGCGCGGCATGAGTCCGAGCACGTCTACCGCGGCCGCTATTCCGACCGCGGCGTCAGCGACGAGGGCAAGGTCTATCCGTCGGCCACGCACCCGGTGATCCGCACGCACCCGGAGACCGGCCGGAAAGCCATCTTCGTCAACCGGACCTTCACCACGCGCATCAACGAGCTGACCGAGGCGGAAAGCGACGCCGTGCTCACGCTCCTGTTCGATCACTGCGAGCAGATCGATTTTCAAATCCGCTTCAGGTGGGAGCAGAACGACGTCGCGTTCTGGGACAACCGCTGCGTGATACACCACGCCGTCTGGGACTATTGGCCGCACGAGCGCAGGGGCCGGCGCGTCACCATCAAGGGGGAGCGGCCGCGCTGACTGTCCATCCTGCAGTGCGGATCCTCGGCTGCCTGGCCGGAGGGCTCGCGCTCGGATTTCTGTTTCCGCGCAACCCGGTCGTGCTCGCGATTGCCGAGACCGGGACCTGGTTTCCCAAGACCGTCGTCAGCTTCGCGACCGCCATTGTCTTCGTGCTGATGGCCGCCGCGCTCGCCAAGACGCTCCTTACGCACAGCCGATCGGGACGCTTTCTCCTCATCGTCGTCGGCTTGTACGTGGCGCTGGGGCTTCTGTCGCTCGTCTACGTCTCGGCATGGATTCCCGTGCTGACGGGTCTGCCGATGTCGAGTCCCGGGCAGCCGATGCCGGGGCTGGCCGGCTGGCTGCACGGCGTCGCGCTGGCGCTGGCGACGGTGTTCACGGAGCAGCCGCTGCTGCAGGTGCTGGTCGCCGCGTTCCTGATCGGCGGCGTGGTGGGCGCCATGCGCGTGCTCCATCCAGCCGCGCACGCGCTCATTCGCTGCGCGGACGCGCTGCTGCACGGCTTTGGCGCGCTGCTCTGGTACTACCCGATCATGATCGGCTGCCTGGCGATCTTCATTCCCGCGCGGTTCAGCACGCACGGACTGGCCGTCTACGGGCGGAACACGCTGAATCTCGCCGTCATCTCTGTCGGCTGGTCGGCGGCGATGATCGTGTTCACGCGGCTCGTGACGCGGCGCACCTGGGCGCAGATCTGGAAGTACTTCGCGACCGTCTGGGCCGCCGGCTTCGGCACGGGCGGGTCGTACGAAACCCTCCCGGTAAACCTGCTGTCGGCCGAGCGCGATCTCGGGCTGCGTCCGGAAGTCGCGCGCGTGTCGATCGTCCTCGGCACGGTGCTCAACAAGAACAACGCGACGATGGCCGTGCTGCTGACGACCGTGTCGACGTGCGCGCTGCTCGGCCTGCCCCTCAGCATGGTCGAAATCGGCCTGCTGGTGCCGCCGATCCTGCTGCTCGGCCTCGAGTCGCCGGGCGTCCCGGGCGGCGCGGGCATGTTCATGTCGCCCATCGTCGCCTCACTGCTGGCGGCGCCTGACGCCGGGCTGTTCGTCACGACGTTCATGACGCTGTACTCGGGCCTGATTCCGATGTTCGCCACGGCGGGTAACACGACCAACGACGGGTTCGTCGGCGCGATCATCAACGACCGCATGATGGACTGGGAGGCCCACGACGGTGGCCGGCCGTCCCCGCCGATCGCGGCCGTTCGCGTCCCCTATCCGCGGCCGGTTCGCGCCGCGGCCCTGGCGCTGCTGGCCCCCGCGCTCTGGATGCTGGTGGCGCCGCAGGCGCGCAGCGGACTGCCCGCGCTTCAGTGGATCGCGCGCTCGGCGTTTCGCGGCGAGGCCCTGGCGGGAGCGGCCGTGCTCCTCGTCGCGCTCACCGGCCTGATGGGGAGACGACGGTAGATCGTCGTTTTCAGGAGCGGCGGCTCTCGCTGCTGGTGCCGCCGGCGGCGGGGATGTAGGCGTCGAGGACGTAGTCCATCACCATGCGGTCGGCGCTGAAGCGCCAGCCGAGCGTGCGGATGGCGCGCTTCATCCGCGCGATCCATTCGCGGGGCAGGCCGTCGCGATCGCGGTCGTAATAGAGCGGGATGACCTCGTCGCGGAGCGCGTTGAGCAGCGCGATGCTGTCGCGCTGGTCGTGGACGTCGGCGGAGGAGTGCGTCGCGCCGGATCCGATCGCGAAGCCGTTCAAGCCGTCGTACGCCTCCGCCCACCAGCCGTCGAGCACCGAGAGATTGAGCGCGCCGTTCAGCACGACCTTCTGTCCGCTCGTGCCGCACGCTTCGAGCGGCCGGCGCGGGTTGTTGAGCCAGACGTCGACGCCCTGCACGAGCCGGCGGCCGACGTTGATGTCGTAGTCTTCGATGAACAGCAGCTTCCCGGCGAAGCGCGGGTCGTGCATCAGCTGCGCGATCTGCTGCAGCACTTCCTTGCCGGGCCGATCGTGCGGATGCGACTTGCCCGCGAAGATGAACTGCACGGGCATCTGCGCGTTGTTGACGAGCGAGACGATGAGCTCCATGTCGCGCAGCAGCAGGTTGGCGCGCTTGTAGGTCGCGAACCGCCGGGCGAAGCCAATCGTCAGAGCGTCGAAGCTCAACGCCTTCGAGATCTGCGTGACGAAGTCCGGCGAGTCGCCGCGGCGTTCGGCCTGCCTCGCCGCGCGCCGCCGCGCCAGCTCGATGAGCTGGACTTTCAGCGTCTGATGCGTCTCCCACAGCTCCCCATCGTCTATGCCGTCGACCTTGTCGAAGGCGCGCTGGCTCGCGTGCTCGATCCAGTCGGGACCGAGATGGCGGTCGTACACCTGGCGCATCTGCGGGGCCAGCCACGTCGGCACGTGAACGCCGTTGGTGACGTGGCCGATCGGCACGCGGTCGTCCGTCGTGCCGGGATAGAGGCCCGCCCACATCGCGCGCGACACCTGGCCGTGGAGCGACGACACGGCGTTGCTGCGATGGCTCGCCTTGAGCGCGAGGACCGTCATGCAGAATTCCTCTCCCGTTTCGTGCGGGTACACGCGGCCCAGACCCATCAGCTCGTGAATCGGCAGCCCCATCTCCTCGCGCAGCGGGCCGAGGTGTTCCTCGACGAGGTGCTCGGGGAACCGGTCGTGACCGGCGGGCACCGGCGTGTGTGTCGTAAAGACGATCTGCGACGCGACCCGGCGCAGCGCCTCCCACGCGTCCACGCCTTCCTCCAGCATTCGCTGCCGCACCAGCTCGAGCGCCGCAAACGCGCTGTGGCCTTCGTTGAGATGGAGCACGCCCGGCGAGATGTTCATCGCGCCGAGCGCGCGCATGCCGCCGACGCCGAGCAGCAGTTCCTGGCGGATGCGGACGCGACGGTCGCCGCCATAGAGCCGGGACGTGAGCTCGCGATCTTCCGGCTGGTTGCCCTCGACGTTCGAGTCGAGCAGGAACAGCGTGACGCGGCCGACGGACAGCTGCCACACCCGTGCCAGCAGCGTCCCCGTGCGCGTCTCGATCGACACGACGACCGGCACGCCGCCCGAGAGGGCGGGCCGGATCGGCAGCTCGCGGTGATCGAGCGCGATGTAGTCCTCGTGCTGCCAGCCGCTGACGTCGAGCCGCTGCCGGAAATAGCCCTGGTCGTAGTACAGGCCGACGCCGACGAGCGGGATGCCGAGGTCGGATGCGCTCTTGACGTGATCGCCGGCAAGAATGCCGAGGCCGCCGGAATAGATCGGCAGCGACTCGTGCAGGCCGAACTCGGCGGAGAAGTACGCGACCGGCCGCGCCCACAGCACGCCGGCGTGACGCGCGCCCCACGTCGATTTCGATCCGAGATATTCCTGCATCCGCCGGTAGCCGTAGTTGATCCGGCTGTGCAGCGCGAGCTCCGACGCCCGCTCCTCGAGCGTGTCGATCGACATCTGGCGCAGCAGCGCGACCGGATTGCTGTCGAGCTCGCGCCACATCACCGGATCCAGCTCACGGAAGAGCGACGCCATGTCCGGGTCCCAGCTCCACCACAGGTTCTGCGCGAGCGTGCTGAGACGGCGGTGCGCGGGCGCGACGAAGTGGCCGAGCGTCCGCGCTTCGGCGACGATCGGCGCGAGTTGCGCGCCGGCGGCCGCAAACGTCTGGACATCCTCCGGACTGAACACGCGGGGCTCGGTCGTCTGCACGACGAGGACGCCCTGGAGCAGGCCCCGATCGACGACGGGCACGCCGAGGAACGAGCGATACGGATCTTCGCCGGCTTCGCTGAAGTACTTGAAGCGAGGATGCGTCGTCGCGTCCGCGACAAACTGCGGACGCAGTTCCTCGGCGACGAGGCCCGCGAGGCCTTCGCTCAACCGCATACGCACACGGCCGACGCTTTCGGGGTTGAGGCCGATGGTGGCCGCGAGCACCAGATTCGCGCGATCGGGTTCGAGGAGATACGCCGAGCAGACGTCGGTGTCGAACCGGCGCTGAATCAGATGGACGATGTTGGTGAGCGTGTCCGAGGCGTTGCCGGCCGGCGACACGAGCCGGGTCAGTTCCTCAGGCGTCCACGCGGTCACGAGGCGATCTTGTCACGGGAGGACGCGACGATCAACGCAGAACACGCAGAACCCGCAGGACAAAGCTTCTTTGCTTTCCCTGCGAGTTCTGCGGTTTCTGCGTTCTATGTCGTGATCAGAAGTCGATCGACGCGCTCAGCTTCACGAAACGCGACTGCAGCACCGACGTCGGGACCAGCCAGTTCCCGTTCGGGATGAACGCCGCGTTGTAGGTCAGGATCGGGTTCGCGTTCAGCACGTTGTAGATGTCGAACCCGACGTTGGTCTTCGTCCGGCCGAACCGCAGCACCTTGGCGATGCGCAGATCGATCTCGTTCACGCGATCGCCATACAACGTGCCGGGGGCGATCAGGTTGACGGTGACGTTGGGCGTGGCGCCGGCCAGCGGCCGGCCGAGCGATGGCGCAACCGCGGCGCTCGTGACCGTGTAGTTGGCCGCGAGCGTGGCGCCCTGGTCGCTCCGGAACGTCCCGCCGACCAGGACGTCGATCTTCGGGACCGTGTACGACCCAAGCCCCGTGTAGCGCGTCACAAATCCGGAGTCGACGTGGCAGTACGGGTTGAGCAGGGCGAGCTCCGGCAGGTGAGCGCGAACGTCGCACGTGTCGGTCACGGTCTTTCCGCTGTTGAGACCGCCTTGGAACGTGATGCCGTTGCGCGTGCGCGCGCTCAGATTGACGAGCACGCCGTTGTACCGGGAGTACTCGTCGCCGAAGTTGCTCCCCCACGTCGTCAGGTTGTTGACCTGGCCGAATAATGACGGCGTGACGTCGAACAGCCCCGAGACCACGCTTCCGCCGCCGCCGGGAAGCCGCGAGTCGGACGGCGCCGTCACGTTGAAGGCGTCGTAGTTTGCCGGCGTCGTCAGCAGGTTGTCGCTGACGGTGTCGTTGGCGCCGCTGAAGTGCGTGATCCAGCGGCGGAAGTAGCCCACCTCCACCGAGACGCGCGAGGCCAGCTGCTGTTGAACCGAGACGCCGATCTGCCAGTCGCTGGGACGCACACCCCAGCCCTGGAGAATCGCCGGATCGTACGTGTTCGTGAAGATCGGCTTGCCGAAGTTGCTGTTGCTGAGCGGTCCGCAGAGATCGCCGCCTCGCGCGCGGTTGTCCTGCTGCAAAGGGTTCAAGAGATCGCAATCCGGCACGAAGTCGCCGTTGCCGTCCGTCCAGGTGCGCGTCACCGGCGGCGGCGCCGTCAATTGCGACGAGCTGCCGACCATGCGCGCCGTGGGGTTGCTCGCCGAATATGTGTTGTGGTTGGTGGCCGCCTCGAGATACTTGCCGGCGTTCACTTTGAGCGACGTCTTCCCGTTGCCGAACAGATCGTACGCCAGGCCGAGGCGCGGCGTGATGTCGTTGTAACCGATCACGCCGGCCTGCTCCGGATACGTGAAGCCCGTGGGAAGAAATCTCACCGGACCGACCTGCTGTTCGGGGAAGTAGCTCCACGCGTGCTCATAGCGAGCGGCCCCCTGCAGCGTGATCCGGCCGACGGTCCATTGTTCCTGCGCGTACAGGGCCTCGTATCGCGTGCGGCCGTAGATGCTGAACGGGTTGAGGTCCATTGTGATCTGGTTCGGCACGCCGTTGTTCAGGCGGTACATGAGATGCGTGGTGTTGCTCATGTAGAGCGCGTTCGCCACGTGGAACGCGCCCATATAGCCGACCTTCAGGCTCTGCGCGCCGGTGACGTACGACGCCGACGCGCGCCACGTGGACTGCAGGCCCTGATTGTTCACCCAGTTCTGCGATCCGTACGTGAGGTTCTGAATGCCGCCGTTGTTCGGACAACCGGCGGTGCACTGTTCAACGAGCCGGGGAAGATCGTGTGTCTTGCTGCCCGGCACTTCCTGCCCGCCGTACCGGCTGAACGAGCCGCCGGCCGCGGCCTCGAGGAGAAGCTTGCCGGTGACCGGCGAGCTCCAGCTTGCCTGCTGCACGCGCTGGAAGACATGCGAGGTCGGCCCTCGTCCCGCGTAGCTGCTGATCTCCGGCGATGACGTCGCCGTCGCCGTGCCGAACGTTCCTGCTTGCCCCGGCGCGCCGCCGATGATCATCCCGGGCTGCTGCTGGCGGCATCCGTCCTCGGTCTCGCCCCAGGTCGCGCCCTGACACGGATGCTGCTCGTCCCAGAACAGATTGAACTTGTTCCGCGAGGAGGCCTGCACGGTCATGCGCGCGTTGCCGATTCTCCAGCTTCCCGCCGTCGCGGCCGGCCGCGTCAGGTCCGGCGCGTACGTGTACTTCCCGGCGATGCCGGCGTTGAGGTTCGCGTACATGCCCGGCACGGCGCGATAGCTGCCCTCTTCGCGGACGTTCAGGAAATACCACAGGCGATCTTTCTTGATCGGACCGCCGACGCTGCCGGAGAAATCCCACAGCTTCATGAGATCGCCCGGGGTGCGCAGGCCGCGGTCCTTGAGATCCTGCGTGTAGTTGCTGCCGACCATGCCGCCGTTCACGCCGGCCAGGAAGCCGTTGCCTTTGATCGTGTTGCCGCCTGTTCGCGGCACGATGTTCATCACCGGCCCGCCGACTTCGGCTTCGCCAAGTCCGCCGGACGTCGTGAAGGACACTTCCTGCGCGGTCCCGAGGTCGGGCACGTAGCCCGACGTGCCGCCGCCGCTCAGCGGCGCGCCGGTGTTGAGGCCGTCGAGCTGTACGCGTCCCTCGGTGCCGCGCCCGCCCGCTCCGCCAAACACCGACAGCCCCGGCATCACCTGGATGTCGAGTGCCGCGCCGGCGCCCATCTGCACTGCCGGATTGAGGGCGAAAATCGCGCCGTACGCGCGAGAAGATGGGATGGATGCGATGACGTCGCCGCTCACCGTCACCTGCCGCTGCGCGCTCTGGATGTCGACGATCGGCGTTTCGCCGGTCACCGTCACGCTTTCCTGGACGGCGCCGACTCTCAGGTCGGCGTTCACGGTCGCCGTGAACGATCCGGCCAGCTCGATGCCTTCACGTCTGAGCGTGCCGAAGCCGGCCAGCGCGAACGTCACGGTGTACGTCCCGGCTCTCAGATCGACGATGCGGTACTGGCCCGTGCCGTCGGAGATCGCAGTGCGGACTTTCTCAATCAGCGCGGGGCTGGACGCTTCGACGGTCACACCGGGAAGCAGGGCGCCCGAGGAGTCTTTCACCACGCCGGTGATCGACGCCTGGGCGTACGCGGACGCTGGAACCAACGCAAGCCAGACCAGAACGAATACGATCCGCTTCCACGCGCTCATACACTCTCCCTTATAGTTTCCGGGGCACACTGCCGCGCAGTATAGCCGACGTACAAGGCGGAGATCGCGGAGATCGCCGAGAAGGCAACCTTCTCAGATTCTCTCTGCGGCCTCTGTGATCTCTGCGTTGATCGTTGTGATCAGGCGGCCCTGAAAGGGCCGCCCCAGGTGCGGTTAGAAGAGTCCGACGGTGCGGCCGTCGGCGTCGATGTCGATGTTCTGGAACGCCGGCGTCTTGCCGAGGCCGGGCATGCGCTGCATGTCGCCGCAGAGCGCGACGACGAACCCCGCACCGGCCGACGGCAGCATCCCGCGGACGGGGAGGATGAACCCGGTCGGACGATTCCGCAGCAGCGGGTCGTGCGACAGCGACAGGTGCGTCTTCGCCATGCACACCTGCGCGGTGCCCATGCCGAGCTTCTCGATGCGCTGCAGATCCTTGATGGCCTGCATCTGCAGGTCGATGCCCGAGGCGCCGTAGAGCTTCGTCGCGATCGTTTCGATCTGCGTGACGATCGGCGTGCCCTCGGGCGTCAGGAAGTTGAATGTGTTCGGCTTGTCGCACGCGGCGACGACTGCGTCGGCGAGCTCGATCGCGCCTTCTCCGCCTTTACCGAACCCGTTGTGCGCGACGACCGTCTCGGCGCCCGCCTTGACCGCCAGCTCGCGCACGAGCGCGATTTCGGCCGGCGTGTCGGTGGGGAAGCTGTTGATGGCCACGACGCACGGGAGGCCGTACTGCTTGACGATCTGGATGTGCGCGGTCAGGTTGTCCATGCCGTTCCGGATCGCGCCGAGGTCCTCGTTCGCGAGGTCCTTGAACGCCTTGCCGCCGTGCGACTTGGTCGCGCGCACGCTGGTGACGAGCACGGCCGCGCTGGGCGCGAACCCCCCCGTGCGGCAGACGATGTCGCAGAATTTCTGGAAGCCGAGATCGCTCCCGAAGCCGGCTTCCGTGACGATGTAGTCGGCGAGTTTAATCGCGATGCGGTCGGCGATGATCGAGTTGTTGGCGTGCGCGATGTTACCGAACGGCCCGGCGTGCACGAGCGCGGGCTGGCCCTCGAGCGTCTGCACGAGGTTCGGCGTGATCGCGTCCTTCATAATCACGGTCATCGCGCCGCCCGCCTTGAGCATGTCGGCGGTGACGAACTCGCCGTCGTACGTCGAGGCGACGACGATGCGGCCGAGCCGGCGGCGCAGATCGGCGATGTCGCTCGCGAGCGCGAAGACGGCCATCACTTCCGACGCGGCCGTGATGACGAACTCGTTCTCGCGCGGGATGCCGTGCGCCTTGCCGCCGAGGCCGACGACCGTGTAGCGCAGCTCGCGGTCGTTCATGTCGACCGTGCGCGGCCACATGATCGTCGCCGGGTCGATCTTGAGCGGGTTGCCGTTGAAGATCGACGCGTCGATCGCCGCCGCCAGCAGCGAGTGCGCGGTGGTGACGGCGTGGAAGTCGCCGTTGAAGTGCAGGTTGATCTCTTCCATCGGCCCGATCTGGGAAAAGCCGCCGCCCGTGCCGCCGCCCTTGACGCCGAACACCGGCCCCATCGACGGCTCGCGCAGGCAGAGCATCACCTTCTTCTTGATCTGCCCGAGCCCCTGCGTCAGCGCCACGCTCGTCGTCGTCTTGCCTTCGCCCGCCTTGGTCGGCGTGATGGCGGTGACGATGACCACCTTGCCGTTCTTGCCGGTGGCGAGCCGGTCGAGGATCGAGAGCTTCACCTTGCCGCGGTTCTCGCCGTACTGCTCGAGCTCCTCCGGGAGGATGCCGGCGTTCTTCGCGATGTCGGTAATCGGACGCAGTGTGGCGTCGTTGTTGATTTCGAGCGCAGTTTTCATATGGTTGTTGCTGGCTATTTTCCGAGTTCCCCGCGAACAATCCTGGTTCCGTCGACCATCGCGGTCAGTTTCGCAAATGCCACGTCGCGCGGCAGGTGGACGCATCCGCAGTCGGGGTTGATGACGAGACGTTCGGCCGGGACGACTTCGAGCGCGCGGCGGATGCGGTCGGCCACGAGCGCCGGCGACTCGATGTCCTGGGTCTTCACGTCGATGACGCCGAGGCCGAGCGTGAACGGCGCCTTGAACTCCTTGAAGAGCTGGATGTCTTCTTCGCCGCGGCGCGCGAACTCGAGCGAGAGCGCGTGGACCTTGGCGTCGAGGATCGTCGGGAACAAGTACTTGTAGCTGCCCTCGAACGACGGCTTGCCGTAGCGGTTGCCGTAACAGATGTGCAGCGTGACGTGCGCGTCGACGCCTTCCGTGCACGCGTTAATCGCCTTGACGGCCCAGGGCAGATCCTCGGGGAAGCCGGAGTAGTACGGCTCGTCGATCTGCAGCTCGGTCGCGCCCGCGCGCGCCATCTCCTTGAGCTCGCGGTTCAGCGCCTTGCCGAGGTCGAGCGCGAACTCCGCTTCGTCCTTATAGAAGGAGTTGCGGATGCGCTTGACGAGCGTGTGCGGGCCGGACACCGAGATCTTGGTCGAGTGTTCGGTGTACCGCTTCAGGAACTTGATTTCCTCGGTCAGGCCGAGCGAGCCGGTTCCGAGCTTGGCCCGGACTTCGGTGTCGTAGAAATCGTAGTAGAAGCGCTTCGACCCGAGATCGACCTGCACGCCGGGAATCCGCTCGGTGAAGTAGTCGATCATGTTGTCGCGCTGCAGCTCGCCGTCGGTGACGATGTCGATGCCGGCGCTTTCCTGATCTTTGATCGCGGCCTTGCGGACCGCGTCGTGCATGTCGTCGAGATCGCGTTTCGACAGGCGCCGCGCGATGTAGTCGTTCTT
>Ga0315281_10013278_pt1 | contig 11155 bp, 10 predicted proteins | sample YL17G07_0_MG_FD_204540 | JGI IMG/M metagenome (GOLD analysis project Ga0315281, IMG submission 204540) | Sediment microbial communities from Yellowstone Lake, YNP, Wyoming, USA - YL17G07_0 | ecosystem: Environmental > Aquatic > Freshwater > Lake > Sediment | place: USA: Wyoming | collected... | reverse complement strand
TAAATGGCGAGTTCCTTTTCGCCGTTCGGCCCCGCGACCATCTCGGCGCCAAGGTCGTTACCCATGTTTAAGTTTTTGTATACGGTCATCCAATCGGCGACCGGCGCGACGAGGATGTTTTCCGGGGCGTGGTTTGAAAAAACGGTGCGACCGTTTTTGTCGGCTATGTCCACCTTGATGGCCCCCGAGAGACTGTTGGCTTTGTCCATGTCGTGTGTTCCGGCGGCCTGCGGGGCGATGTCGTTAAATATGTCGGGCGGGATTCGGGCGACCAAAACCGCCGTCGCCTTGCCCGATTTGTCTATTATCACCCATGAAAGATGAAAGGAGGCGCCCTTCAGCCTCTCCGAGAAATATATGTCCGAAACGAAGCTGTCGCCGGCCAGTATTTCCGGCCAGTATTCAGAAAGGGCGTGGACGGAGCCGATTTCATCGTCGCCGGTGTCCGCTATCATGCGCCTTTGCATGTCGAAAACCGAGATGGAGGAGAAGTAGGTGTGATCGGCTTTGAACCTTCTAATTGTGTTCGAGATTGCGGCGTAGGTCGGCGGCGCGGGCGCCCAAAACAGATCCTTGACGGAGTCCTTTAGCATCTTGGTCGATTGATACCTTTGGTAAAGGGCGCGGTCTATCTTGTCCATCGTGTGGGACGACTGTTCCTGAAACTTGTCGATTATGGCGGACTCCAGAATCCGACCGCCAAATACGGACACGCTGTACACGACGACGGAGCCGGCGATGATAAAGAAGCCGGAGAAAAACAGCGCCAGTTTTGTCGCAAATCTCATCTCATCCCACTTTCATAAAATATTTGGAGGCGGGGACAATCGCCCCCGCTGACAGTCATGTTGTTTTCGAGCCGAGGCTGGTTAATTATCCCGCTTGTAAAGCTCGTTTAGCACCTTGTCCGCCCCGGCCTTAAGGAGCCGTTCGGCCAATTGTATCCCAAGTTCGGCGCCGTCCGACGGTCGGCCGGTCGCGGATTCCCTATAATACCTTTTTCCGTCCAGGTCGCAAACAAGCCCCTCGATGGTCAGCGCGTCGTTTGATGTCACGCAATATCCGGCTATCGGGGCCTGGCATCCCCCCTCCAGTCTTTTTAGGAAGGCCCGCTCCGCCACGACGCACTGCGCCGTCTGCGCGTGGTGCAGGCGCGACGCGACCGCAAAAGTTCCGTCGTCGCCGACGCGCGTTTCGATTGCGAGCGCCCCCTGGCCCACGGCCGGCAGGCACGAGGACGCGGGAAGCAGTTCCGTTATATGCCCGACGAACCCCAGCCTTATCATTCCGGCGGCGGCGAGTATCACCGCGTCCAGCCCTTCGGATTTCAATTTGCTTATGCGGCTTTGCACGTTGCCGCGTATGTCCACTATTTCAAAGTCGGGCCGGAGCTTTTTTAGTTGCGCCCGCCGCCTCAGCGAGCTGGTGCCTATCCTGGCGTTTTTGGGAAGCTCGGCCAGCCTCACGCCCTGGCTGACAAGCGCGTCGAACGGGTTTTCCCGCTCGGTTATTATTCTAACTTCGAGGCCGTCCTGCGATTTTGTCGGCACGTCCTTCATGCTGTGCACGGCGAGGTCTATCTCCTTTCGCAGGAGCGCCTCCTCTATCTCTTTGGTGAAAAGCCCCTTGCCGCCGACCTTCGCCAGCGGCACGTCCAGGATTTTGTCGCCGGAGGTTTTTATTTTTACAAGCTCGACCGAGGCTACGGACGGATCCTTGAGAAGCTCCGACTTCGTCCATTCAGCCTGCCAGAGGGCGAGTGGGGAGGCCCTGGTGCCGACTTTAAGATGTAGGCCCATTATTCCAGGTTGAACAAGTCTTTGACCGTCTCCGTCACGGAGCGGCGATGGTGCGGGTCGTGGCTGGGGCCGGATTGTTTTTTAAGGTGCAACGTGGGGTCGTGCAGGATTTTATTTATCATGGAGGAGGCCATTATGGTCACGGCCTCCTTCTGCCTGTCGTCCAGGCTGATGCGCGAGAAGGTTTTGTGAAGCTCCCGCTCCTTTATCTCCTCGGCCTTTTTCCTTATGGCGATTATGGTGGGCTCCATTTCAAGCTGTTCCAGCCAGTTGGTGAACCTTACGACCTCGTCCTTTACCATTTTCATGCCGCGTTCAGCCTCTTTTTCGCGCTCCGCCCTGTTCGTTTCCACCACCTTGGAGAGGTCGTCGATGTCATACAGGAAGACGTTTTCAAGCTCGTTTATGGACGGCTCAATGTCGCGCGGCACGGCGATGTCTATCAAGAAAATTGGTCGCCCCTGGCGCAGGCGCATCGCCCGTTCCATCTGCTCCCTTTTTATGACGTAGTGCGGCGCGGCGGTGGAGCTTATGACTATGTCGGTCTCGCCGAGCTGTTCGACGAACCGGTCGAACTCGACGGCGCTTCCGCCCAGCTCCCGCGCAAGCTTCACGGCCCTGTCGTAATTGTGGTTGGAGACGAGTATGGTCTTTACCCCCTGGTTCGCCAGATGCTTTCCGGCGAGTTGTATCATCTCGCCCGCCCCGATGAGCAGGACGCTCCGCCCCTCAAGGCTCCCGAATATCCTCTCGGCCAGCTCCACCGCCGCGTAGGAGACGGACACCGCGTTTTCGGCGATGCTCGTCTCGGTGCGGATTCGCTTTGCCACGAAAAACGCCTTCTCGAAAAGCTGGTTGAGCACCTTGCCGGTGGCCTTCACCTTTCGCGCGCTTTGGTAGGCGTCCTTCACCTGCCCCAGGATTTGCGGCTCGCCCACGACCATCGAGTCGAGCGACGAGGAGACCTTGAAAAGGTGCTCCACCGCGTCCTCGAAGGTGTGGACGTAGAAATACGGCTCCAACAGCCCCGGCTCTATCTCGTGGTAGCGGTAGAGGAAATTTTTCAGCGCGTTTATTCCCGCGTCGGCGTCCTCCACGTGGGCGTATATCTCCACCCTGTTGCAGGTGGAAAGGATGACCTTCTCGTCCACTTCCGGCATTCGGGCAAAAATCGCCTCCGCCGCCTCCTGCAGGCGCTTTTGGTCGAACGCTATTTTTTCGCGCACCTCGACCGGAGCGGTGTTGTGATTAAGTCCCAAGACTACTAAAGCCATCCCATAATTCTACCCTATGGCGAGCCTTAGTGAAAATCGTAGGTTGCGGGGCCTATTTTTTATCGACAGGCGGGATTGGAATTGCAAAATAATTAAAATATAATTATAATAGCGTTGTGGATCAAATCATGTTTTCTTGGGATGTGCGTAAGGATGCGGCAAACCGGAGGAAACACGGCGTCTCGTTCGAAGAGGCGCAAACGGTGTTCCATGACGAGAATGCGCGGCTTGTGGCGGATCCGGCTCATTCGGAGGAAGAGGATCGTTTTATCCTGCTTGGCACGAGCTCAAAGCTCCGCATTCTTGTGGTTTGTCATTGTTACAAGGCAAGCGGTCAGACGATACGCATAATAACCGCGCGTAAAGCGGTGAAAAATGAACGGGAACAATATGAGGAATATTTGCCATGAGAAAAGAATATGATTTTTCGAAATCGCGGAGAAACCCCTACGCCAAGATGTTGAAGAAACAGATAACCATCCGGTTGGAAACGGACGTAATTGAATATTTCAAGGCTATGGCGGAGACCTCCGGTATTTCCTACCAGAACCTAATAAATATGTACCTACGGGATTGCGCCCACACGCACAAAAAACCCGTTTTAAAATGGGGTTAACCAGCATTCCGAAGTTGGTTAGCGCAGGGAGGCGAAGGACTCGGAGGCGGCCTTGACGGCATCACGCCCCTGCTACGGTCAAATTGTAGTCGGCGCGTTTAAGGATACAAACATCATTTTAAAAGGCCTGTTTCGGTAATCTAGGGTGTGGTGTATTATTAAAGCATGAAAAAACAGGAAATTTTATCCGCGTTGGAGGGGCGTTCCTACGATTTAAGGGAATTTGGCGTGGTCAAAATAGGCCTGTTTGGCTCCCATGCTCGGGGTGACGAAACGCCATCCAGCGATTTGGATTTTATCGTGGAGTTTGAAACAAAAACCTTTGACGCATATATGGACTGCAAAAATTATTTGGAAACGCTTTTTGGTCGTCCGGTAGATTTGGTCATGGTTGACTCGATTAAACCCAGATTGCGCCCGATTATCCTTAAAGAAACTGTTTATGTCTCGGGATTATAAGGTTTCCCTAGACGATATCTTAGACTCAATAAAGACTATTGAGGAGTTTGTCGGAGCAATTGACTACTCGGCCTTTGCCAAAGACAGAAAAACATTCGACGCCGTAATTAGGAATCTAGAAATAATCGGAATAGCCATAAAAAATATTCCCGAGCATATTCGTGTTAAAAGTCCCAATGTGCAATGGATGAAAATAGCGTCATTTCGAGATGTGCTGGCGCATGAGTATTTTAGGGTGGATAAAGAAATCATTTGGGACGTGGTGAAAAATAAACTCCCGCGACTCAAGGAGGAAATTGAGAAGATTTTTTCCGAAGCTTGATTATGGTTCTAGCGGTGGTTTCCGCTGAAACCCGAAGCGGTGCGTTGCGTCCTGCGGACGCAAATGGGGGTGCGAATGAATTCGTATCTACGGGGGGTAAAAATCAAGGCTGGTTGTTTAGTGGACGATACACTAGCGCAGGGAGGCGAAGGACTCGGAGGCGGCCTTGACGGTGGCCGCGATGTCGGCGTCGGAATGGGCCAGCGACACGAACCCGGCCTCGAACTGCGACGGGGCGGTGTAAATCCTTTTTTCCAGCATTAGGGAGAAGTATTTCGCGAATTTTTTTGTGTCGCTGGTTTTGGCGGAGGCGTAGTCGTAAACCCTGCTCTCGGTGAAAAAGGCGGAGAACATGGAGCCGACCCTGTTCTGGCAGATTTTAACCCCCGCTTTGCCGGCGGCCTTTTTTATTCCGTCGTTTAATTTTTTACTTTTTCTTTCCAGCGATTCGTATACGCCGGGTTTGCGTAGAATCTTGAGAGCCGCGATTCCGGCGGCCATCGCCAGCGGATTGCCGCTTAGCGTGCCGGCCTGATAAACCGGCCCCTCCGGCGCTATTTTTGCCATGATATCTTTTCTGCCGCCGTAACAGCCGACCGGCAGGCCGCCGCCGATTATTTTTCCCAGCGTGGTCAGGTCCGGCATGACGCCGTAAAGTTTCTGCGCGCCGCCGTAAGAAACTCGGAAGCCGGTTATCACCTCGTCAAAAATAAGAAGCGAGCCGTATTGGTCGCACAATTTCCGCAGACCTTGAAGGAAGCCGGGTTCGGGGACGAATACGCCCATGTTGCCCGCCACCGGCTCTAATATCACGCAGGCGACCCCGTCCTTGTTGGATTTCAGGAGGGTTTCGACGCTTTCAAGGTCGTTATATTTTGCCGTCAGCGTGTACCGCGCCAGAGCCGAGGGAACGCCGGGCGAATCGGGAAGGCCGAGCGTCTCCACGCCGGAGCCGGCCTTTACCAGCATGGAGTCGGTGTGTCCGTGATAGCACCCCTCGAACTTTATTATAGAGTCCCTTCCGGTGAATCCGCGCGCGAGCCTGATGGCGCTCATGACCGCCTCGGTGCCGGAGCTGACCATTCGCACCATCTCCACGGACGGAACGGCGTCTATGACCATTTCGGCGAGCTCTATCTCCCGCTCGTGCGGCGCGCCGAAACTCGTCCCGTCTTTTGCGGCTTTCGCTATTGCGTTCAATATTCTCTTGTCGGCGTGTCCGGTTATCATCGGCCCCCAGCTACCGACGTAGTCTATGTATCTCTTGCCGGACACGTCGGTGATTTTGGAGCCTTTCGCGCTTTTAATGAATATCGGGTCCATGCCGACAGATTTGAACGCGCGGACGGGGCTGTTTACGCCGCCGGGCATGAGAGTTTTCGCCTTGGCGAAAAGCGACTTGGAATCCTTCACTTTATATATTTGCCGAGGATTGGCTTTAGGTTTTTCTTTGTCTTGGGCGGGATTTTTTTCGGGTCGGTCATTATCGTGTTGGCGAGCATGCCGTGGCATCCGGCGGGGCATTTTCCGTCGCCTATCTCCCGCACGGCCTCGATGATAATTTTTTGCGACATAGCCACGTTGTTCTTGATGACCTCGAGTATGGACGCGGTGCTTACCTGCTCTTCCTCCTCGTACCAGCAGTCGTAGTCGGTGGAAAGCGCGATGGTGACGTAGCATATCTCCGCCTCCCTAGCCAGCTTGGCCTCGTTTAGGTTCGTCATGCCGATGACCGACGCGCCCCAGCTTCTGTAAAGGTTGGATTCGGCCCTGGTGGAGAACTGCGGCCCCTCCATGTTCACGTACGTGCCGCCGACATGCACGGTCGCCCCGGCGCGTTTTGCCGCCTCGGAGGTCGTCTTAAGAAGGTCGCGGCAAACGGGATCCGCGAACGACACGTGCGCCACCACGCCGTTTCCGAAAAACGTGGAGTTCCGCGCGAATGTGCGGTCGATAAACTGGTCCGGGAAAACGATGTGCCCCGGATGAATCTCTTTTTTAAGCGAGCCTACGGCGGACACGGAAAGAATCCTATTTATCCCCAATTTTTTAAAGCCGAAGATGTTGGCGCGGAAGTTCAGCTCGGAGGGGAGTATCCTGTGCCCCTTTCCGTGCCGGGGAAGGAAGACGACTTCCTTGCCGTTGAGGGTTCCGAAGACGTATTCGTCGGAAGGGTTTCCGAACGGCGTTTTGACCTTTTGGGTCTTCCGCACGCGCAGTTCTTTCATGCCGTACAGGCCGCTTCCCCCGATAATGCCGATGGTCATAGACTTGGGGTTTCCGGGGCTACTGCTTGCCGGACTTGACGTAGTCGCTCATTTTTCTCTCGACCTCGCCGAGCAGGAAGCGCAGTTCCGTTATCTGTTCCTGGGCCTTGTCTATCACCTTCTCCTGTGTGGAAAGGACCTTTATCTTCGTCCTGATGTCCTCGGCCATAATGTTGAGGTCGTTGAGTCTCTGCTCGGTCTTGCCTATCAAGGCCATTCTTGCGTCCAGCCCGTCTATCTTCTTTTGGAGTTCGTCGATTACGTTGGCGACCGTCTTCGCCTTCGCCTCGGCGTCTTTGAAGCCCTCCTGGTGCTTGGCTATCTTTCGCTCCTGGACCTTTAGCTCCTCCACGGACGAGGAGACCATGGCGATTTCCTCCCTCACTCTTCTTATGACCGGCTCTTCCTTCTCGATGTGTTCCATCTGTTTGTTGACCCTGCCTATGGCCCCGTTGAGGACGCCGACCTGCTTCTCTATCTCCATCAGGAAGGTCTCTTTTTCCGCAATGGTGTCGAACCGTCTGCTAATCTCGTCCAGCTTGTTGTTCAGGGACAAAATGGCGTTCTCGGTTTCGGCAAGGCGCGAGTTTTTTTCGTCCAGCCCGCGCAGTTGCGAGCCGAGGAGATCCATGGAGGGGACAAGCTCCTCTTTCGCCGCCGTTATCTTTTCCAGCAGGCGGTTTCCTTCCTGAAGCTCCGGGAGCTTGTTGTTCAGCGCGGTCTCGGCGGAGAGCAACCTGGTGGTGAGCGTCTGTAGCCTGCGCTCCTGCGTGTCCATGGCGGTTCTTTCGCGCGTGACGTCCAATATCTTGTTTTCCGCGATTCCTATGACGTCGTGAAGGGCGTTCACTTTCCTGTCCAGATCCTCCACGAAGACCATCTTCTTGTTCACGCTCTCCATTTTCAGGGTCACGTCGTCAAGGTGGTAGTCCAGCCCGTCGATTTTCTTCTCCAGTTTTTCGACTAGGTTTTTGCGCTGGAGCTGGTTCTCCATTTTTACGTCCAGATTAATGACCATCGTGGAGATGTCGCCCACCTTTCTCTCGACATGCTCCAGCATACTCCGCCTTGCGGCAACGTCGCTCATCTGGGAGTTTAGCGATGCGTTCATCTCGTTGAGCCTCTTGAGCTTCAGCTCCACCTCGTCGCTTATTTTTATGTCCTCGCGGAAAAGCTGGAGTTTTGTCTCGAACCCCTCCGCCTCGCGTTGAAAAACGCCCATCTGTTCGCGCAGGGATTCCACGAGCGCCATGTCCTCCCGTATCGACTTCATCTTCCCCTCGACCGTCTCGGAAAGGAAGGAGTTGAGCTTGTTGACGCGCTCCTCGATTTCGACCACGACGTTTTTGTCCTGGCTCACGCGGGCTATGTTCACCTCAAGGGAGGAGTTCATCTCCTCCAGTGATTTCAACTTTACGGACATGCGCTTTATCACGTCCTGTTTGGAGATTATGTTGCCGGTCTCCACCTTAAGCTCGTTGACGTCCTTGGAAACCTGGCTTACCTCGCGGTTCATCTGGACAACGGCGGCGTTTTGCCTAAGAAGCTCCTCGGAGTCGTTTTGTAGCTTCTGTATGATTTTCTCGATTTTGCCGATTTCTTGGGAGTGGTTTTCCATCTCCGTCTTTTGCTTTTGCATGAAGGAGATTTTGTCCTCCATCTCCCGCAGGGTCTGGCTCAGTTTCGCCGACTGTTCGTCCGATTTTTTGACGAGCCCCTTGAAGTTTTCCACGTCCTGCATTTGGACGGAAGTTTTTTCCAGCATTTCCTCAAGGCGCACTATCCCGCGCTCGGTCTGCTTTATAAGCTTGTTTTCCTCGCCGAGCCTTTTTACCTTGGCCTCCATGTCCCACAGCAGGACGTTCAGCTTGCCGGCCTCCTCGTTGGCTTTTTCCACCAGAAGGCGTTGCTGGCTCAGCCCCTTTATCTTGCTTTTGACGTGTTCGGTGAGTAGCGAAACCTCGTCGACGGACATCCTGTTTTCGTTCAGGACGCCCTTCACGGTGTCGATGCCGGAGGCCAGGTCCTTGACCCGTATTTCCATGTTGCGAAGATCCTCGAACCGACCCGCCATTTTTTCGCCGAACTCCTTGAAGAGCGGCATTTTTTCCTCGAAGTTTCTCATGGACGTCACGTTCTGGGACACTTTGTCCATGTTGGTTTGGATGAATTCAACGAGCATGGCGAGGCTTCTTCTTTGAGAATCCGCGTCTTTAACGGCCGCTTCAAGCCGTAGAATATCCTGATGCGTCAGCGAGGATTGACCAGCCTGTTTGATAACGTTTTCGTCGCTCATATATACCCCGTCCCTTATAATTCTATGACCCCAGTGACACCATTAGACAAAACTATATTCTAGCCGTCCGATAATATCATATTTTGTGGCGCGGGTGAACGCAAAACATAGTTGGAAGTGAGCTGAAATAAGGCGAAACTCCTTTGAAAAGCTGGAAGATGGCATTCCTACGGCGTTTTAATTATTTCCTTTTTTCTGGTTCGGCCTTCCGATTGTAAAGAAACGCACTGACGAGGCCGACAACGCCCCCACCTCCAATTATGGAGCCAGCCAACGATGCTCCGTTAATCCCGGCATAGGTTCCGGCTGAAATTGCAATAACAGCTATCCCAAAGGCAAGATATTGCCCCCGCTTTCGTTCGGTGAGAATTTCTTTGTTAACAACAATGTCTGCTTGGACAATGCTAGACTCCTGAACATGCCGGTGAGACTGCTCCTTTTCTGCCATCACCATGATGCGTTCGGCAAAACCCGGATGGTTTTTGTCGTATTCCAAGAGTACGTTTGGCGCGGGAAGCGGCCCGGATGTCTGTTGAAAAAGAATCTGATTTTGTGTCGGATGATTTTGTTGCGAAGGCTGGAATTTACCTTGATTCTTTGATTTGCCGCTCATTCTTCACCAATTCCACGCCTTTCCACATATCTGCTCCGACCCGCTTCCAATCACCTTGCAAAGCTTCTTGGGCGGACAAAGCCGGTTGATACCTATGTCGCAGAACGAGCACGGGAGAGGTGAAAACTGATGCAATAGTGGCGGCACCATGAATAAGATTTTGAATAGACATGTAATTATCCTATATAAAATGGGTGAAATTGTCAAACAAACTCAGACGCATTTCAAATTCCGGTTTATTTCCTATTCACAATTAATAACCATTGCCTATTTTATACCACTTCCCGATATTCCCGCCAAAACGTCGAGCGCGCCCCTGTGTTCGGCCACGTCGTGAACCCTTAAAAGGGCCGCCCCTTTCAATATTGAGATAATATGCGCTGTCAGCGTTCCGGCCAGCCTGTCCCCGACGGGGGCGCCGGTCAGCGCGCCGATAAAAGATTTGCGCGACGCGCCGATCATGACCGGATATCCAAGCCGGACAATCTCGTCGAGCCGGTTGAAAAGCTCCAGGTTGTGGGCGACCGTCTTGCCGAACCCCACGCCGGGGTCGAGGATTATCCTTTCAGTCCCGTTTTTGCGCAAAAGTCCGGCTTGGCGCGAAAGAAACCCGGAAACTTCGCCGACCACGTCGGAATACCTCGGTTTTTTTTGCATGGTGGCGGGGGAGCCTTTCATGTGCATGACAACAACCGGGGTTTTATACTTTGCGGCGACCTCCGCCATCTCCGGGTTTGTAAACCCGGTTATGTCGTTAATCATGTCCGCCCCGGCCTCCAGCGCGGCCCGGGCGGTTTGAGGGTGCCTGGTGTCGATGGAAATCGGAATGGAGCTTTTTTTTCGAATAGCGTCTATCGCGGGGATAACGCGAGCCATTTCAGCGTCTTGCGATATCGCTTTCGCCCCGGGGCGCGATGACTCGCCGCCGACATCAATGATGTCCGCCCCCTCGTCGGACATCTTAAGGGCGTGGTCGAGCGCTTTTTTTGTGTTGTTGAACCGTCCGCCGTCGCTGAACGAGTCCGGCGTGACGTTAAGGATTCCGACGATGAGCGGCCTGCCCGGTTTCAGGATGGCGCGACCTATCTTGAAAGGTTTAAACCCCATCGCTTATTGCGGGATGACCGAGCGATAGGGGACGGACACGGTGAATTCTGAGCCTTTGCCCGGCTCGGACTTTAAGTCGATTTTGCCGTTCATTGCCAGCGTTAGCTTTCGGGCGAGCGAAAGTCCCAGCCCAAGCCCCCCTTGCGAACGGGTGGAGGAGCCGTCCAATTGTCGAAATGTGTCGTATATCTTGTCTTTTTCATCTTCGCTTACTCCCATCCCCTCGTCTTTCACGCGGAACATGACGTTGCCGTTCTCCCTCGACACGGTCACGTTTACCTCCCCCTTGTCGCTGTACTTGATGGCGTTTTCGACGAGGTGCTCGAGGATTTTCTCTATTTTTTTTGCGTCCCCTAAAAACACGAGATCCTTGCTTTGGAATTCGGCGGCGTTTGAGACGAG